>OLNE01000553.1_pt1 | contig 34195 bp, 70 predicted proteins | sample 1672431 | NCBI WGS metagenome assembly OLNE01 (sample SAMEA3136685, study PRJEB25190) | human gut metagenome | reverse complement strand
ACCACGCTTACTCTTTAAAGTCATTAACTCGTTTACGCGATAAACTTATCCGACAACGTTCTTTCTATCTTGTCAAAATCACAAATGTGCTTGATCACACATTTCCTGAATTCAAGCCATTCTTTAATGAGCGATTTTCAAAAACTGCTTTATATCTGCTTGAAAACTATGGTTCTGCAGAAAAGATGGCTCGCATGAATTCAGCTTCTTATGAAAAACTTCGCTCATTGTCCAGAGGCAAGTTTTCGCCTCAGCAATTCCTGAAGTTAAAAGCGTTAGCAGCAAATACTGTTGGTGTAAATAATTCTATCTTTGATGTAGAACTAAATAGCCTCTTATCCTTGTATAAGTCCCTTACAAAAGAGATTGATACTATTGAAAAAGAAATAAACAAGCTGATTGAAGAGGTTCATCCACACTACATGTCTATTCCTGGAATAGGCTCTTTATCTGCTGCTGTAATCTATTCCGAGTACGGAGATATATCTAATTTCTCCAATCCCGGACAGATGCTTGCGTTTGCCGGGATAGAGCCCGGCGTAAATGATTCAGGCACCGAATCTCACGGTGGAAGAATGGTTAAGCGTGGATCTTCTCAACTTCGTTATACATTGATAAATTGTTGCCTTCCATTAATCCGTTTTGATATGACATTTGCAACTTATTACTCCAAGAAACGTGGAGAAGGCAAACCGCACCGAGTAGCCATTACTCATGTCGCAAAGAAGCTAATTAGAGTCATCTATGCATTGGAGAGGCTAGATATAGACTTTAATACTCAAAAGCTTCATTAAATCCAACTCTTCAAAGTTGACTACATCCATCTGAAATACGGTATGTTCAGATGGCTTATTAAGGTTACCCTTTTTTACAATTCAAAAAATTTTTTAAAACCCCTTGACTGTTTATAGTTTGTCACCTCTTTCTTTTATGCTTGATGGCACATACATAGCATATTCTTTACCTAAAACTTTACAGATTTCAATTTGTCTTGCGCAGTCGCCTGTCAGGATCCATACGATCTTCTTTGCCATATTATAAGAATCACATTCATCATATTTACTTAATACCCAAAATGCTCTTTCTTCTTGTGAGTAATATTTAAAAGAAAGACTTCTTTGAGTATTCCTAAGATCTGCAATAATTCTTTTTATTTTTTCATTTTTCTTTTCATCTTTATATAATGTAATCATTCATTTATTTTACCTTCCATTGTTTTCTTCTTTTACTCTGCATCTTCCAGCCAGATACTTTTAATCCTCTCACATGATCCCGTGAATCTGTTTTTCTTTTTGGTTTTATAGGTTTGAGCGTAATACCATATTCATTTCTTACCTCTACAATCTCTTCTGGTGTAATACTTTTACGCTGATCCGGCACTGTTGAAGCCCAATGAATATTCCAACCATGATGTTTATGATATGTACGATAATATTTTTTCTTATATTTCTTAGTAAGCTGATGAAAGTCTCGTACATTACCATAATCGTCTATAATTAAATACCGGTGATATTCATGAGGGCAAGTAGACATGAAATCCCAATTATTATCTTTTCTTAAATATTCATCATCAAAATAGTTAAATGAATGATAGAAATTAATACTTCTCATATTGTATGGGAACTTTAACTTAAAACATGTATATAGCTCTTTAGTCCCCTCTACGCACCCTATATACTCCCACGGGAGCCATTTGTATGTGACCCGTTTAAAATAACATTCTACACACTTTGTACGCTGCATATAAATATGATATTTTCTCATAATAATTCTCCAATCAGCCTCCCTCAAGAAGAGAGAGGCTTTATCTTACATGACACAAAGAAATTTATGAGTATCTTTTTTATACTTATATATTTTCTTTGTAAGGGAATCTCTTTTAGGTGTTGCTTCTTTCAATGTATCCTGTAGAATTGTTGATAAGTCTCCTGCATTTACTCCATTTGTTCTATGCACCATTACTTCATGTATACTGGTAAACACTAAATACAAGTCTGAGTTTAATACATTCGCAAAGCGTTCAGCTACGCCAGGATAGAATATTGCAACCGCTCCATTTGTCTTCTCAGGTATACTTAAACAATTTCCAATAAAATCTTTACTAATTGCACTTTCTGTACCGGGACTCATAAACTCTTCTCCTTCATATTCCGGATCAAAAATCATCTGTTCCCATCTGTAAATTCTGGGAGGACTCATACGTTCTGTATTTTTCAATGCCTCTTCAAAAATATAATCTTCACTTAAGAAGTCGCTGTTTGCCTGCCATTTTCTTACTATAGATTTTAAAATCTTAGTGCTCATAACATTTCCATCACGTTCAGACACCTTCATGTATAATACCTGAGCAATATCATCAATTCTCTTATAAATAGCATCTTTCAATTCTTCAGAATTATCATCATAGTTGAGCAGCCTTATAAAAAGGGAATCTTTGGCCGTCTCATAGTCCCATATTTTCTTTGCTTCTTTATAAAGACTCTGTTTCTGCATCTGTTTAATATCTTCTACAGAGCTATCGACAATGCTGTCAAAAGAAGTTCCTTTTGAAAATTCTTCAAAAAGCTCTTTTACATGCACTCCGCACATCTCCCAGGCATCCTCATGTTTTGCAAGTTTTATCAAAAGTCTATCCCCTGTTGGAGCATATTTATTTCCATCTTTCACAAATTCCATATTCTCAATTGGGACATTAGTAGCTGCACTTATTTTATTTTTAAGTTCTTCCACAAACATTTCATAGTTCATCATAACTAATCCCTCTCTTTCTTAACCCATATGATTACATGAATATTCCGACATTTCGCTTAACTTTTTAACTATAAAATCTGGTATATAGCCACATTCTGAACAAATACAAATCTTTCCTAAGATATACAAACATGCTTGATCTCTTGGAATTTCTTTTCCCATAAACTGTTGTTTAGTTTCCTGACATTCCTCTTTATAGCAGTATTCATTATCTGGGCAGCTATCACAGTCATACTTTATATTTTCAATCCAGGGAAAATACCAAGCTAAAATATCAGATTCAATTCCATTTCCTTCATCTCCTATACACTCTGTTATTCCTGTACTGAAATCCAAAGGGATATATGGATCATTAGAAGAAAAATCCCTTATGTAAAAGGGTGCATGTATCCCTCTTTCTTGCATTCTCTGAATCCAAAACTGTTTATACTCTTCATAGGATTCACATACTGTCCAAGAAATTTGTTCTGGATTTGGTAGATCATCGTACCAAGTAAGTCCAAACATTTCTTCTAACTGTTTATTAATACTCTCTGCACAGCTCCAGTTATACCCACTATGCAGATGAATAGTTTTCCCTCTAAGAGTGTTTACAACTTCAAATACCGCCGGATAATACTTCTCTACATAGTCATACATTTCAGAGCAAGATTTATAATATTGTTTATATAGTTCTTTTATTTCTTGATAGACCGAATCAATAGTTACCGTGTTGTCGTTTGCTTTACCAATAATAAAACTTGAAGAACTACTATTGGTCACAAACCCGTTACGAATCTTCAATGGTATCACCTCTTCCTATATCGTATGCTCTTTTACAGTACTTCCAATCATTGCATAATGATCCATCCATTTTCTTATAGCAACCTTTACACAGGTATTCTCTGCTTTCTACGATTTTATTGAACTGTTCATAGTTTGCGTAGAATTCTTTCCGATAGGTTCCATCTTCATCTTCAATAGTGCCCATATAACCACCATCTGCTTCGTCAAGAATATCTGAATTAAAATATGGATACAGAAAGTCATAAATATCTTGCCCCAAATCATCACCTAGATATCTATATCCTTTCATATAGAAGCTGGCAGTTAAAAACCATACTCCTTCTGAAAATTCTAATGTGTAAGTTGGATATAAAGCTCTATAATGATTCATCCATTTAGACTCTTTTAATTCTCTATGTTGTAACAATGGTTTTATATCTCTATCACAGCTCCGCTCGCTTGCAAGTACAGATAAATCATGTAACAGTTCATCTGGAAGGTTCCTCTTTAATGCAAAAATCAGTCTTCCCTCATAATAATTTCCCATTCCTCTGCATCCTTTCTAATACCTACATTTTTAATGATGACTAATAGCAGCAAGACAACAATTCATATTCGGTGCAATATGATGTTCAAGGGTTGAATACTTAAAACCATCCTCGTCTGAATAATTAATCTCTACAAATACAGAGTACCCTTGCATATCTTCCTCTAACTCAGACACCCTATCTGTTATTGCTTTATTGAGCTTTTCCTGGAATTCTTTCGTTTCTCGAATCTCAAACTTCTTATCATAAGGTACATCAAGTCTATACTCTAAATCCCAGAGAGTACCATAATAAATTTCTTTTGAGTACCCTTCCAAAACTTCATCTTTAGTCAATTTTGTAGCTCTCATTACATCTTCCAGGACTTCATCAAAATATTCTTTGAGATCCTCTGCTTCCAGTTCTTTTTTGATATTCTCTTCGCTTGTAAAACCAAGAATGAAACTACTACTGCTGCTATTAGTTACGAATCCTTTTCTAATCTTCATGACAATTCCTCCCATTCAATATTGTCTCTATCCACACCAATTAATCGCAAAAACTTCAACATATCACCGTTGTTCATGCATGTGAAGCCATTAATATTAAAATTCGTTTCATCAATATCCCAACTGTCGTCAAAATCATTCATTCCAACCTTTTTAGCAACTTCAAAGTAATTTTTAATCTTTTCAATCTGATCGTCTGTTAAATCACTTTTAGCAATAGTAAAACTGGATGAGGAACTATTGGTTACAAAACCTATTCTTAATTTCATACGTCCTCCTCTATAATTTTGTAATTGTGTTCTTGTGCATAAGTTTTTGTATGAACATTACATGCAGCACAAACATAGACTTCTTTATTCATTCCATTAAAATTTATCTGGCTAAAATCTCTCGCTTTTATTTCGGCTTCAAAATGATTCTGTGCTTTTATGGCTACATACTCTTTGAAATAAGTATCTATACACACCAGATAGTACTCTTTAGGCTCTTCTGAAACCTCTTCATACATAGCACTAAGGTCATCAGTATCAAAATTTATTGTTCTACTCTCTGGATCACAATGGATGTAACCTTTCTTTTTTCCTTCAAAATGAACAATGCCATCCTGAGGCAACCGCTGCAGAGCTTCAATCATCTCTGCAACAGTTGTTACTTCACACCTCACTCTCTTGTTAATATCTAACATATGGCTCCTCCTTACTCTGTCACTTTAATGACGTAGATTTTATTTCCACGTTTAGCGTATTTGATAACTTCTTTTTCACCTTCTTCATTGAGTCTCTTGCAGCAATTCATTACGGCAGAAGCTCTTCTTTTAGCTTCAGCCTCATCATCGTACTCAAAGCACATGTTAGCTCTACTTGTTTTCATAAACTCAACAATAGCTCTTCCCTCTTCTGAAGTAACAAGACCTCTTCTGTTTGCTCCTAACTCCTCAACCTGTACATCATAGCTCATTTTCATAATTTTAGTTCTCCTTTTCTTGTTTATTTAAAATTAATAATTTTAACGAATTTAGCGGCACCATAAAACATCTATTGACAGGTTGAACATTCTCCATTACTGGATAGTAGACATTCCCCCAACCATTTGTTTGTTTTTCTCCAGTTAATGTAAAAATTCTATTTTCCCATCCTGGAGTAAAAGTGCCTTTCATAACAACTTGCAATCCTTTTTTATTTGGAATCATATTACAAACCTGTTTGCTTTCCAACAAAGTTAATTGGTTTACCAGTAACCTTGTTAATGCCATGTCCCACTACTTCTAAAACATAATCTTCCCAGTAGTCACCTTTCTTCCAGTAATCGGTATCTTCTTCATAATAACCATCAATGTGTTTAACAACAAATGTCACAGTTCCCTTGAAGTCTTTAATCCAAGTAACCATCCATTTATTTTTTAAATGATCTTTATAATATGGGTTATATTTCAGAACTTCATCTAATAAAAATACTGACACTAAACCAGCATCTGCACAAAACTTACCAATAGCTTCTTTTGTATCACTGTCAAAAGTAGTACAGCTCCAATCTCCATAGAGAGTATCTCTTGTCATATAGTGAGTTATTCCAAGAGCTTCCATGTCCTCTCCGTAGGCGCATGTTGGCCAATCATCATCTTCTTTCATGATGTAACAAGGATCTGTAATAATAATATCTCCATCAAATTCCATTGGCTCTCCATCTAAATATGCGTCAATCCAATTTTTCTTGGTGTATTTATAAAACAACCCTTCAATTCCTGAGAGTTTTGATAGCTTCTTATATTTCTCATAAGTTTCTGTAGAGTCATCCACATATTTCATAATAAGCAACATGTTTAATTCTTGTATTGCAGTAGTGCAACAAGGAGATTCAAGACAATCCATGATTTTCTCAAGTTCCTTATCATCCAGATGCAGCTTTTCCCGAAGTATTTTTTCAATCTCAGGACGAACACTTTCACATTCTTTTATTTTCTGTTCTAACCAAGCTTTATCCATTCATTCACCTCATTCCTTTTAATTTGGTCTATTATAATTGAGCATTCCGAGTCTTACAAAAGTATCCAATACTAAAAACATATCTTTTTCCAACTCTTCTTTCCATCTATTGCTCCACCAATCCACATCTGCCTCAATTCCAAGATATCCTATAGGTTCCCAGTCATTTTCAGTTTTAAAGCACATGAAATACTCAATGATTGGTTTGTATGCTGGCATTTCGCCAAACATTCCTAAAACAGAAATATTTACTTCAATATCAACATACCCTATCTCTAACACAGCTTCACCTATGAGAGGACCATTATCGAGATCAATTTCTAAATGCTCTTCTCTTATATTCCTTATTAGAAGTTGGATTCCGTTGAGTCTAAAACAGTAATCCGAACGCTGTTTAGCTTCTTCAAATGTCATATCAACACCTCGAATATAGTTCAATTTCTATATGAATATACTTACCCATGTTCCCTTCTAAGATTTTTAACAGATCATGACCGCCACATTTGAATTCTTCTTCAGTCCAAAGATATCCAGTATAGTCACTATACCGATGATAATATTCAGACTCTGTAATTCCCTCCATTGATACAATCTTTGTCTCATCAATGTGATCCATATCAATAGGTGTATCTCCTGTAAGCATTTGAATACTTGCATATCTGTCAAGCCACCCGCATCGACTTTCCATTTCTTTCGAAAAGGCAAATCCATCATTAGATACAATAATTTCTTCACCAGAAAATCTTTTTACTTTCTGAATATTCAGTATCCCAATAATGGTATCAGCATCATCTCCTGTTTTTACCCATCCTACTTTTCCATTGAGAATGATAGTATCTTCTAGTTTATATCCTTCTTTCATATTTATCGTTCTCCTTTCTTCTCTCTATAGCTGCCCTCAGATTTTCTTTTCCAAATATGATAGAATAATACTTCAATGCTTCTGATAATGGTATCGGATTCCCATCTAAAAAATATCCATAACCATTACCGCATTTGTGTTGAGGATTTATAAAACTTATTGGACAGATACTGCAGTACGAAGACTTACAACAGATTTCTCTTAACTTGAAATATATTTCATATCTATCCATGTCTTCTCCTATAAATTAATGTACTTAAAGGAAGTTCTAACATCTGGCTATTCCAACAATATCTTGCTTCTTTTATTTGATAAAGTTTGCTTTCATACTCATTGAATGTATTATGTATTGTAACTTTTTGACCACACAATTTTTTCATTTGCTCATTAAAACCGCAGATGACATTCGGCATTCCACTAGAGTCAGAACCATATTCTTCCGTTAAACGAGCAAACGGTTTTACTTTATATTGCCCGCCAAGTTTAAGAAGTTTAAGTTTATCTCTATCCATTGTTTATCCTTTCATATAATTTTCTAAATTTTATAAAATCTTCTTGATTGCCGCCATTGTCTGGGTGAGCTTTAACCATTGCATAATGAACAGCTTCTTCTATTTCTAAAGATGGTGTAATAATTTGGGGATTTTTAAGTTTTATTGCAAGCCTTTTATTTTCTTCACATACACATATGATATTGAAGCGTAAAGAGTCATTCTCTTTTTTTAATTTATCCACTTCCATTTTCAAATTTATGTTTCCACCTATACAAGCAAACAAAATTATTAATGTCGCTACCAATACAACACTCAACCCTACTATTTGTACTAACATAAATCTTTCTCCTCTTTTGTACATAAGACGATTTCTCTTCTGATCGGACATCCACCTAGACAATCACACTGACGGCTGCAACCTTTACAAGAATTCCTGAAATGGCTTCTGAAATCATCGAACACATCTGAATCCCATGCTTCTTGAATAGAATGCTCATTAAGATCAACTGCCCACTTAAGTTCCTGATTGTCAAAGCTACATGGTAACATTTTCATATCTGATGTAATGTAACCAGAAAATCTTGCTCCTTCACATGGTTCCAGAGTAGAGTTTAAAATCTCTTCTGTAAAATTCAACAGCCCAGGCACAGAACATGAATCAAATCCAATCTGAAATTTATAATCATGTTTATCAATCAAAGAGAAAAATTCTTTGACTCTTTCATCATCAGGAGACAATACATTTGCCTGAGTCCCTAAGCCTACTGGCTTATGTAACAAGAAAATCACTGCGTTGATACCATCAGGGAAATCTTCCTGCTGCAAATGTTCAATAGCTTCATCAATAGAATTCCGTCCAAGGACATAATGAATATTGGTAGTAACTCCTGCAGATACTAACATATCAATCGCTTTCCCTGTATACTCACTTCTGTACCAAGATATAGCTACGGCTCCGCAATATTCTTTACATAAGGAAACAATTCTTTCATTAAATCCTAAACCGGAACTTGTAAAGTTTGGCACAATCCCTTGTGATCTACAATACTTAAGGATTTCTTCAAAATCTTCATGCTGGTCTACATCTCCTCTACCACCAAGAGCAAACTGAAATGTTTTCCCTTTACATTCATCTACTATTCTCTTGAAATTCTCAAGGGACATGTTAGGCTCCTGTGTGTGTAATCCATTCTGATAACACTGAACTCCTGACTGAATACACAAACCAGATGCTCCATGAACACAATGTCCCATAATACCAATATCTAACAAAGCAGGAAAATCTCTCATGAATGGTTCCTTTCCTGTTGTAAGATCATCGGACCGGATATAGAATCCTGTCTCCGGATTAAATGTTTCTACAAAATTGTTTTTCTTGTCGTAATATTTATACATGAGTTTTTCTCCTTTGAATTATTTGTGCCAATAAACCGGCAGATGCAAGCATTTCTTCATCCCAGTAATAATGTTTTATTTCATCATTTAATTCCTTATTATTAGTTTCTAAATCGTAAGTAACACGAAAACTATCAGATCTTACATTTTTAATTGTAAAAATCATCCCACAAAACCAATTCATTTCTCTAGTAAATGATGATGGTGTCTTTATGCTACCGCAAGAATTAAGTCCATATTCTTTTTCCATTTGTTCCCAAGATTTAACTCTTACTTTCTGTCCTACTTTATACATTCCTGTCTCCTCGTGATTAACATTGATAAATCTCCTTTTTCAAACATCTCACTTGTAAAGGTCCATGAGTGTACACTATTCAAATAATAATAGGTGTCATCAAAATTATTTATAGCAGCTATCCGTAACTTTTTGCCACAATATTTCTTCATTTCTCTTACAAAAGCGCAGTGGTTACATGGGATAACACCATAATGATTAACACCAAATTCTTTAACCATATCATTCCATTGGCGAATCTGGACGATGTCTCCTACTTTGTATCGCTTCATACAAACCTCCTGTTGGCTTAACCATATCCATACTCCACATATACTTTCCTTCATCTTCTTGAACACGAAAGAGATTGAACCGGCCTATACTAAAAACTGTAACAATAGTACCGCAATATTTTTTCATACTTAACATAAAGCTGCCCCTACATGGTATATATGTTTCGGTCAACCTTTTAGTAATTCCAAATTCCCTTTCCATATCATCCCAAGAACGAACTTTATACTTTTGTCCTACTCTCATTTCTTACCTCAATCATTTTTCTCAAACCAGGTGTGAGCAACATATTTTCAGTAAACAAAAATTGTCCTGAAGTTTTCATATCTTTCCCTTGATAAACTCCTTCATGATAAGGATACTTTCCAATTATACATATCTTGTCCCCACATAAAATCTTCATCCTAGATAAAAATAGTATTTCTCCAAAATCTAAAGCTCCAAGATAATCACCATTAGAAGCTTTTTTAAGCTCCTCCCAAGTTTTTAAATAATATGTTTCCCCTATTTTTAGCATAGTCTTTACCCAACCATCATGACATCAACTGCATTCTTAAATTTTCTCAGCATTTCCGGGTTGGAAGAAATTATTTTCTTTCTCCTTACTCTCACTTTTCCATGCTTATTGGCATAGCGAGTTTCTAAGTTACGCCAATTGATTGGACTCATTTCTCCCATCTTTTTGTATACTTTTCTGTATGTAACCATTCCTCCGTTGCTTTTGTCTCCATATTTTTCTACGAGAGGTGCAATAATAGAATCTGTTGCATCTTGATTACAGATTGATTTATATTTCTCATAGAGATCTCCCAATGCAGCACTAAAGATAGATCTCAAAGTATCATCAGCATAGACAATATCGTAAGTGCTAAATTTACTTACTGGTTTATATTTTGTCTTGTAATCTTTCACTTCCTGATCCCAACAGATACCATAATTTTTATTCATATACTTATATACAGTTTTCATTACAGAACCACGGTCAGAAAATTTATCACAAGTTGTAAGAGCATCAATCATCTGGTACATATCATTTTTCCATTTTTTACCTGGGTCCTCTACTTTCTTTACTGGGAGAGGTGCCGTAACAACTTTTTCCTGGAGTATTATGGAGGCCAACCGTCCCATATCTTCAAAAATTTTATCTACCTTTCTTTCTAATACTTCAATTTTGTCATTGAAATCCGGAAGCTGTAACTGAATAACATTTGGGTTAGTAGCTTTTTTCTCAAAGAAAGCTGCTGCCAGTACATCTTTTGCCTTGAGCTGGTATGCTACAAGTTTTTCTGCTATTCCCGGCATTTCCTTTCTCATAGTTGGAGTAATTGAGATTTTAGCCAACCATAATGGCAGATAGTCTAACTGTAAGCACATAACATTCTGATTCCCACCATTGGTAAGGAGGGTAAAATTTTGTACCCCCTTTGAAATTACTGAGTCAGTCTGCATTTTCCTTCTCTCATATTTAATCCGGTTATCATCTAAACCGATAGCTTCGCATACCCAACGAGCACCAACCCAAATATTTCCATCAGGATCCTGTGCTGCTCTAAGAATATCTCCGTTAAACTCTACTTCTTTTGCTATTAATTTATCCATATTGATTTTCCCCCATTAATATAAATTTTCTTGTATTAGCATCCAATTTAAAATTCTTCCAGCTTCTTTTCAGCTTCTTCCTTTGTGCTAAATACAGTTTTTCCAAAATCCGCAAAGCTCTTATACATGTATGTATAATCACTCTCTGCATAAATGTTCCAGATGGTTATGTCTTTTTTCACTTGTCTAAGAGACCCATATTCACTTACTGTCTTTACGATCATTGGAAATATTTTATAATTCCCATCATCACATAAACACAATTCCCACACCATATCTCCAACCTTACACGGCAATCTCACAAGCAAGCTCTGTTCTTCTGCTTCTTTATAAGATTTCAGTTCTTCCAGCCATTTTGCAAGTTGTTCATGTTCTTCTGCACATTTTATACAATTAGCCTTCATATAATTTTCTACAGAATCATTTGAGTCAAATTTTTCTGCATCATTATAATTCATATCTACCACTTCTTTTGCATGGTAAATAGCATCTTCAAGTGTTAATCTCTCCATCTACTTCATCTCTTTCAACTTATCCACCGCCATCTTCAACGCATTTATAAATTCATCATTTAACGCTGCACGGTCTGGATTCTTGATAAAATTTTCAAGAGTATCAATGGGTGTAGGAACTGTAATTCTACCTGATTTCGCAATTTCAAGAAGTTCATCAATGTTGTTTCTCCAGTTACATGTACTACACAACTGATTGCCGCACTTAGTGTTCTTTCTGCCAAGTACACATTCATCACAGTTACGTCTACCGCACGAAAAATCCACATTGGCATACCACTCAATAAACTCTCTTGCCGTCATTTCTTTTGTGCCGAGGAGTTCTGATGCTTCATAGAAAGGGCAGTTTGAGCTAATACATGCTCTATAAAGGATATCTTTGTCTTCGTAAAATTTTAAAATGTCTGGAAAATGTTGTTCTTGTAATGGTTCACGATATTGTCCTTTAACCTGTCTAAATCCCTGTTTCTCAGCTTCTTTAAGTAATCTCTCATATTCTTCTTTTGTTCTGACCAGAACACATGTGTTTGTTAAATCAATCATGCTTTCACCTCCAGCTTTTTCAAATCCTCAATTGACCAAGGTTCTTCATCTTCCCGTTTGATAAAGTCAAATTTAATATCAAACATATTTATTAATGCACAGTTTGCTAATCCCCAAGTTTCTAATATTTTAATTGGCTTTTCTGTATAGGCTAATAAGAAACCATTTTTTTCTCTTGCAATATATTTATAATTAGGCAAAAGTAGATCAAGGAATTTCTTTTCTTTTGTTGTTAGTGTAAGTTTTTCTACATATTCTGATTCGCACCATTTTTGAATACCCATATCACAATCTTCACAACTATTAGAATTAAAACAACATTCATTACATTTTAATTCACTACAAGGAACTAAATTTCCATCAAAATCCATAGCAATGCTTGAACCATTACACGCAATATCTAAAATCTCTTTTGTGAATTTTTCTCTATTTTTCATTTTTCACCTCAATAAAAAATCTCTTTAACTGCTCCCCAAAATATAATTGAATTATCAATATCAATGCCCCATTGTTCCTCATGTGAAGAACATGTACTCTCATACTCATACACCGGAAAACCAACTGTAACATCTTCTACCTTAATAACTTTTCCTACTGATGTAGGCTCTTTATCTTCCTGATGGTAGTAAATTATTCCAGTAAGAAACTCTGTTACTGTTTCTTTATACTTTGGATTGCACCAAACATATACTTTATTTCCTGAATCATTTTCTGTTCTCCAGATAATATCTTTATATTCTCTTGCATTGTTGCATAGTTTTAGCCATGCCATTGCATAACTTTCTGTTGTAGGTGCTGTAAAATCGGCTGTAATCATTACAGCCTTTTTCCGCTCAATTGATAATTTCTCTTTTAACATAACTGTCCCTCTTTTCTTTTCAGTATTAAACTTCCTAACATGCTTACTATATTCTTACATTGATAATCACGTTCATAAAAATCAGCGGAAGAATTATAATGTACTTTGCATTGTTCATCAAAACGTAATCTTGTTGGAAAACCACAAAATATATTGGTTAAATCATGTCCAGATGCCCATGTGTAACCTTGCTTTTGCGCCTCTTTGGTTAACGCTATATATTCTGCTTTATTGTTCACTAAAACAGTACATCTTTCCAAATTTATCATTTACATTCCCTTTCTGGTCATTATGAGGCTCCGCACTCCTCCAACTAGAACCATGCATTTAGGATAATCTCGTGCACATCTGCCACGCCTAGAACTCCAATATGTTTCATAACTCCTATTAAATTCTAATCTCGTTGGAAAATGGCAGCAGATTCTATTTAAAGAATCTCCAGTTGCCCATGTAAAGCCTTGTTCTATAGCAATTTTAGTTATAGCCTTATATTCTTTCACATTGTTAACTAATACTGTGCTATCTCTTAAATCAATCATAACTTTCCTTCCTGCCTTATAATTATCAATTCTCGTAATTTACTCATCAAATCTTTACAATAATAATCACAATGTCTTTTATAGTATGGCCCAAATGTGACTCTTCCTCTTTTATCAAAAAACAATCTTACTGGAAATGGACAGTAGATATAATCTAAAGAGTCTCCAGAATTCCACTTACATCTTTGTTTTTTCGCAATCTGAATTACTTTTTCATATTCTTTTTTATCCTTAACTCCCACAGTGCAATCTCTAAGAACAATCATTTCCATCCCCACCCCTTTAAAGTAAGCATTTTCTTCAAGTTCTTGCACTTAATGAAACCTGGTGTATACTCTTTTGTCTCTTCACAGTAGCCAAACCATCTGCCTGATATGTCTTGATGAAGTTCAAATACTTTCATTATATTGCTGCCTCCTTTCCATTACTAAATATCTTAAGCTACCCGCCGGAAGTAACATTGCATTGTTAAAATACCATCCTATTTTCTTATCATCTATTGATAAGTTATATTTGTCTAATACAAGATCTGTAATTTTAAATATTGTACAGGTTTTACCACAGAGTTCTTTCATACGACCATTAAAAAATAACCCTCCTATCCCATTCTCATAAGGATAGCGTTTTTCAATTAGACCTTTTCTGATTACCACTTTGTCTCCGACTTTATATCTCATGATTTTCCTTCCTATTTTCTATAAGCTTTCCTAGGCCCTGAACAGGTTCTAGCATTATGTCACTGAAAACCCATTCACATGTTTCATCTCCTAGTGCTAGTCTATAGTTAACATAGCCAGTATAAAATGATGAAACTTTATCTATGATTTTATATGCATGGCCACAGAATTTTTGCATGTCAATGTGAAAAAACAAATATCCATTATCACTACCATCATAATAATATCTTGTATCACCTTTTAAATCACTTCTAACTCTTACTATGTCTCCTATTTTATATTTCTCTTGCATATCAAGCTCCTTAATTTACTGGCAGGTATCAACATTGCATCGTTGAACACCCACATATCTTCCTCTTCTTCTAAAGACAATTGATAAGTTGCATGCCCACGAATTGCTACTATTTCATACTCTTTTCCACGGAATTTGTTCATTGAATAAGCAAAATATAATCCTCCTGGTGAAGGATAATCCAATCCGCCAACCAAATCTTTCCGAACTATAACTCTATCTCCAACTTTATATTTCATGTTTCCTCCTCTTATCAATTAGTGCAATTAGTCCTTTGTAAGGAATGAATTCCTCTGCAGGAAACCAATAATCACTAGCTTCTTCTAGTTCACAAGCTTTTCTTTCAGAAGTTAGCTTCATAATTGATTTTATGGTACATATATTTCCTAATAAATATTTTATATTTACACCCCATAAAATACGAGGTACATTAGATCTGAGAATCACTTTATCTCCTCTTTTCATATCGTCTCCTTTCATGAATAGCTAAAAATAAAGTACCTTCTACAGGAATAAACATATCTAATCTAAAGATAAATCCTGATTCTTTGACGTAGCAAGCAAAATTATCTATAGACTCTATAGTCATAATTTTTCCTTTAAAATCTTCTACTGGGATACTCCATACATTTTTATGCAACCTAGGATCAACTATTACTTTATCTCCGACTTTCATGTTATTCCTCCAGTATAAAATCAAGCACTTCTACAATACTCATGCCCGATATATCTATTAGTTTCATTTCCTTTGAAGCATACTGCACAATACAAATCCCGTCCTTGATTGTACAGCTTGTTATGCCTCTCTTTTTTAATAACTTATCCAATTCCATAATGGCTCCTTGATAATTCTCTTGGGGAGTCGAACCCCAAGAGAACTGTTTTATTTTATTGCTTACTCAGCATCTGGCAGATAGAACTTTTTAATTCTATCCTCTCCTACAGCCTCAACAGCTGCCATTGCAACCTCGTGAGAGCTGAAGTAAATACCATCTGTAATTTTTCTTCTGCTCCATGTGGAATCAACTTTCTCTGTCTCTCTGTTCCAGCAGAGTTTGTATTTTCTCTGAGAATGATCATCCCAATCAATCTCATCATTGTGATCAATAGCGAAGCGTTTCAGCTCTGCTACAATCATCAGATACTCTGCGGCTGCATCTCTCTCTTCCTCAGTCTTGAAGCAGTTACCTACTGCTAAACGCATCACATCTTTCTGGTTCTCTGTTGTGAATACTCCACCGTCTTTCTTTCCTGTACCCCACAGGTAGAAATACTGCTCACCCTCTGTTGGCTCCCAATGTTTCTGTACTGTCTCTGGTGCATCAACCATTCCCTGAAGTGCTCTGATGAGTTCTTTAAGCTCGTCCTGTCCAAGTGCTGCCATAATGTTTGTAATAATAGTTGTGTTCATCATAATCATAATCTCCTATTCTTGTTTGAAATTTGTTTTTTGTTGTTTGTTTCAATCTTTACCCTATTCAGTTGTAATTTTTCTATATTCAGTTGTAATTTATATGAAAACCTCTTAGTGGGCTAGAGGTCAATCATATACTTTGGCATAAACATTCCTCCCTTACTGTGTTCTTATATCAATAATGTCACAAGCAGAATAATACTGATAATGGCTTAAAGCCATACCAATTGCTTCCATTTCATTTATTGCGAGGATTTCACAACAGATTTCATTTCCGCTGTAAGTCTGAAGATAAATATGGAAGAATTTCTTTGCCTTCTCCTCTTTCGAGAATATATAAGTACAATCATCTGTATAAGCTGTCGTGTAGTCTGTGCTAATAGGTGATGTTTCTTCTTCATCATAATCTCTCCACCAATTTCCATATTTACCATGTCCATAGGTAGCTTCAATGTACTCAAACGGTTTCTCGCATGGCAACGCAAGAATCTTTTTCGCTTCTTCGATTGTAGAAAGCAATGCTTCTACATTGATTGTTTCCTTTGTCGTGTGTTCGTTAAAATATCCAGAAGATAGATTAACTGCTGCTACACCGAGTGCCGGAGCAATTGTTGATATATCACTCACTGAACCCCATGCTGTTTTGAAATATCCAGTAGACTCTATGAACTCTTCAAAATCTGGATTATCGCATGAATAAAACACACAGTCATTGGTTCCTCTCCTGTCAATTTCTATGATGTAATTTATATCATTGTTTACTATGTAGTCACTTACAGCAAGCTTCTCAGCTCCTACACATCCAATTTCTTCGTCCTCTGTAAACAATACAGAACAATGAAACTCTTTAATAATTTGCAGAATTGCGTAGATGCCGCACCGGTCGTCTCCCCCAATCCCTTGAGGAGAAGACATAATTGCTCCAGTATATTTGATTTCCTGGACACATTCTTTATGTACTGTATCCATATGAGCAACTAAAAGTACTGGGAAAGTTCCCTTGGCATAGAGGAACCCATCTTCTGATTTAGGTTCATAACCAGCTGCTTCTAATTTAACTTCCAGGTGGCGCTTTAAAGTCATCTGTTTCATTTTTAGAATTTCTTCTAACTCTATAATTCTATATTTATTTTTACTCATCTCCGGTCTCCTCTTCTATACAGTCTGGACAAAGTCCTTTGTCACCTTCTTCAATTACATAATATTTTCCACAGCAGTCACATTCCTTAACTCTTTCATTAGGGAAGTAATCATGTTCGCTTTCAATATATGTATATCTCTCATCTAAGCAATGGTTGCATACTTCTTCATTTGTTGACTCTACATAAGTGATATAGTCATTATTGTGAAGTTGACCACAGCAGTCACATTCTGTGAAATCTTCTTCTCTGCAGCTATCACAGATATTCATATCTAAGTCACTGTAATAATTAATCTTTGAATTAGGAACTCTTTCATTACAGTGGTCACAGTAGGAACTACAGTCGCAGCAATACCAATGTTCATCAATTAAGTACATCTCATCTTCGTCATAACGATCACCGCAATCCCAACACCTATGAGATCCACTGTCACCATATGTATCATAACAATCTTCACAAAGAAGAGTGCTTTCCATGTCATGATAGTCACCACATTTTGTGCAATAAATATCATGTCCTACTGTCATTTTTCTATTATCTACTCTTCCCTTGGGAATCATTTTGACAATTCTACTTACTGAGCACTCATTCTGGCAGGTATAGTCTCTATAATGAGTACCTTCAGAATTGATAACTTGACTACAAGCAGAGGTGCCACCTTTCTTTCTCCAAAGGTTAGGAGCTACTAAACAATCAGCAATAATCTTCTGAAGCTGCGCTCTGATTGGAGTGTACAATGAGTTTCTACCATCATTGCACTGAGGGTAGAGTCTTCCCTGTACAAGAACTCCATCTTTATAATGAAACAACTGACGGATAATTTTAGGCTCGAACTCTAAGTCATTTCCGTCATACTCTTTATCAACTTGGTAATAAACCATTGTAGTTCCATCAAGAAGATAACTCATTGTTCCAGAACAATGGCATCCTGAGTAACCATTAGGATTATTTTTATCAAGTGTATGACAGGATGACCAGCTGTTTCCATTGGAGGACAACAGATAATCAACTGGATTAACTGACAGGATAGTGTGCCGGACAACATCCAATGGATTGATTGCATCTGAATATTTGGCATATTCTCTTTCGTAATCACTTCTCCTGTTTACTCCTAAAAGTTTACAGATTTTGTTTACTGCTCTGGAAGTTTTCTGTCCTGCTGCAATTCCCTTGATGTCTGGGTATGACTGCTTAATCATTTCAGCCATTTCAGAATCCAGAAGTTGTTCTTTATAGTATCTTAATTCGCTAATAGCGTTTGTACGGTATGTCATATCCATTACCCAATCAAAGAAAATATATATTTTCTTGTCGTCAGCCTGTCCTCTGACATTCTGATCAAATGCTACATAGCATTTTTCATCATTCCAATTCGGATGATGTCTTAATAACTCAATCAAAGGTGCCTTGTTGTCTGCCCAGATATTAATGATTTTATCAATAGCTGAATTGCCCCAAGGAATGCTATATGTATCAAGAACTCTAATCATACCCTGTTTCATTGTTTCTTTATTCATGCTGCAAAACCTCCTAATACTGTTTCGTATAACTCTTCCGGAATCTGTTCTTTACCTAAGTACTGTTCAGAAATTTCTTTTGCTTTGGCTACTGCTAAAGTTCCCTTGTCTTTGATTCTGTCATAAAAGGCTTCTATTGTGTTCATCACTTTTGATACTGTTTCGTACTCTGTGTACAGCTCTTTGTCGTCTGACTGGATCTGTTCAAACACTTCCTGTACTCCATAGGTTACGAAGCATTCTGGGCAATAATCATTAACTAAAGGCCCAGAAATGATTTTCCCACAATGCTTACAGATACTCAGCTGATAATCTCTCTCATCTAAGTCTTTGTAGTCATTATCTTGATATTTGAAGATTTCATACTGGTCAAAGATATATGCTTCATCATATCCCTTGGCCAGTTCTTCAAATTTAATCAGAGCATCTACAGATTCGTCTCCATTTTGCAGAAACTGATTTATTTTCTTGTTTAGAGGTTTCATTTTAAGCTGACTGTCCTCAATGTAGAGAAACTTTGAGTCGAAATTTTCTGTGATGTCCTCTCCCTGGACATACTTTTTGAAAATGAATCCAAGGATAATATTAATGTCCTTAGTTTCTGCCTCCGATGAGGTAATTTTATTATCTTTATAAAAACTAATAAGTGTTGCCATTTGTTCTTCCCCTTTCTTAACTGTAACTGCATTATAAACCAGTTTGTAAATCATGTCAATAGTTTTATAAATATTTTTACAAACTTGTTTAGGATACTTTCTTTCCTTTCTCGTTGAACTGTTTTGGCTCACCAAGAGATACGAGGTAGTCCTGCATGTAAAGTGCTAAACTCATACACGGTCTTTCTGGATAAGCGGCTAATCCTTTTGCTCTGAGAGTCTCTGGTTCTGTTTCTCTCATTAAAGGGACAATCTTCCTTAATCCAAGTGTGCCATAAAATGAATATATTTTATGTAAGGCTCTTAAGATACATTTGGTTAATCCGTTGGTTTCCATTGTATACCCAGCAGCTACACAAGTGCTAATAATGGTATCCAAACCAGTATAGCCAGTATTTTTAACAATTCTATAGGCATCATCATAAGAACCAATGACTCCTGCCGCCTGGTTCCCTCTAGCTCTATTAATACTCAAAGAATATTTATCTATAACTTTCTGAATGTCAGTACAAATTGGATCTTCAAGAACCAATCCGGCATTATGCTGCTGAATTTTAGAAATTTTCTCAGTGCAGTTAGACTGGCGAACAAAGATTGAAGCTTCATACTTTCTTCTCTCTTCTGGGTCAGTTGGAGCCGTAGTGATAACCACACACTCAAGAGCATCTAAGATTCCTTCTGATGCACAGCATCTTCCGTTGCCATCTACAATTGAGAACGTGCCTTCTTCTGGATGTGGCACTACTAACAGTGGATCCATGAGAGTATGATCAAATTCTTTATGCAGTTTTGCAATTTTCTTTGATCTGCCTTCTTCCAACCGCTGATATGCTGGGTCAACTGAAAGAAGTTCTCTAGGGATTACTGCTAAGTGTTTGCTTCCTGATACTAAAAGATTGTTCATAATTGTAGTAAATAATACGTTTTCCATTTTGTTTTCCTCTTTTCTTTTTTATAATAAAAAAGAGCTGTTTTCACAGCTCTAATTTTACTTCATTGTTTAATAGTTACATTCTACTAAGTTTGCAAGGTACTCAATACCATGCCCGCATAAAGCAGTCAGAACCTCATCTAAAACATCAAGCTCTCCCTTTGTTTCGCATGAATCGAGAGCCTGGAGAATTCCGTAGCCTCTCTCATACTCACTGGTATTCGCAAGTTCCTTAGTTACTGTGTCACCGAGCTTTTCCTCGGCATAATCGACTCCGTAGAGTCTTTCTTTTGCTGTTTTCATTTTGAAAACCTCCTTGATATAATTAATTCTTTAAGATTTGTTGGATTCCTTGTCCAAATCAAATCTTGATTTTTACATTCCATTCTATATGTAGCACTATCTACTGTTGGTTTATATAGAGCATTTATTGTGTATGAGCCATCACTCAAGTCTTCTTTATAGTCGGTTCCTGTCATAAAACCACCAGAATTAATGAGACAAAAATCTTGACTACCATACCGTTTGGTCTCACAATTGGTAAGGACTAGGAATCGTTCCCCTCTTGTGACAGCTATCATACCAGACCGGAGCTTCTTCCTTAAATCAACCATGTTGCCTCCTCCTTACTAAGCTACGTAATGTTAGTACTGTTTCTAAATTCTTTGCGAGAACATACTGATGATCATTTTCTTTAAAAAAATAAATTAAATAATCATAATTCATGTCAAATCCCTCAATACGACCAATGCCGTATTCTTTATACTGTACAATGTCACCTAATTCCATTACGTTTCCTTTCTATTAACACACGAATGGACGAAACAGGTTTCAGGTCTTCAGCATAACTCCACCAATAATGGAAATTAGGTCCAATACCTCCATTGTGTAATAAAGGATTTTCTTTATAGTAATAAACTAAAATTGTTGGATCATCAACAAATTTTATTTTGCCTAAACCATATTCTTGATGGAAAACTATATCACCTGTTTTCATTGCGTCTCCTTTCTATTAGCTTGCACAAAGACACTGAACGGACAAGAGTAAGTGAACTTCTGAAGCACCACCAATAGCGACAATCTGGGCCTCTATCGTTGCCATTATGCAAACGGTTATTTTCTTTATAAAAATAAACTAGATATGGCGCTGAGGAAGATCTGATATCTACTATTCTTCCCATACCAGAATTGCTTCGCCATACTATATCACCTATTTTCATTGTTGCCTCCTTTTTATTAATGATGCCAGTGGAGGAAGATACTTCATTCTTTTAATGTCGTCAGGACTAAACCACCAACCATGATTATATGGACAGGATCCCGGTTCTATAGCACCGTCATGTAGATTGTCATCTGCTTTGAAAAAGTACACAAGTTCACTGCCAGGTCTGAGTTTTATAACTTTGCCTAACCCATAAGATGGGTCTTTAATGTAGTCTCCTAACATCTATATCTCCTCCACATATTCAAGCAAGTCTCCGGGCTGTATCTGCAATAATCGACAGATTGTATTGAGAGTTTCTTTACTAGCAAGTTCACCCTGCCGAATCTTTTGTATCTGAGCTTCTCCCATGATTCTATCTCTCCGCAAGACATAAGTTGAATATCCTTTGTGCTTCAACTCTTGCAGGACATTTATTTTGTATACTATCATTTGCCTTGCCTCTTTTCTATAAAATGTCTCAATGGTTTTTTATGTAAGAGCTTGATTTCACGCTTATTATAGACCATACAGTTCACAACAGTTCTGCCATGAAGTATTCCATTGTATAAATGCCTATCAGAACAATGGCTATAGGTGACTACATAAGGGTAAGTAGATATGCCTGTATACCATATCAATTTCCCTACTTTTCCGCAAGGGTCATATACATATATGTTCTGCATACTCATTCCTTTCTCTTGGTGATCAGATCAATAAGCGGTCTCTTCCTGAGAAACTTAATATCTTTTTTGCTATAGCAACTAGCATTAGTTATGTATCTTCCTTGGTATTCCCCACTATAGAGTAATGGTTTATGGTTATAATGGTCTACTATGTAGTGAGAGCACCATAATGATCCGTCATAAAAATTTAACTTACCTAAGCCATCTGGTGTTTTCACATAAATATGTCTCACCGTTATTCTCCTCCCTCGATTTATTTACATGTTTATAATAGCAAACATGTGTTCCTTTGTCAAGCATCTATATAACAGAAACTTCCGGTTCCTGTGTCCAATGTGCAACGAGCATGCTCATATTTCATAATTAATTTATTAAACTTCTCTTCTGTCATAGGAGAAGTTACCTTGTAAGGATGTGCCCAAGGAGAGTCTACATAGACTCTATTTGGCAACAGATATACCGGATTACCTGCAATAAGTTCTTTGTGAGCTTCTCTTCTAGTTACTCTTTTTAGTTTCATAATCGTTTCCTTTCTATAAGTAGCATAGTTAAACATCTTGGAGGAAAACGGGTAGCCCTAGATTTCATGCTACCCTTTTTGAGTAATTCAAGATGCTTAAATATACTGCTTATGCAGTATATTTTATTTTCTACTTTAAAAAATTCTCAGCCACTCATCTCCTACCAACTCCCATGTTGTAGGATTAAGAGCATAGTCTTTAGGGTTAAACAGTTCTTTATATCTTTCTTGCATGGATTTCTTTGTAGGGAAGAACTCTTCTTTCCTTAGGTTCCCTTTGTTGAAACCTGTTTTGAAATAGATTCTAAGTTTATATTTCATGATTAGTCCTCCCTTGCATACTGAGCAAATTGCTTAAGCCCACCTGCATAGTGTGCCAACACAACTTCATCATCGTAGACAATCTCGGTTCCGTTGGAGTTCATGATACATGAAGCGAGATCATTGATTGACCAACAGTCTTCTGCGTCAGCGTACCATGAGAATTGATTTCCGTTGGCACATGTCATAGTTACGAGGTCAACTTCTTCCATATGCTCAACTTCTGTTACTATTCCTGTTAAAGGGTACAGGTCTTTATATGCTTCATCTGTTGTTGGAGCTGCTAATACTGGTGTTGAAACCATCATAGTTACCATTGCTAAAGCTAATAATTTCTTCATAATGATTTCCCTTTCTATATAACTACAATATATTTATAGATATCTACATATTGATCTATTTGATATACAGGTGCCTTATCAAAGATAGGCAACAGTCTATCAATCATATCTTTGTATTGCCTTGTGAGTTCTGTCAGAATAGCTTCATATACTACATTAGACAACTCACAAAACTTTAGTGTCATGAGTTCCTGCATTGTATATACGTTATTCATGTTGGATTTTCCTTCCTTATATAAAATTCACTATCTCTCTTGCAAGATAGGAATACATTATAGAAACAGATATCTTGTGCCATGATCCGTTCTGAAACATCAGAACAGCTATATTCATAGGATCTTTCGGACGCTCAATACATATGAACTGAAGTCCGTTGCCTCTAATAAATAAGGCCCCTTTAGGTACTATATAACCCAAAAGAGCCTCTTTCCGTTGCAATCTTACAGTTGTGTATTTATATGTCATGCTAATCTCCTCTCTGCTATAGAATCACTCAGAGATACTACAGGTTTCAGTGTGCTAGTTTCTTTGTCAAAAAAGTAGGCATGACTATCTAAAACTAAATCATCACCCACACATTGAGCATTTACATCTCTGATCATCTCATTGATGCCTGTAGAATCAGTCCCAGGCATGAGAATCACTTCTTCTGTTGAAGACGGAATGACAAAGAAACTCCCTATAAGTTGAGCGAAGCGTTCCATTGCTCCCGGATAGAACAGAGCTATTGCACCACAAAACACACCATTAGTTACTATGTAACCTGTAGAAGACTGCGGTATTGAAGATGTATGGAATCCTTCATCATTAATGGATCCAAATATAGCAGATTCCATTGTGCAAAGGATTCCTGGATGTTTGGCTTCTATCTTATCAAGATAAACTGACTGTCTATCTTCTGTGGTTTCAAATGAGTCGTTTCCTGAGAACTGTTTATAAAATATATTAAGAGTCATAATTAGTACCTTCTTTCTAAATAATACGTTTCGCTTGCAAAGCGAACGAGAGCTCCTTCTTCAGCTGCACATATGTTGACAGGAGTTGTGTCGGTGACAATAGCTGATTTAATATAATCATCTGCTGTCTTGGATGTTCCGTTGTCAGAGACAACACAAGATACTGTATCTCCTACGGAGAAGCCTTTTCCTTTGTAGCTCCAGGTGCGGAGGTCAGGTGACACAATAGACACAGAACGTCCAGAAACAAAATAGACAGTGCCCGTCATTGGACGAGTACTGTCTTCTGTTGCTCCTGTGGGTTTAACTACAGCTAATAGGAACAGTAGGGCTATGAATAGTCCTAATAATGAAGGGATAATAATTTCCTTTATGATTTTTCTTTCTGTCTGCTTTGCTTTGTCCATCGCTTTACCTCCTTATAAACTTAGCTTATATGCATTCTGCTTAACAAGACCCAATGTCTTGTATACGTATCCTAAGATAAACTGGTACTCAGTATATGTATATACACCTGCACTCTGCAAAACTGATAAAGCTTTCCGGAACTCCGGTTTGCATTGACACAATTTTGCGTAGCGTTTGGCTACTTCATAGATTGCTTCGTTTCTGCTCATAATGATTCCCTCCTTATGCGAAAGTTGTGAACTTGTCGCATCTCATTCGCTTCTCTGCCGGTGCCACACGCTCAAATCCTTCTACAGGTGTCATAGCTACTACTTCTCCAGGATATGCCTGTGCAGCTATGATGGAGCCTACAATGATTAGAGTTCCATTGGAGAACTGTCTGTTGTAGGCAGATTTAATTTGAGAAATAATCTCTTTGCCTTCTTCGGTGCCTACGAACTCTGTCCGGACAAACAAATCAGAGACTTTCCGCTCTTCTGCCTTGGCATTGATCAGCACAGAAGTAGGTACAGTGATTAGTGTACCATCCATGTCCTGCATTGTTACAGGATGCGGAGTTGTGTTCACTACTACTACGTTGTTGCTGAACGCAACAAAATTAATACTTCCAATTTCCCTTGTTTTCTTTTCTAAATTAATCATATTTTCCTCCTGCCTTTTAAAGTGGCATAACTCATAGATTAATGCTCTATCAAGGTTTGACCTTGTTTGTTACACAAACAAACCTGTTCCTCGCAGGAATAGAGCATCTGCCTAAGCAACTAAGCAGTAGAATACAAAGAGTGCATTCTCGAAATTGCCTTGTGCAGAGACAAATTCTACAATGGACTCAAAGTATTCTTTTTCCGTTGCCCCTTTTACCCAATATGGACAATGTTTCTTCCATGTCGTGTATTCAGAGTAACGGTGAGTGAGCAAATAATCGCTCATATCTTTTACTGCCCTTGCTTTTCGCAAGTCTGACCAGTGTTCATACATAGGACACCTCCCTTCTACCGGAGGCAGTCTTCTCCTACATAATTAGTCACTCTCAGCATCTTTTACCTCCCTTCTCCCATACTGCTTTAGTTCCAGCAGGTTTATGGGAAACCTGTGGACGGTTTTTCCCTGTTGACCAATAACATTCATGGAAAGTAACCTCCATATCATTGACAGTTCCTGAAATGTGAGAGTGCTGTCTAAACTCCCAACCTACACGGCGCTCTTTCGGTATACAGGAATACAGCCCTACACACTGAGATGGTTTGAGCCTCTGAGGAAGATAGAAGCCGTTCTGTCGAATAAACTCTAAAATCTCCTGTGCAAGGATAGTGCCAAACCGAATGACACCTTTTGTCCATGTGTATACATCATTATCAGTATTAGACATATATACATGGATGCCCCTGTCAAAGTTACGGGAACAGCATACAAACCGCTGTTTTCCTGAACCTTTAATGAACAGAGAACCCTCTGGGAAGATAAGCCCATAGTGGCGCTCATCATTTTTCATGGCACGAATTTTATACATGCTGCACCTCCAAATTCACAAGGTCACCCAAACGAACATAGAGATGTTCTGGGTATACTGGTTTACTAGCTGTGAGGTCTTTCTTCAGACCTTCCACTACTTTCGTGTAGTGGTAAACGGTTTCTGTGTCTTGGCAGAATGCTGCTTCGTTAATAAGTTGCTCACAAGATGCAATTCGAGCCTTTAATTTTTTACGGTTCATAGTCTTATCCTCCTGTCATATTCTTATTTCTACCTATGACCGCAGTCATAGGCAGAGTATAAGCTCATGATTGTTTATGCCACAGAAACCTCTAATTCTACTTTATCCCCACGGGAAAGCAGGTATACACCGAGTAAGTCAGTGATAGCTGAAGCCACAGAACGATTGCTGAAATCATTCTTGTAGTCGAAGTCGGAAACAGTATTTTTGCCGTCTTTAGACTTGACGTTACGCCCAGCTTTACCGCCGAAAGCCGCAAGGAAGTTACGAATATCTTCGCCGTTCATGTCTGAATTTTTGAATTTCAGACCTTTAAACATGTCACCCTCTTGACCACAGAACTGATAAAAACAGTCACGGAGAGATTTGTTGATAGCCTTAACCTGTGTACCTTTTTTGTAATATGTCTTAATAAGGTTGCTCAGAGTGTCTGGCACAAGGTCAGCAGACAGTTTTTCACTGGAAACCACAGAATGAACCATGAGTGTCAGGAAAATCCTGTCAGTGTCAGACAGAGCTTTAAAAGCGGTAGCGTCACATTTACAAGAAGCAAGGTGAGCCTCACATTCTTTGAAGTCATCACGCAACTCTGTCATTTTGTCTGAGGAACCAGCGAAAGCAGTTCTCATCTCAGATTCGTCAAACTCAGTCCAGTCTTTCCCCGTGAACATTTTTTCTGCCTCGTTAATGAGGTCAGCGACCTTTTTACCGTTGAGCTGGCGAGACAGAATCCGCTCTTTTTCAATGGAGTAAGTACGGAATGCAAGGATATCGCGTACACACTCCTCTGTACCCTCTTTAAGATTTGCTGGCATAGTCATAGCCTGAAGAATGATAGTAGATTTTAACATAGTTTTTTCCTCCTGATTTATAACATTGTTTACAATTTAGTTACTATGTCCATGCTGGGCAGTGGACACCAGTTACCGCCTGTGAACGGTTCATGGACGTGTTACTATTACACCCTTTTTTAGTGTAATACTCATTCTTTTTGACAGTTATTTTATGAGCCACCCTGTTAGTTGTAAGGCTATTGCTTTAATACACCCTTTTTTACAGAGTTATCCTGTCACGCTCATAACCACCTTACTAGCAAAGACACGAAACAATCGAAACGATTGAAGGCAACTGTCGAAACGACACTATTACTAAATAAAGTGGGCGAAACTGATTTATAGTGCAAACGCTCTCACACTTTGCCGACTCTCTCACAATTTGTCGACAGGGCTACTGTCACCCTACTCACTGTTATCCTTTTACCCTCCGAAAAGGTTAAATGAAACTTTTTGGCTACCCTGTGTTTCAGTGTCTTTGAAAGATTTTTTCCTACTTGCGTAGACCGTCCTCTCCTCCGTCACTTAGGGCTTGTTAGCCCTTTTTGAGATTAAACAGAATCACCACGGGAGTACCTATTAATAACGGTTTGGCATTACCGCTTGTTATCTGCTAACAAGTGCCTATGTAGTATTTACGTCCTACATAGTGGACTAATATCACCCTCTTTCTCTGTTGATGTACCTATCTTACTACGGCTTACATAGTATGTCAAGTACTTTTTAAAAAAATTTATTTGCTATTTTAGGAATTTTTCTGTGGGTTCCCAAACCACCATTTGAACACTGCCGACTGTCTTTCCCTGTCGACACGTTTATACTACTACGGATTACATAGAATGTCAATACCTTTTTTAAAAAAGTTTTATTTACACGTTTACAAAAGCCCGCAAAGCTGCATAAACACTGGAAAAATTGCATGAAAAAAAGTTTTTTCGTGAAAAGTTTCTTCCTATTAAAGGCGAAAATAAAGGTTAGGCAGATCATATTGTCTGCATACAGAGTGTAATATGTACTACTACATGCATTTATATACATAATGTAATACATAATTATTAGAATAGTATAAATATTTAGAATAGAGTGATAATGAATAAAGTTCAATCAATTATATCTGAAATACGTGATTTTATGAAAGTTGCTACTGCAATATTGTTAGAATCACAATAATTTTGTAATTTTTCATACTGTGAATTAGATAATCTGATAGTTATGTTTTTTGTATTGTTTTTGTTCCACTCTTCAGCATATTTCTTGTTATATTCATAATTTGACATTAATTATTCCCCTTTTCTATTCAATTTGTTGAATTGTATATACAATTTACCTGAGCCAATTCTTTACCAGAAATCAATTATCAGATAATTTAATACAAATGCAATCATTTGTCAGTAACATTGTTTTCTAAAGTGCATTTGTATTGACAATTTGTTTTTCCTATGGGTCTGATAGGAGATTTCAGATACAATTCAATACAATTCGCTATATTGACTGAATATTCTGATTGCTTTAACACTGTAAAATTCTGTAATAGCATCACTTTAAAATTTTTCAATTGTGAAATTTCAATACTATAAAATTTTGCTACGGTACGAACGTTGTACATTGATTTATTAAAGTATACTAGGGCTATCTACTTTTACGCTGTGAAGCCCTAAAAACAGGGTACTTGTAAAACGATACATAATACTATTGTGTAATTCCTAGCATTCCTAGCACATCAGTCAGGAATTGTCAAAATCAGTCCAAACCGTTCATATCTGCCCTTTAAACGTTGGAAAATAAGCATTTTCGCACGTTTTAGACCGGGGGTACTTATGCCCTGAAAGCCTTGAAAACGCAGTGTTTTCCGGGGATGCAGACCTTTTTTGACACCAAGTTCAAATTCCGGACCTATGTTCCCAGATTCTCCGATCATCACATCTCTCTCACTCGTTTTTCAGATCAGAGTTTCTTCCTTATTTATATACGTTTCCCAATTACACCTGTTCCTATTTTTCTAAACAAGTTTGTAAATCACATGTTGACTTTTTCTCTAAACAATGTTATAATACACTTATCCCGAATGGGATAGAAATCACAGGAGGCACATATGAACGACATTATTTTTTTAGGTATTAATCTTACCCAAGAACTCCAAAAACAGCTAGATTCCCACAAATCAGCTATTTTATCTACTGCACCTCCAGAGGCAGTAAAAGGCTACAATTTAGGCGTACAAAACACTCTTCTACTCTTAGAATCACTTCTCTCATCTCTTGAACCCAACGAGTTCCTGATCAATACCACAGATTCCCACTTAACTGAGTATGACTATGATGAGCTTGAAGCTTTAACCCGTAAACAAGTTTATAAATCATAAGGAGCATTTTATATGAAGACTTTTACTAATACCCACACATTACTATACCACATTAACGATTCAATTTCAATCCCTCTCAGATACTCTATCATTGAAGGCACCACATGGTTCATCGGTAAAGATGTTGCAGCCATCTGTGGATACAAAGACACATGGCGAGCTATAAAAAATCATGTTTCACCTGAGAATACTGATTATACTATTTTTAATTCCCGTAAACTTATCATCATCAATTATGCGGGTTTCAAAGAGATAGACCCTACCGAAGAGCATCTAAACTGGTTTATAAATCATCTTTCAGAAGCAGATTCACCCACAGAAGCCCCAACAGTGTTCAATCATCCAGAATTTGGTGAGCTGAGAACTGTTGAAATAGACGGAGTCGTGTGGTTCGTAGGTAAGGATGTAGCGGAAGCTTTGGGATATAGCAATACAAGCAAAGCAATTATTACTCATGTTGCTGATGAGGACAAAATTATTAAAATGTTACCGAATTCCCAAAATGGGAAGACGGTCGGAAAGACTTATATTATCAACGAATCCGGTCTCTACTCCCTTATCCTCAGCAGCAAGCTTCCATCAGCAAAAGAGTTCAAGCATTGGGTTACTTCAGAAGTACTCCCCTCTATCCGCAAGAATGGCGCTTACATCCGTAATCAGGAAAATATGACACCAGCCGAGATCGTAGCGCATGGTCTTATCGCAGCTCAGAAGATTATTGAAGAGAGGGAGAAAGGCTAGATCATTCGACCCAGCCCCTCTTCATTCTTACATATTGAACTTATACAACATACCTGTTTATTATCATTAATTATTCCAATTAAACTTATATCATTCTGCTAAATCAGCATACTTCATCCATATATCCAATCCTGATCCTTTTACAGATTTATTAGAAAAATGTATCCCCTCATCATCATAACTAACTTCATCTAATATATTACCAACTAAATCCTGAACTTTAACAGGGCTTTCAACATTTATATCAAAAGCATATACAAGTGAATAAAGCTCAATTAATGCTGTTGCAGTATCAACAGTAGCATCTGAAGAAATCCATGCCATCCCCGTCATATTATTATTTGGTAATACCCCAAGAAAGATATCCATATTATTATTTATGCAATAATTTGTTTCATCACTGGTGAAATTTGAATAATTTAAAGTGCTTATTCCAGCTTGATCTTTTAACTCATTCCAATAATCAACTGCTTCATTATATCTTTTATTAAGAGTTGTCAGCGGTATTCCTGACAACATTGTATCTATAAGTGTTTGAGTCACTTCCCCTGTTTCTGTCATTTCTTGGTCTTTCTGATATTGTTTTATTGCTTCTGTCGTATTTTTTCCTTGAACTCCATCAGGCGTACCACAATCATATCCCCACATATTCAATATACTTTGAACGGATTTTATAGCATCTCTATCATATGTACTACTTGCATAAGCATTCACCATAGTCAAATTTAAAATTAATATCAAAGCCAGACACATTATTCTTATTTTTTTTCTCATTAATTTTCCCTCCATTTAATTAGTAATTATCATTCCATGCAACGAATCCATGAATGTATAATCATATCCATTCATAGAATAAGAACCTTTACTGATTGCCATTAATGTAGCAGTAAGCGCATCCTTATAAGATATAGAAGTATCAAACGACTGCACTAAATCTGTCACTAATTCAACATAATCGTTAGAATTTAAGGTTGACTTATATTCATCTTGTGGTGCAATAAAAATAGATATCTTGCCATTATTATTAGGATTAACGATACAACTATATAAAATTTTTTTAAACTTTACTACATATCCTAATGCTACGTTACTTCCATCAACATTTCTAATTTGCTCACCTACTTGTACGCCTGTGCACCCTGCAAATTTTGAAAAAATAGCATCAACTTCCTCTTCATCATTTTTAGATTTATTTGCTTCTTCTTTAACTGTTTCCTGTACTTTTTCAACTACTCCAAGAGATTGAAGTAATTCATCAGTAACAAGACCGTTCACCGTGATTCCTTTTGCAGTCTGATATGCTGTAATTGCTTCTACTGTTTTACTTCCAGCTAATCCATCAGGTGTACCACAATTATATCCTGCTTCATTTAATGTCTGTTGCACAATCTTAATAGTTGTTGCATCTTTGTACTCCACTACTTCTTGCTGTACATTTTCAACATTTTCCGCTTGAGAATCCAATGATTCATTTGCATTTTCTTTGTGTATATTAGGCACATTGTCATCTACTACTACATTACTAACATCATATATATGAAGTAATCCCCCTTCCTGTACCAGAGTTAATCCATTTTTTACTGCTGTACACATATGATATTTAGGATCCAAAATAATATTTCCATCTTTATCAAGTAATCCATAACCTTCATCTTTAAAAACAGCGTAACCCTCCGAAAATGTGCTTGCTAATGAAATGCTTTCAAATACTGTTTCTTCATTTTTATTAATATATTTCCATTCGCCATCAATTTTTACAGCCGCTACACCTTGAACAAAATTCCCCGCTGATTCATACTTAGGTGCAATTACAAATTTTCCACTTTTATCTATAAATCCCCATTTACCATTTCTTGAAACAGCTTGCAAATCTTCACTAAACGATCCCTGACAGTCATCAAACTGGGGAGAAATAACTATATTACCATTTTCGTCTATATAACCACGTTCTTTATTTTTTACAATATATCCTAAACCAGAATCATCGAATGCTCCAGCATAATCCCACTGTGGCGGAATTACAAATTTCCCAGTTGTGTTTATATAACCATATAATCCATCTTTTTCAGCAGCTGCAAGACCATCATGAAATTCCGATGACGAATCCCATTGTGGTTCAAGAACAATCTCTCCATTTGTATCTACATATCCCCACTTACCATTCTCATCTTGTACCTGTAATATCCCCTCAGAATACTCTGTACCATAATTTTTCCACCCAGTCGAAACAGTATTACCTGTTTTATCAATAAACATTTGGTTACCGTTCCTCTTAACACAAGCATACCCCTTAGAAAAATCCCTTGCTTCCTGAAACTGTGGTTCTATGACAATTTTCCCATCTTCGTCTATATATCCCCATCCATATGTTGAATCTTTTATAGCTGCTAATCCCTCCGAATATGCTCTACAATCAACAATTGTCCTATCACCTAAGTTTGCAACTTCAACTATACCTGGTGCATCTGCATATACATTTGTTGCTCCTATAAGCAAAAACGCTATTTCAGCAATTGTTAAAAAATTTTTTCTCATACCTAAATCCCCCTTTTATTAGTATTAAAAAGACATTACTTCTCCATAAGAAAAAGCAATGCCGTAATTATCATAGTTGCAACTGGCTGTCATACATTCGCTTAGACCCTATAATTTTGCGTCACCGGATTTTCCCGGCTATGCCATATTCAATTCGATTATATGTACTACACTTTACTTTGTTTTCACAAAATGTTCACACACATTATTGTACTACATTTCTGTAAAATGTCCACTAATCTTTCAGAATATTTTATGTAATAACAAATATCCAGCAAATTTGCTAATATTCTTCATACATATTTATATATTATTCGTCTTTCCACATGCCTTTATCTTTCAAACGCTGCTTGAACTGCTGCCAATGTCGTTCTGTCTCTTCCGGTGTCTCATGCCATAGCTTTTCTCTATCTAATTCTCCGGTTTTTTCCAAATATAGATAAAGTCCACATGCAAAAAACGCGTCCCATAACTTTTCTTCGTCTTTCTTCATATCCACCTCATTGGTATTATTTTATCCTACTTTATGCTATTTTTCAATATTATATCGCCTGTTTGTTATACTAATCAGCAAAAGGAGAGCTTGCATGAAACCATTGAAGAATAAAGTAAGCATCACTCTGGATGCAGATATTATAGATAAAATCAAGGAACTCGCAGAGGAAGATGATCGTTCTTTCAGTCAGTACATTAATCTTGTGCTGAAAGAGCATATCAAGAATCTGGATAAATCAGAATAATAAGTGGTCTGAAGCGGCAGCAGTCATGATGTAGTTAGGCTTCAGAGTGAAAAAAGGGCAGCTGAGTAAATTATTGTTACTCAACCGCCCTATTATTATGGCTATATATTCCCGGAATCTTTACTGGATCAGTGACTGACCGTTCTGAAGCTCAGACTCCATAGCTACTCTCAGAGGTACTCTCTAATGTGGCATTCGTCCTCTCAGGATGCCCTCTACGCTGTCTATCCATTCCATATGTCCATCCTAGAGTGTGTCTGAAAAACATTTTAAATTGTTTATTTTAACCAAATTAATATTGAGGCGAT
>OLNE01000549.1_pt1 | contig 34472 bp, 30 predicted proteins | sample 1672431 | NCBI WGS metagenome assembly OLNE01 (sample SAMEA3136685, study PRJEB25190) | human gut metagenome | reverse complement strand
GACGGAAGCAGACGATGTCGCCGTCCTCGGTGGTGTATGCCTTCAGGCCCTCGAAGACCTCTTGGCAGTAATGGAAAATGCCCGCGCACTCGGACAGCTGGATGGAGTGGTCGGTGGTAAGGCCGCCCTCTTCCCATTCGCCGTTTTTGAAATTACAGACGTAGCTGTAATCGGTGGGCATGTAATCGAAGCTCAGGTTGCCCCAGTCGAGATCTTTCTTCTCCAACGAAATCATCTCCCATTAACGCGTATTGCCGCTGATCACCATAGCGAGTAGTTCACCATAGCTTTCATTTCTGGTGATTGTACTACCGTTTCCGCTGATCGAATAAGAGCGCAGCCAGCAGGTCAAGATCTGCAGAAAAACGGCAATTCGGATACAATCCAACTGATTGAAGAGGAGCTGAAAGGCACCGACGCGCAGGTGCGCATGCCTTGAAGGAGACACGATGTCCGACGATTTCATGAGCGACGAAGCTCGCAAGGAAGCCGCACGCAAGCGACTGCAGGCTCGCCAGGCGAAACGCGGCGAAGCACAGCCGTCCAGCCGCGTGCACGTGCCGCAAGGCCATCGCCCTGCAGGATCGCAGATGCCGCGCCAATCGCAGCGTCCGCAAGCGCACCGCTCTGGTGCGACCCGCAAACCCGCACAAGCACCGCGACGCTCACAGCAGGCCGCCAATGCCCTGACGGGCGCAGGTGCCGCAATCGCCAACGCATTCAAGGGCATCGGCGATTTCTTCGCGAGCGCCTACACCAACGCCGTCGAGCGCTTCGGCAAGCGCAACGCCCTCATTGGCATTGCGGCGACGGTTGTCATCCTCGTTGTTTTGGTTCTGGTTATCCGCGCCTGCGCCACGCCCGCCGATCCTGTTCAGCAAGATCTTCGCGAAGCTCAGAAGGCAGTGAGCGCATCTTCGTATTCCAATGAGGACGGCTCGAAGCCCGACAAAGCCGCGCTTGAGAACCTTTTGGGCGCCGAAGACGCTGCCGCTCTACTGCAAACCGCCAGCAACAACGAGGACGCATACTGGGTTGCCTCGCACCCCGACTCGTACACTGCCGACGGCACCGCAGTTCAGGGCAAACTTTTGCGCTTGGCTGGAAACGAGCCCGAAGCCGCATCGTTCGTGCGCGATTGGCCCAACATGTACCCGCAGGACAAGCCTTCGGGTGACGCATCCACGCCATCTGCCGAGAGCAAGACCAACGTGCCGCGCCTATATCAATGGGATAAGCGCTGGGGCTACACCCAGTACAGCTCCACCACGTTTGCGCTGACAGGATGCTGTCCCACGTCGTTTGCCATGGTTTACCAGGCGCTGACCGGCCTAACCGACAAGTCGCCCTACGACATGGGCGTCATCGCAACCAATGGCGGTTTCGAAACGCAATACGACGGCACCGACACTAAGTTCCTTTTCAGCGCCGCCGAGCAGCTGAGGCTTACGTGCAACCAACTGAACCCCCAACCTTCCAACCTAACCGCGCCGCTTTCCGCAGGTCAGGTACTGATTATCAACGTGGGCCCCGGTGATTTCACCCAAAACGGCCACTTCATCGTGGCGTGCGGCCTTGATGCCGACGGCAAAGTCGTCATCAACGATCCCTATTCCGCCGAGCGCTCCGAGAAAACCTGGGACGTCAGCACCTTGGTCAGCCAATCGAAGATGTTCTACGCATTCTCGCTGGCCTAAAAGGTGCTGCTTAGCTGGCTGCTGCTTAGCTGGCTTTCGCAGAATCCGAGCTGAACGCGCTGGGTTTGCGGTCACGCGAACCTGGGTGCCAAATCCGTCCCAGCTGTACAGATTCGACCGTTTTGCGGCCTCGTCCGTCCTTGCTGCACAGATTTGATCGCTTTCAACACGTCCGTCCGTCCCGGCTGCGCAGATTTGATCGTTTTGCGGCCTTTTAGGACACGGAGAACAAAGCACACGCTCACCTTCCGCGTTCATCATCGCAAAACACCAAATCAGGCAGAGCGCCCCTCGCAATCGCGCATCCCTGCCCCTGCAAAACGGGAAAATCTGTGCAAGGCGCAAAGAACGTCACCAGACACAAAGAAAGGGAGCCGCCAAAGCGACTCCCTTAATTCGATCTTGCAGCAAATCTAGCCACGTTGTTCAACGCAGCCGGGGCATTACCGCCCCAAACGCCACCGCTCCGAGTTATTCAGCAGAAGCGTTCACGCCGATCGTGCGCTTAAGCACGGTCAGGATGCCGACGATCAAGATGATGCCAACGGCCAGGCAGATCAGGAAGTTCTGCACGAAGCCGGCAACCACAAAGCAGACGAACGACACACCGGCAACGGTCAGAGCGTACGGCAGCTGCGTGTTGACATGGTCGATGTGATTCACGTTCGCGCCAGCCGATGCCATGATGGTGGTGTCGGAGATCGGCGAGATATGGTCGCCGCAAACAGCGCCAGCCAAGCAAGCCGAGATGCCGATGGTCATCAGCGTGTAGTCGCTGGTGGCGAAGATAGCAGTAACAATGGGAATCAGGATGCCGAACGTGCCCCAGCTGGTGCCCGTTGAGAACGCTAGGAACACAGCAACCAAGAAGATGATAGCGGGCAGCATGTTGAACAAGCTGGCTGCAGCACCCTCCATCAGACCCGCGACGAACACGTCGGCGCCAAGAGCCGTGGTGGTGAGCTTCAGGGTAAGAGCGAAGGTAAGGATGAGCAGAGCCGGAACCATGGCCTTGAAGCCCTCGATCAGGCACTCCATAGCGCGGTTGAACGAGATGACTTTGCGAATCACCAGGTAAGCGACGGTGGCAACCAAAGCGATGATACCGCCCCACGGCAGGCCGATGGATGCGCTGGTGTCAGCGAAGGCGCCGATCAGGCTCATGTAGCCATCGGCTTCGGGGTCCCAGAAGCCGCCGACGTACAGCATGCCGACGATGCAGCAGACAATCAAGATGATGACCGGGATCATCATGTCCCACAGCGAAGCCTTCTCGTTGGTGATCCTAACCTCGCCGCCCAGAGAACCGGACTTGCCTTCGCGGTAGGCCTCAAGCTCCTTCTTGGCCATGGGGCCGTAATCGAAGCCCATGATGCACAGCGCGACAACGAAGACGATGGTCAGAAGCGAGTAGAAGTTGAACGGAATAGCCGAGATGAACAGTTGGATGCCGCTCATGCCGTTATCAAGGTCGGAGGCGGTTGCCGAAACAGCAGCGGCCCACGAGGAAATCGGCGCGATCATGCAGATGGGGGCAGCGGTCGAGTCGATGATGTAAGCCAGCTTGGCACGGCTGATCTTGCACGCATCGGTAACGGGACGCATGACCGAGCCAACCGTCAGGCAGTTGAAATAGTCATCGATAAAGATCAAAACGCCCAAGACGAACGTTGACAGCTGCGCGCCAACACGGGTCTTGATGTGCGAAGCAGCCCACTTGCCGAACGCAGCAGAACCGCCAGCCGCATTGATAAGCGCAACCATGGCGCCCAGCATGATCAAGAAGATGAAGATGCCGGCGTTGCTGGCATCGCTGATGGCGTGCACGAAGCCGACAACCAGCGGGTCGCCGCCATCAGCAACGGGAATCTCGTTGCTGATGATGTTGTTCATCGTCTGGATGGGGTCAAGGCCTGCCAGCAGCAGGGCGCCCACGACGATGCCGATGAACAGCGAGCTGTACGTCTCTTTCGTGATTAGAGCGAGGACGATGGCGACGACAGGCGGCACCAACGCCCAGAATGTGTTGACGAATTCCATGTGGTTCTCCCTATGAGATCGGCTTGCGAAACCCCCAAAACCGCGGGATCGCGGCCGAAAGCTCCTAAATCAGTGGGGATCATTATAAAGTCATCGGGGGAAAAGCTCTCCGAAAACCGATCCATTCACGAGTCTTTAACGCAAATGCCTGATTGCGCCCATGAACGGTCGCTATTGCAGGGCGAACGTTGTCCGCTACACTATTTCTCGGGTGCGTACAAATGAATGCTCATGGTATTGAACCCCTCGTACTCAAGGTTCAAATGAGCGCCGTCAGCGTTCTCGCCGTAGAAGTAGTCGTTGCGCTTGCGATAATCGACGTTGAAACCGGCCGCAATGCATGCATCTGCGTACACGCTGAACGCTTCAGGCGACATACCCCCCACATAAGCCTGAAAACCCGAAACGTATTCGGATTCGATCATGCCCTTCAACGAAGGCGGAACGGGAAGCAACGCGCCCATACCATTCGATGGCCATACGATATCGCTCATTTCAAGCGGCGCATCGATACTGATGTCCAACGTGCCCGAAGCCGACCAATTATAGACGCTCAGACGATAGCCTTCGGAATTGTACGCCTTGTAGGAAGTCCTCCCCGAAACGGGATCGACGGTGAAACCCCACTTACGGCATTCCTCGAGGTATTCGTCGTAATCGCCCTCGTCGGCAGGAACCTCGATGTCGAACGAATCACTGTAATTCAACGAGATGTATCCGGTGGTCGATTTCGGCTGCGGAATCTTCTGGGCCAGCCCGCTGGTCGGCCAGTCGTAGCTCGAATTCAGCTTTTGCACCTGCTCCCTTTCGTACAGCGCATCCTCTATTGCGCTGCAGGCGGCAGAAAGAAGGATCAGGAGAAAGAAAATGCACGCAAGAATGCGAAGGACTCGGCGGCGCTTTCGCTTCGCTTCGTCCTTGCGCTCCCATTCGGCCTGCTGCTTCTTAAGTTCTGCGCGGGTGCGCTCTTTTTCCGCTGCAAGTTCCTTCTCGTCGATCGCGCGCAGGCGCTCGAGAGTGGCCGCGTCAAGCGGTTCGCGATTACCGCAATAGGGGCATTCCAGAGCCAAGCCGTCATCACTTAGCTCCATCGCGCCGTTGCATTTCACGCAGTCCATATGGAAATCGGCGTCGGAAGACTTCTCTGCCATCGGTCTCTCTTTCGGATGTTCGCGAGCGAAAACAGTAAAGAACAGGATACGACATACAAGGTTACGCAACAAGAAGAGGCGGTGTCGAGGGCGCGGGCAAACGCAAAGCGGCCCCGTACGCAGTTGCACGGGGCCGCGATGTTGCGGTGCCTGAATTACGAAGCGAAGCCGAAACGCTAAGCGCTCGCTACCTGAAGGCTGCGCTCCATGGCGTAACGCAGAAGATCACTGCGGTTGATGGTGCCGACGATGCGGTCGCCCTGAACAACCGGCACCTTCTTCAGCTTATGCGTGGCAAGCAGCGAACACGCCTCTTCGAGCGTGGCCGAAGAATCAAGCGAGACAAGCTTATCGGTGGCGATGTTGCGCAGCGGCAAATTAAGAAGCTCGCTCAAACGCTCGTCGAACGATTGGTTGTTCGCCGCCTCGATCATCGTGTACGCGTTGGTAATCAGCGGATGCTTGTCAGCAAGGAACCTGATGACGTCGCCGTCCGACACGAACCCAGCAGGTTTTCCCTGCTTATCCACCAAAGGAAGGCCACCGATCTTGCGATCAACGAACAGCTGCATCGCGGCGCTCACGGGCGCATCGGCGGGAAGCGTGTAGGGTTCTGGCTGGACAAGGCGCGCCAAGGGACGCTCGTTTGCAGGCATGGCCTGACGCTTGATCTTGGCGTTCTCCCTACGCCTTACGGCCGCGCGAGCATAAGCGAAGCCGATCAGCGAACCAGCCGCCGCCACGAACATGGCAACCATCATGGCCGACGAAAAGCCGTTGGCCAAAGCAACCTGCGGCGAGGCGCCCGCGGCGAGCGAGCCCATCTGACCCGAGGTGAGGATGCCCGTGTAAAGAGAAGGCGCGATGCAAGCCGCGATCTGAACGAACGTGGTGGAAAGAGCCACGCCAAAGGGGTTCTGCTCGGGAGTGAGCGTCTTGAATCCCGCCGACTGCGACGGCGAGAAAATCAAGCCGGTGCCTGACATGACCAAAAATGCGCCGACGAACATACCCGGAAGCGAAAGAGTGGGAGCCAGGAAAGCCAAAATCGCAAAACCGCAAGCCACAACCGCATATCCAACGGGAAGCAACGGCCATTCACCGCGCGAGTCCATGATGCGGCCGCCCAAAAGCGACGTTGCGGCGTTGCCCAACACAGGAACAAGGATGGTCAAACCCGCCATGAACGCCGTCAAACCAGTCGCTCCCTCAAGATACATCGGCAGCAAAACGCTGCAGCTGAAGCTTCCCATCATGGCGATGGTGGTCAAAATGATAGACGGCCAAAACGCGATGCTCTTCATGGGCGTAAGGTCGATCAGCGGGTTCTCGCAACGCAGCTGGCGAAGAATGAACAGCGCAACGGAAACAGCCATCACGACAAGAGAGATCGCAGCGACAAACATGTCCAGCGTGAGCATGACCAAGCCAAAGCTCAGCGACATCAAGAAAACCGCCGAAAGCACGACGGACGCAACATCAAGATGCGCTTCCTGGTTCTCCATGTTCTTGACCGAAGGCACCGCGACGGCGGCAAGAACGGCCATAGCAACAGTGGGCACCACGAAGATGCTGTGCCACCCGAACGCCGTGACAACCGCGCCGCACACGACAGGCGCAAGCGCCGGGCCGAACGTGATCATACAACTGCCAATTGACAGGTAGGTTCCCAGCTTGTTCTTGGGCGTGACCACCAAAATGGTGTTCATCATAAGCGGGATGAAGATGCCGCTACCGACGGCCTGGATCAATCGCGCAACCATCAGCAGCGCGAAGCTCGATGCGAAAATGCCGATCAGCGATCCAACAAAGCTGAACAGCGCTGCCGCATAATACAGCGTGCGCAGCGGGATACGGCGAAAGAAAAACGCCATGCACATAACCACAATCGTGCCAGCGATCATGTAACCGGTAACCGTCCACTGCGCGGCAACCGAATCGATGCCGTACTCGTTCATGATCGAGACGAGCGCGACGTTCATCAGGTTCTCATTGAAACCTGCCAAAAATGCGCTGCCGTACAAAACGAACAACAGCAACGTAAGGGACTTTCCTTGCATATGCTTCCTTTCACAACTTGCTCTTAACAACGGAAGGCAGCCAAACCGCAACGGACGCGCAAAAGCCACCTCTTCATGCGCCACCCGAAATCGAACATCGCAAGCAGAGCGCACTGATGAAATGCGCATGAGATGCGCCCGACGATTCAGTTGTCTTGGGTTTCGGCAAGCCGGCACAGATTCGCATGGCGACCCCGCTTTGCGGCGGTCGACGTAAGCTGCTCAGGTTTAGGAGCACGCTTGCTCGATGACTTCAGTATAAAACACGACGAGACCCTGGCTCTAGAAGCAAGGCGGGCAGTCCCACAAACATGCCATAGTGAAAGACGATGACGGAACCAGCGGCGAAGCGGCAACGCTCGCAGCGCGCGATGTCGCAACGCACGACGCAGCAGCCCTCTTGGCAAGCACCGCCCAAAATGAAAGAAGCCGCCCATAAGGACGGCTTCGGCCGGTGTCGCCGCATTCGAGCGACGACATGGAACGACCCAACCGGCAAAGGGAAGGTGAACCGGCTGGGTCGATTCCTCTAGCGGAGCGGACGTTTGCAGTGCCCCGTTCGAGCTATATATGCCTCAGCGCAGGACGGGAGGACCTACGCGAAGCTACTTCATTCTTACAGATCCTCGGAGAAGATGCTGTAGGCGGGTGCGCCCTCGCACTGTGCGGGGAAGCGAACACCCAGCAGAGCTGCTGCCGTAGGCGCCACGTCAACCTCGCGGATGTACATGTCAGTGCGGAAATTCTCCTTGATGCCGGGGCCTGCTGCCGCGAAGATCGGGCTGAGCGAAGTGTCGTTGTAACCAAGCGAGGTCGAAAGGTCGCCACCATGGTCCTCGGCGTAAAGGCCGCTGACGTTGAAGATGATGTCCGCAGCATTCGGGCCGCCCATGCCAAGCAGGATGGCGTCGCGGTTGTGCAGAGCATACGCGAACAGGTGGTAACCCGTCTTCGGATGCTTGTACTCGTACATCTTCGTGATGATCTCTTCCTCGAGGGCGAACTGGTCCTCGGGTTCGACGATACCGTGCTTGTCGCGGCCCTTCACGTTGATGTAGATGCTGTTGCAGCGCGTCATGATGGCGCGGGTCTTGGTCCAGTCGATCTCGGGGATCTCGTTGCCGTCCTCATCGCGCTTCAGCACGGTGTAACCCCACTTGTGCAGCGGCTCCAGGCTGACGCCCATGTTGTCGCCCTGAGCGACGGACTCTTCCTCGGAGCACATCAGGCCGTGGTCGGAAACCAGAAGGATGGTCCAGCCCTCGTCCAGCAGGTGCATGAAGCTTCCGATGTAGTCGTCGGTGACCTTGTAGGTTGCCTCGGCGAACTTCACGACCTCGGATTCGTCGTAGCGGCTGGTGTCGCGGTTCTTCATGTACTTCATGTAGCAGTGACCCTGCAGGTCGCAGTTGTGGAAGTGACTGAAGATGACCTCAACGCCGTGCTTCTCGATCATGTAGTACATGAACTTGCTCTGCCACTCGGCGGAGAGCTCCCACTGCGGGAGGTTGCACTTCATGATGAGATCCTTGTCCAGGCCGGACATCTGGCTGGTCGGAACCAGCGGGCCGGCAGCCTCAATGGACTCCTTCAGCAGGCTCTTCGGGAAGAACACGGTGTCCTCTTCGCAGCTGGAGCCACGAGAAGCCCAAATGCGGACATAGGAGTCGTCCTCGGCGATCTTCAGAAGACGCATGTTGCGGAAGATCATCTCTTCGCCGCCATCTTTGGTGGGGATGTAGTCGATGACGCCGGTGAAGACATCGTTCTCAAGAACGGTGACGGGCTCGGTGGCCTGCTTGTTCTTGTAGATCGCAACGTGATCGTACACGCCCTCGGCGTTCTTCAGGATAAGAGCGTTGCGGGTGACGCGGCCGTGCATCGTGAGGAGGACGAATTCCTTGGCGCCTTCAGGAACCTCGATGTCCCAGCCCTCGGGCTCGGAAACAGGCGAGATCGAGCAGCCGGTCGGGAAGTCGGCGGTGCTCCACATGATGCCCTTCTCCTCGTCAAAGACGATGTTGTCGTTGACGAAGCTGTGGTCGGGCGTGTAGCCGGGAACGCCGATGAACTCCTTGTAGGCCTGCAGGTACTTCTTCATGCGCTCCTTGGCCTCGGGCGTCTTGCCGCGAGAGCACAGCGGGCGACCATCAAGGGTGGTCAGGACATGCGGGACAAGCTTCTCGTCGCCTTCAACGTCGGACGTGACAACCGACATGAATGCACAAGAAGGAGCCTCGGCCTTGGTGCTGGCAACGAAAATGGTGTCCATGTCGCGCACGTTGGAGTAAGCGCAAGTTGCTCCCGGGGAAGAACCGTCAACGGTGAACAGGTTCGGGGAATCGCTGGTCGGAGGGAACGAACCGCCGGGCCAGTGCATGACAAGCGTCTTCTTGCCGGACTCGGCCGTGATGTTCCACAGCGGCTCGGCGGTCATGAAACGCGAGCTGAATGCGCCCAGGGTGATGTCCTTGTCGTCCTTGGCGGAGACGTTGTAGTCAATGATGCCGTGCGTCATGGGGTAAGCACCCGTGCCCAGCGTTGCCCACATCGGCGGGGTGATGGTGGGATTGGCGCCCAGAAGCATCAGGTCGTCACGACAAGCGCCGCGCTCCATGAGCTCCTTCAGATGGGGCATCTTGCCCTCGTCGACCATGCGCTTTGCCCAGCGGGGATCCATTCCGTCCACGCCAAGCACGAGCAGTTTGTCGGTAAGACCGCGTGACCTTAACATTTCGAAACCTCTTTCTATGTCCGATTTGCTTAAGACCTAATGAGTGTTCGGCAGCTGCGCTTGCTAGAAGGCAACTGCCAGGTTGCGCGACCACGGCTTTCGGTTTTCAAACCTGCGGACCGCGCAACCTGAATGACGTGCAGTTGATGCAATCGACTTACAGCGGGAAGAAGATCTGGGAGACAGGAATGGCGATGGCCATCTCGATGATCAGCATGATGGGCAGGATCTTCAAAGCGGTCTTGCTCATCTCGCTTGCGTCAGCCAATTCCTGCGTCATGGCAACTGCGGTAACCGGCGAAGCGGCGGGGTTTGCAAGAGCGAGCTGAACGAGAATCCACAGAAGGACGATGCACATCGTGGTGTTGATGCCAACGGCCTGAGCGTAGTTGACCAGGAAGGGCATGACCATAACGGCGATGATCATGTTGTTCGCAACGTTGGTAAGGACAACTGCCAGAACCAGCGAGACGATGATGAAGACCCAGGGAGACAGACCCATGAGCGATTTGAACACGGTTGCCATTGCGGCGGTGATGCCCAGGTCCTTGCTGCTCATGTAGGTTGCCATCAGCATGACGACGGCGACCATGCAAACCTGACCCCAGTTAGCCATATGGAAGAGCTCTTCCAGGTTGGCTAGAGGCTTGCCCTCGACGTCGGGGAGAAGACCGGCGACGATGCAGAGGATCATGCAGTAACCAGCGATGCCGAACTTGGAAACGAAGACGGAGATTGCGCCCAGCGGCAGCGAGCCCAGGAGGTTCAGGATGATGAGGCCGACGAACAGGAGCAGGACGACCTTCTGGTCACGCGTACACTTGGTCATCTCGCACTCTTTGCAGTACTCGGTCAAAGGCTCAGCGTCAACCCTGAAGATATAGCGCATGACCAGCATGTAAACGGTGGCGATCAGGATGCCCATGACGATCATGAAGCCAAGGTAGGGAACCATGTCGATCGGGATGTTCGGGAACATGGCGTTGTAGCTCTGGAAGAAGACCAGGCCGGTGCCGAAGAACGGGAAGAGGATCTGGCCGTTCATCAGGCTGAGTGCGCAACCAAGATACAGGAAAATGGCCAGCTTCGAGTTCTTCTTCACATGGCAAGACTCAAGCATGGAAGTGACGAAAGCACCGAAGATGATCATCATGATGATCGGGTTGAACGGGCCGAACGGGAAAGCAAGAACTAGGATGATCCAGATGGTCAGCCAAGGCTTTCCTTGCATGAACTTGTTGTTAAGCAGCAGGCTTACCAACCAGTTGAAGGCACCGTTCTTCATTGCGATGCCGATCGAGCCCATGCAAAGAACAAGCGTGAGAACCGTGGCGGAGCCGAACGTGGCGGCCATGACCTGGGTCATGCCGAACGTGAAGCCAGCGGAGACAAGTGCGACAAGGCTCGGCCACAGCATGTCGATGGTGATCCGGCCGTAGATGGCGCCGATGAAGCAGCCAAGCAGGCACATACCCTGCTGCGAGATGCCCAGCGGACCGGGAACGAACTGGAACAGGAAGCAGAACGCTAGAACTACGATGTAATGGATGACAGAAACGCGTTTTTTCGTTTCCATACCCTCCCCTTTCCGAAAGAGTTGAAATTACGGCCGCGCACCTCCCGTATGCCAACCGCGATTGCGAACCGACCGTCTTCCCTCCTCAAAAGTCCGCGTCGATTTCTTGCCTCTTCTTTAACGAACCGTGCATCGCTTTCGAACTATGCATTTGGCTCGCGTTTACACTCCCTTGGCGATTGCGGCCTCTCTTCCGCGTCGCCTTTGTATGTTCGGTTGTATCGAACACCACATTATGTTGTAGTTGGGTATTCCGAACATATCGGCATATCATGTTCGGCAGAGTCGAACATGTAGGGAGAATCACGTGAAGATAACTGTTCAGCAGCTTCGCTATTTGCTGGAAACGGCAGAGCGGGGTTCCATCAACTCTGCTGCGAAGAATTTGGGAATATCTAAAAGCACGCTGTACGAAGCGCTCGGCCAAATTGAAGACGAGCTTGGATTCGACGTTCTCGATCGCGGCAAGCGCGGCGTTTCCGTCACGGAGCGCGGTGTCAAGGTCATGAATGCAGCCGAGCGCGTCGTTGCTGAGATGGACGCGTTCGAGCGCGAGTTCTGCAATCGCGACACTGCCTCGTCGCGCCTGCATGTTTCCATGCTGCCCTTCGGCTTTGGCGTGAACGCCCTGATGAGCGTGGCCGAGGCCCATGCTCACGCGGACATCGATTTCAGCATCGAGGTCGCTCAAACCCCCAAGATGGCTTACGACATCAACAACGGCATGCGCGATATCGGTCTTCTGCTTCTTTCCGAAGGCAACGAAGGCGCCCTGCGCAAGTACCTGGAAAGCGGCGAACTTGAATATCACGAGCTGTTCAAAGCGCAGATCTATGCATATGTCAGCAGGCACCACCCGCTGGCCCATAGGGAGAAGCTCTACCCGTCCGACCTTGTCCAGTACCCCATGTTCTATTACGAGCAGTACTTCTATATGAACTCGCTGCATGCGACCGACATGCGCAAGGCGTTCCTTGCGGGCGACCGGCAGAAGGTCAACGACACGCTGTTCGCCTCGCTGCGCGAGCTGACCGAGAGCATCGCCGAGGCCGACGGCTACGCAATTTGGTGCAACCTGACCGGCAAGGTATTGTCTACCGAGGGCACGGTTGCAATCCCCTACGAGAGCGATATGAATATGAGCCTGGGCTATCTGGTGAAGAAGGGAACGCCGATCGAGGGCGTCCTGAAGGAGTACATCGACGAGCTGATGAAGTATGCGTAAGGCAGCGACGACATGTTGGAACGCAGTGAAAACATGTCGGTCGCGTTGCCCAAGTGTTTAGGCAGCAAGGCCCGCACCTAACTCAGGCGACGCCGACCTCTTCCCGAGCATGATATAATCAAGCAAGACGCGGGGCGTATGGACACACCCTCTGCGGCTAGTGTTTGCAAACGACAGAAGCCGTCTTAGGAGCGGCTTCTGTCGTTTCTAGTCGAACTACTACAAGAGAACGATCAGAATGATCGCCAAATGAAGAATTCTTCGCACTTCAACAAGCACGAAGTAGATCAGATCTAACTCCATGGCAATCACCTCCCCTTTTGCGAAAAAGGCAGAGGGCACACCCCGCATCCAGCGAACATGCTACAAAATCAACCCGCCAGCCGCATGACGGCGGTTTCGCTAAAAAGTCGCACCAACCCAACAGCCATCCAACATCCCTATGACGGCGATGGCTCACTCTTCTTATTGATATTGATTCCCATTAGTCAAGCTGCTATATTCGAGTCATTAGGAGAAAGGGGCAATCATGCTGAATGCAGTTGAAGTCAAGCCGGGCATCTATTGGGTTGGCGGCGTCGATTGGAACGAGCGCAACTTCCACGGCTACACCACCGACTGGGGCTCCACGTACAACGCCTACCTCATCGTCGACGAGCATGTCACGCTCATCGACACGTGCAAGCGTCCCTTCGCGGACGACCTGCTCGACCGTATCTCGCAAATCGTCGATCCCGCGAAAATCGAATACCTGGTGTCCAACCACGTCGAGATGGACCACTCCGGCTCGATCCCCGTTGTCATGAGCCGCTGCCCTAACGCAAAGCTGGTCACTAGCGCCCCCAAGGGGCTTACCGGCTTGCAGGCTCACTACGGCAACGATTTCGATTACCTACCGGTGAAGTCGGGCGAAACCCTGAACATCGGCAAGCGCACCCTAACGTTCGTGCACACGCCCATGGTTCACTGGCCCGACAACATGGTCACGTACTGCGCCGAAGAGAAGATCCTGTTCAGCAACGACGCATTCGGTCAGCACTTCGCGTCCAGCATACATTTCGACGACGAGGTCGATCTGTGCGAGGTCATGGAACAGGCCAAGAAGTACTACGCCAACATCGTCCTTCCCTACTCGCGCCAAGTCCAGAAGGCGCTCGAGGCGGTCGCCGGTCTTGATATCGATATCATCGCGCCTGCTCACGGTATCATTTGGCGCTCACACGTGCCCGAGATCATCGCCGCCTACAAGAAGTGGTCCGCTAACGAAACCGACGAGTACGCGCTGGTCGTCTATGACAGCATGTGGCACACCACCGAGAAAATGGCCAAGCAAATCGCCGAAACGTTCGTCGAAAACGGCATTGCCGTCAGGCTGCTTGACCTGAAGGTCAACCACATCTCCGACATCATGACCGAAGTGCTTTCCGCCAAGTACATCGCCGTTGGTTCGCCCACATTGAACTCGTCCATGATGCCCACCGTCGCCGCGTTCCTTTGCTATATGAAGGGGCTGTCGCCGAAAAACCGTATCGGCATCCCGTTCGGATCGTACGGCTGGGCTCCTTCGGGCCCCAAGGAAGTGGCCGAGTACCTGGAGAAATGCGGGTTCGAAATGCCGTGCGGCACCATCACCCACCAGTGGACTATCGACGAAGCCGGCCTGAAAGAGGTCCACGACAAGGTTGAGACCATGCTGAAGGGCGCAGGCGAAGAGTAGGCAACCGGAGCACAGCGCCAACCGCAAGCCAACGGCGCTCCGCCACCAGACGGTTTAACAAGCCAAGCGCGCGATCGCGCACATGCAACGAGGGCGACCCAATGGGCTGCCCTCTTGGTTTCGCATCAAATTCTGCGCTTGGGACACGCGCCTGCTTCGAATCGCATTCGTTTTCCCAAGAACCCGCGCCCGACGGTACCAGGCCAACAAACGCTACGCTGCCTTCCGCTTCCTTTGGGAAGCACGAACGGTTACCACAACGATCCCGCAGGCAATCAGCGAGAACAACGCACCGAACAGACCCGCGCACTGGATTCCCGGACCGTTCACCACGGCACCGCCCATCGCCGTGCCAAACGCAATTCCCACATTGAACGCCATCGGCTCGGTAGAAGCCGCAAGCGTCAGAGCCTTGGGGTGCTCGTGACGAGCGACGTCCATGAACATCGTCAGGCACGGGGTGGAGACAACGTACATCGTCAGGCCGATAAGCAACGTAATGACGATGCCTGGGGTCGTAGCCCCACCCACCAGGAACAGCGCAAATAGCAAACCCGCCTGAACAAGGAAGGACACGATCAGCGCCTTCATTCCAAAACGGCTTGCAAGCCAGCCCGATAGCAGGTTCGACACCATGCACATCGCACCATAGCCCATCAGCACCGCACTGGTCCCAATAGGCGAAACGCCCAAAACGCCCTGCAGGTAAGGCGTGATATAGCCATAGAAAACATACACCGATCCAACACCGAAAACGAAAACGCACATGCCGGCGATAACGCGCGAATCACGCAGATACGGAAGCTGCTCGCGAGCAGTTGCAGGCTCGTCGGTTTTGCCCGAGCGCGGCAGAACCAGAAGCATCGCAACACTGGCAACAACCGAGACCACCAGAACAGCAACCAGCGCCACATGCCAAGACAGAACCTCTGCGGCCAGCTTGCCCAGCGAAGTGGAAAGCACCATGGCGAACGAAAACGCCGCGTAAACAATCGAAATAGCAATGGGCACGCGCTTCGAATCAAGGAACTCGGGAATGAAGGTGACCTCAACGGCAAGCAAGGCACCGGAAACCAAGCCAATGAGCACGCGAGCCAAAAGCATGGTCGAAAACGAGGTGGCCATGACTGCCAGCAAATTGCCGACGATTAGCACCGCACTGTAGACAATCAGCAGCGTGAAGCGCTTGAACCGGCCCGTGACCAAGGCGAGAATGGGAGTAGCGACCGCATATGCCACTGCAAAGAAACCCATGAAATCGCCCGTTTGCGACAGCGAAACGCCGAACGCTTCTGCCAATTCGGGCTGAATTCCGATAACGACAAACTCCGAGCAACCAAGGGCAAAACCCGCAATCACCAACAATGCAAGGCAAACCCTCACCCGCAACGCAGACACCGCTCCTCCAATCAATTCAGTAGCGTACTCGCATGAGCAAAACGCGCCCGCAATCGTGCGGACGCTCGCTTTCACGGGCACATGCTACAACACAGAAGCGAAAGGGTTAATACACCCGACAAAGGTTTTCGACTCTGCACAGAGCCGGCATCCCTTAGCGGCAGAATTAGGCCTTCTTCAACAGGTTTTTAGCCGGGCAACGATATCGCAGAACTGGTAGCCCAAACTACCGCATGGCATAATGCGGAGCAGACGTGGAGCGTTTGGTCGCGCCCTCCACGGCCAATATGGTTAAGCAGCCGCTTTAGGAGCGGCTACTGTCGTTATTGAAGCTAATTAAACTAGCGATGCAGCAACTTACGGAACGCCTCACGGAACGAGAACTCACCAAGGATCGCTCGGGCGCCGTAGTAAACGATCATTCCCGCGCCGGCGCCAAACGCCAGATTCTTAGTCGAAACCACCACGCCAATCGTGACCAACGTCGTGATCAGCTCGATCGTCTTGCTGGGGTTGCCGAAACCATCAACCAGAACGCGGCGCGTCTGCTTCCAGTCGAACGTCGAGATAGCCACCGTGATCATGACGCCCACCAGCGCCGCAAGCGGCACGTAGTTCAGAAACTCGCCGCCAAGAACAACCAGCGCACACAGCAAAACGCCGGCGCACAGCGTGCTCAAACGGCCTCGCCCGCCGGAATTCACGTTGACCATGGCCTGGCCGATCATCGCGCAACCGGGCATTGCGCCCAAAAAGCCGCTGGCAACATTCGCCACGCCCTGGCTTTTCAGCTCGCGGTTCGCATCGCTGAACGTGCCCGTCATCTCGTCGACCACCTGTTCGGTCAGCATGGTCTCAAGCAGGCCGACGAACGCAAGCGACACCGCGTACGGCAGCACGATAGCCCACGTCTGAGGGTCGGCCAAAATGGTGGGCACCCAAAAGTTTGGCAAGCCGGCCGAAATCTGCGCCATGGAACCAACCGAGGTGGTCGTACCGCCTGTTAGCAAACTAAGCGCCGTCACTGCCAACAACGCCACCAAAGTCGAGGGAACCTTATCGGTTAGCTTCGGGAACAGGTAGACAATAGCCATGGCCACCGCAACGAAGACGAACATCAGCAGCGAACCGCCCTTAAGCGACGAGATCTGCGCCGAGAAAATGACGATTGCCAGCGCGTCAACAAACCCCAACATTACCGTTGCGGGCACGAAGCGGATGAGCCTGTCGGCATGAAGGAAACCCAGCAGCAGCTGGACGACGCCGGCCAAAAGAACGGCCGCGAACAGGTATTCGGTTCCGTAATTGGCGATAAGCGTCATAACAACCAGGGCCATCGATCCCGCGCCTGCCGAAACCATAGCAGGGCGACCGCCCAAAAACGACCCCAGAATCAGAAACGCGATCGAGGTCCAAAGCCCCAGCGTGGGGCTTACGCCCGCCAACAGGCAGAATCCGACAACCTCAGGGATAACCGAAAAACACGAAACAATGCCCGCCAACAGATCGTTCTTAACTTCGGTGACGGAATACTCGCTGAACATGCTCATTACCGAACCGGCTTTCAATCAATCTAACGGAACGATTCTAGAAACATGCCCCTATCTGCGGTAGCTACTATTAATTGAAAGTGACGAAAACTGCATCAACCTGACTGCGTCAGGTTGAAAAGGGGCAGAGCCTAAGACCAAGCAGATTCCAGCGCACGAGCAGCATCTTCCGCAGCTGACTCACTCGAGCCGTCGTATCGCAGAACGAAGCGCGGCATTCCATCGCCGAAAGACGTCGATTCAGACGAATCTGCGGCCAGCGCGTCGGAGGTCAGCGCGCCCGAGAACAGCGCGTCTGCGGCCAGCGAAAACGAACCAATCGGGGCAAGCCCCACCCCTGCCTTCGCGGCCAAACCCGCCAGCTCGGCTTCGGAACGCTTGTCCTTGAACGCCATGACGAAATGCAAGCCCCCGCCCAAGCCTTCGAACCGCAAACGATGCGCCAGGGGGCCTTTACGCAACGCCTCGACCAAAGCCTCCTGCGAACGACGCGCATGGGTGCGCAGTCGATTGACATGGCGCTCGTAATGCCCCTCCTCAATAAACGACGCCAGCGCAAGCTGATCAAGCGGGCTGACCGTGTTTGAATAGAAACCCAACTCAGCGTTGAATCGCTGGGCCAGCGATTCGGGAAGAACCAGATAGGCAATACGAAATGCGCTGCCAAGGCTTTTCGCGAACGAGTTCAGATAAAGAACCTTGCCCGCAGCATCGATTCCGAAAAGCGTTGCAACCGGACGGCCGTGCATGCGGAACTCGGAGTCGTAGTCGTCTTCAATGATGAAGCGACCTGGGGCTTCACGTGTCCAGTTAAGCAGCTCGCGACGACGGGACGCCGACATTACCGCACTGGTTGGAAACTGATGCGACGGCATAACATGCAAAATATCCGCGTTGGATCCCATCAGCGCGCCAACATTCACACCCTGCTCATCAACGGGGATTAAGCAAAATTTTGCATTAAGCGCTGCGTACATTTTGGCAAGAAGCGGGTAGCCCGGCGTTTCGATGGCGTAGACTTTCTGGCGACCAAGAAGCTGAACTACCAACTGATACAACACTTGCGATCCTGCTCCGATAATGATCTGATCAGGAGACACGCTCATGCCGCGATACTCGCGCAGATAGTTGGCAATGGCACGGCGAAGCTGAGGCGAGCCCGCGGCGGTGGATGCCTGAGCCAGCGATTCGGAGGTGCTACCGGAAAGCACGCGGCGAACCGTCTTAGCCCAAGCAGAATACGGGAAGATTTTCGTTGCGGCATCACCACGCGTGAAGTCATGCAGAACCGGAGAATCGAACTCCGCGCCATCAACGGCCGCCCCAGAATTTGACAGCGACCTACCCGCAGCTGCCTGCGAATCCAACACCAATCCATCAGCGGCCGCCCGAGCATCTGACGGCAATCCGTCGGAAAGCAAACCGATTTTCTCTGCGGGCGCCAACTCACAAACGAAATAGCCGCTTCGCTCACGCGATATCACGTAGCCCTCGGCAACAAGCTGACGATACGCCGCCTCGACGGTAACAAGGCTCACGCCCAGGTGCTCGGCCAAAGCGCGCTTCGAAGGAAGCTTCTGCCCCGCCGGAACGACCCCGTGAGCGATATCGTGGCGGATGCAGCGGTAGAGGTGCTCGTACAGGGTTTGTCCGTCACGATTCGCCATGTCGTACGAGAACATCCGCCCCTCCTGCAACTGATTCCAGCAAATACCTAACTGGTCTTACTTATTAAGTTGATTCTGACTATATCCATATATCCAGCTAACAACTAATCTTCCATCCATTGCACAACAGAAATCAAACCAATCGTAAGGAATCGACATGACCGAAGAACAGACTGCCGCCGAGCGCGTAGCACTAAACCGCCAGCTTGCCCAAATGCTGAAAGGCGGCGTCATCATGGACGTCACCACCCCCGAACAGGCACGCATCGCCGAGGAAGCCGGCGCCTGCGCCGTCATGGCGCTCGAGCGCATCCCCGCCGACATCCGCGCTGCGGGCGGCGTCTCTCGTATGAGCGACCCTAAGATGATCAAGGGGATCCAGGAGGCAGTGAGTATTCCTGTTATGGCAAAGTGCCGCATCGGTCATTTCGTCGAGGCGCAGATCCTGCAAGCTATCGACATCGACTACATCGACGAGTCCGAGGTACTCTCGCCCGCTGACGACACGTACCACATCGACAAAACCCAGTTCAGCGTTCCGTTCGTATGCGGCGCACGTGACCTTGGCGAGGCTCTTCGCCGTATCGCCGAAGGCGCTACCATGATCCGAACCAAGGGCGAGCCCGGCACCGGCGACGTCGTTCAGGCCGTGCGCCACATGCGCATGATGAACCGCGAAATCCGTCGCATCCAAAACCTGCGTGAGGACGAGCTGTTCGAAGCGGGCAAGCAGCTGCAGGTTCCCGTTGAGCTGGTGAAGTACGTGCACGAGAACGGCAGCCTGCCCGTGGTGAACTTCGCAGCAGGCGGCGTGGCAACCCCCGCCGACGCTGCGCTGATGATGCAGCTGGGCGCCGAGGGCGTGTTCGTTGGCAGCGGCATCTTCAAGAGCGGCAATCCCGCTAAGCGCGCGCAGGCAATCGTGAAGGCCGTCGCGAACTACACCGACGCCAAGCTAATCGCCGAGCTGTCCGAAGACCTGGGCGAGGCCATGGTTGGCATCAACGAAAGCGAAATCGCCCTGCTTATGGCCGAGCGCGGCAAGTAACCACACCGCCAGCCAGTCAAATCCGCGGGCGATCACGGAGGGGTGCGCCACGCCGCCCAGCAAACCAAGCCCGCACGCAAGCGCATCACAGGGAAGGCCGCACGCACGGCCTTCCCTTCTTATTCGAAAATTAAGGGAGCCTTATGAAAACCGTTGCCGTTTTGGCTGTTCAGGGAGCGTTCATCGAACACGAGCGCGTGCTGCGCAAACTTGGCTGCGAGTGCATCGAGCTTCGCCAAGCAGCCGATCTGGAAAAGCCCTTCGACGCGCTGGTGCTGCCCGGCGGCGAAAGCACCGCCCAGTCGAAAATGCTCCGTGAGCTGGGAATGCTCGAACCCCTGCACGAACGTATCACCGCAGGGATGCCCGTGCTTGGCACCTGCGCGGGTCTTATCCTACTGGCAGAAAACGTCGAAGAAGGAGTCCCTGCAGCGGGCGACCCCAATGGCCCCGTTACCGCAGGCGCAACCTCGGCTGGCGCGTTCGGCACCTTGCCCGTCACCGTTCAGCGCAACGCATACGGCAGGCAACTTGGCAGCTTCCGCACTTTAGCGCCCTGTGATGGCCTGCCCGGCGAAACGGAGCCGGTAGACATCCCAATGACGTTCATCCGTGCGCCGTTCATCAAGGAAACCCACAGTGACACTCGGGTTCTTGCGCAGGTCGATGGGCGCATCGTCGCCGTGCGCAACGGCAACCAAATCGGCGTCGCTTTCCATCCGGAATTAGACACCGACAACCGCATCCACGAACTGCTGATTTCCTTGTTTTAACCAATACCCTTCTTAAACAAAAAAAGCCGCGACCCCAATGGATCGCGGCCTAAACTATTTCACCGACTATTTACTCGCGTACCTTCTATCGACTAACCGCCGCAAGAATCGAAACGACGCCCTCTGCATCGCGCGACGACAATCTGCCGATGCGACCAGCGGTGCCAAAATAGGCCACTGGAACCTCGGCGATCCTGTCGATTCTCGCGATGGACGGTTTGCGCAAGCCCGCAGCCTCCCAATCAAGCAAAAAGTAATCATGCTCGAGATGCAGCTTGTTCGTCGAGCTCGTAACCATCATAACGAGCGCTCCACCCTCTTCGGTTCCGACAATAATCACCGGACGATATTTATATCCTCTGCCGCCGTCGTAATTAAATCGTGCGTGCCAGACATCCCAAATCTGAGGCACAACTTCATTCATCAAAGTCATCCCAATCGGCAGGAAGAACGGCAACCCCTTCGGAATTCATCGGCGCTTTATAGGCAAGTGCCGCAACCTGGTCGTATGAAGGCAATTCCGACCTCATCTCAAAAGGCAAACCGCCAACCTCGACCGATTTCACGAGAAAGACATTGATGGCATCCGAGAGGCTCAACCCCCAATGGGAGTAAATTTCGGTGGCTCGCCTTTTCACTTCGCTATTCGTACGAAACTTTCCTTCAGCATTCCTGATAGTTGCAACTGTCATGATGGCCTCCTTACCGTACCCAGAGTTTACCCTATATGGGTTATCGATTCGAGTATTGTTTCAAATTGAATGGTAAAAACTTGGCCGATGCCGCAATAAAGATTGCAGCCCCAAGAATTGGACAGCAGGCCATTGTTTATGGCGTATCAACATGGAAAAATGAGCTTCCGCTATCTCCCAGCCTGCATGAAGATTCGCATGCGCGAACCAGGCGAATAGGGCGGGCGCAATGTAGATCCGCAGAACCGGCCTACGAACAAGGAGCGCCTTATGTACAGACAGCATGTCGCACCCGCGCCCGCTTCCCAGTACTCCCAGCCCGCTCATCCGCGGCGCGAAGCGTCGAGCGGGCGCCAAAATCGCCGCTTTCGGGGCAAGCGCCCTTGTGGCGGGACAGCTCCTGCTGCCCGGCGTGGCACTGGCAACCGAAATAACTGAACCTACTGCAGGGGAAGATATTGCCGTCACGAATATCGCGGGTCCGACTAAGCTCGCAGCAGAAACCATAGCTGTTGCGCCCAACGCCGCAGCACCTACCGCAGTGGAAGCCGAACCGGCTGCAGCCGTCGCACCCGCAAACGAACCAACCGCTGCGCCCGCGCCAGCATCCAAACCAACCGCAACCGCATCCGCGGCAGCAGCAGCCACCCGCGGCGCGACCATCCCAGGCGGCGGCGAGATCAGAATCGACAGCACCGTCGTCAACCACTTCTACGACCTAGAACTGCCTCCTGCGTTCACGTTGATTCAGGACGAAGCATTCGTATACGACTTCCCCGACGCGCCTGAGGGCTTCACCCCCTGGCGCAACGAAAGTGTCCATCTCTTCAGGATCGATCCCGATACTGAGTCCCTTGTTAAAACCGATAACGCCAAAGAGGCAAATGTTTCAATCAGCCTGGCCCCCATCGACAATCACGAAAGGGCAACCTTAGTCTTTACGGGCGGCGGCGCCGATCCTCTGATTTCCTACAGCTTGGATCTGTTCCACTTGATCTACATTGGTGCACTCGCTGACGTCGACTTCAGCAATTACAACAACGGAGAGGGAACCATTCTCGAGACGCGACACGAGTACTATATCCGCTGTGTCTTTGACAGCAACGTATATCTAATCGGCACCGACACGGCCGATCCCGAACCTGGTCCCGACGTTAAGCCAAATCCTGAGGTCAAACCCAACCCTGAAGCAAAGTCAGACCCAGAAGTGAAACCGGATCCGGAAACCAAGCCCGACCCCGCCCCGCAACCTGAGACAGAACAACCTGCAGCGAATCCCGCGCCCGCCAAGGCTGCACCTGTTGCCAAGCCCGCCGAGAACGCGCTGCCCGCAACGGGCGACAACGGCGCAATGGCAGTCGCCCTAGGTGCCGCCGGCGCAACAACCGCTGCAGCCGCGGCTGGCATTGCCGCAACAAGGCGTCGCAACCGTTAGCTAGCACCAAACGCATCCAACCCCGCTCGCGCCCTAATGAAAGTTGCGCGTAGAATGGTTGTCCAAATGCTCACCGATGCTGGAGAGAATGATCATGCCCGACGGCTCATCCAAGGCTAAATAAATCCTGATGCTGTTCTCCTTCGATTTGCCCCGGCTGTTCCCCTTGCTGATGTGGGGCTCCGCGAAGATCTCGCGGCCGTTGTACACATCGTAGCGAGACGCCATCACAGCCTTGTCCGCACGCGAGTTGCGCCCTTCGCCGCGCTTGTACTCAAACCCGCTGGCAGAATCGTTAAAGCTTCGCTCCAAATCGACGCCCGACCCGCTGCGCCAAAGCGAATGCAAAAGCGTGCACAGATAGTACAGGGCGTTCCACAAAACCTCGGGGCTGCTCTCGCAATTGTCCAGCGATCGCCACGCGCGCTCCGTCAGGTCGAACCTGCCCGGATACGCCTCCAAGAACATATTCACGATGTCTTTTCGCGACTTGGGATACAGCGGCAAGCCCACAACCGGCGCCTCGGCCATGCCCGAACCCTCAAACGCCTGCTGAAGGCTTAACGCCTTCGACTCCGCCGCATCCAGCTGTTGGCGCAATTTCTTGTTCTCCTCGCCCAGGCGATCTCTCTCGTTAAGCGTTCGCTCGTGATCGTCAAGGAACTCGTCAAGCTCCAGTCGAACCTGATCCGTTTCGCCCTGGGCATCTTCGGCGCGTTGGCGCAGCCGCTTCTCGAACGTGCTGCGGCGAACAAGATCGTGCACGTCATCAAGCCGCACCGTGTTTTCATAGAAGTGAACGTCCTGAGTCAGCGCCCGTCTTAACAGCAGAATCAAAGCCTCGGCGCCGCCCAGCTCCTCAATTGCAGCGGGCGAGAAAAAGCGATGCTTCCAGTGCTCGGCAAGGCTCTTCTTGGGCTCGTACACGCGAACCGCGCCGTTCGTGCAACGCAGCTCAGCTCTTGGAAGGCAGGCGTTCATCTCGTCCATGAAGGCGGGGCTTTCGCTGAAAAAGACCGCCGCCGAGGGGCCCAAAGCCGCAGAAACAGCGTGCGGGTCAACCAAAAGCGTTGCCGCGCCATCGTCGACCACGGGACTGACGAACACGACGGGCGTGTTGCGATTCTTGTCGGAGACGAACGACCAGAAGGTCACAAAGTCGCCAACCTCAAGGCGGGTGGGCTCCATGAAATTGCTCCTGCCCGAAACCGAGCAGCGGATGCGATTGTTGTCCGACAGCCTAAGAACAATGCCCGGGATGGTTTCGGAAGGAGTGGGTTGCAGCGGGCCCAAGAAACCCGGCTGATCGCTGTAGGAAAGAATCAGCGACAACGTGCCGCGGTCTTGCTCGAGCCAAGTAAAGCCGATTTCCGTGCGCCATTCGCGGAAGGCACAGCCCTCAACCTTTATAGTCTCGGAGATGGCGCAGGCCCATTTATTGCCGAAAACGTCGTCGTAGAACGTGGCCGATTCGATAACCACCGAGGCATCGTCATCCGTCGATCTGATCTGGCCTTTTCGCTTAAGTGCCGACCATTCCTGATTGTCGGTGGTAAGCACAGGAGCGGCATCACTAAGAGCGCCGTCGTACTGCGGGCTGTCACAGAAGGCGTCGCCATTGCACGCAGGGCCGTTCCATTTGGACGTCATCCAGTTTTTGATCTCGAAGATGATCGGCCACAGCAAATCGTCGCCCGCAACCAGCTGGATGTCGAACGACGTTTTGTAAAACAGAACCTTGTTCAGATCATGCATCGTTGCCCCCGTAATGCTCCAAGCGCGACCGCGCAAATTAAGGTCAAATCTTTCAACCTATTTGAAGATAACCCATTTGCACAGACAGAATCCCCAGACGCCCTGCATTGCCATGGTGATGAACTTGCCCACCGTCTGCGGCAGGCCGAAGGCAGATGCCGTTGCGGAAATGAACCACGTGCCGAACAGGAAGTTCCATAGATACAGAAGAATGAACAGAACGACGCTGCGCCAGAAGTTGCTTGAGGCCTTGAAGGTGATGTTGCGGTTCATTAAGAAGTTGAACGATCCCGAACATGCCACGGCAATGCCGTTGGCCGTGCCCGTTGCCAGCCCAAGAAGCTGCATGACGGCGAACACGCCGAACTCGACGAAGGTTTGCGCGACGGAAACGCCGTAGTATGTCATGGCTTGGCGAAGGAACCCGCCGGTCTTTTTCTTGGCGGCAGCTTCCCCGCCAGCCGAAACGCGCACCTCGTTTTGCATGCAGATGTCCCCGATCGATCACTCATTATCTCTGCTGCAAATCATAGTGCCGCCTAAGCGCCAGCAGCTTCACTCCTTAAGAAAAGCCGCAAAGCTGCTGAGTCTGTTGAGTGGCGAGGCGCCGAGTGCGAAGCGCGGCGTACCACAAAAGCGCATCGCGGCTACCGCGCATTCCAGCCGCAGGGAGTGTCGAGCCGAACGTTGATTGCAATCGCGGAACGCATCGGGTCGACCCCGAAGCACGATGCCGAGAGGGGCGTTTTCTACGGCTTGGTGGACGACGTCGACGGCCTTTGCGAATACGAGTCAGAAGCTGCGGATGGAATCGAGAAGGCGTTCCGCGACGCGGTCGACGACTACATCGACGCATGCCGCGAAAGAGAGACGGCGAACGGCTCAGGCGTTCTCTAGCATCTTCGCCATTTTCTTCCACCATCCCAACCTTTACCCAACATTGCCTCCCCCCCTCCGCTTCCTCTATTCCGCCAGTGATATATCATTCAGCTCGTAAGTGAGGTTTCGCGCACCCAACAGGGCGACCAAGCCAAGCAATGCGCCGCCGAACTAAGGAGCGCCCAATGAACATCCTGACAATCAACGGCAGCCCCAAGGGCGAACGAAGCAATACCTGGCGCTTGACCAGCGCTTTCATGCAGGGAATCACCGCGCAAGAAGAGAGCGCCCATGGGCAGGCACCAGTAGTTGAAACCCTGAACGTCGGCACGCTCAACATCAAACCCTGTCTGGGCTGTTTCTCGTGCTGGAGCAAGACGCCAGGAACATGCTGCCTTCACGACGACATGCAGTTGGTTATCCAAGAGATACTGTGGGCTGACGTGATTGTCTGGAGCTTCCCCTTGTACTACTTCGGGCTGCCCGGCCCGCTGAAGAACTTGATCGACCGCCAGCTTCCCATGTCGCTTCCCTTCATGAGCGCCGAAACGGAAAGCGGCGGGCACCCGTCTCGCTACGACATGAGCGGCAAACGCACGGTGGTGGTTTCGACCTGCGGTTTCTACACCGCCAAGGGCAATTACAGCGGCGTGACCGACCTGTTCGACCGCCTTTGCGGCAAAGACTGCTACACCACAATCTTTTGCGGGCAGGGTGAGCTTTTCCGCGTGAAAGAGCTGGCCGCACGCACCGACGAGTACCTTTCTTGGGTGAAGAAAGCCGGCGAGGAGTTCGCGACCGGTTGCGTAGGCAACGCAGGCTCCGCAGCTAACGGCCGCGCAGCTGACGGCATCTCGCGCGAAACCCGCAGCAAGCTCGACCAGAACCTGTTCCCGCGCGACGTCTTCGAAGCGATGGCCGACGCCAGCTGGGGCGTTAACGAATCGGGCGAAAAAGAGGACCCAAGCCTGGTGTTCACCCGCCAGATGGCTGCCCTGTACCGCAAACAGGCTTGGCCGGGGCACGACCTTGCGCTGGACATGCACTACACCGACATCGACAAGACCTACCGCGTTGTCCTTGGGGCAAACGGAAGCCGCGTTGAAGAAGAGCCTGCCGAGGGCTTCACCACGGATTACACCACACGGATCAACACACCGTTTGATGTTTGGCGGTCCATTGCCGCCGGCAAGATCCGCGGCGACGAGGCGCTTATGCAGCACCTGTACTCGGTTGAGGGCGACTTCAACCTGATGATGCACTGGGACGAATACTTCGGGGCCGCGAACTCCGGCGCGACAGGCGGCACGAACGCGAGCGCAAGCGCGGGCGGCAGCGACGGCCATAACCGCGGAGTTGGCGCGGATAATAACACAGCCGAGCCCAAAACCAATATGCTGCTGCTTTTGATTCCCTGGATCGTCTTCTGGATAGCCGCATCAATCAACAGCTTCTGGGGCAGCTTGATCAGCGTGGCGGCGTGCGTGCTGCTGCCTGTCCTGATGCATCGGGCCAAAGCAACCGCGTACGACAAGATTTCGGCGCTTGTTGTTGGCGCCTGCTCCATCGCGTTGCTGGCAGGGGCCTCCCCCGTGGTGGTGATTCCGGCGTCGTATGCCCTGTTCGGGCTGATGTGGAGCGTCTCTTGCTTCCTGAAGGTTCCGCTGACCGCGCATTACTCCAAGAACAGCTACAACGGGGACGAAGCGCTGCGCAACCCCATCTTCATGAAGACGAACCGCATCCTGACTGCGGCGTGGGGCGCGCTTTATCTGGTCACGCCCATTTGGACGTACTTCATCATGCAGACGGATGCGGCCAGTTTGGTTGGCGCCATCAACTCGGTGCTTCCCGCGCTGATGGGCGTGTTCACTGCCTGGTTCCAAAAGTGGTACCCCGCGCACATCGCCCGCGGAGGGCGATAGGGGATTGAGAGGCGCCGGGCGAAACCCCTTGCCTTCTAATAACGGGTATGTGAAATTACTGGTTGGATTTGTTAAACGAGTGGTTAGAATACGCAGCCCGTCGTTTTGTTGAATTGGTGGTTGCGTCCCACTTTCTGCTTCGCGATAATTCCGATACTTCTGATACTCTGCATACCCAAGAAGAACCCGCATTATGCGGGTTCTTCTTCAGAATACGTCGCTGTGCGTGCCGGTTCTCGTCAAATAAAGAATCAATTCATCTTCGAAGCGCTCGTAAATCAGGAACCAGTCGGAGGTAATGTGGCATTCCCTGCATCCGGCATAATTGCCGGCAAGCTTGTGGTCTCTATGCTTCGCCTCTAGTTCTTCGCCGGCGGCGAGCGTGTCGACCACTTTTTCTATGAGCCTCATATCGTAGCCACGGCGTTTCGCCACCTTGATGTCCTTCTTAAAATGGGAGGTGAGGACGATCCTGTATCCGCTCATTCGCCTAAATCCTCCATGGCTTCCGCGAAGCTTCCGTACGTTTTCTTGTTCGGGTCTTTCTTCAAACGCTCTACTTCCTCGATAGCGGCGATTGTCGAGGGGTTCGTCATTTGGTAATGCACGACGCTCTGCATGTAGCGAACGAGATTTCCCTTCACGTTCTCTCCGCCATCCAACACGAGTTGTTTGTATTCGTTGTACAATTCGCGGCTCATCGAGAAGTTCACCGCAACAGTGTCGGCAGCCATTTTTCCTCCTTAAGACACTAGGTCGACCTACCTAGCATAGTAGGTTAACCTAGTTGCCTTGTCAACGAGAGTCTCCTTGGCTCTTTTTGTTAAATCACTGGTTGGGGATTTCGGGCGAAAGTCGCGAAATCCCCAACCAGTGATTTAACGGCGCCCTAATAACTTTTTCCGCCCCTAAAGTGTCGTTAGAATTTTTTCAGGGGCGCTAATGACAAGAAGGCGTCGTTAGCACTCCTTTTGAAGCCCCAACAACCGATGCCGAGCAAAAGGGCAGCCGCGTCATCAAGCACTCATTCGCACGAGCATCAAATACACGGAAGGGCACCGCAATCTGCAGCGCCCCTTCTTCGCAAACTACTCGAAAACGTTCGGCATGACGATTTCGCCATCGCTCCAAACAAGAGGCAAGCCAACTTCGTGCATTGCGTACAACAAGTCCACCAACTCGTTCAGCGCATAACTATCTCCAACGCACTCGAAGTATCGACTGCCCGCATAGACGTTCATCGTCCATGAATACCCATCAAGAACGCCATAGTTCGGTTCGAATCGCTTGACCCGCCTATCCGCATGAGTCGCAAAGATCGCAGATATCAACTTCGACACGTCCGCGCTTTCGACAAGGAGAATCTCTTTCGTCTCGAAGCCCCTACTAAAGTGCCGGCTATTCACGCTGACTCGCACGGCGTCGCCTTCACGTCTGATCACAACGACAGGCGATCTCAGAAAAAGCACGCTGCTGATAGGCCGAAACGATCAGCGTGTCAAAGCTTTCGAAAACTGCTTTCCGCTCCACGTTACCAACCTCTACCAGTTCGTCGAGGTCAGACAGCGAAAACGTGCGAAGGAGCAAGTCGTTTTCATCAGGTAGGGCATTGCGCTGCCACTCATCAAGCTCAACCTCGCAGTGATCGCTGCCAGGACGCCAATCTACGATGGTTCCATACAACCCAGTGGCTTTATTTTTTACGCGCCCATGCTCATTAAGCATTTCAGCCCCTTCGCTAGTCCCAACATCCCTTTACCAATTGCGCGTTCGAACTGCCGCAACTTGGGCAGCCGTCGTCAACCTGTTTCTGGCACAAAGCCAACAGATCGCTATCGCTCATGGGTATCCGGTCGTCCCAGAAGACAAGCTCCTCGCCGCATGTTTCGCAACTGTCTGGCTTAACGTGAAAAGTGAGCCAGCCACTTCCGCCGTCGTCGTCGATCTTAAAAGCACTGCCCTCGATAACGCCATCGCAATTGAGACACCTATAGAAGACGCGTTTTTTGAAAACGGTCCACCCCTCTGGGATTCCGTCGCCAAGCAGCCTTTTCATAGCAGGGCCGCAAGATCCATCCTTCGAGCGCAAAACGAAGTCGGAGTCGTTGAAGCTCAACATCCCACTTCCGGAGTAGAAGCTATTGCCCGCCCCGCAATCCCTGCAAAACCATCCGACAAATTTTCCCATTACGTCACGCCCCCTCGTTTGGCGATATTTGCAGCGACCCGTTAGCTAGCCGGCAAATGTTTCTATTAAAAGCATTATCCCACGTCAGCGAAGTGCGAACTGTACCTTGCATGGGACAGCAAGGACGATCAGTCTAAAGCGCTCGGATCTAAACCTCCCTCGTTCAACACTAAATCGCAGGTTCAGAAGCTTGTGATGTGTATATTTTGTGAGAGAATATACGGCAACTGATCGTATCACTGCCCGTTGCCATCAACCGCACAAGAAAGGTGCGCTCATATGAAGTTCGGCGTAGGAAAGCCGTCGCTCGCGCGATCGGCCAAAACTCAAACCACGACAAAATGGAAGCGTCAAAGCGAACAAGTGGTTACAGCCGACTACGACAAATGCGCATCAAAACATAAAGACAGACGTATCGCAGCGCTGCTCTCGATATTTTTTGGCCCGCTTGGAGTGCACAAGTTCTATATGGGCAACTGGAAAGCGGGGGTCGTGCAGTTTGCTATCTCCTTCGTAGCCATCTCAGTGTCGGGCATGATGCATGCTTATCTTCCGTTCAGCACGGTGTGCATATTCGCCTGCGCCGAAGGTATCGTCTACGCTCTCAAAAGCGATGATGCGTTCGATGCCGAAGAGGTCAACGACGGGAGGTGGTTCCTATGAGCTGCGGGAGCAAACCCAAGCACTCAGTAGTTGACTACCTAATCTGCGCCATTGCAGCAATATTCATCTTCGCATATGCAGGCATAGCGTTTAACCCATACCCAACCGGCGCCACGGAGAAACCCGCCATCGAGAAGAAGGCTGAAGCGCCCGAGACGGCAGAGCCCGAAAAGGAGCCCGAAGCGATCGAGTTGCAGGATCTCAAAGCGCACTTCATCGATGTCGGTCAAGGAGACTCAGAACTGGTTCAACTACCTGATGGCAAGGTTATGCTCATCGATGCCGGCGAGGCCTCTGCCGGAACGACGGTCGTGAGCTATTTGCAAAGCCAAGGCATCGACAAGATCGACTACCTCGTTGCCACGCACCCACATGCCGATCACATCGGCGGAATGGAAGCCGTGCTCGAGGCGTTCGAGGTTGGCGAGGTCTGGATGCCCAACGCAACCGAAAACACCTCGACCTTCATAGGATTCCTCGAGGCCATCAAGAAGAAGGACATCCCGGTCGAGCGCGCTGAGGCAGGTAAAACGATCGACGATTCCGTCGATTACGACATCGATGTGCTGGGACCGGAAACCAACGTTCAATCCGATAATATGAACGACTACTCGGCGATTATCAGGGTTTCGTATGCCGGAACAAAAATACTGTTCACGGGCGATGCCACAGCTCAGGAAATCATCAACGCCAACCCAGGCAACATAGACGTTCTGAAAGCTGCCCACCACGGCAGCGAGACAGGAACGAATGCTGCGCTTCTAGGCGTTCTTAAGCCTGCAACTGTAATCATGTCCTACGCCGAGGGGAACGAGCACGGCCACCCCGACCAGAGCGTACTTGACGCTATCAAAACCGCAGACGCCACAGCATACAGCACGGCCGCCAACGGCAACATCGTCATTACATCGGGACAAGCAGGAAACTCTGCAACAGTATCGAAAACCGGCAGCATTATCGCAGGCATTAGCGCCACAGAAAAGGCCAGGCAAGATCAGGAGGCTACGGCGGCAGCGCAAGCCCAAGTCGGGGCTCAGCAACAGCAGCAGAGCACGGTGTACGTCACGCCAACCGGTTCGAAATTTCATCTCAAGAACTGCCGAACACTAAACCGCACGAAGAATCCGACACCCATGAGCAAACAAGATGCCATAAACAGCGGATACCAACCCTGCGGCGTGTGCAATCCGTAAAGGAGGTGAATGGCATGGTAGTTGATAGGATTGAAGGTGATCTCGCAATCGTCGAGATAAAAAAAGGGTGTTTTGAAAATATCCCGATGGACCGCATCACAGGGCACGTACACGACGGCGCAGTGCTGACCCCTGATGGGAACGGCTACACAGTTGATGAAAACGAGACGAAACGGCAGTCCGGAGCCGTCCAGGCCCGCCTCTCCTCACTCTTCGGCAAGTAATAGGATTTTCCAGCAGCATTAACTTGAAATGAGCGCCATAACTACGCTTGTCTCGCCGCACAGAACGTTCTGCAAGCCGCCGTTTCGACTCGGCTCGAAGCGGCGGCTTCTCAATTTAAACAATGGGACAGCAAGGACGATTATGCGAAAACAGCCCCAAACCGCGCTTCCGGTTCAGGGCTGATTTTGACTGCAAAGGGCATATCATGAAGCCAACAAGCTAATCTAGGATGCGGCCATCAAGCGAGAACGTGACAACTTGCCAAGGGATGAACTTCCCCGACGCACGCAAAGCCTTGACGGCCATGCGCTCCAAACCGCCGCAGCACGGGACCTCCATGCGCGTGATGGTGACGATTTTGATGTCGTTGCTCGCAATGATCTCAGTCAGCTTCTCGGAATAATCGGTGCCATCAAGCTTCGGGCAGCCAATAAGGCAAACTTTGTTGCGGATGAAATCAGAATGGAAGTTGCCGTACGAAAATGCGCAGCAGTCGGCAGCGATAAGCAGATTAGCGCCTTGGAAATACGGGGCTTGTGTAGGAGCCAACTTAATTTGCACAGGCCAATTGCGAAGCTGCGAGGGCACACTTTGCGACGCGGCGGATCTGGCGGCTTCATTCGCGCCGGCGCCCTCCCCAGCCGCGCGGTCGAACGTCCGAACAGCCGATCCAGGGCAGGTGACAGCCGGCCCGCCGTGAGTCTTCGCCACGGATTCCTTCTCGCGTTTGCTGCGCTCAACCGCCGTCTCGTCGTAAGCCGCTGCCTCGCGTTCGACAAACGAGATGGCGCCTCGGGGACAACCTGGCAAACAATCGCCGAAACCGTCGCAGAAATCATCGCGCACAAGCCTGGCCTTCCCGTTAACGACCTCAATAGCTCCCTCGTGGCACGCTTCGGCGCAAATTCCGCAGCCGTCGCACTTCTCCTGGTCGATCTGTATGATTTTGCGAATCATGTCGCCTCCTTCGTCGTCTGAACTGGCTGCATGATACGAAAAACGTACTATCCTGTATGTTGTAACTACAACATATGCTTGCGAATCGAGGAATCATGGAGCGAAGCGAGTTTCTGGCGACAACGCAGCTGTTCCGCGGGTCAAGCCCTCAAGAAATCGAGGCCATGCTTGGCTGCCTTGCCGCACGCGAACGCCGCTATAAGGCGGGCGCGCGAATCCACCGGATGGGCGACGTCATCACGACGACAGGAGTCGTCCTTGAAGGAAGCGTGCGCATCGAGAGCGTTGACCGCTGGGGCAATGTCAGCGTGCTTGGCGTGAAGAGGTCAGGCGAGATGTTCGGCGAGGCGTATGCCGCCGTGCCCAACGAGCCGCTTATGGTGGACGTCGTCACCGTCGAGGATACGGTCGTCCTGTTCCTGAACCTTGCGAAAATGCAGACCACCTGCACCCATGCGTGCCCGCATCACGCCAGGATCAGCGCAAGCATGACGACGATCATCGCGCGTCAGAGCCTTGATCTCTCGCGCCGTATTCTGCATGTTGCCCCGAAAACGATCCGCGGCAAAGTGTTGGCGTACTTGTCCGACGTCGCCGAGCGAACGGGCGAAAACGAGTTCGACATCCCCTTCGATCGCCAACAACTTGCCGATTACCTGGGAGTCGACCGCAGCGCCCTTTCCGCCGAACTCTCGCGCATGCAGAAGGCAGGGCTTATCGAGACCCGCCGAAGCCACTTCGTTTTGAAGTAACGGTTGGGAGGAAGGAAGGTGAAATTCCACTTAAGCTCATCACACCAACCATCGGAACCCATCTCGATGGAAATTTGCATATGAGAAGTAAAATAGCTTCGTTCATTTAGCACTGGTCCTAGGATCGAATATGAAAGATTGCTACAGCGTCACCACTTACTCAGTGCAAAGCATCCTTGGGCTTATAGAGTCCGGCGACATCGCGATTCCCGAAATCCAGCGACCCTTCGTGTGAGACAGTACCAAAGTTCGCGATTTGGTCGACTCTCTTTACCATGGATACCCGACTGGCTATCTGATCACATGGAAGAACCCTGACGTGAAGATCAAGGGCGGCGGCGTTGCAGAGGGCAAGACGGTGCTTATCGACGGTCAGCAGCGCGTGACGGCTCTCACCGCCGCGCTCGCGGGCAAAGCCGTGCTTAATGAAGATTACGAGTCGAAGCGCGTAAAGATCGCCTTCAACCCCCTTTACGAAGGCGAGGACACTCCTTTTGCCGTGCTTACGCCGGTGATTGATAAAGATCCGCGATGGATATCGGACATTGCCGAGTTCTTCGCCCCCGATTTCGACTCCTGGACTTTCGTCAACGAATACATAGAGGCGAACCCCGGCTGCGATCCCAAGGTCGTGAACTCGAGAATCACCGATCTTAAGGCGATAGCAACGCGTCAGCTCGGCTGCATCGTCGTGGCTGCTGAATGCAGCATCGACGAGGTTACGGACATCTTCATCCGCATCAATTTCAAGGGAGCCGTTTTATCCCAAGCCGACTTCGCGATGTCTAAAATTGCTGCCGATGAGGTTCACGGCGGCAACATGCTGCGCAAAGCCATCGACTATTACTGCCATTTGGCCGTCAAGCCCGAATTCTGGGCCACTATCAGTCAGAACGACGCCGAGTTCATGGAATCCGAGTTCGCGGATAAGTGCGAATGGCTCAAGGACGACAAGGACGACATTTACGATCCTGACTATAACGACGTCCTGCGCGTTGCGTTCATGCACATGTTCGGCCGCGGCACGCTCGCCGACCTGGTGTCTCTTCTTTCTGGCCGCGATTTTGAGGCCCGTGACTTCAAAGGCGAGATAGCGGACGAATCTTTCACCAAGCTACATGACGGCGTGATTAAGTTCATGCGCAAAAGCAATTTCCAGGACTTTACCGCCG
>OLNE01000540.1_pt1 | contig 34730 bp, 19 predicted proteins | sample 1672431 | NCBI WGS metagenome assembly OLNE01 (sample SAMEA3136685, study PRJEB25190) | human gut metagenome | reverse complement strand
CCTTGAGGTCGCGGATGGAGGTGGCCAGGCAGAAGCAGGCCATGACCTCGGAGGCCACGGTGATGTCGAAGCCGTCCTCGCGCGGCATGCCGTTGGCCACGCCGCCCAGGCCGCACACGATGCTGCGCAGCTGGCGGTCGTTCATGTCAACGACGCGCTTCCACGTGATGCGCCTGGGGTCGATGCCAAGCTCGTTTCCCTGCTTGATGTGGTTGTCGAGCATGGCGGCGAGCAGGTTGTTCGCCGCGCCGATGGCGTGGAAGTCACCCGTGAAGTGCAGGTTGATGTTCTCCATGGGCACGACCTGCGCGTAGCCGCCGCCCGCAGCACCGCCCTTGATGCCAAAGACGGGGCCCAGGCTGGGCTCGCGCAGGGCGAGCACGCTGGACTTGCCCATGCGGCGCAGGGCGTCTGCCAGGCCCACGGAGGTCGTGGTCTTGCCCTCGCCCGCCGGCGTGGGGTTGATGGCGGTGACGAGCACGACCTTGGCCTTGCGCGGACGGTCCGCGAGCCTGGTGACGTCGACCTTGGCCATGTGGCGGCCGTAGGGGATGAGCTCGTCGTCGGTGATGCCGAGCGTGTCGGCGACCTTGGCGATGGGCCACAGCTCCGCCTGCTGCGCAATCTCGATGTCTGACATGGGCATTTCCGTCTCCATTCGCTCGCATGGGCCCGCCATGGCCATTATCCGCCGCTGGGTGGTGCCTTGGCACGCGGAATGCCAACTGCAACAGTCTGCCCAACCGATTCTCTGCGCATGGACGAGAGAGCTGGCGGGCTTCCGTGTAGAATCGGGCCGTTTATCTCAACGAAGTGAATTCTAGAGAGGCAGGCGCGCGAGACAAACCCCAGAGCGCGGCAAATGTGTCAGCATGATGGAACAGTTTGTGTCACGCTTCGCGCGGCGTTTCCGCACGGCGGCGTCACTCGTGCGGCGCTTTCGCACGGCGGCGTCACTCGTGCGGCGCTTTTGCACGGCGGCGTCACTCGTGCGGCGCTTTTGCACGCTGCGAGGCGCCCGAGCGTGCAGAAACGCTCCACCAACGCTCGGGGCGTGACAAAACGCCACGGCAATCGACTGGCTACGTGCGGGTCATGCGCTGGCCCCGCGCATGACCCGCACGCAGGGACGGGAGGCTCCCATGAGACTCAACCTGCAGATCCTGCGAGACGAACTCGCGCCACTCGAGTTCTCGAGCCACCTCGCGCCTGGCGCGGCGACGCGCTCGTGCACGTTCGCGCTACCCTACGTGCCCGCAGAGCCGCTCGAGGAGGGGCCGGTCTACGTGGCGCAGGCAGGCGAGCTTCCCGAGCATCCGGCCGCGCGGGGCGTGGCCTCGGTCATATGCGTGGGCGAGCCCCCGGCCGCCTGGCGACACGGCAACCTCGACGTGCTGTGGTGCGACGAGCGCGCCGTCGACGCGCGGTCACTGCTCGCCCGCGTGACGCGCTCGTTTGCCCGACACGACGATTGGGAGCGCTCCATGCGCGGCCAGCTTGCCGAGGAGGGTCAGCCACGGGAGCTCGAGCTCGTGCTCGAGGGGCTTCTCGCGCACCGGCTGCTTGACGAGCGACGCATCGAGGCGGCGTCTGCGGCGTTTGGCTGGGCAGTCCACGACCACTACCTGTGCGTCTCGGTTGCGTCGGTGCAGCGAGGGCAGAGCCAGGAACGCCTCGGGGCCACGGCGGCCTCGCTCTCGGCGCTCGTGGGCCAGCTCGCGTGCGTGCTGCACGGCGAGCACCTCGTCGTGGTGTGCAACCTCACGAGGGCGGGGACGGACGAGGAGGGGATGCTGCGCCGCATCAGCGGCGTGTTCGTGCCCGGGCTGCTCGCCGTGGGCGCAAGCACCGGCTACGCCGACCTCAAGAACACGTTCTACTACTACAACCAAACGCTCGCCGCAGCCCGTCTCGGCAGCCTAGGGGCGCCGGGCGAGGCGTGCTGGCGCTACGGGGACTACCTGCTCGACGACATGCTACGCCGCGTGCGCCTGCGTCAGATCCCCGACGCGCTCACCCCGACCGGACTTCTCGCCCTCATGGAGCACGACCGCACGCACGGCACCGAGCTCACGCGCCTGCTGAGGGGCTACCTCGACCGCGACCGCAACGTGACGCGCACCGCCCGCGACCTGTTCCTCACGAGAAGCACCTGCATCCGCCACCTCGAGCAGGTCCGCGAGATAAGCGGACTTGACCTCGACGATGCCGACGTCCGCCTCGCCTGCTCGGTGGCGCTGAGGCTCCAAGGCCGCTAGCGGGCGCGGACAGCGCGGATGACGCTCGCCACGGATACGATTCCGCAGCTAGCGGCAGCGAATGACGCGAGCATCGCTCACGACGAGGTCAACCGCGCGGTCATGCGGCTCGAGGACCCCGAGCGCGCCCAGGCTGGGCACGAGCGAGGCCTCGCGCGCAAGACCCACCGACACGCCGGGAAAGCTCGCAAGAAGCGCGTCATAGAAGCCACCGCCGTAGCCCAGGCGGTAGCCCCGCTCGTCGAGGGCGAGCGCCGGGACGAGGGCGAGCGCATCGCCCCGCAGCCGCGCCACGTCCACCAGGCGGGTTGCGTCCGCCGGCGGCTCCTCGATGCCCATGCGGCTCGTCTCGAGCGTCTCCCCCGGCTCCACGCGGTACCACGCGAGCGCCCGCGGGCCCGTGACGCGCGGGGCCGCCACGAGCTTTCCAGCCTCCCAGGCCGCCCGTACGAGCGAGCGCGTGTCCACCTCGTCTCGGACGGAGAGGTATGCGAGGACGACGGGCGCCGCGTCCCACTCGGGCAGGGCGCGCACGCGCGCGGCCACGGCGGCGTCGGCCTCGGCGCGAACGGAGGGACCCAGCCCCCGGCGCACTGCCTTGAGCTGGGTCCTCAGATGCTTCTTATCGAGTGGCCCGGTAGCCACGGATCGCCTTACGCGAGGTCGGCGAGCTGGGCGCGGAGCCGCTCGACCGTTGCCGTGAGCTCGGCGGCGCGGTCGCGCTTGGAGGCGATGACCTCGGGCGTGGCCTTGGCGAGGAAGCCCTCGTTGGCAAGCGTGCGCTCGACGCCCGCAAGCTCCTTCTCGGCCTTGGCGAGGTCCTTCTCGAGCTTCTTGCCCTCGGCAGCGAAGTCCACGAGGTCGCCCATGACGACGAACGCCTCGAAGTCGGGCTCGACGAGGGTCACGGACGCGGCGGGCTTCTCGGCACCCTCGGCAACGGCGAGCTCGCTCACGCGGCCCACGCTCTTGACGAACTCGGCCTGGCTCGTGAGCTTGGCCACGGCGTCCACGCCGGCGGACACGACGACCGCGAGCTCGGTCTTGGGCGAGAGCTTGTAGCGGGCGCGCGCGGAGCGGACGTCGGCCACGAGGCGGCGGGCGATGTCGAACGTGGACTCGGCCTCGTCGTTCACGAATGGGGCGAAGGCGTCCGGCTCGGGCCAGGCGGCCATCATGAGGAAGCGGCCGGTGTGCTCGTCATAGCCGCCCTGGCCGTTGGCGTCGAGCTCGCTGGCGGGCATAGCGTCCCACACGCTCTCCGTCACGAACGGCATAACGGGGTGCAGCATGCGCAGCGACGCGTCGAGCACGTAGACGAGGTTGCGCTGCACCTGCAGGCGCTCGGCGCCCTCGCCGTCCAGCAGGCGACCCTTGCACAGCTCGATGTACCAGTCGCACACCTCGCCCCAGAAGAAGCTCTGCAGGTCGCGGGCATAGTCACCCAGCTCGTAGGCCTCGAGGCGCTCCGTGGAGGCGGCGACCATCTTGGCGAGGCGCGAGAGCATCCAGGCGTCCTCGGGCGTGGCGGCCTTGGCAGGGCCGGGCGTGTAGCCGTCCATGTTCATGAGCACGAAGCGGCTCGCGTTCCAGATCTTGGTGACGAAGCCACGGGCCTGCTCGGTGCGCGGGCTGTCGATGAGCTCCTTGGTCTTCCTGTCGATGTTGGCGTCGAACTTGACGTCCTGGTTGTTCGTGATGAGCGTGAGCATGTTGTAGCGCATGGCGTCCGCGCCGTACTTGGCGATGAGGTCCATGGGGTTCACGCCGTTGCCCTTGGACTTGGACATGCGGCTACCGTCCTTGGCCAGGATCGTGGCGTAGATGACCACGTCCTGGAACGGGATCTCCTTGGTGAAGTACAGCGAGCTCATGATCATGCGGGCGACCCACAGCGCGATGATGTCACGCGCGGTGACGAGCGCCTTCGTGGGGTGGTGGCCCTCCATCTGCTCGGGGTGGTCGGGCCAGCCCTGCGTGGCGAACGTCCACAGCTGGGAGCTGAACCAGGTGTCCAGCACGTTCTCGTCCTGGTGGACGTGGTGGCCGTGGCAGTGCGGGCACTCGTGCACGTCGTCCATGCACGCGTCCTCCCAGCCGCAGTCCTCGCAATAAAAGACCGGGATGCGGTGTCCCCACCACAGCTGGCGCGAGATGCACCAGTCCTTGAGGTTCTCCATCCAGGTGGTGTAGGTGTCGGTCCAGCGGGCCGGGTGGAACTTGATCTTGCCCGAGGTCACGGCGTCGAGCGCCGGGCCCTTGAGCTTGTCGACGGCCACGAACCACTGCTCGGACAGCCACGGCTCGAGCGCGGAGTCACAGCGGTAGCAGTGCATGACGGAGTGGTCGAGCTCGTCGACGTGGTCGAGCAGACCGTGCTCGTCGAACCAGTCGACGACGGCCTTGCGGCACTCGTCGCGGTTCATGCCGGAGAACTCGCCGTAGCCGTCCACGACGACGGCGTGCTCGTCGAAGATGTTGATCTGCGGCAGGTCGTGGGCCTGGCCCATGGCGTAGTCGTTGGGGTCGTGCGCGGGCGTGACCTTCACGAAGCCCGAGCCGAAGTCCTTGTCGACGTGGTAGTCGGAGAAGATGGGGATCTCACGGTTCACGATGGGCAGCATGACCGTCTTGCCCACGAACGCGGCCTTCTCGGGGTCGGAGGGGCTCACGGCAACGCCCGTGTCGCCGAGCATCGTCTCGGGGCGCGTCGTGGCGACGACGATGTAGTCCTGGCCGTTCACCGGCTCGGTGAGCGGGTAGCGCAAGTGCCACAGGTGGCCCTTCTCGTCCTTGTACTCGGCCTCGTCGTCGGAGATGGCCGTGGTGCAGGAGGGGCACCAGTTGACGATGCGCTTGCCACGGTAGATGAGGCCGTCGTGGTACCAGTCGCAGAAGACCTTGCGCACGGCCTTGGCGTACTCGGGGTCCATCGTGAAGCGCTCGTCGGAGAAGTCCACCGAGCAGCCCATGCGGCGGATCTGCTTGATGATGGTGCCGCCGTACTCGCGCCTCCAGTCCCAGCACGCGTCGATGAACTTCTCGCGGCCGATCTCCAGGCGCGAGATGCCCTCGCTCTTGAGCTTCTTGTCCACCTTGGTCTGCGTGGCGATGCCGGCGTGGTCCGTGCCCACGATCCAGCGCGTGGAGCGGCCGCGCATGCGGTTGTAGCGGATGATGGTGTCCTGGATGGAGTCATCCATGGCGTGGCCCATGTGCAGCACGCCCGTGACGTTGGGCGGGGGGATGACGACGGTGCAGTCGCCGACGCCCTTGCTGCGCTGGTAGCAGCCGGCATCGATCCACTCGTCGATGAGCTGGGGCTCGGCAGTTGCCGGGTCGTAGGTCTTGGGCATGTCGGCGGCGCCGGCCGCGGGCGTGTTCTCTGCCACGGAAGAACCATCCTCTCGCAAGGCTGTGGGACGCACGCCCGGCATAGGCCGCAACGTGCTCCCCATGCACGTACAACTAGCAGTCCAGAATACCACGATGAGCGAACGGCAGAGGCGTTTGCCCAGCGCGGGGCAGTCGCACATAATCAGGGGGTCGCAGGGACCAGACCACATGGAGGCGCGCATGGCCAAGGACGGCAAGAAGGGCATAATCGCCGAGTTCGCCGAGTTCATCAACAGGGGCAACGTGATGGACATGGCAGTTGGCGTCATCATCGGCGGCGCGTTCACCGCCGTGGTGAACGCCCTGGTCACGAACGTCATCCAGCCGCTCATCTCGTTCGTCACGGGCGGCGCGCCGGGCGTGCCGGGCCTGTCGATCGACCTGAACGGCTCGGTTATCGACTTCAGCGCGTTCATATCGGCCGTCATCAACTTCCTCATCACGGCCGCGGCGGTGTTCGCCATCGTCAAGGCGATGAACGAGGTCAACCGCCTCAGGGACCTTGCCGCCGAGAAGGCGGGCCTGGCCAAGAAGGCCGAGGAGGACGCCGCGCCCGAGCCGCGCGTGTGCCCGTTCTGCAAGCAGCAGATCGCCGACGACGCCACGCGCTGCCCGCACTGCACGAGCAAGCTCGAGGGCTACGAGAACGGCGCGGAGTAGACGGACGGGCCGCCGCGCGGCCACGCGAGAATCAGGGCGCGAAACCAGGGCGCGAAACTACGCAGGCTTTGACTCCAAGAGGCCCCTTGCGGGCACCGGCGAGTCAAAGCCTGCGTCACTTTTGCCCGGGTAACAAAAACGACCTCTACACGCCCTGGCGCGCGAGGAAGGCCTCCACGTCTGCCCAGACCGTCTCGCGGATGGGCTCGTTCAAGATCTCGTGGCGGGCACCAGGGTAGATGGTCTTCTCCACGAGGCGCAAGCCGGCGTTTCTGTACTCGTCGACGGCGCGGCTCACGCCCCGGCCGCACTCCCCCACGGGATCCTCGGCACCGGCGATGAACAGAAGCGGCAGGTCACGGGGCACACGCCGCGCAAGACGGGCGTCCGTTGCGTCCGCGACGAGCGAGGCGAGCACGCCATAGGCGCCCACCGTGAACGTCTGGCCGCACAGGGGGTCGGCGATGTACTCGTCCACGACGTCCGGGTCCGTCGCGATCCAGTCCACGCTCGTCCGCGCGTCCTTGATGGCGCGGCCGTAGGCGCCGGCGCCCATGGAGTCAATGAGGTGGCTGCGATGGCGCTCGCCGCGCAGCGCGGCAAGCAGGCGCGTGAGCACGCGGCCCGCCATGGTCTGGGTGCGCGGCTGCTGGCCCGTGCCGCACAGGATGGCGGCCGAGAGGCCCTCGGCATGCCGCGTGAGGTAGACGCGCGTGACGAAGCTGCCCATCGAGTGGCCAAACATCACGTGACGCGTCCCCGGATAGCGCTCGCGGACCCTCTCGCGCAGGGCGTGGACGTCCTCGACGAGCACGTCCTCCCCCGTCTCGAGCGGCATGTGGCCCAGGTCGTCTGCCGAGCAGGCCGTCTTGCCATGGCCCACGTGGTCGTTGGCACACACGACAAACCCATGGGCCACGAGAAACTCCGCGAACGGCGCGTAGCGCTCGACGTGCTCGGACATGCCGTGGACGAGCTGGACGACGGCGCGGGGCGAGAGGTCCGGCCGGGCCGCGTCGTCGGGCTCCCACACGAGGGCGCGTATGGTCGAGGTGCCGTCATGGCTGGGATAGGTGAGCGTGGTGGTCTGCATGGGGCCTCCCTGGATGCGCGCCGGCGGGCGCGACGTGTTCGTGGGGGATATATACCCACGCCATGCCCCACGGCCATTTGCTTCACAAGAGCGACAGGGGCGCCAAGAGCAGGAACGTCACGCCTCCGACACGCCTGACTCGCGGACCCAGCCAAGCTCGGAGGCGCCATCTGCGCCGGAGAGCTCGTAGGCGGGCTCGCCGCCTTGCTCGCCCACGGCAACGACGACGCAGGGCATGCCGCTTGCGACGTCGATGACGAGGTCGTCGACGGCAAAGCGCGGGGCCGGGCCCACGGCCTGCTGCGCGGCCTGCCGGGCAAGGCGCTCCTCGGCGGCCCTGCCGGCCTCGCGGCCGTAGCGCTGCTGGTCTGCCTGGTGGGTGATGTGCCAGCCGCCGCAGTGCTCGCAGCGATAGATGAACAGGGGCTCGCCGCCCTCCCGCTCGCGGTGGCGGACCACGGCGCGGGCCTGGTCGTACGTCACGTACCTGCGCTTCTTTGCGCAGGAGCTCACGACCTGCCACATGCCCTCGCGCTCGAGCCGCTCGCGGCGGCGCTCCCGCTCGCGACGCTCCGCGCGGCCCTCGCGCGTGACGCGCTGGTCTGGGCGGTCTGGTTCGGCGCCGCTCTCGTAGCGCTGGGTAGACGTCCTTGTCACGGGGTCTCCGTTCCGTCTCTTTGGGTGTGCGGCCTTATTGTCCGCAAACGTGGGTATCCTCACGATTATCAGGGCAAACAGCTGGGATGAGGAGGGTTCGATGTTCGGATCGAGCGAGAACCGCAACGGATTTGGAACGTTCAGCGGACCGAACGGCTCGGGCAGCGTGTTCAGCAGCGGCAACACGGCCTGGGTCAGCGGCACGAACGGCCACGACGGGATGTACACGAGGGTGGGCAACACCGTCTTTGGGCCCAACGGGGTCTCGACCGTCATGGGCAGCGGCCCGATAAAGACCGTCTTTGGCCCCGAGGGCATGAGCACCGTCATGGGCAGCGGCAACATCCACACGGTCCATGGGCCGGACGGCTCCACGAGCACGTTCTTTGGCAACGTCCCGTTCTAGGGGGCGCGTCCCAAAGCTGTCAGACCCCTTTGGGACGCGCCGAGACCACAAGCGCTACGGACGCTCGATGAACGCCTTGTAGCCGCGGTAGGCCTCATAGATGTCGGCCTTGCTCGTGACCTCCCACAGCGAGTGCATGGAGAGCACGGCCACGCCCGAGTCGATGACGTCCATGCCATAGCGCGCCATGATGTAGGCGATCGTGCCGCCACCACCGGCGTTCACGCGGCCGAGCTCGCAGGTCTGGAAGCTCACGCTCGCCTCGTCCATGACGTTGCGCACGTAGGCCATGTACTCGGCGTCCGCGTCGTTGGAGCCGCTCTTGCCGCGCGCGCCCGTATACTTGTTGAAGCACAGGCCGAGGCCAAGGTAGGCGCTGTTCTTCTCCTCGAACTGGCCGGCGTAGGCCGGGTCGAAGCCGGCGGAGACGTCACTCGACAGCATGCGGGAGTTGGCGAGCGCTCGGCGCAGTGCCAGGTCTCCGCCCTCGCCTGCGAGCTCCATGACCTCGGCGAGCGCGTTCTCGAAGTAGTGGGCCTGCATGCCCGTGGCACCCACCGAGCCAATCTCCTCCTTGTCGACGAGCAGGCAGACGCTCGTGCGCTCCACGTCCGTGACCTCGAGCATGGCCTCGAGCGAGGTGTAGGCGCACACGCGGTCGTCCTGGCCGTATCCCAGCACCATGGAGCGGTCGAGGCCCATGTCACGCGCGGGGCCGGCCGGCACGATCTCCAGCTCGGCGGAGAGCAGGTCCTCCTCCTCGATGCCATAGCGCTCGGCGAGAAGGCCGAGCAGCATCTGCTTCACGGGTTCCTTGGGCGCGTCGGCGTCCTTGGCGTTCTCGTCGCCCGTGATGACGACGGGCTTGCCGCCCACGATGACGTCGAGGCTCTCGGGATCCACGGCCTCGGCGTGCGTCTTCTTCATCTGCTCGCCGGCGAGGTGGATGAGGATGTCTGAGATGCAGAAGACCGGGTCTGCCGGGTCCTCGCCCACCACGACGGGCACGACGCTACCGTCCTTCTTGGCCACGACGCCGTGGATGGCGAGCGGCGTGGCGACCCACAGCGAGCTCTTGAGGCCACCGTAGTAGTGCGTGTCGAGAAACGCGAGGTCGGCCTTCTCGTAGGCGGGATTCTGCTTGACGTCGAGGCGCGGCGAGTCAACGTGGGCGCCCAGGATGTTCAGGCCGGCCGCGAGCGGGGCCGTGCCGATGTTGAACAGCGTGAGGGCCTTGCCGCGCGTGTTGACGTAGACCTTGTCGCCCGCCTTGAGCGGCTTGCCGGCGGCGATGGCCGCATCGAGACTCACGTAGCCCGCGGCCTCGGCCAGGGCCACGCCCGCGGCAACGCACTCGCGCTCCGTCTTGTTCTCGCTGATGAAGGAGCGGTAGCGGCCACTCAGGGCCTCAAGCTCCTCGCTCTGCTCGCTCGTGTACTTCTTCCAGGCGCTTGGGCGCTCCATGGATCCTCCCCTCGACCGGCACGCGGCCGGCGCACGTATGCAAACGCATCAATTATAGGGATGTGGGCGAAAACGGGCGCGTGCGGGGCCCGGGCGAACAACGCCAAGCGCCGCGCACGCGGCAGGCCCGTGCCCTGCACGCGCAGAAGCCCACGAAAAGGGGGTGGGTCGCCCTTGTGAGCGACCCACCCCACGCATCCCACAGGGAGCGTCTGTCTCCTAGCCGCGCCTCCTCACGAGCGCTGCCACGACGATGGCCGCGATACCCGCAACGGCGATGCTCGCCTCAAGGCCGGGACCCGCGAGCGGGTCGCTCGTCTGGGGCAGCTGCTTGGCAGGCGGCGTCTCGACGTCCGGCGAGCCGCCCGGGTTCTCGCCAGAGCCACCGGCGTCATACCTGTTGGTGAACACGAGGTAGTCGTCCGTGCTCGCCTTGGCGCTGAGGTGTCCCTCGCCGTCATCGGTGACCTCGACCTTCATCGTGTAGGAGGAGCCGTCGTAGGTCACGCCCGCCTGGCCGTCGTTTCTCTCGGAGACCTTGTAGGTGAACGTCTTGCCCGCATCGGCCGCGCCGTAGCCCAGCGCAAACGTCACGGATCCGTCCGCCGCGTTCGTGGCGCTCTGGAGCACAGTACCCGTCTCGGCGTCGGAGAGCTGGAACGTGAACTGGCCGTCTGTGAGCGTGGCCCCCTCGAGCCTCTTGACCGCGACGATCCTTGCCGAGGTGCCCTCGGCGGCGTAGGTGTTCTTGAACGAGACGTCCCCGCCTGGGTAGGTCACGTTGGCGACGAGAGCGCCGGCGCCGTTGTCCGAGACGCTCACGTGAGCGACCGCCTCGTGGGTGTCGAACGAAACGCCGCGCGTCTCGCCTGGTACGACCTCGCGGACCACGTACTCGTGCTCGCCGGGCTTGTCGTAGGTGAGGTCGAACGAGAACCTGCCCTCGGCGTCGTTGCTCGTCATCGCCACCTGGCGGCCGTCCTCGAGCAGCTCGAAGGTGAACTCGCCGTCGCGAAGCTCGCGTCCCTCGAGCGACTTGGTGCCCTGGATGGTCGCGGAGGTCTGCGTGACGCGGTACGCGTTGGTGAACGAGAACTTCGAGCCGGTGCCCAGGGAGTTGCCGTCACCGTCGGTGGCGGTGGCAGAAATCGTGCCGTCACCGTTGTCGGTCACGGAGACCCTGACGACCCTCGTGCCGCCATCGACCGAGACGCCCTTGGGCGAGTCGTCCGTCGCGGCCTCGGCAATCGTGTACTCGTACGTCTTGCCGGCGTCGGCCATGGTGTAGGCGACCTCGCCGAAATCGACGTTGCCCACGGCGTTGCGCACGGTCTTGGCCTGGCCGTCGGAGCCGGATGGCATGGGCGCGCCGTCTGCGCCCGTGAGCGTGAAAGCGAACTTGCCCTCGATGTCCGGGGTGGCGTAGCCCTCGCCTGCGGGCGCGTCGTAGGACTTGGTGCCGTTCAGGCTCACGCTCGCGCTGGCGTCGGCACCGTACTCGTTCACGAAGGTGAGGTGGTCGGCGCCATCCGGGTAGGCCACGCTCGCCCGGAGCGTGCCGTCGCCGTTGTCGGTCACGGACACCTCAACAGCCAGCTGCGTCACGATGCCCCTGACGCCGGAAGGCAGGTTGCCCGTCTCGGTCACGGTGTAGGCGTGCGTTCCCACGTCTGCCTGGGTGTAGCTGAGCGGCTTGTCGAACGTGATGGCGCCGTCCGCAGCGTTCGTGCCGGTGGCAACGGTGGAGCCCTGCTTGTCGGTCACGGTGAAGTGGAACTCACCCGCAACCTGGTCGCGACCGCGCAGCACCTTCTCGGCCTTGATCGTTGCCTCGCCGCTTGCCTGGTAGGAGTTGGTCAGGTAGACCTTGGCCGGGTTCTCGACGCCGCTGTCGCCGGTCTTGTAGACGTACGCGGTGCCGTCGACCGTGGTCGTGGCCGTAAGCGTGCCCGCCCCGTCATCCGTGACCGCGATCCTCACCTTATGGACCTGGGAGTCGTTCGTGTAGCCGGCGCCGCCGCCACGGGTCTCGGTAAGCTCGAAGGCGTACGTCTTGTTGGCGTTGGCCTGCGTGAGGACGAGGTCATCATCCGGCAGGAGGTTCACGGCCGCCGCCACGCCGTCATCGGAGGCGGGAGAGTCGAAGACCTTGCCAGCTTCCGGGAGGCCGAGGAGGGCTGCGGACTCGCTGGCCGCAACCGCACCGTCCTCGTCCACGGCCTTGAGCGTGAACTGGAACTGGCCCGCTGCCATGGCGTGGCCGTCGAGCGTCTTCTCGAGCTTGAGGCCGCCGGCGACGCCGTAGTCGAGGTTGGAGCTGTAGGTATTCGTAAAGTCGCCATCCGAGACGATCACGGGCACGGCACCGTCGACCACGAGGTGGCCGAGGCCGTCGTCGCGCACCGTCACCGTGAGGGTGGCCGTGTGGGTGTCCTTCTCAAGGCCGGCCGCGCTCGCGCCGTCCTCCGTCACGTCGAACACATAGGTGCCCGGACGGGTGAACGTCATGTCGCCGAAGCCGAAGGTGGCCTTGTTGCCACTCGCCGGCTTGGATGCGGTCGCGGAGCCGTTGTACGTGACGCCGCTGGCATCTCCCTGCGCGAGCGTCATCGTGAACGAGAAGCTTTCGCCGTCTGCCCAATCGCGGCCCTCGAGCGTCTTGGAGAACAGGTTGTCCGTGTGGGCGACATAGGTGTCGGTGGCATAGGCGTTGTTGAACGAGACGTTCGTCACGCCGGAGTCGAGCACGCCCGTGACCTCGCTGCCGTCCTGGCCGTTCACCGTTGCGGTGTAGCCCGCGGCCGGCTGCTCGCGCACCGTGTAGCGCGCAGACTTCGAGAGGCGCGAGACAACGATGCGCTGTCCGGCCTTGAGCGTGAGCTGTGCCTTGCCTTCCGCGTCAAACGTCACGCTGACGTCCTCGGGCGTGTCCTGGCCTTCCGAGTAGCGCTTGGCACCCAGCGTGCCGGCAAATGGCGTGCCGTCTGCGTTGCCAAGCGTGACGTCGAAGGTGAACTCGCGGTTGGGGTCGCCGCCCTCGACCGTCTTGGAAATCTCCAGGCTGCACTTCTCGGCCTTGACGGTGACGGTGTTGGTGTCATAAGAGTTCTCGCCCACCGTGACCTTCGCGCTGTTGGCGATCTCGTCGGTGCCCGCCTCGTCGGAGACGCCCGTCACACGGACCGTGAGCGTCACGGTGCCGCTTGCGTCTGTCGGCTGCTGCCCGAGGTCCCAGGTGACGGCCGTGCCGTCGGCAGAAGGCGTGCCGCCGTCAGAGGCGCTGACGAACTCGACGCCCTGCGGCAGGGTGTCCGTCACGCTCGCGCGTGCATCGACACCGGTGTTGTTCACCCAGGCGAGCTCGTAGGTGATCTTATCGCCCGCGGAGACGGTCTGGCCGTCGATGCTGGCCTTGGCATCATCACCTGCGCGATAGACCTTCTTGGGAGTCTTGTAGATGTTCGTGAAGGCAAGGGTGTCGGAGGAGCGCTCTACGCTTGCCGCGAGCTGGCCGTTGCCCTTGTCCGCAACGCTGACGCGCACGTGCTTGACGCTCGTGTCATAGGCCGTGCTGGGCTTCGCGTCCGCCCCGCGGCTCTCGGCGACGTCGAACGTGAACGTGCCGGCGACCTTGAAGGTGATGTCGCCAAACTCGGAGGCGTGGTTGGCCGCGTCACGGGAGATCACAAGGCCGCTCGCGTTGTCCGGAAGGGTGATGAGACCCTCCTTGACCGCATCTGCCGTGGCTTCGTCGCCAGGCGCAAGCGTGAAGGTGAACGCATCGCCCTCGTCCCAGTCGCGCGCGCTGCCGTCCTCGTTCACGAGGCTCTTGGTGACCCTGAGGCTTGCGGAGCCGTCGAGCGTAGCGGGTATAGGGCTGTAGTTGTTCGTGAACGTCAGCCTGTTGTTCTGGGAGATGTCGCCGGAGCTGGTCGTCTCGACGATCGTGCCGGAGATGGCATCCCCCTCTCCCCGCTGCTCCTCGTTGCCCTTCTTTCTGCTCACGAGCGAGAAGCCGAGGTCCTCATGCTTGCCCGTCTCGGTCACGGTGAAGTCGTCGCCTACGGCAAGGCCGTAGACGCGAATGGTCTCCCCCGCCTTGATGGAGTGCTTGTCGCCGGCCTTGAGCTTGAAGGAATCGCCCACGGCGTTGCCCGAGGCGTCGAAGACCTGCGCGTCGTACCCCTGGGTGTTGTTGATGCCGCTTCCGAGCAGGCCGTTCGAGGGAAGCCTAAACGTGTACTCGAAGGTGAGGTCATCGCCGTTGGCGTCTGTCGAAGGCACCGTCACGCCAGAATCAGACGTCACCTGCTTCGTAACCTCGAGTCGCGCGACGCGTTGGTCTGTGTACTGGACGCCCGTGGCGGAGGTGAAGAGTTGGTTGAGCCTCATGGTGCCGAGGTCGTCGCCCTTCTCGGGCTTGCCGTCCTGCTGGATTCGCATGCGGTTGATGCCCGTGTCCGCATAGATGATGGGCAGGCTGCCGTCGGACGTGACGTACTTGAGGACATCGCCCGAGGAGGACACCTCTGGGCTGTAGCTCATCTTCATGGGGTTGGTGTTGACGTCTGCCGGGGTGATTCCCTGCGCCGTGCATTCGCCCCAGATGAGGCCGTCTTCGGTCTCCGTGGCGCTCTCGAGCGTACCGGCGACCTTCGCGAGCGTCTCGTCGACCGAGTCTCCGGAGCCATACTGGGACAGCGCGCTCAGAAGCGAACCGGAGCTGCTCATGCTGCGGACGCCATCTCCCTCGCTACCAGCGTCGACGTAGACGCCCGAGTTGTCGACGATGACCTTCGTGACCGTGTCGTTGGCGTGATAGCCGTCCGGGGCACCGGTCTCCGCCAGGTAATAGGTGCCGTTCGTGAGCGCCCTCTTGTTCGTGGAGTCCAAGGGGAAGCTTGCGGCTCCCTCAAGGGAGCACGGGAAGGTCATCGAGCCGGTCGTGACGCTGTCGATGGGCTGCGCGCCGTCCTTTACCCTGTAGTTGCCGTTTCCGTCATCCTCGACCGAGTCGGCCGCGTAGAGGGAGAAGGTGGCACCGGAGACGGGGTTTCCCTTCTCGTCCACCTTCTGGACGAAGAGACGGTTCTGGACGTTGGTGACGAGCAGCTTCGCGGCAAACTGGCGGGTAAAGTTGTCTGTGTCGACGCGGACGGTGTTGTCCTCCGTGGCTCCGTCGAGGGTGTTGGCGGTGGTGTAGTAGACGGCAACGGTGTACTTGGCGTTTGCCATCTGGTCGCTGGCCACCATGTAGACGTAGTCGCGCGCGTCACCAGGCAGGTCGTTGAGCTCGACCTGGTACTGGCCGCTCGTCGTGAGCGCGAAGGTGGAGCCGCCCTGCTGCCGGGCGGCCTCGACGGCACCGGCGAGGTCTCCGTTGCCGACGGTCTCGTAGCCGTTGACGGCGTCTCCCACGAGAGCCTTCCACGTACCGTCATCGTCCTTCATGTAGACGATGGCGAACATGGTGCCCTCGCTGGTCGATGGCTTGATGGCACTCGAGCCGTCCTCGGCCCTGAGGTCGCTTGGCGCAGTGAGCGTCTCCTTCGAGGCAACGTAGCCGCCGTTGAGCCACCTGCGGTTGACCGTGAAGCCATCCTGCGTGTCTGTGGGGGACTGCAGCGTGCCGCCGCTGTTGTCACCCCCGTGCTGCGACCTGACGTACTCGAGGTGCATCGTTCCGTCATGCGACGTGACGCTCGAGTGGTAGCCGTCGGGCACGCCGATCTCCTTGAGCACGAAGTGGGTCGTGACGGCGTCCGCCTCCTTGTCGAAGGAGATCACGGAGTGGTCGCTGACGTTCGTGAAGTAGAGCTGGCCGTTGGCGTCGGTCGTGCCCGTGGCGATGGGGTCGCCGGAGACGTTGTAGTTCTCGTCGGCCTCGTAGAGCTCGAACTTGGCGCCCTGGACGGGGTTGCCGTTCTGGTCGATCTTCAAGAGCTCGGAGACGGGCTGGGTCACGAGGTTGAACTTGAGGTGCATGTTGGAGGCGGCGGCACCGCGCTCTAGGTAGTAGAACTTGAGCGTATGCTGGGAGTCGGCCGCGAAGGTGTTGCCAGAGAAGTTGCCGGTCGACACTCCCGCCGCCTCGAAGAGGCTCTTGAGCGTGCCCACGCTCTTGTCGTTGACCTTGACGTCTCCGGTGCGGAAGTTGATGTTGAGCTTGGCGAGGTCGTGGATGCCACCGAGGTCGCCCACGAGGACGTCATCGATGTAGACCCAGACGTCGTCGTCTCCGGAGAATTCGAACTCCATGTCGCGGGTGCTGCCGTTGTAGTCGGTCATTCCAGCGACGCCGTTTTCTGCCGGCTGGATGAACTGCGTGGACATCGACAGGCCGAAGTGGTGGTTCAAGGTCGAGGACTCCGCGCTGGTGTTGGCATTAACCTGGCTGGCGGAGTTGAACGGGAAGAACATGCCGTTGAACTTCCCTGCAGGGCCGTCGTACTCCACTGCAGGGCTGTCGTAGACCTTGAACGAGTTGGTCGCGGCGTCATAGGACGCGAAGTTCTTTTGGCTGTCGTACTCGTAATAGCCATCAATGGTCTGGAGCAGCCCCTTCACGCCGAGATGCGCCTCCTTGCCCGGCTGGGTGCTCAAGTCGAAGAGGTAGGCAAGGGACTCGGAGGTGTAGGGGTAGCGGCCGTGCCTGTCTGACCCATGCGTGCCTGCAGCGATCTGGGGATAGCCGTCGTCTGACAGCGTGCTCGAGACATAGCTGGTTGGGGCGCCACTGCCACTCCAGCCGTTTATGCCAGCTCCGTTTCCGTCACTGAACTGAAGCTGATGGCCCGAATTGATGCCGGAGTTGCCAGAGATGGAGTTGGACTGGGCATCCGTGACCCAGTAGTCGAACAGGTTGATCGTCATGCCAGACGGCGAGACCGTCGAGACGGTGGTCTCGGGAATGGCAAGCGCCGGGGACGGCGCGCCGACAAGTCCGATGATGGCGACGAATGCTCCCGCCGCCAGGGCGACGCCAAAGTGGCGAACGCGGCCAAAGGCCTTGCGCACACCTTGCGGACTTATCGCGATATGCCTGCTCAACATGGTAATTCTCCTCACTTCAAGTGAAGCCGGGAGAGCACCTCTCACCCCCCCCCCCGCGTCTCGCCTCATCAATAGCACTACGTAAAATATTACTACTGGGGGGTTATGAAGTAGACCTGAACAGGGGGATTGAACTAATCGGCGAGTTTTGCGGAGGGTGGCTGGGGACCGGCACACGGTCCCTACTCCCCGTGCACGACGACCTCGAGGCCGGCAGACTCGACGAGCGAGACGATGCGTCCGACGTCCGCCTCGGTAAGCGGGGGCACGCCGCTCATCTCGTAGTCGAGTCCCACGGAGGAGTACTTGCCCTCCCCCAGCTGGTGGAATGGCAACACGTCCGCACGGCGTATGCCAAGGCTTGCGGCACGATGGGCATTCGCGAGTACGCACGCGTCGTCATCGGTATAGCCGGGGATGATGGGCATGCGCGCCACGACGTGCCCGCCCGCCCCGATGACGCGCACGAGGTTAGTGTCGCGCACGGCGGGGTCGATGCCCGTGACGGCAAGGCTCCGCTTGCGATCGGCAACCTTGAAGTCAACGAGAAAGGCGTCGCACGCCGCCACGAGGCGCTCGGGCTCCACGGCAAGCGGCGTGGCGAGCGTCGTCTCGAGCGCAGTAGACGCCCCACCCGCGTGGCAGAGCTCGAGCAGCGCCAGAACGGCGCGCTGACGGGCGGCGCCGGCCAGGCACTCGCCGCCGCTCACGGTGACGCCACCTCCGCTCTCCTCGTAAAACGGCAGGTCGCGGAGGAGCTCGGCGGCCAGCTCGTCCACGGCGCGCCACTGGCCGAGAAGCTCCTTGGCAGCCGCCGGGCAGCGCTCGGGCGACGTGTCGCAGGGGGCACCGTTTGCGTCGCGACGCCCGTCCGCGCGCACCGAGCAGCCCAGGCAGAGCCTCTCGTGCCAGCAGACCTCAGGCTCGAACGACAGGTTCTCGGGGTTGCAGCACCACGGGCAGCAAAACGGGCAGCCCTTGGTGAACGCCACGGAACGGATCCCGCCGCCGTCGTGGAGCGAGAAGCGCTGGACGTTCGTGACGCACAGCCTGGGGACGCCGCCCGTTGCGCCACCTGCCGCCGCCGCGCCCGCGCTACAGCACATGCTCGGTCCTGTTGATGATGTCGTCCTGCAGCGTGCGCGACAGCTCCACGAACAGGGCGCTGTAGCCCGCCACGCGCACCACGAGGTCGCGGTGGCGCTCGGGGTGCTCCTGGGCGTCGACGAGCGTGGCGCGGTCCACGACGTTGAACTGGATGTGCTGAATGCCCAGGCGCGAGAAGGCCCTGACGTAGGCCGCGAGCTTGGCCAGGCCTGCCTCGCCCGCCAGGGCAGACGGCGAGAACTTGACGTTGAGCAGGCTGCCGTTGCTCTCGAGCGCGTTGTTGAGCTTGCTCACGCTCATGAGACTCGCCGTGGGACCGTGGGCGTCGCGCCCGCACATGGGAGACAGGCCGCCGTCGGCGAGCTGCTCGTGGGCGTGGCGGCCGTCGGGCGTGGCGCCGCAGGCAGCCCCCAGCGGCACGTGGGCCGAGACCGTGTAGCTGCCGGGCTGGAAGTGCCCTCCTCGCACGTTGGCATAGCGCTCGACCTCATGGGCGTAGAACTCGAGGAAGTGCCTCCCGAGAAGGTCCACCTCGTCCACGTCGTTTCCGTACTTGGGCATGCGGCTCAGGATCGTCTGGCGCAAGAGCTCGTCGCCCTCGCCCGCCCAGTCGCGCCCCATGGCGACCGTGAGCTCAGCATAGGTCGTGATGGGCTCCACGCGCCCGCCTTGGCCGTCCTCGCCCAGCACGCCGCGGCGCAGGGTCACGAGCGAGTCGGCGAGGTTGGCCGTGCCCACGCCCTGCACGCCCGAGGGGTTGTAGCGCGCCCCTCCCTCCGTGACGTCCTTGCCCTGCGCGAGGCAGTCGGCGACGAGGCACGACAGCAGCGGCGTGGGCGAGGTCACGCGATGCGCGAGGTCACACGTGTCGCAGCCGCGCACCATGAGCGAGACGTAGCGGGATATCGTGGCCTCCACCGCACGCTTGAGCTCGGCGTAGTTCGCAAAGCCCTGCGGGTGGGCGGCCAGCGCAAGCTCGAGGCAGCGGAGCATGTTGAACATCGAGATGTCGTGCAGGCCATACATGCGCCCCGGGATGGACAGCTCCACGCAGCCCACGACGGCGTAGTCGCGCGCGTCGGCCTCGGACACGCCGCGGTTCATGAACGCGCGGACGTTGACCTCGTCGTTGAACAGCTGCGGCAGGCCGTCTCCCAGGCGGATGATCTCGCAGGCCTCGCGGAGCAGCACGTCCGGCGTGTGCGCATGCACGCGCATGGACAGGTTGGGCTGCGGCAGGCGGGTGTCGCGCTGGACGTCGAGCAGCAGCAGACTCAGCTCGTTCGTGGCATCCGCACCCGTCTCGTCCACGCCGCCGACCACGAGGTTGAAGCCGATGGGGAAGCCCGCGAAGAAGCGGGCGCTCTCCGTGGAGCGCACGGCGACGATCGTGTTGAGCTTAAGGTAGAAGCACTGGATGAGCTCGCGGATGTCCTCGGGCGCGGCGCCGGCGGCAAGGCTTGCCTCGTAGTAGGGCCACAGGTACTGGTCAGCGCGGCCCAGCGACAGCGACGAGGCGTTGCTCTCGTGCATGAGGGTCACCTCGGTGAGCCACACGAGCTGGATGGCATCCGTGAGGTCACGCGCCGGCTCGCCGGCGACGTGGGCGAGCACCTCGGCGATGCGCTCGAGCTCGGCGGCGCGCGCCGGCTCAGCCTGCGGGATGAGCTCGCGAGCGGCGCGCTCGTAGCGGCCGACGTAGGCAATCATGGCCTCGAGCGAGATGACGGCCGCGCGCAGGAAGGCGTTGTCGGGCTCTGCGGCGGCACGTGCGCGGGCGCGCTCGAGGATGGTGCCGTAGCCGCAGGCGAGCACGAGCGGGAAGTCGCAGATGATGTGTCCCTGGCCCTTGTCGGTCTGCGCCACGGAGAAGACCTTGTCGGCCTCGGCCGCCGCAACGTCGGCGTCGAGGTGTGCGCGGTGCCAGTCGTTGAGCGAGCGGCCGCTCCAATACGGGAGGAGCTCCTCGCGGTACTCGGTCTTGTCGGCCTCAGAGATCTGGAAGCGGTCCTGCGGGCGCGTGGGGAACTCGTCCAGCTCGTCTGCGATCCAGTAGGGGCTCATCTCGGGAGAGACGACGCCCGCACGCGGCGTGGCGCTGCGGTTTCCCACGATGAGGTCGGCGTTGCCGATCACGATCTCGTGCTTGGCCAGGACGTTTGCCACGGCAAGCGCCCGGCGCACGACGACGGGCTCCCCTTCCGTCTGCCGCCAGCTCTCCGTGTAGAGGCGGGCGCGCTCGAGCGAAACGACGCGCGGGGTGGAGAAGATCTCGTCCTTCATGGCCTGCATGCGGGGCGTGAGCATGGGCTCTCCCATCAGACATGGTTGTGGGACTGAGTTGGCGTGGCACCTTCCCGGTTGGCGCGGCGCCCTCCCAATTGGCCCCAAAGTAGTCTGTTTTCTCCTAGTTTGCAAGCCGTTAGGCGCGATTCTCGGCGTAGTTATGCGTATTTATCCCCAATTGGTATACTTACGGACAAGGAGCGACCGCCAAGGAGGATCGATGTTTCCAGAGGAGCGCCGCGCGCAGGTTGCGCGCATCATCGACGAGACGGGCCGCGTCACCGTCTCGGAGCTTGCGAGGCGCTTCGGCGTCACGGAGGACCTCATGCGCCGCGACCTCAAGCAGCTTGCCGAGGAGGGCCGTTGCCAGAAGGTCTACGGCGGGGCCACGCGCGTGGAGAACGTGCGCGAGCGGCCCATGAGCGCCCGCATCGACCAGCACGCCGGCGAGAAGCTCGCCATCGCGCGCAAGGCGCTGCCGCTCGTAGGGCCCGGCCAGACCGTCTACCTCGACATGTCGAGCACGTGCGTCCAGCTCGCCCGCCTTATCGCCAGCTCGGGCGTGGGGTGCACGGTCGTGACGCCCATGGTCGACGTGCTCGTGGCGCTGGCCGGCGCGCCCGGCGTCACCACGCTGTGCTGCGGTGGCACGATGCGGGCCGACCTCTCGGGCCTCACGGGCTCGATCGCGCTCGACGTGGTGGGGCGCTTCCGCTTTGACGCCGCGTTCATGGGCGCGTACGGCATGGATGCCGAGACGGGCGAGGTCAGCACGTTCGACGCCGACGACGGCGCGCTCAAGGCCGCCGCCATGGCGAGGGCGAGCCAGGCGTACCTGCTGTGCGAGTCCGCCAAGTTCAGTGCGTTCGGCACGTACCGCTTCGCGAGCCTCGCAGACTTCGACGCACTCGTCTGTGACGCCGAGACGGGCACCGGCGTCGACCGCGTCCGCTCTCTGGGCGTGGACGTCCTGTAGCGGCGAGTCACCCGCCGTCGTCCTCGCCGAGAATGAATATCGGGACAAACCGGTCAGCAAAACCGCAGTTGGCGATTGCGAAATTGTCCCAAGTTTCATTCTCGGCGACCGCAAGAGGCTAGGGAATGACGCCGTAGGCACGCAGCTTGCGCTCCATGACGGGGCGGTTGCCTGCGTCTGCGGCTGCTATTCTCGCCGCGAGAATCCCGTGCGCGGTAATGGCGGCCTCACGCTGGCGCTCGGCCATCATGGCGGTCACGGCACCGTCTGGACCATTTAGCAGCTCGTACTTCTGGCGACCATCGACCTCAAGGTCGACAAGCGTGTCGTCCGAACGGCGCAGGACGATGTCCAGCCGATACGTCTTGCCGGGCCTCTCAAGGTCTGCCACCACGAGCTGCAAATCGTAGATGGGAACGCCCAGGCTGATGACCGTGGCCCGCGCTATGGACTCGGCGCCGCTCTCAGCACGTCCATCCGCCGATTCGAGCACCTGACGAACGTACCGAATGCCGCGCCCTCCCGCATGCCAGCCCAGGTAGCGCTCGAGCTTCTCGCGCGTGGACACACCCTCTCGCAAGGCACCATCCGCAATCACAAGGGCATCGGCGAACGGGAGGCTCCGAAGGCAGTCGTAGAGCATTCGCTCCGGCGAGCTCACCCTAACGCCGTCGATCATCCTCCACTCGGCGGCCTTCGCCTGGTGGTGGCACGTGTAGCCCTTATCCTGTCCGCCCGCCCTGCACGGAGTTGTGTAGTGGACCTTGCCAAGGCAGGAATAGGAGACCGATAGACCGTAAAACAACGCGGCCGTCTGGTGCGAGAAGACCCAGGCAGGATGAAGCGCGGCAAGGGTCTTCGCCACACAAAGGTTGCGAGCGTCGGGAGTTAGCTCGCGCCAGAGGTCCGATCGAGCATAGAGCCCCGGATGAGGGGACACGAGAAGCCCGGCAACCGCGAGCCTCGAGAGGGGCCGAGCATCCACGACGTCTGCCCGTGCGAGCAAGACTCCCCTCTCCTCGCATGTCTTCAGCGTCGATGCGATTGAAGCGGGGATACGGGTTGCCATGGCCGCCCTCCGTGCGATCTCGCGGGGAGGACACGGTCTCGATGGGAGCCGGCCCACGGCCTCATGGCTCGTCCTCAGTACGCCCCTTCTACCCACAGAGACGGCACGCCATACCCGGGCACGTCAACTGCCCCGCGAGAATGAAAATCGGGACAAACCAAGCAGCAAAACCGCAGTTGGCGATTGCGCCCATGTCCCAATATTCATTCTCGGCGAAGTGGGGTTACTCCTCGCCGTCCAGGGTGGGGTCTCGTCCTCGTTGAGGGAGATGTCCTTGAGCTTGCGCTCCATGACGTTCGTGCGCGTCGTGATGATGCCGTCCACCGTGCGGCCGGCGAGGTCGATCTGCTGCTTGGCGCGGCGCAGCTCGGCCTGGTACTTGGGCAGCTCGGCCTTCACGGCCTGCAGTACGCGCAGCACCTCGTCGGTGCGGCGCTGCAGGTTGAACGTCTGGTAGGCCATCTCAAGACTGCTGAGCAGCGCCGCCATGGTGGAGGGGCCGGCCACATTCACGTGCCAGTCGCGCTGCAGCGACTCGATGAGCCCGGGCATGCTCACGACCTCGGCATACAGGCCCTCGAAGGGCAGGAACATGATGCCGAAGTTGGTCGTGGCCGGCACGCTCACGTACTTGGTGGAGATGTCTCTGGCCTCTGCCTTGATGCGCGTCTCGAGCTGCTTGCGCGCGGCGACGATGGCCTCGCGGTCGCCGGAGTCGAGCGCGTCACGCAGCTGGGCGTAGGTGTCGCCGGGGAACTTGGCGTCGATGGGCAGCCACACGGGCTCGCCCTCCTCGACCGGCAGCTTTACGGCAAACTCGACGCGGTCCGCGCTGCCGGGCTTCGTGGCGACGTTCTCGGCGTACTGGGCGGGCGCGAGGACCTCGGATAGGATGGCGCCGAGCTGCACCTCTCCCAGGATGCCGCGCGTCTTGACGTTGGAGAGCGTCTTCTTGAGGTCTCCCACGCCGGCGGCGAGCGCCTTCATGTCGCCAAGGCCCCTGTACACGGCCTCGAGGTTGTCGCTGATCTGCCTGAACGAGGCGGTCAGGCGGTCGTTGAGCGTCTTGGAGAGGCGCTCGTCCACCATGGTGCGAATCTCGTCGAGCTGCCTTTGCGTGTCCTGGCGGATGAGGCGCAGCTGCTCGGCCGTGTTTTGGCTCACGCCCTGGAGCTGCTGCGTCGTGACCTGGACGTTCGAGGCGAGCTGCTGGGTGACGTCACGGCGCATGCCGTCCACGCGGTTTCCCGCCTGCTCGATGCTGCGGGCCGCCGCGTCGAGGGAGGCCCTCGTGGACGCGGCGTCGGCAGCCTGCTGCGTCTTGAGCGAGGCGACCTCGGCGTTCGTACGCTCGAGGTACGACGCGAGGGTCTGCTCGTCCACGGCGGCGGGGGCGGCGGGCGCGGCCCTGCCCGCACGCATGACGGCCACGGCGGCCACGACAACGGCCGCGGCCGCCACCACGATTGAGACCAGCTCGATGGGACTCATGTGCATCTCTCCTCAGACGAGTTGACGAGGGGTTGTCGCTCGTCAACCAAACTCGTAGCGGGTGACGACGGGCTGGCCGAGCTCATCGGAAAGCTCGACGCAGACGAAGGCGCACGTGACGTGGCGCCAGCCCTGCTGGCGCAGGACGGAGGCGTAGAAGCGCGCCTGCATCTCGTGGCGCTCGCGAATCTGCCCAAGCGTGAGGCCGTGGTCACCCGTCTTGTAGTCGACGAGCAGCGCCGAGGCATCCTCCCCCGCCACGGGCGCATCCGTGGCGAGCAGGTCGATGGCGCCCTCGAGGTCATGCCCGAGCGGCGAGCTCACGCCGCAGAAGAACGGCACCTCGGCGCGCACGCACGCATGGGAAAGGGCCTTGGAGCGAATGTCGCTTCTCTCCCAGCGCGCGAGCGCGGCGTCCAGGCGGGCGCGGTCCCGGCGCGAGACGCCGTAGGAGGCGGCCACGACCGAGACGCGCCGCTCACCGGGCGCGTGCCCCGTCTCGACCATGAGACGCGCAAGCTCGTGGAACGCGCTGCCCAGGCAGGTGGCGCGGTCCGCGTCGTCGGCATCGGCCGGCTCGCCGTCGTCGTCGTCGACGAGCACGGTCTCGGCATGGCGGGGGCTCGGGGCCGCAAGCGCCTCGCCGGCGGGCACGACGCCCGCGCGGGCCCTCTCCGCCTCCGAGACGGGCAGGCACGTGGGCAGCTCGAGCACGTCGTCGAGAGACGAGGCGCCAGCCTCCGCCGCGAGCGCGGCGTGGGCGCTCGAGTAGCTGAACACGTCCTGCCGCGGACGCCACCCCCCGAGCGCAACGCGCGTCTCGGCATCGATGTCAAAGACGAGGAAGGGCTCGCGGGACGTCTCCTTCGCCCCTTCGCCGGCGGCGGGCGCAGGCGTGAGCGCGGAGGCATCGAGCGTGCCGCCAGCCTCAACCTCGACGGAGCCATCTGGCAAAAGCGATGCGTCAACGCAGCGCACGAGGCCCTCGGCGCGCCCGCCGTAGCCGAACGAGCCCTCGCCGGCGACCGGGCGCTCGCCAAAGAGCGCGCCCGCGACCTGCTGCGTCATGACGGGCGACAGCTCGCCGCCCTTCTTCTCGGTGGCCGAGAGGCACAAGATGACGCACTCGCGGGCGCGCGTGAGCGCCACGTAGAGCAAACGTCCGTCCTCGCGAGACTCGGCGTCCGTCCTCGTCTGCTCCATGAGCGCGCGCCACTCGAGCGCGCTGTCGCAGTCGCGGGCGTCTGCCGGCGCGTCCTCGCCGAGGTCAGGCACCTTGAAGCCGGCCGGTGCCAGCGAAAGCAGCTCGCGGGCGCCATCGCGCACAGACAGCAGGCGCCCCACCTTGTGGGACGACTCGGACCCGCAGCACCCCACGACGGCCACGACATCGAACTCGAGACCCTTCGAGGCGTGCGCCGTCATGAGGCTCACGGCGTTGAGACCCTCGCCGGAAAGCGACGCCGGGCCCTCCTTGGCCGCCTCGAGCCAGCGCGAGAACTCGTCTGCGGCGAGGATGGCGTCGAGCTGCTTGGGCTCGGAGAGCTCGCGGACGTGACGCACGGCGGCAAGCACGTTGGCGGCCACGGCACGGCCCGCGACGCCCCCGCGCTCGAGGCGCAAAAGCCAGCCGGACTCGCGGATAGCCATGAGCAGGACATCTGCCACGGGAATCTTTCCCACGCGGTCCCACGCGCGCGTGATCACGCGGCGGGCGTGGGAGAGGCGCTCGGAGGGCGCCACGTCGCCAAAGTCCGGGGCACCCTCGCGAACGCCCACGTTGATGCGGCGCTTGGCGGGGGCGTCGAACACGTCCTGCGGGCGCGTGGCGAGCATGAGCATGTCGTTGCCGTCAAGCTCGAACATGTCGCTCTCGAGCACGCCGAACAGGCCGCTCTTTGTGTCCTGCGGACAGGCGAGGCAGCGCAGAAGTGCCTCGACCACGCGGACCTCGCTCGCCTGGGCGAACGTGGAGCCGCCCACCACGACGCTCTCGAGCCCACGCTCGCGCAGGGCGTCGATGTAGACGGGCGCCTGCGTGAGGCTGCGCATGAGCACGGCCATGCGTCGTGGCTCCACGCCGGCGTCGTCGCGGATGCGTGCAAGGCGGTCGGCGAGCTGCGCGGCGGCGAGCCGGGCGCGCGTCTCCTTGGGAACGGCGCGCACCCCCAGCCTGTGAGCGCGCGTGAGCTCCACGACGACGCGCGGGCAGCGCCTCTCGGGCCAGTCGCTCTTACGGGCCGGGTCTGGGCGCAGGTCCATGAAGCGCGGCACAATGCCGGAGCTTCCGCAGGCTCGGGCCACGAAGCGAAGGATCGCGTCGTCGCTCCTGAAGTTGTAGGCGAGCTCCACCGTGGCGGCACGTCTGTGCTTGGCGGCCTCGCGGACCTCCTCGCCGCGGTCCTCGAACACGCTCACGTCTGCCCCGCGGAAGCCGTAGATGGCCTGCTGGGCGTCGCCCACGGTCGTGAGGTGGCACGCCCCCTCGCCCGACAGGCTCTTGACCATGCCCACCTGCTGGGCGTTCGTGTCCTGGAACTCGTCGACCATGACGAGGCGGAACTTGTGCGCGTACTCGTCCGCGATGCTTGCGTGCTCGCGGAAGGCACGGGCCGTGAGCTGGAGCAGGTCGTCGTTGTCCAGCACGCCGCGCGAGCGCTTTGCGGCCGCGTAGAGCTGCTCGACGCGCTCGGCGAGCGCCATGAGGGGCTCCTGGAGCGGCATGACGCAGGCAAGGTCCACCTCACCATGGGCCACCTCCAGGGAGGACTTCACCTCTGCCCAGAGGTCCTTGACGTTCTTGGCGCGCCACTTGCGGCCATCGGGCCCCTTGATGGAGCCGAGCAACTCGCGTGCGGCCTGCGGCGTGCGCTGGCTGGGCGGCAGCTGCCCGAACTCCTCGAGCCGTGCCAGCTCGCCGCGGACCCGCACGAGCTCGTCTGCGTGCTTGAGTTCGCAGGCGCACAGTGCCCCGTAGGCAAGCGTCAGCGATGCCATGGTGCCCGAGACGTCCGCGCCCGCCTCGACGAACGAGAGCGACTCGAGGCCGCGCTCGGCAGAGCCCGCCTTGGAGACGAGCGTGGCGAGAAGGCCGGGCACGCCGTCGCGGCCCGAGCCGGTGCCGGTGCCGAACTCGGCGTAGAGCGCGTCGAGGCCGGCGGAGCCCTGCTGCTCGCGCAGAGCCTGTTCGGTGGCCTGCGAGCGCAAGAGGCGCGCCTCCTGCTCGCCGATCATGGCAAACTCGGGGTCGAGCCCCAGGTCCAGGGCGTGCGCGCGCAGGATGCGGGCGCACATGTGGTGAATCGTGCTCACCCAGGCCGAGTCAACCTTGAGCGCCTCCTCGCCAAGCCCCGCCTGGCGCAGCGCCGAGCGCACGCGCTCCTTGATCTCCCCGGCTGCCTTCTCCGTAAACGTGATGACGAGCGCCTGGTCCAGACTGTCGAGGAAGGGCCTGCCGCCCTCGCCCGAGCCGGGGCACAGCGCCCACACGATGCGCCGCGTGAGCGTGAACGTCTTGCCGGAGCCCGCGCCCGCCGCCACGAACACCGGGCGGTCAAGCGTCGTCACGATGCGGCGCTGCTCGGGAAGCAGCCCCTTGAGCAGGGCGGCGACCTCGGGCGGCACCTGCGCCGTCCCTTCCTCGCGGCCTTCCGCTGCGCTCAGCTTGACATCGCTCATGACTGCCTCCTCTCGCAGCCCAGCACCGGACACCACGCGCACGCCTTGGGCGAGGAGGGCCTCGCGTCCACCTCGCCGGCGAGCATGCGCTCGATGACGGCTGCCACGGCCTCCTCCGTGCGGTCGAGCAGCTCGTCGAACGAGCGCGCGCCCGGCACCGGCACGCAGACGCGCTCGAGGCGCTTCTCACCCACGTCTGACCCGAGCACCGCCGCGGCGTCGTGCGCCGTGAGGGCGCCAGCGATCTCGTGGACGCCCTTCGTGCCCAGGTAGACGGCACCCACAAGCTCCACGCCCGTGTCACTCAGCAGCCGGCGCGCGATGCCCGCGTAGATGAGGGTCTGGACGCGTCCGGGCAGCGCAAAGCCAGCATCCCAGTCCGCCTCGTCGCGGCCGCTCAGCGCGTACTCCTCGAACAGACGGCTCTTGTGCTTGTAGTCGATGACGAGCGCCCGCCCGTGCTCGTCCACGTCGATGCGGTCGATCGTGCCCACGAAGTCCGCGCCGGCGTAGTCTGCCGGAAGGCCGGTCGAGCCGCCGAAGCGCCCCTCGAACAGGCGCGGCTCGAAGCCGGCGAAGCGGGTTGCCTCGTACTCGAGGGTCGCCTCGATGTCACGCTCGACCTCGGCGAGGCGGCGGCGTTCCGAGGGCGTGTGGGCGATGAGCGCCTGCTTGTTGCGCGTGGAGCCCTCGAGCCGCTGGCGCGCCAGGTGCTCGGCAAAGTGGGCGTGCATGAGCCTGGTGGCGCGCGGAAGCGTTCGCTCGTCCACGCGCGACCCGGCCACGCGCACGGCAGGGTCGAACCAGAACAGCCTGTCCTCCGGCGACTCGCCGCAGTCCTGCCCCACGAGGCCGGCCTCGCGCGCGGCATCCAGGAACAGGTCTCGGTGCGTGAGCTCGAGCACGCGGTGGACAAAGGTTCCCACCTGCATGTTCGAGAACTCGGCGTCACAGTCGTCCAGGCCCAGGCGGCGCAGCGTGAGCCACTTGTAGGGGCACTCGAGGTAGGTCTCCACCTGTGAGGCGGAGAGCGACGGGCGGCCCTGCGGCAGCTCGGGCTGGCCGTCGCGCGGGACGATGACGAGCCTGCGCAGCGCCGGGTCGAGCTGCCCCGCCGGAGCGGCAGGCGCCACCTCGACGGCCTGCGGCACGGTGCCACTCGCGGAGAGGTTCTCTCCTATGCGTCCCTCGTCCACGCGTGACGCGGGGTCTGACTTGAGCAGCGGCCTTCCGTCCTCGCCCACGGCATAGCACGAGAGGACCTCGGAGAGCATGACGGCAGGGAACGTCTCGCTCGCGCCCGCGTCATGGCTGGGACGCACGAGCGACAGGTGCCGCCGCGCCGCCGCGACCACCGCGGCAAACGAGGCACGCGAGCTCGCGAGGCCGTCCGCGGGCACATCGACGCCGCAGTGCTCGAGAAGCCTGTCGAGCGCGGAGTCTGGCACGGGAATGGGAGAGCTCGCGGAGTCGAGCCCCAGGTAGACCACGGCATCGGCCGAGGCGGGCGCGAGCGCGGCGGCCATCTTGGGACTCATGAGCTCCACGGTGCACGGCGAAGCCTCGCACGCAAGCTCGGGACGGCACGTGACGCGCAGACGCTCGAGCGCCGTGCCGGCAAGGTCGACGAGCTCCTCGAGCGTGGCGCCCTCGTCCGCGGAGACGCCGCAGGCACGCAGCGTGCGGCCGGCCTCGGCGACGGCGCGGATGGCCCCCGCGTCGAGAAGGGCGGACAGGCGCCCCTCGGCGCTGGGCTCGGGCTTCACGGCCGCGGCCACGGCGTCCGCGGCAGCGGCGTCAGGCTGAGGCGACGCCGCAAGGCGCATGGCCGCAGCGGCGACGTGCCCGCGCAGGAGCTCGCGCACGGCACCGGCCACCTGCGGAGACGTTGCCGAGTGGTTCTGGAGCGTACGCAGCACCTCGGCAGGCGTGAGGATGCGGTTGCCTCGCCAGGCCACGTCGCGGCGCCAGGCGCGGTTGGCGCCCACGCCCGTGACGTCCAGCAGCAGGAAGTCGGAGACCTCGCGCGGGGGCCACCAGCTCATGTCGGGAAGCTCGGCCTCAGGGTCCTCGGGCCACGTCGTGGCGAGAGCGTCGAGCGCAGCCACGCTCCGGGCGAGGCCGAGAAAGCCCGCACCGGCACGCGTCTGGGAGGCGGGGGCGTCAAGCTGCGCGCGCACCGTGATACCGTGGGCGTGCAGCTTGGGCGCGAGCTCGCGCCAGGCTGCCGCCACGTCCGGGGCCACGATGACGACGCGCCGCGCTCCCCCATCCGCAAGCTCGCGGACGTGGGCGCACACGGACGAGGCAACGGCGAGCGGGCCCGCGGGCTCGAGCAGGCTCACGGCGCCCGTGGGGACCATGCCCTCCTTGCCCGTCTCGAACAGGCACGAGAGCAGCTCCGACAGCTCGGCGGCGCGCTCGACGGGCGCGGCGGGGGCGTCGCCCACGTGCGTGACCTCGATGCCCCGCGAGCGAGCCTCATCCTCGAGCTCGTGCGCCGAGGCGCGGGCAACGTCGCCGGCAGGCCCGTCCTCGGCCTGGCACACAAGCGTGCACTCCCCCGCCGCGGCATAGCAAAGCGCGAGCTCACGAGTAGCGCGGGGCAACTCGCCAAAGCCCACGAGCACGCACGGGGAAAGCCCCGCGCCCTCCTCGGCCATGAGGCCGGGAAGCGCGGCGGCAGCCTCGGCGGGCTCCACAAGCCGGCGCTGGCCCAGCACGCGCGCATAGCGCCCGAGCAGCTCGAGGGCGCGGACCTCGCCAACAGAAAGAGAGGCGGCATCCGCGGCAGGCAGCCAGGGCAGCCCCCTCTGGGCCGCCTGGCACAGCAGCTGCACCGTGCCGGCGCCGGCGTCGAGCGGCTCAAGGGTGCCGTCGGCGGACGCCTGGGCAACCACGCGCTGCATGAGCACGGCGCGCGCCGCCGGCGTCACGAGCGCGCGGCCATCGCCGTAAAGCGCCCAGCGAAGCTCGCACCACGTAGCCGGCGTGGCGCAGTCAACGCCCAGGGAGAGGCCATCGATGCGCTCGAGCGCGCGCTGCACCTCGAGAGACACCGAGAGGCTCGGTGCGAGCACGAGCGGGTTGACCGAGCGAGCGCGTCCGCACGCCTCGCGCAGCGCACGCTCCACGCACGTGCCCACGCGCCGCTCGTCGCTCGTCTGTATCACAGTGAGTCCCATGTTCCTCCACGGTCGAATTCCACTGCACCAATCCTACCGCGCCTTGCGGACAAAAAGGGACCCGGCCACCCACGCGGGCGGACGGGTCCCAGCAAAGACCAGATGCGTTAGGTTCGCTACTCCGCGAGCAGCTCCGCGATGCCGGCCTCGTTGGCCTCGGTGGCCTGGACGGCCGGCTCGAAGATCTTCGTGGAGATGGGCAGGCCCTTGACCTTCACGGCAGCCTTGATGGCAGAGACGAACAGGTCGCAGACGTCATAGACGGCCATGAGCTTGGAGATGCGCTCGGCGCACGCCACGGCGGTCGCGAAGTCGCCCTTCTCGTAGGCCGCGTGCATCTTGACGAACGTCTCGGGCTCCACGTTCGTAAGGCCGCACAGCACGCCGTTGCCGCCGCTCACGCGGTTGACCAGGTAGTACTCGTCAAAGCCGGAGAACACGGTGAAGTCGGGGTTCACGGCACGCGCGGCGCGGATGACCTTGCGCGTGTGGCTAATCGTGTCCACGGTGTCCTTAATGCCGCAGATGTTGGGGTACTTGGCGGCAAGAGAGGCCACGAGCTCGGGCGTGAGGTCGGTGCCGGTGCGCGCCGGGAAGTTGTAGAGGATCACGGGCAGCTTCGTGGCCTCGGCGATGCCGCCAAAGTAGTTCTCGGCGGTCAGAGGGCTCGGGCCAAAGTAGTACGGCGAGACGGCGAGCACCGCATCGGCGCCGGCCTTCTCGGCGAACTTCGTGAACTCGATGACGTTGGCGTACGTCGTGTCGCCCACGCCGGCAAACACCTTCATGCGCTCACCAACGCGCTTGACGGCAAACTCGAGCGCGGCCTCCTTGTCGGCAAGCGAGACGCTGTAGAACTCGCCGATGCTGCCGAACAGCAAAACGCCGTTCACGCCGGCGTCGGCAAGGTGGTCGAGGTGCTTGCCCCAGAGGTCGAAGTCGATTTTGCCCTCGTCGTCCGTAATGGAGATGGACGGGCAGAAGATGCCCTTGAACATGACTTTCTCGCTTTCTGGGGACTTCAAGCTCCAGGCTGTCCCCCATTTGTTTCCTCTTGACGCAACATGGGACCGGCCGCAAGCGGGCCGGTCCCATGGGCAATGCGAACGAAGCTAGTCGATCTGCTCGTTCTCGTACACGACGCCCTTCTGCAGGATGACGTTAGCATACTGGGCGCGCTCGCTCGTGGCGATCACGACGTAGGCCTTCTTGGCCTCGTCGTAGAACGGGAAGCGGTCGATGGTGCCGATGACGTCGGCGCCGCGGTCGTCCACCTCGGAGACGAGCTGCTTGTACGTGTCCCAGATCGGGGTCTCGCAGTCGTCCCCCGGCACGACGTCCATGAGCGTGACGGGCTTCTCGACGTACTGGTCGAGCGGGACGAGCTTGAGGATGGCCTTGAGGATCTCGGGCACGCCGTGGCCGTCGCAGCGGACGAGCTTGCAGTCCTTGGCGATGGAGGCCGCCGGGAAGTTGCCGTCGGCGATGACGAGCGTGTCGCCGTGGCCCATCTCGCACAGGATCGAGAGGAGCTCGGGCGGAAGCACCGGAGAGATACCCTTGAGCATGATGCACTCCCTTACTTTGATGGGACCGATGGAGCGGCCCGCGCGCCGACTGGACGCGCGGGCCGACTTCAGACGTTAGAGCGTAAGGCCGTAGGCACGCACGGCGTTGTTCATGAAGAAGTCCTCGTCGTCGCCAAAGGCGTCGCGAAGCGTCTGGAAGTGCTCGTCGAAGGAGCTGTAGAGCTTCACGACGGGCCAGTTGGACGCGTACAGGAGCTTCTTGGGGTCGAACGTGTCGCGCGTGAACTTGAGCAGCTCGGAGACGAACTGCTTGTCGGCCGTGGGGAAGCCAGAGACCTTCACGTAGAGGTTCGGCAGGGTCGCGAACTTCTTCATGACCGCGCACCACTCCGGCGTGAGCGCCTCGACGTTGCCGAGGTGGTTCAGGATGACGGTCTCCTCGGGCGCCTGGGCGAACGCCTCGTAGGCGTCCTCGAGCTCGTTCACGCGGTTGCAGGACTCGAAGGGCAGGCCCTTCTTGGCCAGCGTGTGAAGGCCCTCGACAAAGCTGGGCTCAAGGCAACGACCCTTGGGCTCGGAGTCGATGTGGAGAGGCTCGCGGATGCCGGCGGCAAACGCGGGAACGCGCATCCACGGAGAGACGTCGCTGCGAAGCATGCAGGCGAGCATCTTGGGGTGGGCCGCCTTGAGGTCGTAGGCGATCTTGTCCTCGGCCTCGTGGTCGGCGCAGTCAACCTCGACGTACACGCCGCCGACGAACTCGACGCCGGCCTGGCGGGCGTACTCGGCCTCGAGGTCCTCCACCTTGTAGGTGTGCGTGATGGTGCCGTCGGTGCCGTCGAGCCAGGGAAGGCTCTGCGTATCGAGGTTCCACACGTGGAAGTGAGAATCGACAACCTTGAGATCAGACATGATGGTTACTCCTCCCCAAAGCCGATCTTGGAGCCGGCGAAGCCGTACCAGGCGCAGAAGGCCAGGCAGGGAACGGCGACGAGCATGGCGACGGACAGGCCGCAGGCATCGCCGATGGCGCTCACGACGACCGGGATGATGGCGCCGCCCACGATCGACATCGTGATGATGGACGAGCCGGTCTTGGTCTCGTCGCCACTCATGCCGCGCAGCGACAGCGAGAAGATCGTCGGGTAGCCGATGGACATGAACAGGTAGGCCACGACGAACGCGGCGACCGAGACCACGCCAAGGTTCAGGAAGACGAGGAAGAAGCAGACGGCGGCACCCGTCATGTAGATGCCGAGCAGCTTGCCCGGATCCTTCTTGGCCAGAAGCGGCGTAGAGCCGAAGCGGCCGATGGTGAACAGCAGCGACAGGGCGCTCACGAGGCCCGTGGCGAGGCTCATCTCAAGGCCGGCGACCTTCGTCGCATACGTGGCGAACAGGGAGAAGCCAACCGTCTGGATGCCCACGTAGAAGAACTCGGCGACGACGCCAAGCTTGAAGTAGGGCTTCTTGAGGGCACCGCCCTTGGCGGCCTTCTCGGAGCCGGCCTCCTCCACGTCGTTCGGCGGCGTGGGGAGCTTCACGAAGACGAACACGGCGAGCATGATGGCGAGCACGATGGCGATCACGATGTAGATGCCACGGGTGCTGCCCAGGAAGGCCGTCTTGGCCTCGGCGAAGCCGGGCTGGCCGGCGGCGACCGTCGTGCTCAGGATCTGGGCCATGATGAGCGGGCCCACGATGGAACCGACGCCGTTGAACGACTGGGCGAGGTTGAGTCGCATGGACTCGTGCTTCTCGTCACCGAGCTTGGTGATGTAGGGGTTGCAGTTGGCCTCGAGCGTGGTGGCGCCAGCGGCAACGACGAACGTGGAGACCAGGAACAGGGCGAACGAGGCGGCGTTCGTGGCAGGCACCGTGATGATGGAGCCGATCACGAACAGGGCGAGGCCGGCGATGACGCCACCCTTGTAGCCGAACTTCTTGGCGATGGCGCCGGCCGGGATGGCCATGACGAAGTAGGCACCGTAGTAGGCCACCTGCATGAGCGACGTCTGGGTGGTCGTCAGCTCAAGGTAGTTGGCGATCGGGGCGTTCAGCGAGCTGACCAGGTTCATGGCCAGGCCCCAGACGAAGAACAGCGAGGTCACGAGAACGATGGCGATGGTTGCCGCAGCGCCCTTGGTGCTCGCCTTCTTGGCGGAATCAGACATGCGTTAAATCCTCTTTCCAGGCCAGAGCTAGTCGAGGGCGCGATCGAGGTTGACGTAGCCGCCGTCGACGCTGCACCACTGGCCGGTGGTGTGGGAGGCGCGGTCGGAGAGCAGGAAGGCCGCGGTGTCGGCGATCTCCTCGCAGGTGGTCATACGGTGCTCCAGCGGGATGCGGTCCGTGATGAGGGACAGACGCTTCTGCTGGGCCTCCTCGTCACCGAAGGTCTTGATCCAGTTGGCGTACAGCG
>OLNE01000536.1_pt1 | contig 34885 bp, 26 predicted proteins | sample 1672431 | NCBI WGS metagenome assembly OLNE01 (sample SAMEA3136685, study PRJEB25190) | human gut metagenome | reverse complement strand
CATCTGCCGCACCTCGCTCGCCGTATCGGCACTTAGAATTATGCGGTATTGCCTATTACCTTCGCATCGGCGAAAGACAGTCAAAATAAATGCGGAATGGTTAGTAGCAAGGAGAAAATGACTGCCGGACGCCGCGGAAATCGGGCAGCATAAAAACATGAATTTTTCAGATATACCCTAGAGGCAGCCTGTGGAATTCACCCTTCAAGCATTTGTGGTGACAGGTGTAAACAGCGCCCGGTCCTCTCCGCCGCTCCGCGGCATCTTTCCACCCCGCGGGGAACTGCCCTCAAGAGAAGCATCGTCTCCTGCAAATATTTTAGCGGGCACAACACAAACCAACAAGGTTCTCCGCGGCGGGAAGGGGAAATCCCGCCCCACAGGTTGTTTATGGGGTGGATGTGTGGAATATAATAATCCGCAGGGGAAAATTCCGTCCTACCACCCTGCACAAAAATCCATCCCAGGCCATCATTCCAACCTACCAAAAATCCAGAATGTTCCCCCGTCCGAACCACCCACTCGCAAAATAAAAGCTACCCGCCGATCCTAATGAAACGCTCAAACCCCCAGAATATGATGCACAAGCTGCCCCAAAACCGCCAAACAGTATCCCCAAAATACGCAAAAAGCTAAGGCAACACCGCACAATTCCCGCCTTGAGGCTTAAGCACCGCTCCGGCGGCTGCCGCACCTCGTTCGCCGTATCGGCACTTAGAATTATGCGGTATTGCCCTAACCATCATTCCGTGATTTTTGTCTTGCCCTTGGGGCAAAAGGGCTTTATACTGGTATACGAGTGGTAGTCTGCCCCAGTGTAAGGGCAGGCAGAAAGAACGGTTTTGCCCTGAACACGGATGGGGGGCTGCAAGATGTATAAACTGATTATTATTGATGATGAAGAGAAGATTGCCAGCGGAATGGCCCAGCTGTTCCCCTGGCAGAACATTGGGTTCGAGGTGGTGCAGGTGTTCACCGGCGCACGCAAAGCCCTGCAATATATTGCCGAAAACCCGGTGGATGTGGTGCTGACCGATATTGAAATGCCGGATATGAACGGCCTGGAGCTGAGCTATCGGCTGATGGAATACCCCAACATCCAGAAAATATTTTTCAGCAGCTACAGCAATTACGAATACTTCCGCGCGGCGCTGCAAAACGGCGTGGCGGATTACCTGATGAAACCGGTGGCCTACAGCGCCCTGCTGGAATGCTTTGAAAAGGTCAAAGCCCGGCTGGATGCCCGCAGCGCCGTGCAGGAAACCGCCCCCAAGGCCTATTACGACCAGATCGTGTACGATGTGCAGCAATACTTAAAAGATAATTACCGCACTGCCACGCTGGAAGAAGCCGCAGCCAAGGTTTCCTTGAGTCCGGCTTATCTTTCCCGTGTGTTCAAGGAAAAAAGCGGAACCAGCTTTTCGGAGCTGCTGCTCAAGACGCGGATGGAAAAAGCATGTGAGATGCTGGCGGATATCCACTATAAAAGCTACGATATTGCCTATTATGTCGGGTACGATAACCCCAAAAACTTCTCCCGTGCGTTCAAAGCGTATTATGGGCAGAGCCCATCGGAATACCGCAAATCCCGCCTGGATGGTGCCGCGCTATGAAGGGAATGAAGCGGAAGTTCTTTTTGAAGCGCATGTGGAACTTTGTGGTGGTCATGCTGATCCCGGCGCTGCTGCTGGTGGCCGTTACCACCTACATGACCTTTGTGACCCAGATGCACCGTATGACGCAGGACAATGAGCGCGGTATTGAGGCTGTGCGCTCCAACATCTCGCTGGTGCTGGATTCGGTCCTGGCGCAGAACAGCTACATGACCGGCATGACCCGCACCAACATGGTGCTGAACAAAGCTCTGAAAAGGGAAAGCCTTTCTTACACCGATGCCATCTACCTGCGCAGCCTGGTATCCTCACTGAACAGCATGACCAACGCGTATGATTACGTGGATTCGGTTCTGATCTATATAGATGGGTACGACCGTGCGCTGACGTCCAGCGGGCTGGTCAACCTTTCGGCGGATGATTACAGCGGCTGGTACAGCGTGTATTCCTCTATGTCGGATACCGAGCGCACCTGCATTGCCCCGGTGATGGTGAACGCAGGCAAAGCCAGCGAGAGAAGGCAGCTGGTAGTGTGCGCCCGGATGCTGACGATGAAAGGCTGTGTGGCCGTTACCCTGAACATCAGCCACTTGCAGGAAATAATTGCCGTGCTGCGCCCGTCCGATAACCAGCACCTGTACCTGGTTGACGGCAGCGGCCGCCTGCTGGCAAAGGCAGGGGACGCAGGCGCGACGGAAGAGCTGCAAAACCTGATGGGCAAAACGCTGAGCGGGGCAGGGAACACGGCGGAACAGGAGCACGAGTTCTGGATCAAGCTGGATGACCGGGACTGCCTGTTGAACTGGCAAAGCTACCAGAACCCGGATTTCTACATCGTATCTACCATTGACCGGGCCATGATCCTGGAAAACCTGGGCGAACGGTTGATGCCGCTGCTGCTGATGGCGGTTGTGGCGCTGTACGCCATTGTGTTTTTGGCATACGTCAACACCAAGCGCAGCTTTGACGAGATCAACCTGATGCTGCAGATGTTTGAGGATGCCGAGGCGGGCCGCACCATCCAGCGCCCCCAGCGCAAGGTAAATGATGAATATGACGTTATCATGAACAACATCCTGATGATGTTTTTGAACAACACCTACCTGAACATCCAGCTGAAAGAAAAGCAGTACCGCCAGCAGAACGCCGAGCTGACCGCCCTGCAGTTGCAGATCAACCCCCACTTTTTGTACAACACCCTGCAAACGCTGGATATGGAAGCCCGCAAGCTGAACGATGATGGGCGCATCAGCGCGGTGGTGGGGTATGTATCGGATATCCTAAAGTATTCGCTGACCAACCCGCAAAAGAGCGTCAGCCTGCGGGAAGAGCTGGACTACCTTAAAAAATATGTGGAAGTGCAGCACTACCGCTTTGGGGACAGCTTTATTATTTATTATGAAGTGGACGACGATGTGATGGACGCCGAAGTATTCCGCCTGATGCTGCAGCCCGTGGTAGAAAACAGCCTGCTGCACGCCCTGCGCGGCAACGAGCGCGGTTACATGAAGGTGCGCGCCCGCCGCATTGGCGATAAGGTGAACCTGCGTGTGATCGATAACGGCGACGGCATGACAAGGGAAGAGCTGGAAGCGCTGCGCAAACGCATTGCGGACCGCAACAGCCGCAGTATTGGGCTGACCAACCTGGACCGCCGCCTGCGCCTGCGCTACCCGGAGGAAACGGGGCTGCGCATCTGTTCCATAAAAAACCTTGGCACCAGCGTGTCGTTTTGCATCCCGTACAAAAAATATACCCCGGATGCCCCGCAAACGGGTAAAACAGAATAATAAAATGCCGGGCAGGTATCTTAAATTGCGCCAAAACGCAAGAGATGATACCTGCCCGGCGTTTTGTGTCAAATGATGAATCCTTTTAGCAAGCGTGAGTCCTTTTATAAATCTGTCAAACAAATTATAATAAAACCATGATAAGGCTCGACGAAAAGGGCCGATTTAGAAGGAGGAAAACAATATGAAAAAGCAACTTATGGCCGGTATGATGGCCGCCAGCATGGCATTGTCTCTGGCCGCATGCGGCGGCAGTGCTGCCAGCAGCGCAGCCTCGGCAGCCGACAGCACCAGCGGCGCTGCCTCTACCAGCACCGCAGCTTCCACTTCCAGCGATGAACAGGTGACTTTGCGCTTTGCCTGGTGGGGCGGCGATGAGCGCGCCAACGCTACCATGGAAGTCATCAACAAGTTCATGGAAGAAAACCCCAACATCAAGATCGAAGCCGAGTATGGCTCTTCTGACGGCTACCATGATAAGCTGGCAACCCAGCTGGCATCCGGCACCGCCGCCGACATCGTGCAGATTGACCCCGAAACGATGCCTGCCTTTGTTGCCACCGGCGACTACTTCCTCAACTACATGGACTACGACTTTGACCTCTCCAACTTTGAGGAGAGCTACATCAGCCAGCGCGTCAACGGCCGCTATGACGGCAAGCAGCTCGGCCTGCCCACCGGTATCGCCGGTCCCGCTCTGGTCGTGAACAAGGAGCTGGCCGACAAGTACGGCATCGACTTCTCCCAGCCCTACACCTGGGACCAGCTCATCGAGTGGGGCAAGCAGGTCCATGAGGCCGACCCCGACACCTACCTGCTCTGCACCAACAAGGAATATATCACCAACCTCGTCTTCTTCAACACGATGAAGCAGATGACCGGCAAGACTCTGTTCGATGCCGACACCAAGGCCGCCAACTTCACGCAGGAGGACATCGAGAAGTCTCTCGACATCGTCAAGGCACTGTATGACAACAATGTCTGCGCACCGGCCTCCTACTCCTCCGCCTACAGCAATGACGACCTGCAGTCCGATCCCAACTGGATCGCCGGCAAGTATGTCTGCTCCTTCGCCTACATCTCCACGATGAACGTCATGACCGCCGCCAACCCCAACGCCACCTACACCACCGGCACCCTGCCCATCATGGACGGCGCCAAGAATGACGGCTGGTCCTGCAACTGCCCGCAGGTCCTGGCAGTTACCTCCACCTGCAAGAACCCCGAGGCAGCCATGAAGTTCATGGACTACTTCTTCAACAGCGATGAGGCCGAGAGCACTCTGGCCTGCGTGCGCAGCGTGCCCCCGACGGAAAAGGCCCGCACCATCTGCGAGAAGGACGGCACTCTGGATGCCGGCATGATGGAGGCTGCCAACATCGTCAGCGCGATGAACGGCGTCAGCAACGACAAGTACTCCTCCGCCCCCGAGTCCAAGCAGATCATTGCTGATACCATCGAGGCTGTCGGTTACGGCACCACCGACCCCGCAAGCGCTGCATCCGATATGTACAATCAGCTCTCCAGCTACATCAGCGCCCAGTAAACCTCAGCGAACATCAAAAACGGGTGTCTCCCACCGAGGCATCCGTTTTATTAAAGTGTACCTGAAAAGTCGAAAATATAGTCTATTTCTACAAACACAGCCGGATTTGGCGTTAAAAAGCCTTGGAATCCACAAAGGATTCCTGCGGCTCTTTGCCTTAAATCCTGCTTGTGTTTGCGAAATATCCGTCATTTTCTTTGTTTTCAGCTACACCAGTAAAAAGACGGATTTTTTCCAAAGAGGTGTGATCCTATGACAAAACAAACCAAAATCAAGCACTATACCAAGCGCGATTACGCGGCGTTTGCTTATCTGGCCCCGTGGATCATCGGTATGCTGGTCCTGCAGCTGTACCCGTTTTTAAGCTCGCTGGTTTACTCGTTCTGCAACTACAAAATCACCGGCACCCCCTCGTTCACCGGCCTGAGCAACTACATCCAGTTGTTCACCATGGATAATGAGTTTTGGAACTCCTTGAAAGTTACCCTGGCCTACACGCTGTACACCGTGCCCGGCAAGCTGGTTATGGCATTGGCTGTTGCGGTGTTCCTCAACCGTGACATCAAAGGCATCAACCTCATCCGTACTTTGTACTACATTCCGTCCCTGTTCGGCGGCAGCGTTGCTGTTGCTCTGCTGTGGAAGATCATGTTCATGGATAACGGCGTTATCAACGCCATCCTGACCACCCTGCACCTGCCCAACGTACAGTGGCTGGGCGACCCCAACCAGGCCCTGCGCACCATCTGCATGATGGAGATCTGGCAGTTTGGTTCTTCCATGGTCATGTTCCTGGCCGCGCTGAAAAACGTTCCGGCAGATTTGTACGAAGCTGCCGAGATTGACGGTGCAAGCAAGGTCAAGATGTTCTTCAGCATCACCGTTCCGCAAATTACCCCCATCATCTTCTTCAACCTTATCATGCAGACCATTCAGGCTTTGCAGAACTTCACCTCTGCCTTTGTCATCACCGATGGCGGCCCCATGAAGGCTACCTATGTGCTGGGCATGAAACTGTATAAGGAAGGCTTCTCCTACTTCAAGATGGGTTACGCCAGCGCCATTTCCTGGATCATCTTTATTGTGATCATGCTGATCACTCTGGTGCTGTTCGCAACCTCCAAGTGGTGGGTCTTCTATGGCGACGAAAGCTGAGAAAGGGCGCGTGAGCATTATGACAAAACAACAAAAAAAGACCCTGAACCTGGTGCTGACCTATCTGGTCATCATCCTGATTGGCTGCGTGCTGCTGTTCCCCATTGCATGGATGATTTCGGCCGCGTTCAAAACCAACGATGAAATTTTTGGCTCCATTGCACTGATGCCCAAAAGCTTCAGCTTCCAGAACTTTATTGACGGCTGGAAAAGCGCCGGTATTTATACCTATGCAACCTATTTCATCAACTCCTTTATCATGGTCATCCCCACCACGCTACTGACCATCGCTTCCAGTGCGCTGGTTGCCTATGGCTTTGCACGGTTCAACTTCCCGTTCAAAAAGCAGCTGTTTGCCATCCTGATCGCCACCCTGATGCTTCCCAACTCGGTCATCATCATCCCGCGTTACGTTCTGTTCAACAAGTTCGGCTGGGTCGATTCCTACATGCCATTCTGGGTGCCCGCCCTGCTGGCCTGCTACCCATTCTTCATCTATCAGCTCATCCAGTTCATGCGCGGCATCCCCCGCGATCTGGACGAATCCGCCTGCATTGATGGCTGCGGCACCTTCCGCATCTTCTGGCAGATCCTGCTGCCGTTGATGAAGCCGGCCCTCTTCTCCGCTGGACTGTTCCAGTTCCTGTGGACCTATAACGACTACTTCAACTCGCTGATCTTCATCAACTCGGTTAAGAAGTACACTGTCTCGCTGGCGCTGCGCCTGTCGGTCGATGCCGAGAGCGTGGTCGTCTGGGGCCGTGTCATGGCAATGGCCTGCGTGGCCGTCCTGCCGCTGGTGCTGCTCTTCTTCGCCGCACAGAAATACTTTGTCGAGGGCATTGCGACCTCCGGCCTGAAGGGGTAAAATGATGGCAAAGCTGACAAATCCCGTTCTGAAGGGTTTTCACCCCGATCCGTCCTTCCTCTGTGTCGGGCAGGACTGGTATCTGGCAACCTCCACCTTTGAGTGGTGGCCCGGCGTAAAGCTCTTTCACTCCCGCGATCTTGCCCATTGGGAGCGCCTGCCGGCCCCGCTGACCCGCCAAAGCCAGCTGGATCTGACCGGCGTGGCCGATTCCGGCGGTGTCTGGGCACCCCACCTGAGCTGGTGCGATGGAAAATTCTACCTGATCTATTCCAATGTCCACAACTTCGGCGGCACCTTCTACGATGTGGACAACTACCTTGTCACGGCATCGGACATCCGCGGCCCGTGGAGCGAGCCGGTATTTCTGAACAGCAGCGGGTTTGACCCGTCCCTGTTCCACGCGCCGGACGGCCGCAAATACCTGCTGAATATGGCGGCCGAGTACCGCACCTGGAAGGTCCGCTTTGCGGGCATTATGATGCAGGAATACTCCGAGGCTGAGCAGCGCCTGATCGGCGAGCCGCGGATGCTCTGGCGCGGCAGCTCCAGCCGCACGACCGAGGGTCCGGCGCTCTACTATAAGGACGGTTGGTATTACCTTTTCTGCGCCGAGGGAGGCACCGGCGTGCGCCACTGTGAGGTGGTGCTGCGCAGCCGCCATATCGAAGGCCCGTATGAGCGCGGCCCCTATGAGCCGCTGATCACGGCATGGCCGTACCCTGCCAACCCGCTGCAAAAGGCGGGCCACGCCAGCATGGCGCAGGGGGCGGACGGCAGCTGGTTTTTGGCACACCTGTGCGCGCGCCCCATCGGCCCCGAGGGGGACTGCATTCTGGGCCGCGAGACGGGCATCCAGCGGCTGGAATGGCGCGATGGCTGGCCCTGCCTGCAGGGCGGCACCGATGAGCCCCGCCTGACCGTAGAAACCCCCTACCCGGACTGTCCCGTACCTGCGGACAGTGCCGAGGGGGTGGATTGGGCGGAGGAGTTTGACGCCGCTGTTTGGGATGACCGGCTGCAAAGCCTGCGGCAGCCGCTGGGCGACCGCGCCAGCCTGACGGCGCGTCCCGGCTGGCTGCGGCTGTACGGTGCGCAGAGCCTTGAGTCCCGCTTCCGGCAGAGCCTGCTGGCAGCACGGCAACAGCACCTGCACTGCCGTGTGCAGACACGGCTTGACTTTGCCCCGGCGGATTACCACCACACGGCCGGCCTTGTCTACTACTACGACAACAACAGCCACTATTATCTGGCCCTGACCCGTGATGAGCGGCTCGGCCGCGTGCTGACGCTGATGCGCCGCCGCTTAAAGCAGTTCGACATGCCCATCGGCGCGGGTGTCCCCGTGCCGGACGGCGCGCTGACGCTGCGGCTGGAAACAAACGGCGCGAGCGCGCAGTTCTTCTGGTCTGCCGATGCGGTGCAGTTTACCGCCATCGGCCCGGAGCTGGACGCCACCGTGCTGTCCGACGATGCACCGGAGCGCATTTTGCACGAAAACCGTTTTACCGGTGCGTTTGTCGGCCTCTGCTGTCAGGACCTGACGGGGCAGCGCCGCTGCGCCGACTTTGACTATTTCCGCTACACATCCTTGGAAAAATGACCCAAAGCGGGCCGGGAAAGCCCCGGTCCGCTTTTCTGCAGAAATAAAAGGAGACGATCATGGATAAGCTGTCCGCTGCCGTTGTCAACGGCAACTACCAAAACCCCATCCTGCCGATGGATTTCAGCGACCCCGATGCTGTGCGCGTAGGGGAGGATTACTACCTGATTTCGTCCAGCTTTACCTATCTGCCCGGCGTTCCGGTGCTGCACAGCCGCGATTTGGTGCATTGGGAGCGCATTGGCAACTGCGTGGAGCACCTGCCTTTTGACCGCTATGCGGAGCCTGCCCACGGCTGCGGCACATGGGCGCCGTCGCTGCGCTGGCACGCGGGTAAGTTCTACGCCTTTATTCCCCTGCCGGACGAGGGTATCTTCTACACCACCGCCACAGACCCCCGCGGCCCGTGGAGTGAGCTGCATTGTGTAAAGGAGGCCAGCGGCTGGATCGACCCCTGCCCGCTCTGGGACGATGACGGCAGCGTGTATATGGCCCACGCCTTTGCCAAAAGCCGCTGCGGCATTAAGCACAAGATCCAGCTTTCCCGCCTGGATCCCGAAACGCTGGAAGTGGTGGAGGACGGCCCCATCGTGTTTGATGGCACCCTGAGCCAGCCCACCGCCGAAGGCCCCAAAATGTACAAGCGCAACGGCTGGTATTACATCTTTATCCCGGCAGGCGGTGTGGAATACGGCTGGCAGACCGTGCTGCGCGCCCGCAATGTGTACGGCCCGTATGAGGAAAAAATCGTCATGCACCAGGGGGCCAGCTCCATCAACGGCCCCCACCAGGGCGCGTGGGTCACAGCGCCGGACGGCAGCGATTGGTTCCTGCATTTCCAGGACCGGTTTGAACTGGGCCGCGTGGTACACCTGCAGCCTATGTGCTGGCACAGCGATTGGCCGTTCATCGGCCTGGAACAAAACGGCGATGGCATCGGCGAGCCGGTGACCGAGTGGGACTGCCCCAAAGGCGAAGCTGGTCCCGGCCTGCAAATAGGGGACAGCTTTACAAACGGCAAGCCCGGCCTGCAATGGCAATGGCAGGCCAACCCCCAGCCCGAAGCCTGGCTGCGCCCGGTGGCGGGGGATGCACTGCATCTGGTCTGCGGGGCCAGCGGAAGTTTGTGGCGGCAGCCCAATGTGCTCAGTCAGATGCTGCCTGCAGCGGATTTTACCGCAAACGTTACCCTTGGCCTGGCCGGGTGCGGCGCCGGAGCTAAAGTAGGGCTTAGCGTGATGGGGCAGAAATATTCCGCCATTGAGCTCTGCCGCACCGCGCAGGGCTGCACCGTGCAGTTGGTACAGGGCATGGTGAAAGACCTTGCCCCCACCGGCGATGCAGAAGAAACGATCCTTGCCGAAAAAATGGTTGACACGGATGAAATAACCGTTACAATGAAAATAATGGCTGCCAAGCAGGTGCAGTATGCCCTGCTGGCAGCAGATGGCACCGCAGTGCCGCTGGGGGGAGCCCAACCCGTTGCCAAGGCAACCTGGACCGGCGCGCGCCTGGCCCTGTACGCCCGCGGCGGCACCAAAAAGGATGCTGCCTGCATCAAGCAGCTGAACATTACATTTTAACCGGGCTTTTGGCGGCAGAACACCGCAGATGCCCGCGGCAAAAAGGAGAGCAAACTGGCAATGGCAAGTGTTACCATCCGGCTGAACAGCATTGGTGAAGTGAAAGAGTTTAACCGCATTGCGGCCACTGTGCCTGGAGATGTGGACCTGCATTCCGGGCGCTACTGCGTGGATGCAAAATCCATCATGGGTATTTTTGCCCTGAACCTGGCGCGCGAACTGACGGTGGACAGCCCAACCCTGAGCGAGGAAGAACTGCACAAAAAGTTTGCGGCCTTTTTGGCGGGCTAAGGCGTATCTGAAAACCAAGAAAATGACGGATACTTCGCAAACACAAGCAGGATTTAAGGTTTTTTAATATAAAATCCGGCTGTGTTTGTAGAAATAGACGATATTTTCGACTTTTCAGATACACCCAAACATAAAACAGGGCGGTTCACACAGAGCCGCCCCTTTTTTGTGTAGAAGATGCGCGACACTTTAGGCAACACCGCACAATTCCCGCCTTGCGGCTTAAGCACCGCTCCGGCAGCTGCGGCACGGCATCTGCGTTGCCAAAATGCTCGATAATACACAAAGTATTATCGAGCATTTTGGCTTGGCATCTGCCGCACCTCGCTCGCCGTATCGGCACTTAGAATTATACGGTATTGCCTTTAATAAAAAACGGGCTGCTGCCCCCCACTGCAAGCCGCAGCACCCGGAACATAAAATAGGAGGAAAGCATGACCTGTACCCACTACAACTTCCCCGTGCCGGAAGAAAAAATGGTGCGTGTAATTACCGATACCGACCTTTGCAACGAAGCGGACGATCCGTTTGCTGTTGTGCAGGCACTGTTGAGCCCCAAGTTTGATAATGTCGGCGTGGTGGCCGCCCACTTTGGCACCCGCGACCCCAACGGAATGCAGAAAAGCTGGCAGGGTCTGAAAGACTTGACGGTCCTGATGCAGCTGACGGTTCCGGTGCTGCACGGTGCGCCCCACGCTTTGCCGGATGCCGCTACCCCGGTGCCCAGCGAAGGCGCGAAGCTGATCATCCGTGAAGCGATGAAAGAGGATACCCGCCCGCTGTTTGTGCTGCTGCTTGGCCCACTGACCGATTTGGCCAGCGCCTATTTGCAGGAACCCCGCATTGCGGGCCGGCTGACCGCAATCTGGATCGGCGGCGCACCGTACCCTGTGGGCGGGCCGGAGTTCAACCTGGGCAATGATGTCAACGCCGTCAACGTGGTGTTTGGCAGCACCATGCCGGTGTGGCAGGTGCCCAAAAATGTGTACGAGATGATGCCGGTCAGTATGGCGGAACTGGAATACCGTGTGCGCCCCCAGGGAGCCGTGGGCCGCTACCTGTTTGACCAGCTGGTGGCTTACAGCCAAACGCCGGAATCCCGCGCCAGCGCCTTCCGCACGGGCGAAAGCTGGGTTTTGGGCGATAACCCCGCCCCCGGCCTGCTGCTGTATGAACACCGCTTCCAGTTTGACTGGGTGCCCGCGCCCTATGTAACGGCGGACCAGACTTATGCCGCCATCGGCCGCAATCGGCCCATCCGGGTGTATAAGGGGATCGACAGCCGTCTGATCCTGGATGATCTGTACGCCAAGCTGGCGTTGTTTGCCCAGTATATGGCGCAAAAGGGGGAGTGAACCATGCTGACTGTGACCGGCCTCTGGTTTGACCATGAGCGGACCCCCGTTGGGCTGGACCATACCCCCGTGTTCGGCTGGCAGCTGGAAGGGAACTGCCGGAACATCCGCCAGACGCAGTACCGCCTGCAAGTTGCCCTGACCCCGGATTTTGCCGCGTTGCTGTACGATGAAACCTGTGAAACCGGAAACTCCACCGCGGTGCACGCGGCGGGCCTGACGCTGCAATCGCTGCAAAAATATTACGCCCGTGTGCAGGTTTGGGCCGATACCGCTGCTGGCCCCCAGCAGACCCTGTGGAGCGAACCGGCGGTGTTCATCACCGCCCTGCTGGACCCGGCAGCCGAGTGGAAAGCCGAGTTTGTGAGCGCGGAATCCCCCGAAACCTGCAGGGAATCCTCCGCCGGTACAATGGTGCGCGCGGCGTTCACCGTAAAGCCGGGGCTGCGGGCCGCGTATGCCTGCACCACGGCGCTGGGGCTGTATAATGTTTATCTCAACGGCCAAAAGGTCAGCACCGATGAGATGACCCCCGGCTGGACAAGCTATAACCGCCGCCTGCTCTACCAGACCTATGAGGTCACTGCCATGCTGCACCCCGGCCTCAACATGGCCGGGGCAATGCTGGGGGCCGGGTGGTACAAGGGTGTGATGGGTCTGACCCGCTCCCGCAACAACTATGGCGATACCACCGCCTTTGCCATGCAGTTGACCCTTGTGTATGCCGATGGCACCCGTGAAACCGTGAACACCGGCCCAGCATGGCAGGGAACAAAGGCACCCGTGATATTCTCAGAAATTTACCACGGAGAAGCATACGATGCCGCGCTGGAACTGCCCCACTGGGCCGAATACGAAACGCCGGAAAACACCCCCGCAGGCCGCTGGCACGCCGTGCACACCGTGCCGTACCCTGCCGCCAAACTGGCCGCCCAGGCCGCAGGCAAGGTATGCGTGCAGCAGCGCATCCCGGCGCAGCGGGTGTTTACCGCGCCGGATGGCAGCACAGTGGTGGATTTTGGCCAGAACATGGCGGGCCGGGTGGAAATTACCGTGCAGGGTACAGCCGGGCAGGCGGCTGAACTGCGCTGCTTTGAGGAGCTGGACGCCGATGGCAACCCCTACCTGGCCAACCTGCGCAAAGCCCGCACCACCATGCAATATACCTTTGCCCGCAGCCAAACGGTGACCTGGCAGCCGCAGTTTACCTATATGGGATTCCGCTATGCGCTGGTGGTGCAGTGGCCGGGAAAACCGGAACCGGCCAATTTTACCGCCTGCGTGCTGCACAGCACCATGCAGCCGGCGGGGGAGTTTACCTGTTCCGAACCGCTGGTGAACCAGTTGAACCATAACATTTTGTGGGGGCTGAAAAGCAACTTTTTGGATGTGCCCACCGATTGCCCCCAACGCGATGAACGCCTTGGCTGGACCGGCGATGCACAGATTTTTTGCGAGACCGCCTGCTGGCTGGCCGATACCTGGACTTTTTACAGCAAGTGGCTGAAAGACCTTGCCGTGGACCAGCTGCCGGACGGCGGCGTGGCCAATGTGGTGCCCAATATTGAGGAAACCCACACCGAGGCCAACTGGCTGATGAAAAACTGCCCATATGGCGCTTCCGGCTGGGGCGATGCCGCGACTGTGATCCCCTGGGTGCTGTACCAGATGTATGGCGACGATACCATTCTGCGCAGCCAGTACCCCAGCATGAAGCGCTGGGTGGATTTTATGCGCGCCAACACCCAAAACGGTCTGTTTGATTTCAAGATGCAGCTGGGCGACTGGGTGGCGCTGGACGCCGAACCGGGCAGTTATTTTGGCGCAACCCCCACGGCGCTGACCAGCCAGGCGTACTATGCGCTTTCGGCCCAGCTGCTGGCGCTGGCGGCGGAGGTATTGGGCAACCGGCAGGATGCAGAGCTTTACGCGGGGGTTCACCGCCAGGCAGCCCAAGATTTTGCCGCAAACTTTTTTACTCTGGATGGTGCAATGACCGCCCAGACCCAGACAGCCCATATTTTGGCCCTGCGCTTTGGCCTGACCCCGCAAAAGTGGAAGCAGAAGACGATCCAGCGCCTGCTGGAACTGTTGGAACAACAAAACGGGCATTTGGTTACCGGCTTTTTGGGCACACCGTATTTCTGCGCGGCGCTCAGCCAGAATGGCTGCTGGCAGCAGGCGTATGACCTGATGTTGAAAAAAGATTACCCCGGCTGGCTGTATCAGGTGCTGCAGGGGGCCACCACTGTGTGGGAACACTGGGATGGCCGCCGCCCGGACGGCACGATGTGGTCCGCGGGGATGAACTCTTTCAACCATTACGCATACGGCGCGGTGGGGGCATGGCTGTACGGCGAGTGCGCCGGTATTGGCCAACAGCCGGGCACGGCAGGTTTTTGCGCCGCACGGCTGGCCCCGCGCCCCGGTGGCGGGCTGCGCTGGGCCCAGGCCTGGCACCAGACCCCCTTTGGCCGCTATGCCCTGAAGTGGCAAGCTGATGACGGGAAAATTACCGTTACGGCGGCAATTCCACCCAATGCAGCGGCAAAAATCTGCCTGGAACCCGGTGCCAAGCTGCTGGAAACGGACGGCCTGACCTTTGCGGAACAAAACGGATGCCCTACCGCCCAAGTGGGCTCTGGCCAGTATCGGGTCAGCTATACGATGGAGCAGTAATTGAACCAAAGCGTTCCTGTATGGTACAATAGCCCCAAAGAAATACAACGATTACCCGCGGGAATAGAAAAAGCACTGCAGGCGAAAGGGGAAAGGGAAACATGCAAATCAAATCTGTTGCTGTTCTGGGGGCCGGTGCAGTCGGCTCTTATGTCATCTGGGGACTCAGCTCCCGCAAGGATATTCGCCTTGCTGTAATTGCCGAAGGCCCGCGTGCCGAACGGCTGAAACAACAGGGAATCACCATCAACGGTACCACCTACCGCCCGCAGGTTTGGACCCCGCAGGAAGCAAACGGCGTGGATCTATTGGTGGTTGCGCTGAAATACGGTGCGCTGCCCGGCGCACTGGACAGCATTGCCGCCGCCGTTGGCCCCAACACCACCGTGATGAGCCTGATGAACGGTGTGGACAGTGAGGAAATCATCGCCGCCAAAATCGGTGCGGAACATGTTCTGCCCTCCCTCATCAAGGTGGCCTCCCACAAGGAAGCCGACGGCTACCACTTCAACCCCGAAACCACCATCGGCATTATCTATGGCGAGCTTGCCGCACCGCTGAAAAGCGAGCGCGTGCAGGCGGTGGAAGCATTGCTTGCCGGTACGGGCATTCATTCCCGCGTTACCCTGTACATTAAGGAAGAAATCTGGAGCAAGTTCCGCCTGAATGTCTGCAACAATCTGCCGCAGGCCATTTTGGGCGCGGGCGTTGGCTGTTACCAGAGCAGTGCCCACATGAAAGCCATCAGCGATGGTTTGTGCCATGAGCTGGAGGCCATTGCCGTGGCAAAGGGCATTGATTTGAGCAAGGTGGATGCAAGTTCCCGCCATGGCAACCTGGTCCCACCTGCAACGCGCTATTCCACGTTACAGGATCTGGATGCCGGGCGGCACACCGAAATTGACATGTTCTCCGGTGCACTGATGCGGATGGGGCAGGAACTTGGCATTCCCACGCCGTATAACGAGTATACCTATCACATGATCAAGGCACTGGAAGAAAAGAACGATGACATGTTTGATTATGCGGCCAAGGCAAGCGATTTGACCTGCGCCCAATAAGCGGGCGAGAGGGAAAAGCATAAAAGCGTTCTATCGGATGCGCCATAGCCAGTGCGATTCGTTGCTGACCTGCTGCACGGTAATTTTGCGTTTTGAGGATGGGCACATCAAAGCCCAGTACCCTATGGATGCAGCCGGGGCAGAAAAGGTGAAACACTTTTTTACCGCAAAACCGGACGCACAGGAAGAAAAAGAATTAACGGCGACAAAAATAACAATAATACGCGAATAAAAATGCCAGAGCAGCAACCCTTACCGGGTGCTGCTCTGGCGTTTTTGCTTGCTGTTCCGTCTGCCTTTATGGGGGTTAAAAAGGCAGGGGATTACTTTTTAATCTTGATCAGCTGGGCGTTCAGGCTGGGCAGGAACTTATCCCCCAGCAGGTCGGTGGAGAGCATGCCGCTCATGTGTTCGGGGCTCATGCCGCTCATCATGCTCCACATCCCTTGGCCGGGTTTCAGGTCAAAGTTGGTGACCAGCTTTACGGCCTTGGCAACAATGGCAAAAGCTTCCTCGTTCTTGGCCAGCTCTGCCATAGAGTCCTTGATAGTATAGTACCCTTCGGGGAATTCCATCGGGGATTCCAGATCCAGGCTGCCCATCTGCTTAAACCAGTTGGCAACGCCCTCCTGGCGCTCATTGAACTCCGGCAGGGTGTAGCAGGCGGGCTCTTTCTCTACCTTTTCCAGCGTGATGCAATCCTTGGCGGAACCGGCCACGGCCAGCAGGGTGTTAAAGCCCTCGGCCAGCGCCACGGTAAAGTGGAACACGCGGTGGGCCTGCTGGGTGCCAACTTCCTTGCCGTTCAGGTACAGGGTCACGCAGTCCTGATTGGAGTAAACCTTGACTTCGGTGGTTTCCCCGGCGCGCTGGGCATAGCGGCGGCCGTTGATGTGCACCATCGGGTCCTTGGTCCAGTATGCCTGGTACAGGTAGAAGCTGTCCTTGCGGGTTTTGCGGTCAATGGTAACAAGGCCCTTATTGTTGCGGCCTGCCACGCCGCCCTCGTTGCGGGCTGCGCAGCCAAAGTCGAACATGTTCCATACATGGCTGGCCCAGATCCAGGGACGATCCTCAAAGGCCTGTGCCATATATTCATGGTATACGGCCTGGTATTCCTCGGTATAATCCTTGCACTGGGGGGTGCTGCTGTGCCAGTTGATGATGCCTTCGCAGCCGTATTCCGAAACGCCAAGGCAGATATCGGGGTGCTCGGCGTGGAACTTGTCCAGCCAGGGACCATTGTCCTCAATCTTGCCGCCATACCAGCCAAAGTAGTGGTTGTAGCTTTCCAGGTCGGTGATGTGGTGCATGGGGCCGTCGGTCGGGGTGTGCGAAACATGGGCAATGGTGGTGGAACGGGTGGGATCCAGCTCCTTACACAGCTTCTGCAGGTCGTGGTGGCGTTCCACCAGCTCCTGGCTGATGCCGCCAATCAAAATTTCGTTGGAAATGCCCCAGAACATAATGGACGGGTGGTTGTAGTTCTGGATGATCAGCTCGGTCATCTCGCGGCGGCAGTGTGCGTGGGCATCCTCACCGGGTTTGAACACGCTGATGAACGGAATCTCGGCCCAAACGGCAAAACCGATGGAGTCGCAGGCGTTATAGAAATCCTGACTGTGCTGGTAGTGGGCCAGACGAATGGTGTTGGCACCGACTTCCTTGATAATCTGGGCATCCTCGTAATGGTCGTCAATGCTCAGAGCGTTGCCTTTATACAAGCGGTCCTGATGGCGGGAAACACCGCGCAGCGGGGTTGGCACGCCATTGATGGAAAAGCCGCCGTCCGGGGTGACGGTGTAGCTGCGCACACCAACATTGACGTACAGATCATCATAGGATTCATTGCAGCGCTGCAGGCGGGCAATTACGGTGTACAGGTTGGGCTCGTCCATGCTCCACAGCTCCGCATCAGGCACATACAGGGTAACGGCGGTGTTATCAGCCGGGCGGGTGGCAGAAGCAACCTCAAATCCATAGGGATCTTCAATGCTGTACTGCACGGTAAAGTTTTCGTCCGGGTTGGTCACATAGCTTTTGATTTCGAACGTGGCGCCGCCGTCCGCTGCCGGTTTGGGGGTAACTTTAATGCCGGGGCCGCCGAAATAATCCAGGTCAAAGTGGGTGTTGGGCACGCTGATCAGGTTGACGCCGCGGTACAAGCCGCCATAGAACGTGAAGTCGGCGGAAGAGGGATACATGGACGGCGTATCTTCGTTGCTGACTTCAATGGTCAGCTCGTTCTCGCCGTCATGGCACAAATCCGTCACATCAGCGCGGAAAATGGAGTAACCGCCCTCGTGGGTGGTGGCAACCGTTCCGTTGACCTTGACGGTAGCGGAAAGGGCTGCGGCCAGAACTTCAATATAGGTGCGGCCACCGGCCAAAGGCTGCTTGGGCGCAGTAAAGGTGCGGGTGTAAACACCGGTGGTGCGCAGATAGCTGCCGTTGCCGTCCATGCCATCCACCGCGTTCCAGGTGTGGGGCAGGGTAACCGCTTCAGCCGGGCGCTCGCCCTTGGGGAAGGTCAGGGTCCAGTTTTCGTTCAGGGAAACTACGTTACGCATGGCAAATCTCCTGTCTTGTTGTGGTTTGTGGTGCGGAATGTTATTTTATGATAGGTTTATTGTACCACAGCGTCCGACAGGATTTTAGAAAGTTTTTATGAAGAAATAGTAGAATTTTCAGTAGAATGATTTGTAAAATGCAGGACTGAATAAAAACTGCTTGCAGTGCTTGCAACAGTTCTTTTATGGTACTTGATGATAAAAGGTTGACGCCTGCATGTTTCGATAGCGCACCAATTTTTGAGCGGCGCACCTGCGCCGCGGTTCAAAAGCAGTGTCCTTTTTTAATTTATGGCAATACCGCATAATTCTAAGTGCCGCAGCCGCCGGAGCGGTGCTTAAGCCGCAAGGCGGGAATTGTGCGGTATTGCCTAAGGAATCCCCCTGTTCTATTGGCGATCCAAAACGATTTTCCTCAGTCTCTCCAAATCGTCCTCATCCGGATGGGAGAGGGCACGGTCAAAGTTCTCAATCAGAGCGTCAATGTTTGCCGGATGCTCCGGCTGTGTCTTCATTTTCATATAACGATCCCGTACCGACTGCGGCATTTTGCCCTGGCACATATACTCTCCGAACACGGAGTTGCTTGGGCCAACAGACTGCTTAACATGCTCAAGGATCTTCTGAAAATATGCCTCGCTGCCGCCAAAGCCCGCCGTCCCGAATAGAAAAACCTTTTTGTCTCTCAGCTTTGACAGTAGTTCCAAGGTTGCACTGTCCGCGTTGCCCTTATCCGTCCAGAACCCGATATAGAGTATTTCGGAGTGCAGTTCTTCCGCTTTCGGCGCACCGAAATAGTCACAGTCTTCTGCCGGAAGCACCGCGCAAATTGTATCAGCAAGTTTTTTTGTGTTGCCGGTCAAGCTGCTGAATATGATCGAATATTTTTCCTTATCCATAGTAAAAGCCTCCTGTCTAATCAAATCGGCATCGGTGTCCGGGCAATCAGAATGACCGCCAGAATCGCGCCCACAAACGCTGTAGCACCGATGACAGCCAACACCTTTTTGTTAGTTTTCTTCTTCGCTGCTTTGCAGATCAGAGCGGCGCAAGCTACGCAGACAGCCGCAGCAATAAGCGCAATGCCAAGTGTTTCCCATAACCACGACAATTCATTGATCCAGTTCATAACATCACCTGTCTTTCTCCATTCTCTTCCGGATGCGCTTAGTCCATTAAGCCGTATTTCTTATAGGTGTTCAGCAGCTGCTTATAAAAGAGCCGGTTGCCGAAAAACTGCCGATACGTCGCGGACTTCTCTCGACCTTCGGCTTTGAGGCGTTCCATCTCATCCGCCTCGTAAGCGGCTTGTGCCTTGAGATCATTGAGCATCTTTTCAAATCCGCGATTTTTCTGTAAGCGCCTTTGGTGCGCGGAAAGGAAATGCCGTTCTCGTACCGGGTAATCATACGTCTGTTGATCCCCAGTGCATCGGCTACTTCCTGCTGGGTCAGCTTCCGCTTCTCCCGTTCAGCCTTGAATTTCTCTCCAAACGTCATTTTGGTGATCACTCCTGTCCACAAAAAGCTTGCGCCATCAAATTGCGCAAGTCTATGGCGAAGGCATTTGAGGTGCGTATCATAATGACTGAGCAATCCAACTGCTCATAGCATATCCTGAATGGCTCATCCCGTCAAGAAACGTGGGGAGTCGTACACGAAAAAGTTACATCTTTTGAGCAGTTCAAATGAACAGGCATTTGTACTGCCGAAAATTATCCGTACCGGCATACACCGGTGTGAAGGAACCGGAGTAAGAAATACGGAAATGGCTGCACAGTACAGAAAAGGATACGTCCCGGTTACGCTGGGTGTGGACAGGTTGCGGCTTACAATATAAAAGGAAAAGCCAGAACTGCAGGAAACAAGTAGTGCTAAAGATGTGCCAACCTCATCCAATCCAAATCCCTAATCCCACCTCCGTCCCACCGCCTATTCGGCCTTCAACTTCGACCATATCACATTTTGCAATATTTAGGCTACAAAATGTGAGGAAAAAATAAACGAACTTTGATATGATAGGGATGAAATAAAAAGGCTGCTATGGATTATGGGGAAAGGAATGGCGGTTTCTGTTCAATATGCCCACTGACGAGCAGAAAGTGCGTGACCGTAATTTTTAAGCAGGCCAAAAAAACGGACAAATACATGAAACAGAAAAGGGAAGGAGCTTGTATATGAAAGTTTGCTACACGGCAGGCCAGGTCAAAAAGCTGGAAAACTGCTTCTCGGTTTCCACCAATGCGGTGGAGATCCGCATCTGGTTTTTGACGGACGATATTCTGCGTATCCGCGCCGGTTTTGATGGGGACTGGGACGAAGCGTCCTACAGTCTGACCATGACCGCCTGGGACTCCCGCACGGACGAGCTGATGAAGGACTGCCGCAAGCGCGTGCAGACCGCCGCTGCCGAACTGACCGATGGCGACAAGCAGGCCGTGATTCAGGGCAGCCGCCTGAAAGTGGTTGTGGAAAAGGCACCCTTCCGTATCATGGTATACGATAAAGATGGCAGCCTGCTGCATGCAGACATTCCCGACCTTGCTTATCGTGAGGATTCCAACCACCGCCGCATGCACGCTTCCCAGATCGAAGCCGACGACTGCTTCTATGGCTTTGGCGAAAAATCCGGCGAGATCAACAAGGCTGAAAAGTACATGAACATGGCCCCCGGCGATGCCATGGGCTACAATGCAAAGGAGACCGATTCCCTGTACAAACACATTCCGTTCTACATCAAGCTGAACCGCGGTACCAAACAGGCAGTTGGTTACTTCTACCACAACACCGCTGAATGTGATTTCAATATGGGCCGCGAAAAGCGTAACTACTGGCACCGTTACTCCACCTACCGCACCGATGCCGGGGATGTGGATCTCTTCCTGATCGCAGGCCCCTCCATCCGCGATATCATTGAGCGTTACACCGATCTGACCGGCAAGTCCGTCATGCTGCCCAAAGCAGCGCTGGGCTATCTGGGCAGCTCCATGTACTACCCCGAATTGCCGGAAAACAGCGATGACGCTGTGCTGGAATTCATTGATACCACCCATGAGGAGGACATCCCCGTGGACGGCTTCCAGCTTTCCTCCGGCTACTGCGCTGTGGAAACCGAGCAGGGCATCAAGCGTTGCACCTTCACCTGGAACAACAAGCGCTTTAAGGACCCCGCTGACTGGTTTGCCCAGATGGTCAAGCGCGGCATTCTTGTTTCGCCCAACATCAAACCCGGCATGCTGCTGGTTCACCCCCTGTTGGAAGAGATGAAGGCAAAGGATATGTTCCTGCCTGCATCTGATGATAACGCCGGTGTGGACGGCCTGGCGGTGGGCACCTGGTGGGGCGGCCCCGGCCTGTTTGTGGACTTTACCAAGCAGTCCACCCGCGAACACTGGAAACAGTACATCAAGGACGCCCTGCTGCGTTACGGCTGCCGCTCCCTGTGGAACGACAACTGCGAGTATGACAGCATGGTGGACAAGGACGCCAAGGTTTACTTTGAAGGCAAGGGCAGCACCATCGGCACCATGAAGCCGGTGATGAGCAACCTGATGTGCCAGCTTTCCAACGAAGCCATTGAAGAGTACGACCCCAACTGCCGTCCCTTCTCTGTCTGCCGTTCCGGCCATGCCGGCATCCAGCGTTACGCCCAGGTTTGGGCAGGCGATAACCTGACCCACTGGGATACCCTGAAATACAACATTGCCACCATCCTGGGCATGGCCCTGTGCGGTGTTTCCAACCACGGCTGCGATATCGGCGGCTTCTATGGCCCCGCACCGGAGGCCGAGCTGTTCGTGCGCTGGGTGCAGAACGGCATCTTCCAGCCGCGCTTCTCCATCCATTCCACCAACACCGACAACACCGTGACTGAGCCCTGGATGTTCAGTGATAAAAAGCAGTACATCCGCGATGCCATCAACTTCCGCTATAAGCTCAGCCCGATGCTGTATTCCCTGATGGTGCGCGCCCACGAAAGCGGCCTGCCGATCTGGCAGCCCACCTTCGCCGTGTTCCAGAACGACCCCGCCACCTATGATGAGGGCGTTGACTTCATGTTTGGCGATTCTCTGCTGGTTGCCAACGTTGTGGAAAAGGGCCAGACCGTGCGCCCTGTCTACCTGCCCAGGACCGAGAACGAAAACGAGCGCTTCTACAACTTCTACACCCGCGAGGAGTACGCTCCCGGCCAGACGATCGAGGTACCGGTCGATATTTCCAGCATCCCGCTGTTTGTGCGCAGCGGTGCTATCCTGCCCATGAGCGGCAACCGCCTGCACAACCTGATGACCGAAAAGACCACTGCGCTGGAGATCCTGATGGCACCGGATGTGGATTCCGAGTTTGTTCTGTACGAGGATGACGGCTGCACCAATGAGTATCTGAAGGGCGCTTACCTCAAGACCCGCATTGCCGTGACCGCAGGCGTAAAGACTTACGTTCACTTTACCAACGAGGGCGATTACGATACCGCTGTGGAAAGCATGTATCTGGATATGATCCACCGCGAAAAATCCCCGTTCTATGTGCAGCTGGACGGCAAGGAGCTGCCGCACTTCCTGCACCGCCGCAAGTTTGAGGAAGCCGAGAGCGGCTGGTACTACAGCCAGCGTCTGAAGAGCGTGCAGGTCAAATACCCCAACCCCAAAAAGGACCATGAGGTCATGGTCTCGTTTGAGCAGTTTGATCTGATTGGTATGTAACGCGCCGTAAAACGCGATACAAAATAGAAGGAGGAAACAAAATGTTCAAAAAGATTGCAGCGCTGGCAACGGCTGCTGTGCTGTGCGCCGGGCTGATGGCTGGCTGCGGCGCATCCAGCACCACGGCTGACACCAGCTACAGCGCAGAAAACCCACTGGTTCTGACGCTGGCCCACGGCCTGTCCGAGGCCCACACCGTCCACATTGCCATGACCCAGTTTGCTGAGGAAGTGAACGAAAAGACCGATGGCCGCGTCCAGGTCAAGATCTTCCCCAACGGCCAGCTCGGAAGCGAAAACGAGAACCTGGAGCAGCTGCAGGCAGGCGTTATCGCCATGACCAAGGTTTCTGCCCCCGGTCTGGCAACGTACAACGAAGCCTACAACGCATTCGGCCTGCCTTACATCTTTAATGATACCGAGGATTTCTACCATGTCATGGACTCCCAGCAGATGCAGGATTTCTTCCTCTCTACCGGCGATGACGGCTTTGTTACCCTGACCTATTACACCTCCGGCGCCCGCTCTTTCTACACCAAAGACAAAGCCATCCGCACCCCGGCTGACCTGAAGGGCCTGAAGATCCGCGTGCAGGACATGAAGTCCCAGACCGATATGATGAACTATCTGGGCGGCATTCCCGTTGCCATGTCTTACGGCGATGTGTATACCTCCCTGCAGACCGGCATCATTGACGGCACCGAAAACAACGAAACCGCACTGACCACCGGCAAGCACGGCGAAGTGTGCAAGGTCTACTCCGTTGACCAGCACGCCATGATCCCCGACGTTCTGATCATGAGCGAAAAGGTATGGAAGCAGATCTCCCCGGAAGATCAGGAGATCATTCTGGAAGCTGCCCACAACTCCACCGAGGCCCATAAGGTCATGTGGGATACGGCCATTGAAGAAGCTGTAAAAGAAGCACAGGAAACCATGGGCGTTGAGTTTGTTTACGATGTAGACAAGGAAGCTTTCCGCGAAGCAACCCAGCCCATGATCGAAGCATACGAAGAACAGTATCCCGGCGTTAAGACCCTGATGGATACGATTGAAGCTGCACGAGAGGGGGAATAAAACATGAAACAGTTTTTGGGTAAAGTAAAGTTCTGGATGGATAAGTTCCTCAGCATTGCCTGCGCCGTTCTGCTGTCTTTCATGACCATCCTGGTTCTCATCCAGGTGTTCTCCCGTTATGTCCTCAACAGCCCCGTTGCCTTTACGGAGGAACTGGTGCGCTATAGCCTGATCTGGACCGGCTTTATCGGTGCAGCTTACGCATTCTCCACCCGCGAGCATATGTCCTTGACGCTGGTGCGCGATAAATTCACCGGCAAAGCCCACACCGCTCTGCTGGTTGCCATCGACGGCCTGATCCTGCTGCTGGCGATCTTCGTCATCACCATCGGCGGCTTCAAGCTGGCTGTTTCTGCCAGCCGTGAATTCTCCGCTCTGCTGGGCATCCCCCGCAGTCTGGTGTACTCCATCGCTCCGATTTCCGGCATTTTCATCATCATCGCCCAGATCATCAACATTTATGAAGATATCACCGGCGAAAAAGTTGACTGCTAAGGAGGGCACAGAACAATGAGCATTACACTGACAACCGTTATCCTTTTTGCTGTGTTCGGCGTGCTGCTGTTTTTGGGCGTGCCCATCTCCATCAGCATCGTGGTTTCTTCCATTGTAACCGCCATGTCCACCCTGTCTTGGGACCAGATCACCTTTATCACCATGCAGAAGATGAACTCCGGCGTTGAGTCTTTCTCTCTGCTGGCTGTGCCCCTCTTCATCCTGGCTGGCAACATCATGAACAACGGCGGTATTGCCAAGCGCCTGGTCAACTTTGCCCAGCTGTTCGTTGGCAAGATCCCCGGCTCCATGGCACAGGCCAACATCCTGGGCAACATGCTGTTCGGCGCACTGTCCGGTTCCTCCGTTGCTGCTGCTTCCGCCATGGGCGGTTGCATCAGCCCCATTGAGGAAGAAAACGGCTATGACCCCGCTTACTCTGCAGCAGCCAACATTGCTTCCGCCCCCACCGGCCTGCTGATCCCGCCCACCTCCGCATTCATTGTTTACTCCACCGTTGCTGGCGGTGTTTCCATCTCCACCCTGTTCATGGCTGGTTACGTTCCCGGCATCCTGATGGGCCTGTGCTGCATGCTGGTTGCCTTTGTCGGCGCCAAAAAGGCAGGCATGAAAGCTACCGGTTATGATAAGAGCAAGAGCATCGGCAAGACCATTTGGGACGCTGTGCCCTCTCTGCTGCTCATCGTCATCGTTATCGGCGGTATCGTTTCTGGTATCTTCACCGCTACCGAGGGCGCTGGCATCGCAGTTCTGTACTGTCTGATCCTCTCCATCGTCTACAAGAGCATCACGTTCAAGAGCTTCTTGAAGATCCTGCTGGATTCCGCCAAAACTTCCGGTATCATCCTGTTCCTGATCTCCGCTTCCTCCGCCATGTCCTTTGTTATGGCTTACTCCGGCATCCCGGCAGCCATCTCCAACGGCCTGATGAGTCTGACCAGCAACAAGTACATCATCTTCCTGCTGATGAACATCATCCTGCTGGTGATCGGCATGTTCATGGATATCACCCCGGCCATCCTGATCTTTACCCCGATCTTCCTGCCCATCGCTACCAGCTTTGGCATGACCGAGATCCAGTTCGGCGTTATGCTCATCTTCAACATGTGCCTGGGCAACATCACCCCGCCGGTTGGCTCCGTTCTGTTTGTCGGCTGCGGCATTGGCCATGTTTCCATCGAGCAGGTCACTTCCAAGCTGATCCCGTACTTTGTCGCATTGGTGCTGGCCCTGCTGGCTGTTACCTATATCCCGGCACTGTCTCTGGGTCTGCCCAGCCTGATGGGCCTGATCTGATCGCAGGCTTTGCCCCGTAACTCAACAATAGCATAAACAAAAACGGCACCGCTGCCCAAAGGGAAAAAACCGGGCGGCGGTGCTGTTTTTGCTAAGGTTCCAGATACACTTTAGGGTGTTGAAGCGACCGGTTTCTGCACAATACCTAACAAATAATTCCATAGTTTTTGCTTCCTAATGATTGTCTTGATTTAGTAACTTCATGGAATAATCGTAAAAATCACTCAATTCCTTATATGTCTGTATCTTATTTTTGCGTTTTAGATAATCAGCATAAAAGGCAAAGAAGCAAGCAAGGGCAGCACCAATCATCATCAATCCGTATCCCCATAGGGTACTTCCACCATTTAGCGTAATGATAAGACCAGTTACCGCAATAAGCAGTCCTATAATCATAACCAGGCCGCTTTGGATCAATTGTATTGCATCTTGGGGGGATTTATTTAGAGTTGTGTTGGCCACTTCTTTTTTCATCGTTTCTATATCTCCTTTCATAAGGTCATCCAAAGAAACGGAATAAATGTCGCAGAGCATAATTAGATTGTGAACATCAGGATAGCTCCTTTCATTTTCCCAACTTGAAATTGTTTGCCTTGAAACATCGAGGAGCTCCGCAAGTTTTTCTTGGCTAAAACCGCTTACGGTTCTCAGTTCTTTTAGTCGTTTACTTATGTACATCGCATTTGTTCCTTTCTTCTGTATATTCTTTATAACACATTTCCGCAAAAATACGATCAAGTTTACTTTCCAACCACCGTCAAAATCTCTTTACATAGGTGTTTGAAACGCAGAATCAACAATGTTTTTTATACCACCAGAGCGCCTATAACACCGTGGGAAAGCAGGCGGCAGCCTTTATTGCAGACTTTTTTGATAGCGCTTCCTGCTGAACATGCCGCCAAATTTTTTCAGCCTTTCTTCCTGCCGGGCCTTGCAGGCGCTCTTTTTTTGTGGTACCATGCCCTACAAAAGCAAAAATGGCCGCAAGCGGCAGGGGAGCCCCCCTGACCATGCAGCCAACAACAGGAAGGGCACATCATGAAATTTTTCAGTCTCGAAAATCCAATCTGGAAGTTTATCGGCAATTTGGCGGATTTTTTCCTTTTGTCCTGCCTGTGGTATCTCTGCTGCCTGCCGGTGGTGACGGCGGGTGCGGCCACAACGGCGCTGTATTACGTTACCTTAAAGATGGCCCGCGGGCAGGAAGGCCAGCTCATTCCCGCGTTTTTCCATTCTTTTAAGCAGAACCTCAAACAGGCAACCGCGCTGTGGGTGGGGTACTTGGCGGTTGGCATCCTTCTGGTACTGGATTTGGTGATCTGCCTGCAGACCAGTTCGGTGTTTGCGGGGGCAATGTTTTTTACCAGCGTAGTGCTGCTGGCCTGTTGGGCGCTGTTTATCACCATGCTCTTCCCGCTGGTTGCCCGGTGCGATAACACCATCGGCGCGCTGTTCAAGATGGGCATTGCCATGGCACTGCGCAATGTAATGCCTGTTCTGGCCGCGCTGATGGTCACCGTAGCATTTTTTGCCGTGGGCGTTTTTGTATTCTGGCCGGTGCTGCTGGTGGCGCCGGGGCTGGCGAGCTACTGCAACGCCTTTTTGTTCAACCGCATTTTTGATAAATATGGCATGACGCTGGAATAACTGCACAATAAAATACGGTTTGGTTACGGCACTCCGTGCGTTACCCGTTATCCCGCAGGTGGGGGTGGATGGGCAGCCCGGAGTGCTTTCTGTATTCACGGGGGGAACGCCCGGTGCTGGCGCGGAACAGATCCTTGAAATAGTTGCTGCTGCCAAAGCCGCACAGCATGGCAATTTTGGTGATGGAGTTATCTGTCATCAACAGCATCTGGGTGGCCTGGCGCAGCCGGATGTAATTCACATGCTCTTTGAACGTCTGCCCGGTGATCAGCCTGAACTTGCGGGAAAAATAGGTGGGGCTCAGGTTGCAGTATCCGGCCACTTCTTCCAGCGTTAAGGGCTGCTGGTAATTCAGCGCAATGTATTTCAGCGCGCGCTCAATGTCGGCGCTGTAGCCCTCTTTGGGAGACATGGTTTCATGGCTGAAAATGCCATTCCGCAGCAAAAGCAGCACCAGATGCAGCGATTCCAGCTCCAGCACCTGCTCCGAATATTTGCGCGGCAGGTCGTTTTCCAGCAGCATCTGGTCCAAAAGAGTCTACCATCGTGCGGGTCTCGGCGTTCAGGATCACCTTGCAGGAACGCTCCAGCGCCTGCTGTACTTCGGTCGGGTCGCCACGCATCATGCCGGCAAGTACATCTGATTTACAGAACACGATAATGCGCTCGCAGCTGGTTTTGCCCTCGTAGCGGGTGCTGTGGGGGTCGCCCGCAGCCACAATAAACAGGTCGCCCGCTTCCAGGTGCCACTGGCCCTGGTTGACGGTGTAGGTGCAGGTGCCGCTTTTCAGGTAAAAAATTTCGCAATAAGTGTGGGTGTGCTCGTAAGACATGCGGAACACCGGGCCGTGCAGAGCACGCTCTACATAAACATCAACAGTTTGCTGCTCCAATTCTTCCGCCGTGCGGGAGTTGGAGTCGTTCTCCATCGGTTCGCGTTCGGGACTCATTGGCAAAGACGTCCTTTCATAAAGTTGTAACTTTTAGCATTGTGCATAAATTAGCAAAAATAGGTTTATGTATTATGGATATATATAATACACTGTTTTTGGGGAAAGTCAAGAAAACTGTGTTTTGTGGCAAAAACTGCATATTTTTTTAGTATTTTCGGTGCTTTCCAGCAGGTATAATGACAGTGTTGAAAGAAAGACGGGGTGCACACCGCCTGAATAAAAAATGTTAACGGCAAAGCTGGTTCATCGCTTGCCCAGCCGCCGTTCCACTGCTTGACATGAAGGAGAACACCATATGAAAAAGAAAATTATTGCAGCCACAATGGCCGCCGCTATGTGCGTAAGCCTGGCAGCCTGCGGCGGCAGCACCGCCTCTTCCTCCGCCGCTGAAAGCACCGCTTCCTCCACTGCCGAAAGCACTGCAGACGCTGCTTCCACCGGCGATGAAGAAGTTGACCTGCGCATGGCATGGTGGGGTTCTCAGGACCGCCATGACCGCACCATCAAGGCCATCGAGCTGTATGAATCCCTGCACCCGAACGTAAAGATCGAGTACGAGTATTACTCCTTTGATGACTATTTCACCAAGCTCAAGACACTGGTTGCTTCTGACCAGGTGTGGGACATTTTCCAGCTGGGCGGCAACTTCCCCATGTATATGGATAAGATCTATCCGCTGGATGACTACATCGCTTCCGGTGTTGTGGATGTTTCCGGCATCGGCGATGCCAACCTGAAGACCACCCAGGATACTGAGGGCCATCAGCTGGGTATCTCCAACGGCCTGAACTCTTACGGCATTGCTTACGATCCCGACATGTTCGCTGAAGCCGGCGTTGCCGAGCCCACCGATACCTGGACCTGGGATGACTACGCAAACGCTGCCAACACCATCCATGAAAAGCTTGGCATTTACGGCTGCTCCTCCATGCTGACCTCTGAATTCATCGCTGGCTGCTCCGTTTACGTTGCACAGTATGGCGATGTTGGCCAGTACAGCTTCTTTAACCTGGATCTGACCGGCATGGGCTTCGATGACCCCCAGATGCTGACCCCCTACATCCAGATGCGTGCTGACTCCATCAAGAACGAGGTTTACCCCGATGCCGGTGCTTCCGCTGAGATCACCAACATCGAAAACGACTTCTTGGTAACCGGCGAAGCTGCAATGGCTTGGGTTGCTGCCAACCAGTTCCCGACCATGTACAACGTCTGCCAGGATCAGGGCCGCACCCTCAAGCTGGCAACTCTGCCCCGCATCACCAGCGATGGCCCTTCCGGCGCTGTCATCCAGTCCTCTCAGATGCTCTGCGTCTCTCAGGACAGCCAGCAGAAAGAAGAAGCTGCTAAGTTCATCAGCTGGTTCGAAAATGACCCCGACTGCAACAACATCCTGCAGGGCGAGCGCGGCATTCCTGTAAACGCTACCGTTCGTGAGACCCTGTCTGCCAACGCTACCGAAGGCCAGCAGATCATGTACGACTTCATGGACAAGGTTTCTAAGTTCAAGATGCCGGACAAGGTCAACGTGCTGAGCCCCGACGGCCAGGACGAGGTTGTTGATAACTACCGCAACTACATCCAGCAGGTTGTTGACGGCCAGATCACCGCAGAAGAAGCTGCCCAGAAGACCTATGACGATGCAGCTGCACTGTTCACTAAGTAAGTTTTAACACAAATTCATAATGCTCCGGGCGGGCACGGTCAGGAAGAAAGGGCTGTGCCCGCCCTTTTTGAAAGGGAGGTATTCTTTCGTGAAAGGTCAAACTTCCACCTCGGCACTGAAAAGGTTCATGAACAAAGATAATACCGTCGGCCATGTGTTTGCGTTCCCGTTTATCTTTGGTTTTGTCTGCTTTTCCCTGATTCCGGTGTGCATTTCCTTTTATTATGCATTCACCAACTACTCGCTCGGCTCCAAAACCGCAGCATTTATCGGGTTCAAGAACTTCCTGCGCCTGTTCCAGGACGAGGTTTTCCTGAAATCTCTGGCCATCACCTTAAAATACGTTTTGATCTCTGTGCCGCTCAAGCTGACTTTCGCTTTGCTGGTGGCGTACCTGCTCACCCGGCCCAGCCGCATGGTTACGTTCTACCGTTCGCTGTACTACCTGCCATCCCTGGTTGGCGGCAGTGTGGCCGTTGCCCTGGTGTGGAAACAGCTGTTTGCCCGCAAAGGTCTGTTCAACAGCGTGCTGGCCAACATGGACATGAGCACCATCAACTGGTTCGGCAACCAGAAATTGGCGCTTTACCCGCTGATTTTGATGTCCGTCTGGCAGTTTGGCTCTTCGATGATTATTTTTGCCGCTGGCTTAAAAGAAATCCCTGTCAGCTATTATGAAGCTGCCAGGATCGACGGCGCACGTGGATACCAGAGCTTCTTCCGCATCACGCTGCCCTGCCTGTCTCCCATCATTCTGTATAACCTGATTATGCAGACCATCTCTGCTTTCATGGCATTCACCCAGGCTATGATCATCACCAACGGCGGCCCCAACAACAGCACCATGCTGTACGCCCTGTACGTTTACAACCAGGCCTTCAAGTACAATGATATGGGTTACGCCTGCGCCATGTCCTGGTTTATGCTGGTGGTTATGGGCCTTATCACGTTCATCATCTTCAAAACATCCAAGTTCTGGGTGTTCAGCGAAGCAAACTAAGCAGGGAAGGAGAGTACGGTTATGCATAACAGAAAAGCAGTCACCAAAGTACTGTATCACGTTTTTGTCATCCTGTTCGGCTTTATGATGGTCTACCCTGTGTTGTGGATGATCAGCGGCTCGTTCAAGGGCAACGCCGAAATTCTGCGCGGCACCCTGTCCCTGATCCCGAAAGAGCTGAAGCTGACAAACTATGCCACCGGCTGGAAAGGCTTTGGTGGCACCACCTTTGCAACCTTCTTTACAAACTCCATCTTCATTACGGTCATTGCAACCTTCGGCACCGTCATCAGTTCCTCTCTGGTGGCCTATGCTCTGTCCCGTGTGCGGTTCCGCGGCCGCAAGTTCTGGTTCACCTGCATGCTGGTCACCATGATGCTGCCCACCCAGGTCATCATGATTCCCCAGTATCTGATTTACTACCGTCTGGGTCTGGTTCCCGGTTATGTGCCCCTGATTCTGCCTTACTTCTGCGGTCAGGCGTTCTTTATCTACCAGATGATGCAGTTTATGCAGGGCATCCCCAAGGATCTGGACGAAGCCGCTACCATTGACGGCTGCAGCAAATACCAGATTTACAGCCGCATCATTCTGCCGCTGATGAAACCCTCCATCGTAACCACTGTTATCATTCAGTTCTACTGGAAGTGGGACGACTACATGGGCCCCCTGCTTTACTTGAGCCGCCCGCAGTCCTATACTGTATCTATCGCCATCAAACTGTTTGCCGACTCTGCTTCCACCACGGACTACGGCGCAATGTTTGCTATGTCCACCCTTTCGCTGATCCCCGTGTTCCTGATCTTCCTGTTCTTCAACCGCTATCTGGTTCAGGGCATTGGCACCAGCGGCCTGAAAGGCTGATGTTTGTATGAAAACCATCCAGAACCCCATCCTGCGCGGCTTTTGCCCGGACCCCTGCATGATCCGCACCGGGGACGATTATTACATTGCCACATCCACCTTTGAATGGTGGCCCTGTGTTAACCTGTACCATTCCAAAGACCTGGCCCACTGGGAGCAGCTGCCAAGCCCGCTGCGCGAACCCGGCCAGATGGACCTGCGGGGGGACCCCAACTCCGGCGGTATCTGGGCCCCGGACCTGAGCTGGGATGGGCAGTATTACTACCTGCTTGTCACCAACGTGACCACCAAAAAGGGCCGTTGGTACAACACCCATAACTATATGAGCCGTGCCGCTTCCATCACAGGGCCGTGGAGCCAGCCGGTGTACTTGAACAGCATCGGATTCGACCCTTCGCTGCTGCATGATACCGACGGTAAGTGCTACCTGGTCAATATGGTCAACGGCTTCAAAGGCGTGCTGGTGCAGCAGATGGACCCCGAAACCGGCGCCCTGCTGGGCGAACGCCGCAAGGTATACAGCGGCTCCGGCATCGGCTGCACCGAAGGTCCCCGCATCTATCACATTGGCAGCTGGTACTATCTGGTTGTGGCCGAAGGTGGTACTGGGTACTCCCATTGTGTCACGATTGCGCGGTCGGGCAACGTGTTCGGCCCCTATGAGACAATGCCGGACAACCCGCTGCTGACTTCGGATCAGAACGATCTGACCGCCATCCAGAAATGCGGCCACGGTTCCTTTGTGGAAACGCAGAACGGTGAATGGTACATGGCACACCTGTGCTCCCGCCCGAACTCTGCCCGCGGCAGCCTGCTGGGGCGCGAAACAGCGCTGCAAAAAATCACCTGGCAGGATGGCTGGCCGCGGCTGGCCTGCGGCGGAAAAATTGCCCAAAACGCCGTGCCCGCCCCAAAAGATTTGCCAGAAGTGGAGCTGCCCGCAATGGCGGAACAGGATGACTTTGACGTTCCGGCCCTTGCCCCCGGCTATGCCACGCCGCGCACCCCGCTGGGCGATTGTGTGAACCTGACCATCCGCCCCGGCTGGCTGCGGCTGACCGGGCAGGAATCCATGAACTCGCTGCACCATGTCACCCTGGTGGCCCGCCGCCAGCAGGAGCACGAAATGCAGGCCGAGACCCGCATGGACTTTGCCCCCGTCTGCCCGGAGCAGATGGCCGGTTTTACCTACTGTTATGACAGCATGAACTTCTACCTGCTGGGCAAGACCTGCGCCGAGGATGGTACCCCGGTGCTGGAACTGTTAAAAAGCGATACTGGTGTGGTGGAAGATGTGTGCGACCCTGTTCCCGTGCCGGATGGCACGCTGGACTTTAAGCTGACCACCACCCCGGACGGCGGCATGGCGCAGTTCTATTACCGCCAGCCGCAGGGGGAGTGGCAGTCCATCGGCCTGGCCTGCCCCACCGATATTTTGACGGACGAGCACTGCCGCGGTTTTACTGGGGCGCATGTGGGTGTGTATGCCCACGATATGGCAGGACTGCATAACCATGCCGATTTTGATTATCTGAACGTACATTTTGAGAGGTGAGCTCCCATGATGCAGGCAAACACCGGCGTCCGGTTTGAAACCAAAGACCCGCTGCTTTCCCAACTGGTCAAACAGGCGGAAGAAAAGTGCCGCCTGAACATTAAAAACTTTGGCGGCGACCCCGTTCTGGTTGAGGGCGGCGGCTATGAAAAAATCTGGCTGGAAACCCAGCCCATGGGCGGCGCAATGTATGCCAGCCGTGATTTTGCCACCGGCCTGAACAACAGCCTGATGTTTATGCGCCACCAGCGTGCGGACGGGCGGATTCCCGGCAGCATTGCGGTGATTGATGGCAAAGTGGTGCCGCAGTTCAACAAGTTCCAGGGCTTCTGCTTCCCGGAACCGGCGCTGGATCTTTACTATCTGGGCGGCAAGAATGCCGAATACCTGGCCCAGCTGGCCAAAACGCTGGAAGCGTTTGACGCCTACCTGTGGCGTGTACGCGATTCCGATGGGGACGGCTGCCTGGAGACTTGGTGCAAGTACGATACCGGCGAAGACCACGCCATGCGTTACGCCGATGCCCCCGACCCGTGGGAGGAGGAAACCCCGCCCCAAGGCTGCACAGCGGTGCCCATTGCCTCGATGGATGTGATGAGCTACTCATATGCCTGCCGCGAAACATTGGCGGAAATTGCACGAATCAGCGGCGATGCCGAGGCACAGGCCCAGTGGGCCGCCAAGGCCAAAGCCGTGCAGGACAAGATGGTGAGCTACCTGTGGGACGATGCCCGCGGCGCGATGTTTGACCGCGACAAAAACCACAACCAGATGCCCACCCTGATCCACAACACGCTGCGCTGCATGTATTGGCACAGCCTGCCGGATGCTTTGGCGGAGCGCTTTGTCAAGGAGCACCTGCTGAACCCGCAGGAGTTCTGGACCAAAATGCCGCTGCCCAGTGTGGCCGCCAACGACCCGCTGTTCCGCAACGTGACCACCAACAACTGGAGCGGCCAGGCTGAAGCGCTGACCTATCAGCGTGCCATCCGTGCGCTGGAAAATTACGGCATGTATGAGCTGATTCCCCAACTGGGGCAAAAGCTGATGCAGGCCATTGGCCCCCAGTGCCGCTTTGTGCAGCAGTATGACCCCTTTACCGGCGAACCTTCGGTCATCTGTGAACCTGGCCAGCCCCCGCAGGATGCTTACGGCCCGGCTATGCTCTCGGTGCTGGAATACACCGCCCGCATGTACGGCGTAAGCCTGGTGCGGGATACCGTGGTGTGGGGCACCTGCCCGCTGGAATGCCGCTATACCCAAGCCCTGAACGGCCGCAGCTGGGAGATCGTGAACAGTGGTCATGAGGCGGAAGCCTTTGTGGATGGCCGCAAGGTGTTCACCGCTGGCCCCGGCCTGCGCATTACCACCGACCTAGATGGCAATATTCTGGGCACGGCCCGCTACCTGCCGGATGCAGACCCCGCCCAGGTGACGCCGCAATAAAGGCAACACCGCACAATTCCCGCCTTGCGGCTTAAGCACCGCTCCGGCAG
>OLNE01000526.1_pt1 | contig 35378 bp, 24 predicted proteins | sample 1672431 | NCBI WGS metagenome assembly OLNE01 (sample SAMEA3136685, study PRJEB25190) | human gut metagenome | reverse complement strand
TATAAAGATTGCCTGAATGAAGTGTATGCTTGTCAAACTGCACCTGTGTGCTGTGCTCATAGTACTTTGCGTCGATAATAAGAACCTTCTCACCACTTTTGAGCATAATGTCACTTTGCATCACAGGCAACAAAGAGTTTTCTTCATTGTCCAGCTGCCAAGGAATCTGTGATGTATTTGCGGTAATCTGATTTTTAAACTCTCTCCTATAATATTCCAGGATAAACTTCTCATACAATCGACACATTCGCTGCTCGTCTAGAAAGTCCATCAACTTGGTATGCCCATTCGATTGTGTTTGCAATAGACCCTTTACTACCAGGTAGCATATCGAAATTAGCATACGATAAGTCTGGTTATTTCGATTGTACTGAACATTCCAATTTACCGTATACAAATCAATAAAATCCACCTCGCTGAAATACACCATTAACTTTCTAAGATTTTTCTTGCGCTGTTTCGATATATTCGAACGAAGGAGAAGTTCAACTGTAGATTTGATGATCCGATTCATGATGCTGTTAACTGAAAACTCATCGTATGTACAGATTAGCTGTTTCCGTAACATTGACTGTGTCTTGATGGACTCTGCAATATCAATCTTTCCTCGCAGAGAAGAGAGTGCCTCCGTCTGCGGAATATATTCTTTACCAAGTCCTCGCTTTATCTGAATCGCGATACCTTTTTCTAAGATAGCCGCCATCAGCTCGCCAGTATTATTAAATTGTTCTGTGGCTATATTCTTATAACCTTGCTCATTCAATACCTGAAATGCATAGGACAGCATATAATAGATGTTTTGAATCGGTATCACTTAATCGTACTCCTTAGATTTTCGCTCCAATCTTTCACCTTCATAGGTTCATCAAACCAGTATTCTTTCAATAAAGGTATCAGCTCATATTCCACAACACCATAAAGCCAACTATCGTCAATTGTATCAGGCTGTAAATTACAGAAGTAGCTGTGACCAATACAGAACCCTTCGCCCAGAGATTCATCGACGGAAATCTCTCTATTCAAACTCTCGACGCAACTGATCAGTTTGTTGAACTTCTCATTATCTAATGCCATGCGGTACTCACGGAACCCCGGAGTCTCAAAACCCGGCTTGATATCAAAGAAAGCAAACCTTCTACGAAGTGCATAATCCAGCATAGCCAGGCTTCTGTCTGCAGTATTCATCATGCCAATAACATAGACATTCTTCGGCACTGCAAACTTTTCATCCGAATACAGAAGCTGTAGCGCATTTCCTCGCTTATCATTTTCAATCAGCATAAACAGCTCGCCAAAGATCTTACTCAGATTGCCGCGATTGATTTCATCTATGATAAAGAAATACTCATTATCACTATCTACCTCGGCCTTCTTGCAGAAATTGTAGAATGCCCCCTTCTTCAGTTCAAATCCTGTAGCAGATGGACGAAAGCCCATAATAAAATCTTCATAGGAATAACTCTGATGGAACTGTACCATCATGACACGCTCTACATCTTTTACCCCCATCATAGAATAGGCCAAGCGCTTAGCGGCATATGTTTTTCCTACTCCTGGTGCACCCTGCAAGATAATATTTTTCTTATTTCTAAGCAAGCCAACTAATCTGGTATAATTATCTTCAGACATGTACACATCATCCAGGAAATTTTCTGCTGTGTACTCCGGATAGGCAATTTCCTTCTCATCATCTGCAATATCGTCTTCCTCAAACAAAGCCTTAATTTCTTGTACGAAGTCACTATATGGCGTGATATCGGTCAGGGTCTTCTGAGGGGACTGATGATTAATTGTCCAATCGCCCTTGTTCGTCCAATTTACTTTTCTAACATTGGAATATTCATCTGTGCGATCTGCATCATATTCATAATCAGACTCAACAATTCCTTTGCCAAGAATTCCATTATTGCCTTTTTTAACATATACCACGTCGCCAATCTTAATATCATGTACAAACTGCCAAGTAGCATGAGCTGAATTCTTATAGGAACTGCTATCACCGTATTCTTTCTTCATCTGCTGTTTCATTTCATCCTTAGAGCTGAATACTCCAAGATCTCCAATCTCGCCCCAGCCCAGAAGCATATAACCGTTCTTATAACACTCTTCCCATTTATCAGCGTTTTGTCCTGGAGCATAAATCCAGTAATGAACTGTATCGACATCACTATCTGAAAGAGCATCGCTATCATTCGTTTTCTTACTCTTTGCATCAGAGACACCTTTTTTGAAAATATCCGATGCCATCTCCGCTGTTAATTCCACTGACTTGCCTGCTTCAGTAAGTGTCCACACACCTCTTACGCTTTTATCAATGTATCCCGCTCCAACGAGATAGTTTCTGGCGAAAGCAACTTCATTTTCAAATTTGTTAACCTTCGTTTTCCCTCTGGTTTCGCTTACTATCTCATCCGACAAATGCTCGTTTTCTATAATTTTCTTTCTCGCTTCTACCGGTGTCGCAGATCCTCCTAAATCGCGTAACGCCTGTAGCAATGGCATAAACCACTTAAGAAATTCTGCTTTCGAAGTCTTTTTACCTTTTTCAGCAGCCTTTTCCTGATTGACTTGCTCAGAGATCACCCAGGCCGTATAGGATAAATCAGGAAAGTTCTTGTATTTATATTCACCTGCATCCAGAGCTTTCTTACACAAATCCTTTATTTCAAGATAATCTGCAGCATACGGCACTTTCTTAAGCTTCTTCTCGGCTGCGACAACAAACTCGCCAGACATATTCTGGACATCTGCTATAAACCAGCGGTTTCTGGAATCCAAGTTGATAAATGTATAAGGACGAATCCAATAAAGGCCCATCGTAATATTCCAGCGAATGCAAAGCTGATCATGTACCTTGTCATAAGCCTCGGAGAATTTCTGACGGTTATCCTCTGTGTCATTGTCAGCCAATGCAAGAGCTACCTCAAACAAACTCCACAAGTTATCAATATCATTTGCTTTTCTATCATCCTTAAATCCATAAAACGTTGCCTTTAGATTATTAAGAACCGGAATTCCATCAAAATTGCTCGGCACAGTTGCAGCAATTCCAAACTCTGACGCTATCCCGTTAAGAATAGCAATTCTATTAGCATTTGTTATTCCCTTGTTGAATGTGCCAAAGATGGTGAACGGATCAATATCAATAATCTCATCACCACTTTCAAGTTTCGGAACACTAATTCCAACAGTGTCATACACCGCATACATTTTCTGAATAAGAGTCTTTCTATCAGTTTTGAAAGGAAGAAGCTTAGTAGCAAACTCCGTGTAAAAATCTATCCAATCGTATTGCATTTAATAAAGTACCTCCTTATGCATTATCCCAATTTTGAACTACCAAGTGGCTCAAATCCACAAGATTCCAACATCTCATTAATCTCATATATGCTATTCTCGGCACATGAGCTTAATACGCATCTATAAGCATTATTTTGTGGATTAGTTGGCTTTATATTGAAATCGGTTTTCCCAACTAACATTTCTGCTTCAGGCACTGAAAGCTGCAATCCGTAACACAATCCCAAAACCGTTTGAATTGTTGTGGGATATTCTTCTTCATTTCTTAATCTCTGTATTGTACATTCGCCCACCAATGAGGCGTCTGCTAATTTCTTATTAGAAAGCTTTTTCTCTTTCATAAGCTGTACCAATGTTTCAGAGAAGGCTCCTGGATACAATCTCATTGCATCAGCACTTCGACTTGCTCTCTGAATTTGAGATAACAATGTTCTGTTGTGAGCATTCATCTCAAATGAGTATTCTAGCACCATATTATCAAGCGGAACATTTCCCTCACCCTCACCAAACTCAACTTTTACGTTGATATGTCCGTCTGGCTTTTTGTGGGAAAGCAGTACAACCGTCTCCACATGAGATTTTTAGGCTATTTCAAACTGACTTGATAAGTTGATTTTTCAGCATTTTCTTGAATTTCCATATTCATCTTGATTAGGCTATTTTATAATAGCAACTTGCTTTCTTCCATATACATGTGTGATAAAAGAATTATATATACCTGACGATTTCCATTCGCCTGCAACAACTATAATCTTATCTCTGTTATTATATATCTCAGAACGAATAGTTTTATATGTGATTTCATCAAAAAATGATAATATAAAAGAATATTTGTGGCTATACATAGGAGCGACTAAATAGATTTCTTTCTTTTCGTTATCATATAACTTTCCTTTAACAGCTGCCTCAATTATCTTCTTGCCAAAACAGCCCCTAGGATATCTATATTCACTTCTATCATCCAATAACATTTCTCCTATTTCTTTATCACCATATTTCAAATTTACTGGCATACTCTTACACATAGAATAAATTTGCTTTAATGTCCTTAGTGGATGTGCTTTCGGCTCTCCAATGCTATGTCCATCAATTTTCTTTTCTTCTTTAGGATTTCCAGTTACAGATAGAAGACCATCAATTGCATTATTAAAAATAAATTCTGACTCATCAAATTTATTTTTATCGAATTCCGAACTGCTAGTTCCAAATGGACAATTCAAGATATGTTTATACATTGGTTTTGTAGCTCTAAAATAAGCACTTTTACTTCCTTCTATAGCACAAATGTAAAGTTTAGCTTCGCATTTCGGATTGGGGCAATAAAAAGTCTCATTTCTATCCTCTTTTATAGCTTGACTTGAATATAGTACTATTTTTCTTTCTATATCTCTATATGCATAATTTGACATCTTCAAACCTCCTATTTTATGTTAAAATACGGTTTTTATTCTTCGAACTATACTTCGTAGTATTTCTGTGTATTCCATTCTCATCAGCAACTATATTGCTGCGTTTCAGCTTTTCTTCCTGAACAGCATCGAACATTTCTTTTGAAATGATTGCTGGATGAGAATTGTTCAATTTATAAATCTGACCTTCTTTGCCGCCTACATTAACAACCGAAACACCTATGTACTTTTCATTACTCAGCATTTCTTCTATAGAACGTTTTGGCCAGTTATCTTTTCCTGTAGGAGATTTGATACTCCTTTCTTTCAGTTCCTTAACAATGCCTAATACGCTTTTACCACCAAGATACAAATCGAAAATCAGCTTAACAACTTCTGCCTGTTCTTTATTGATTACAAGATCACCATTCTTGTCCTTATCATAGCCATAGCATCTTCTACGATAGAACCCCAAGCTGCCGTTACTAGCTCTTTGTTTAATGCCCCACTTTATATTAGCACTTCGTGTTTCATTTTCAGCCTGTGTGCAAGCTTCAACGGTGGATATCAATAATGAACTTCCCGCTGTTAATGTATCCAGTTCCTCTTGTTTGAAAATAATTCGCACTTGTGACTCTCTTAAAGTATTTATTGCATCCAGCACCTCGACAGTATCTCTTCCAAGTCTACTGATGCTTTTTACCACAACTATATCCGTAAGTCCCGCTTTACACTCTTCTATCATTTGATGAAAGGCAGGACGAGAAGAATCTTTTTTAGCAGATGCAATATCTATATGAATATCGACCAGTTTCCAGTTGTTATGCCCAGATATAAATTTTGTCAGCCCTGAAACTTGTGCCTTAAGACTCTCAAGCTGATCCATAGTGTTAGAACTCACACGAGCATAGATGACAACATGTTTCATCGGCTCATTTGTATTAGCCGGAATTACTCTCACTTTGCCAGGCATAAACACCTCTCCTTTCCGAAATAGCCTAACTATAATTCGATATTTTCCAAATGATTATTAGTCTATTTCTACTCTCACTTTTCCATAAATCACAAGTAAACACTTCTGTATAATCGACCCAATCTCAATGCTCTTATCTATCCAACTATAAAAATACCAAGATATTATTCACTTTTTAAGGCATATTTCGCAGTCTGATTTTCAATTCTAAAAATCTCGGAAATCCCCTTATTTCAAGCCATTTTCACACTTTTACTTCTGTACTTTAGTCAACAGAACTACGCTCTCCACATGCACCGTCTCACAAAACTGATCCACCGCCGTCATCTTCTCCACACGATATCCCGCCAGCTGCATCATCTCCAGATCACGTGCCAGACTGGTCATCTTACAGGAAATATATACAATCTTATCCACCCCATAATTCAAGATCTTCGGAAGTGCCTTCGGATGGATTCCGTCTCTCGGCGGATCCAGTACGATCACATCCGGCTTCTCTTCAATCTCATCAAGTACCTTAAACACATCTCCGGCAATAAATCTGCAGTTGGAAAGTCCGTTTCGGACAGCATTTTCTTTTGCTGCCTCGACTGCTTCTTCAATAATCTCGACACCGATCACTTTCTTCGCAACCGGAGCAAGCACCTGACCGATTGTTCCTGTTCCGCTGAACAGATCGAATACAACCTGATTATCAATATCTCCAATGTATTCTCTTACAGTCTCGTACAGCACTTCTGCACCTTTTGAGTTTGGCTGGAAGAAGGAAAATGGTGTAATCTTGAATTCCAGTCCGAGAAGCTTCTCATAAAAGAAGTCCTGTCCATAAAGAATTCTTGTCTCATCACTCTTCACGACATCGGACAGGGAGTCATTCAATATATGAAGGATTCCAACAATCTTTCCTTCTAATTCTAATGCCAGAAGTTCTTCTACTAATGGAGTTAAGTCATATTCTTCCTGTGTTGTCGTTACAAGATTCACAAGAATCTCACCTGTTGTATCACCACGTCTTAAAAGAAGATGACGGAGATAACCGACATGCTGCATTTTCTTATAATAACTTACATTTCTTTCTTTAAAATAATTCAGCACACAGAGAAGAATCTTGTCCATATCTTCATGGACAAGCTGACAGTCTCCTGCTGTCAGTACATCATAAGTACTTCCTTTTTTATGAAGACCGAGAGATAACGGACCGTCTTTGAATTCGTCTCCAAAAGAAAATTCCATCTTGTTACGGTAATGAAATTCCTTCGGGCTGTGCTTCACACCCTCGAAAAGATACTCGCCCTTTACTACCGGATCCATGATCCTGCGGATCTGCCCTTCTTTCATCTTCACCTGTTCTTCGTATGGCATTGTCTGATACATACAGCCACCACAGGCAGGAAAAATACTGCAGACCGGCTCCCTTGTCTCCAGTGGAGATTTCTCCAACACTTCAAGAAGTCTTCCTTCTGCATTTCCTCTTTTAAATTTATTTATCATAAAACGGATCTTCTGTCCCGGAATCCCATTTTTCACAGTAACATACTGTTCTTCCTCCGGAACAAATACAATCCCCTTATTTGGGAAATCTACACGTTCAATAATACCTTCGTAGATCTGACCTTTTTTCATCCTTTTCTCCTATCAATTCTAATCTATTTTAACAGAAAAACAGACAGGATGGTTTCTTCTCTCACCCTGTCTGCACTTTTGCAATTCACTCAAGAATTATACCTGATCATCCTCGCTGAAGTAATCATCAAAATCGTCATCAAAATCATCTTCAAAATCATCAAGATAATCCGGTGATACGAAACGATATACTGCATAAGCGATTGCAGCTACTGCTGCTACTACTCCGACGATAGCCAGTGTCCAGATTACTGTGTTCTTCTGCTTCTCAGCCTCATTCTTATGAAGAATCTCGTTCAATCTTGTTTCTGCAATGATGTCTTCTATTCTCTTGTTCATATTAACACGTCCTTTCTTCACCTTTTGCGGTGACAGATAATCTGTGTTTATTATAACACCTGACGATTCATATTACTACTGATTTATCATTTTTTTATAACTTTCTCATACCTTTACAAGCTTGGCAAATTTTGCAAACATCTTGCGTGTTCCGACACTGTCAAATTCAATCGTAACCTCGTGATCTCGTCCGCCTTCTTTGATATCCGTTACTGTTCCTTCTCCAAACTTCACATGACGTACCCGGTCTCCGACCTCATAACCAAGTGGACCATTTCCACCTGCTGCCAACTGACTGCCCTTCTGCAGGGATGCCAGTGCCTGACTTCCTGTAACTGTCTTACTCGTTCCCTGATTCTTCGCAGGTGCCATTCTGCCAAATGCTCCTCCGAATGCCTGTGCCCGAAATGCTTCTCTGGCACGTGCATATGTATTCTGTTGTGCTGGCATCTCCGTCTCCTGAGTAAACTTCTTGTTTCCTGTATCAAGCAGTTCCCTCGGGATCTCTTTCACAAATCTTGACATCGGATTGTACTGTGTCTCACCGTGCACCATTCTTCTGCGCGCACTCGTCAAAGTCAGTTCCTGCTCTGCCCTTGTAATTCCAACATAACAAAGTCTTCGCTCTTCTTCCAGTTCTTCTCTGTCTCCCGCATTAATACTCATATATCCCGGGAAAAGTCCATCTTCCATCCCTGCAAGATAAACACGTGGAAATTCAAGTCCCTTTGCACTATGTAAAGTCATCAGAACAACATATTCCTGGTCTTCATCCAGACTGTCAATATCCGCAACCAAAGCAACTTCTTCAAGGAATCCGCTCAATGTTGCCTTTTCATCTTTATCCTGACAACTTTCCTCATAAGTTGCCGCTTTACTGATCAGCTCGTCTATATTCTCTTTTCTTGTTTTCGCCTCTTCTTTATCTTCATTTTCAAGGCTTTCTATATATCCTGTCTTCTCAATCACTTCCTGTAAAAGATCTGTGATACTCATCTCTTCTGCCAACGTCTTAAAATACTCGATCAATGCCGCAAAAGAGTCCAGTTTTGTTGCACTTCTTCCCACTCCTGCGATCAGCCCCGGTGCCAGTAAAGCCTCATAAAACCCAATTCCACGTTCTGTCGCAGACTCCTGAATCCGGTTAATTGTTGTAAGACCGATTCCTCTCTTTGGGACATTAATGATTCTTCTAACCGCAACATCATCACGTCCATTGTCGATTGTCTTGAGATAAGCAAGAAGATCCTTAATCTCTCTTCTCGCATAGAAATTCACTCCACCGACAATCTTATAAGGAATGTTCATGGCAATAAACTTCTCTTCCAGCAGACGGGATTGTGCATTCGTACGATAAAGAACTGCACTGTCATTATAGGAACCTCCCTGTCTGACAGCACTTTTGATATCTTCGCCAATGAAATCTGCCTCATCAAACGCAGTATCGAACTGACGCAGACGAATCAGTTCGCCTTCTCCGTTCTCCGTCCAAAGTGATTTTTCCTTTCTTCCACGGTTATTCGCAATCACGCTGTTCGCTGCATTCAGAATATTCCCTGTAGATCTGTAGTTCTGCTCCAGTTTGATCACCTTTGCATCCGGAAATTCATGCTCAAAGTCAAGAATATTTCGGATATTCGCTCCACGGAACTTGTAGATTGACTGATCATCATCTCCAACGACGCAAAGATTCTTATATTTTCCTGCAAGAAGGCTTACCAGCTGAAACTGAACTGTATTTGTATCCTGATATTCATCTACCATAATATAGCGGAATCTTTCCTGATAACTCTCAAGCACATCCGGCTGTGTCTGCAAAAGCTGTACTGTCTTTACAAGCAGATCATCAAAATCCAGCGCATTATTCGCCTTCATCTGCGCCTCATACTCACGGTAAACCTTAGCAATCTTCATCTTTGCAAAGTCTCCTCCGGCATTCAGTTCAAATTCATCCGGAAGGATCATCTCATTCTTGGCAGATGAAATTGCTGAAAGCAGACTTCTTTCTTTAAACACTTTCGTATCCACATCTACTTTCCGACAGACTTCCTTAATTAATGTCTTCTGATCATCTGTATCATATATCGTAAAATGATTCTCATACCCTAATCTGTCAATAAACCTTCTCAAAATACGCACGCACGCAGAGTGAAATGTACTCACCCATACACTTTCCGCTCCAAAACCGACAAGGTTATCCACACGCTGGCGCATCTCTTCTGCCGCTTTGTTCGTAAATGTGATTGCAAGAATATTCCATGCGTTCACGCCACGTTCTCCGATCAGATATGCGATCCTGTGTGTCAGAACTCTTGTTTTTCCTGAACCTGCTCCGGCAAGGATCAGAAGAGGACCGTCCGTGTGGTAAACAGCCTCTCTCTGTGGTTCATTTAATTTATCATAAATGCTCATCTTTCCACTCCTTTAAAGTTATAAAGATATCTGTAAATGTATTCCCATTATCAAACACACGTTCCTGTTTGTCAACTACATTTTCCGGCCTTCTTATCTTTTGCTTGCTATCTAGTTTTAAATACTATATAATAAATGTATTGAGGTGATAACATGAATATAGACACAAGTAATCTGTTAAACAGCATTTTAGAAGAACTTTCTTCTTTAAGTTATGTGCATCCCGGCGATGTTCCGAATATTAATCTTTACATGGATCAAGTAACTACTTTTATGGATGAGCAGCTGGCTTCGACCAAACGTTACCCTGATGATAAGATCCTGACAAAGACCATGATCAATAATTATACGAAGAACAATCTTCTTCCACCCCCGGTGAAGAAGAAGTATTCCAGAGAGCACCTGCTCCTTCTGGTCTTCATTTATTATTTTAAAAATATCCTTTCAATCAAAGATATTGAGACAGTTCTTGCACCGCTCACAGAGAAATATTTTCCGGATGGAAGCTCTTTTGAATTAGCGGATATTTACAAAGAAGTCTGCAAGATTGAAAAAGAACAGCTGGATTCCATCAAAGAGAATGTAACTGCTACTTATGAGAAATCTGCTGAGACTTTCACTCATCTTGCTGATGGCGAAGATAAAGAGATCTTACAGCAGTTTGCATTTATATGCAGCTTGAGTTTTGATGTATATATCAAGAAAATGATCATTGAACGGATCATTGATGACCTCTCTTCCAAGTCTTCAAAAAACGAAGAGAAAAAGAAAGGGAAATAAACAATTCTGTTTAAAACAAGATACAGCCTGCGAAAGACTTTTTCAGGATCTTTCACAGGCTGTATCTTTTGATTGATAAAAGGTATCTTATTGTAAGTTTAATTCTCAAGTGTTATTCTTCCGTTCCATTCTCTTCCTCAGCAAGCCCTACACGTTTGAAAACCATATCATATCCATCATTCCCATAATTAAGAGAACGATTCACACGACTGATTGTCGCAGTAGATGCTCCTGTCTTCTCCGCAATCTCCAGATATGTCTTCTGTTCACGGAGCATTCTTGCCACTTCAAATCTCTGTGACAATGAAAGCAGCTCATTGATCGTACAGATGTCTTCAAAAAATGTATAACACTCTTCTTTATTCTCAAGGCTTAAGATTGCCTGAAACAGATAATCTACTGCCTCGGTTCTGATCTTCTTACTCATACGAAACAATCTCCTTCTCAACCGGCTAATTATACGATGGCTTACGGTATACCATAAACCATAGCAATACCTTTTGCCTTTTCAGGCCACTTTTTGATTTTATCACATTAAATTTTTAAAGTCTACCATTTCTTATGAATTTAAACTAAATTCTTGCACAATTTTGATTTTTTTCTAAAACATTTTATGTAAAACACACTTTTTTCGTTGTTCTTCCTCTTTTAAGATGCTATAATAAATCTGTTATAAATATTTTGATACAAAAGAGAGGAGTACATGATTAATATGAAGTGCCCAATATGTGGAAAAGACCTGGATTTGCAGAATAAGCAGATTGGCACCAGCGAAAACGGGGATCCAATCTTTAATGAATATGCAATCTGCCATAGCTGTAAAAAGCAATGGAACCTTGATAAACAACGTGCGAAGAAGATCGCTGCTAAAAAAGCTGCCGAAGAGAAAGCAAAAGCTGAAGCTGAGGCCCGTGCCGCTGAAGAGAAGGCAAAAGCTGAGGCTGAAGCCCGCGCTGCTGAAGAAAAAGCGAAAGCTGAAGCTGAGGCCCGTGCCGCTGAGGAGAAAGCGAAAGCTGAAGCTGCCGCCCGTGCTGCTGAAGAAAAAGCGAAAGCTGAGGCCGCCGCCCGTGCCGCTGAAGAGAAACGAGCTGCCCGCAGAGAAGCAAAAGCGCGTGCCCGCAAAGAAGCGATTGCCCGCCTTGCTGCTGATAAAGGGATTTCAGAAGAGGAAGCTGAGCGTATCCTTAAAGAAAGAGCCAGAGCACGCAAAGCCGCTGCACAGAAAGCTGCCACTGATGCCACTGCCACTGATAATTCCGAAGAGCAGAAATATGGGAACATTCCAGCGGAAGAAATCCGTGATAAGCGTGAAAAAGCAGTTCGCAAGGGATACGAAGATATGCTTGCAACTGATCCTGACAGTAAAGCTGCCAAGAAGAAAAAGAAAGAGGAAACCGAAACTGCGAAAGCAAAAGAAGATGTAAAATCCAGAAAAATGGATGACTATGATGATGAAGATGATGATGAATATGAATATGTAGACGAATATCCACGTTTCAGACCTGGGCGCATTATCCTTGGAATCATTTCCCTGCTTGCATTTGGTTTCTGTATTTATAAAGGTTTCGTAACAGGACTCAGCACATCAGGAGCTGACGTAACTTCTGCTCCTGGCATGAATTATGTCATTGTTGCTCTTTGTATGCTTATCACTGCACTGTTATACTTCATCATGAATAACCGTGATACACTTTTTGCATTCCTTATCCCGATGATTGTCTATATCGGTAGTGCTGTTTTTGCTTTCCTGAAACATGGAGATGAATTCGAGCTTCTGATTTTAGCCGGTGCAAGTGGTGTACTTGCTGTTATTTCACTGATTCTCGCAATTGCTTCCCGCGGTGGAGATGATTACGATGATGAAGATGATTACGACGATCCATTTGAAGAAGAACACGATAATTAAAATCGCGTTGTAAATCTTTTTGGTTTCTAAGAACAATTTATATAAGATAATTACAAGGGAGTATCATTTTTCGGTACTTCCCTTTTTTGTCCTAGTATGCATTTTTTATATCATATATCTAAAACATTTTTAGGTGTCAAAAACTTTTTTAGAATAGTTGTTGCTTTTTGTTGAATATGTGATAAAATGTACCTATAGGTATCTTTATATAATTAAAAATACACAACAAACACATACTCCTCAAAGATTTTTCTTTGGGGATTTTGTCACAAAGAAAGGAGTAACTGACATGGCATCATTTATAGTAAATGGTCAGGAAGTCTCACCCTCAAAGAATCAGAAACTGTTACGGTTTCTGCGTGATGAGCTGCACATTACCTCTGCAAAGGATGGCTGCAGCGAAGGCGCTTGTGGAGCCTGTACTGTTATCATTGATGGACAGACTTGCAAATCCTGCGTACCTGACACAGATTCATTGGCCGGAAAGAATGTCATCACAGTCGAGGGACTTTCTGATTGGGAACAGAAAGTTTACACTTATGCTTACGGGAAGGCAGGCGCTGTACAGTGCGGATTCTGTATTCCTGGTATGGTTATGTGCACAAAAGCACTTTTGGATGTAAATCCGGAACCAACCGATGATGAGATTCGCTATGCGCTGCGCAACAACTATTGCCGCTGTACAGGATATGTTAAGATCATGGACGCGGTACGTCTGGCAGCTAAGATTCTGAAAGAAGGGGTTTTACCAGATGATGGAGATTCTAGCTGGACTCTTGGTTCCCGTGTTTCTCGTATAGATGTTGAAGAAAAAGTGCTTGGAACAGGTAAATATCCGGATGACTATTATCCGGAAGGAATGCTCTATGGCGCTGCTCTTCGTAGCAAATATCCACGAGCTCGCGTACTTTCTATTGATACCTCTGCTGCCGAGGCTCTGCCTGGCGTAGAAGCAGTTGTAACAGCCGATGATATTCCTGGGGAGAATAAGATCGGACACTTAAAACATGATCAGTATTCACTGATTCCGGTTGGTGGACTGACTCATTATCTCGGAGATGCAATTGCCCTTATAGCTGCAACTGACATGGCAACTGTAGAAAAAGCAAAGAAACTTATTAAAGTTGAATATGAAGTACTTCCTCATGTGCATACAGTGGAAGAAGCTGCTGCTCCGGATGCACCTCTTGTTTATGATGAAGAAGAGACTAACGTATGTGCTTATAAGCACATCAGCCGCGGAAATGCGGAAGAAGCAATCAAGAATTCCAAGTACGTGATCTCACATCACTTTGAGACACCTTGGACTGAGCATGCTTTCCTTGAACCGGAATGTGCTGTTTCTTTCTATGATGAAGACGGTGACATTTTCGTATATTCAACAGACCAGTCTGCTCACCAGACACTACACGAAGTTACACTTATGCTTGGAACGGATAAAGTAAAGGTTCAGAACGCATTAGTCGGTGGTGGTTTCGGTGGCAAAGAAGACATGACTGTTCAGCATTTAGGTGCATTGCTTACTTATGTAACAAAGAAACCGATCAAGATGAAATTATCCAGAGCAGAATCCTTGCTTGTTCATCCAAAACGTCACCCATTCTACATGGATATGACAATGGGATGCGATGAGAACGGAGTGATCCAGGGTGTAAAAGCGATTGTTAAATCTGACACAGGTGCATTCGCTTCTCTTGGTGGCCCGGTTCTTGAACGTGCATGTACACATGCAGCAGGACCTTACCATTATGAAAACTTTGAGATTGAAGGAACTGCTTACTATACAAATAACCCACCAGCCGGAGCATTCCGCGGATTTGGTGTTACACAGACTTGTTTCGCAACAGAGACACTTCTGAACATGATGGCCGACAAAGTTGGTATCACACCTTGGGAAATCCATTACCGTAATGCGATCCGTCCAGGCGAAGTACTTCCAAACGGACAGATTGTAGATAACTCTACAGGTCTTGTAGAGACACTTGAGGCTGTCAAAGAAGAGTATGATGCTGCGCTTGCGGCCGGTAAGGCTGTTGGCCTTGGTTGTGCTATGAAGAATGCCGGCGTTGGTGTTGGTATCCCGGATACAGGACGTGTAAAATTAATAGTTGAAGAAGATGAAAAACTTCACATCTTCACTGGTGCTTCCTGTATCGGTCAGGGACTTGGTACTGTACTTGTACAGATGATCGTTACAAATACAGATCTTTCCCGTGATGATATCGTCTATGAGCGAAGCAACACATGGATTTCACCTGATTCCGGTACAACTTCCGGTTCTCGTCAGACACTTGTAACTGGTGAAGCGTGCCGCAGAGCATGTGAAAAATTCATGGAAGCGAAAAACAGCGGTAAATCCATGAAAGATATGATTGGAGAAACTTTCTACGGAGAATATCTCGCTAAGACTCATCCACTTGGTGCAGATGTGCCTAATCCGATATCTCACGTTGCTTATGGATATGCAACTCAAGTCTGCATCCTTGATCCTAAGACAGGTAAGATTGAGAAAATGATTGCCGCACATGATGTTGGTAAAGCTGTCAACCCTCTCTCCTGCGAAGGTCAGATTGAAGGCGGTGTTGTAATGTCAATGGGATATGCACTCAGAGAGCAGTATCCAATCGATGAAAACTGTAAACCAATTGACAAATATGGTTCCTTAGGACTTTTCCGTTCTCACGAAGTTCCTGAGATTGAAGCAATCGTTATTGATAAACCTGGTCTGGATGTTGCCTGTGGAGCAATCGGTATCGGAGAGATCACATCCATCCCTACTGCTCCTGCAATCGCAGATGCATATTGCAGATTTGACGGAGAAAGACGCTACAGCCTTCCTCTTTCTAACACACCATATGAAAGGAAGAAATAATCATGGCAATTAAAAAGAGATTTCCTTACCGGGCAGCTCTAGTTGCCTGTAACGGTGGCTGCCGCGCAGCCGGCTCTGAATACGGTGGATGCAAAGATGGCTGCATCGGATGTGGAGCCTGTATAGAAAAATGTAAATTCGGCGCGATTTCCATGAATGAATATGGCGTTGCCGAAGTAGACGAAGAAAAATGTATTGCCTGTGGACAGTGTGCAAAAGTCTGTCCGCAGAACTTGATCAAAATCCACGATTGTGCAAACTACATTGTAGTTAAATGCTCTAACAAAGAAAAAGGAGCTGTAGCACGTAAGCAGTGTGAAGTCAGCTGTATTGGATGCGGTATCTGTGAGAAAACATGTACCGCCGGTGCAATTCATGTAGAAGATAATTGTGCTGTGATCGACGAAGAGATTTGCTTAAGCTGTGGAATGTGTTCTGTTAAATGCCCAAGACATGTAATCCATGATCTCCGCGGAGTATTTACAGCAGTAAGATAATACAAAAGCTATCGACTACGATAACAACACAGGTATGTGTTAAGTTATTGTAATCGATAGCTTTTTTATCTACTCATCTTCATCCAGAAACTCGATATCATCATCGTCATCGAGATAATCTAAATCATCCAGATCTTCCAAATCATCTAAGTCATCCAGATTTTCCAGATCATTCAAGTCATCTAAGTCACCCGGATCTTCATCAAAATCATAATCCTCTGTCGCATCTGCCTCATCAGCAGTTACTTCAATTTCGACGTCTTCCTCCCAATCTTCCTCGTCTACATCAAACTTCTCTTCTTTAAAGTTCTCCACTTCATCCTCTTCCAGATCATCTTCAAGATCATCAAATTCATCCATGCTGACAACTGTTGTGCCCTTGTCTTCTTTCAGGACATTTTCCGGAAGACTCTCTATAATCTCATCCAGCTCATCAAAATCATCCAGATTCTCAACCAGTGCCCTTGCCTTCTCGACTTCATTTTCTGTAGAATGTTCTTCACGGATCTCTGCAGCTTTAAGTAAATTCTTTTTCTTACGTTTTCCGGATTCCAAAAGAAGCTGGATCCAGATACTAAGTACACCAATTGCAACACAAAGTGCCACATGAATCATTCCGTTTTTATATGGCTGCAGATAAAAGATACTGCTGCCCGCTGCCATTGCTCCAAATACAGAAGAAGAAGCAATCAGCATAAAGTTATGAAACTTAATAGAAAGCAATGCACACACAAGACCAATACCCGCACAGATTCCATACATAATAAAATCCTGTGGTTTCATCAAATGTACACTGACAACAAAGACGAGTACCGCTACAGTCACAAATCCACCAATCTGCTTCTTCCATGCACCAAGCACCGCCAATACAAGTCCCACACCTGCTCCCGCCGCCAATGAGATCATCTGATCTAGACCTGCAATCACTCCGACCGCAATTCCAGCTGCACATCCTGCCGACAATCCTGCGATCACAGACCAAAAACGTACTAACTTCAGCCCCGTCAGACATAACAGTACTGCTCCGACCGTTATAACGATCAGAGAAACAAATTCCATCTGACTCAAATGATGACTGCTTTCATTAAGTCCAGCCAGAACAACATCCAGGTCAAAATTCAGAATTGTATCAATCATATCATTTACATTCATTATTTACACCTTCGTCCCTTACTATTTATTACTCACTACTGCTCATTTTAGCAATTTTTTTTACTGATTACAAGTGTTCATTTCACCTTTCCATTGACTTCTTATTCTTCTCCACTTAAAATAGAAGAGAAATGCTATTGCTGACCGCATAATACTATGAACAGCAATGAAATGCTAACATAAAGGAGTTTATTATGGAACAGTTAAGAATACCTGCTGGCTATCATTCCCCTCTTACAATTCGTGAGACAGAAGTAGCCATCAAAGAAGTGAAAGACCACTTCGAGCGTGCTCTAGCAAAGAATCTCCACCTGACACGAGTGTCAGCACCACTGTTTGTCCGTCCAGAATCTGGTCTGAATGATAACTTAAACGGTGTTGAACGTCCGGTTTCCTTTGACATCAAAGAACAGGATGGTTCTGTTGCAGAGATCGTTCATTCTCTTGCAAAATGGAAGAGATATGCATTGAAGAATTATAATTTCCATTCCGGCGAAGGACTTTACACAGATATGAGTGCGATACGTCGTGATGAAGATACAGACAACATCCACTCTCTGTATGTTGACCAGTGGGACTGGGAAAAAGTAATTTCTAAGGAAGAACGTAACACAGAGACACTTCAGTATACTGTCCGCAAAGTCTACCGGGCTCTGAAAGATACAGAAGAATACATTTCCAGACGTTACAACTATATTGATCCTCTTCTTCCTGATGATATCTTTTTCATCACTACACAGGAGCTGGAAGACCTTTATCCGGATCTTACTACCAAAGAACGTGAAAAAGCGATTGCAAAGGAAAAAGGCGCAGTGTTTATCTCAAAGATTGGTGGCGTACTTGCTTCCGGCGAAAGACATGACGGCCGTGCACCGGACTATGATGACTGGGAGCTGAACGGTGACATTATCGTTTACTATCCGGTTCTTGACATCGGTCTTGAACTCTCTTCTATGGGAATCCGTGTTGACGAAGACTCGTTAAAGGCACAGCTCAAAGAAGCCGGATGTGAAGATCGTGCAGAACTTCCATTCCAAAAGGCACTGCTCAACGGCGAGCTTCCATATACAGTCGGCGGCGGTATCGGACAGTCCCGTATCTGTATGTATTACTTAAGAAAGGCTCATATCGGTGAAGTACAGTCTTCCCTCTGGCCTGAAAATGTAGTTGAAGCTGCTGCTGATGCCGGCATCCACCTTCTCTAAACACAAGACAGACCAGCCAATTATATGATAAAAAGCAGATTCGAATTCTACTGGAGCATCTCTCCTTTGAATTCGAATCTGCTTTTTTATTCTCCTCTTATTCTACAATCAGCAACTGTTCTTTCTCTTCCTCAGACACCCTGTTCCAAAAAACATTAAAATCATCAAATTCCGGCAAATAGATATCTGCCGTATTCCAGATCTGCGCCAGATTCTTGTCATTTGCCTTATCATAAACTGCTACTGTCTTAAATCCCGCATGCTTTGCCGTTCTCAAAGCCTGGTAAGTATCTTCAAACACCCAGGTCTGTTCCGGCTCCGTATCCAGCTGCAAAAGTGCTGCGAAATAAATATCCGGCTGATCCTTACCGTTTCCGATCTCAGATGCTGTAAAAACCCCTTGAAAATAAGACAATACCTTCAATCTGCTCAGAGCTGCTTCTGCATTCTTCCGGTCACCTGTTGTTGCGATCACCATAGGAATCTTTCGCTCTCTGAATTCCTCCAGATACTGACGAACTCCTTCTTTCAGTGGAACACGCTTTGCATAATAATCTTCCACTTCCTTATTCAGCCCGTGTACAACCTCTTCCACTGTCTTCTCCAGGTTATAATGTGAGATCAGATAATCTGCCGCCTCCTCCAGGCTCATCTCAAATAATGTCTCTCCCAGATTCTTCTCGGCCTCAATTCCCAAATGATCCAAATACAATTCTCCAAGATTCTCCCAGACAGGCATGGAATTGAGAAGGACACCATCTACGTCAAATATTACACCTTTTATCATGTCATTCCTCTTTTCTGCTATGCACTACATTATAATCTCCCTAGAAACGCATGTCAACCGTTACTGTTCACACGATGTGCGACCAGCAACGCATCTCGCCATTTTAAATCGCCTTTGGCGATGGGGCGAGATGCATTCAAGTCAAAACACGCATCCTCCGTGTCAATCAGCGGAATGATTGACACGGGAGTAAACAGTAACTGTCAACCATCAGAAAAAGACCTTCTGCCGGCAGATCAACCACTTGCAAAAGGTCTTTATAAAATGCTGTTATTTATTTTGTCTCAAGGATCTTATCAACACTTGCCAGTTTTACACTCAATACAAATACTTCAGCGGCAACTGCAAGTTCTTCCGGTGTTGGATAAGACGGTGCGATACGGATATTGCTGTCATGTGGATCTTTTCCATAAGGGAATGTTGCTCCCGCTCCTGTCATAACAACGCCAGCTTCTTTCGCCTTCGCAACAATCGCTTTCGCACATCCATCCAGCGCATCAAAGGAGATGAAATATCCTCCGCGTGGCGCGATCCATGATCCAATCTCAAGTCCGCCAAGTTCTCTTTCAAGAACTTCAAGAACAGTCTCAAACTTCGGACGCAGGATATCTGCATGTTTCTTCATATGTTCTACAATTCCGTGAATATCTCCGAAGAATCTTACATGACGCAGCTGATTTACCTTATCATGTCCGATCGTCTGCACACGCATTGTGCTTCTGATATCCTCCAGGTTCGCATCAGATGCTGCCATTGCTGCAATTCCTGATCCCGGGAAACTGATCTTAGATGTAGAAGAAAACTTGTAAACCATATCCGGGTTACCTGCCTTCTTACACTCCATCAGAATCTCAATCAGATAATCCTGTTTATCTTCATATAAATGATGTACGCAGTAAGCATTATCCCAGAAGATACGGAAATCTTCTGCTGCCGGCTTCAGGTTCGCAAAACGGAACACTGTCTCATCAGAATATGTGATTCCCTGTGGGTTAGAGTACTTCGGTACACACCAGATTCCTTTGATTGCCGGATCACTGCTTACAAGTTTCTCAACCATATCCATATCCGGTCCTGTTGATGTCATCGGTACATTGATCATCTCAATTCCGAAATGCTCTGTAATCGCGAAATGTCTGTCATATCCCGGAACCGGACATAAGAATTTTACCTTATCAAGCTTACACCATGGAGTACTTCCCATGATACCATGTGTCATTGCACGTGCTACCGTATCATACATCACATTCAGACTTGAGTTTCCGAAAATGATCACGTTATCTTTCGGAACTTCCATCATATCTGCAAGAAGCTGTTTTGCTTCATCAATTCCATCAAGTCCGCCATAGTTACGGCAGTCAACACCATCTTCACAAGTCAGATCAACACCACTTGTCAGTGTATCCATCATCCCCATTGACAGATTCAGCTGGTCTGCTGACGGTTTTCCTCTGGACATATCCAGTTTCAGACCTTTTGCCTTCACTTCTTCAAACTGCGCCTCCAGGCCACTCTTTAATTCCAATAACTCTTCTTTGCTCAAATCTTTATATGCAGTCATTGCAGGAATCCTCCACTTTCTTTATTTTTTCACTTTTGTTATTGTATATAATTTTTGACGTTTCGTCAATGGGTTCTTGCATTCTTTTTTATTTTTTTGTTTTTTTCAGCTTTATTTTCACATGTTTTGCATTTCAAAAATGTTTTTCATTCATTTTCCACTATATTCCGTGTTATCCCTCTATCCCATCAGGTTTTATCTATGCATTATTGATTTTTTCTCCCCTCCTGTGATATCCTTAGAAAGTAGATTCCAGTCAGCATTCCACTTGACTGTGAATAAAAATCTTATGATTCTATGGAGGTACTAAAATGAATTTTACATTTGCACACAATAACCTGAATGTATATGATCTTGAAAAATCACTGGATTTTTACCAGAAAGCTCTGAATTTAAAAGTAGAACGTGAAAAACTTGCCGATGACGAAAGTTTTAAGCTTGTATATCTCACAGACGGTGTGACTCCGCATCTTTTAGAGCTCACCTGGCTGCGTGATATGGATCGACCATATGAACTGGGAGATAATGAGATCCATCTTGCATTTGCTGTCGATGATTTCGATGCTGCTTACAAAAAACATAAAGAGATGGGATGTATCTGCTTCGAAAATCCATCTATGGGAATTTATTTTATTGAAGATCCTGACGGATACTGGCTGGAAATTGTACCGGGCAAATAAAAAAAGTTTTAAAAAAAGGAATCAGCATCACTGATTCCTTTTTTGGTTCTAATATCTTACATAATATGTAACACGTACAGAACTTACCTTAACCGGTACTCCTGTCTGCTGTGCTTCGATCATCTGTCCGCCGCCAATGTAAATTGCTACATGTCCCGGTGTCCAACAGATATCTCCCGGCTGTGGATTATTTACGATTGTTCCATGCGCAAGAATATCTCCACTTGTTCTTGGAATTGGAATTCCAGCCTGTCTGTAGCAATACTGTACAAGTCCTGAACAATCCAGTCCAACTCCCGGTGTAGTTCCGCCCCATACATATGGAACTCCGATCTGTGAATACGCCGCATTTACAATAATGCTTCCCTTATCAGCACTATAACTTGGGCTTGATGAGGAAGAACTTGAGCTGCCTGAGCTTGAACTGCCGGAAGAACTACTGCTTGAGCTACCGGAGCTTGAACTGCTTGAGCTTGAGCTGCTTGAACTTCCTGAGTTTGAACTACTGGAAGAACTATTGTTTGAGTTATTTCTATTAGAAGTACTACTGCTTGAGTTGTTCTTCTTAGCTGCTTCCTCGGCAGCTTTCTTTGCTGCTTCTTCTGCTGCCTTTCTCTTAGCTTCTTCTTCCGCTGCTTTCTTTACAGCTTCATCAATCTTAACATCGAGATTTGCGATTTCACTACTCTTCTCTGTGATTGTTGTATTCAGTTCATCCTTCTGTGCATCATACTCTGTCTGTGTCTCCTGCAGATCAGCCATCTTTGTCTCAAGTGTTGTCTTAAGATCTTCTACTTTCTGAACTGTCGCAACATACTCTTCGAGCTTATCTCTGTCATAAGAATGTACCTGCTGGGAATATTCTGCCTGTGTCAGTACACTGGAAATATCTCCGGATGTCAGTACCTTCTCCACTGTGGCAGTTCCTGTTCCTTCTTCATACATATACTTAATACGAAGCTTCATAGCTGCATACTGCTGTTCCTGTTCCTCCTGCGCTGTTTTCAGATCTTCCTCTGTCTGAGAGATTTCCTCACCTGTTTCGATCAGGTCATTCTCAAGATCAGAGATCTTGGTCATAAGTGAATTCAGCTGTGTCTGAAGATCGCTTACCTGGTTCTGTGTCTCCTGCTTCTTCTGCTTCAGATCACTGACTTCGTCGGCAAGTACCGGTGTAACAGTCATTGTACATGCAAGTGTTACTGCAAGAATCATACTGCTTACTTTTTTTAACTTCATCTTTCCACCTATCCTTATTTTTATCTAGTCCCCCATGTGATGCATTATAATTTTCGTATCATAACTCGTTGTAAATAGTTACATTATAATTCCACATACTCATATGTTATAATACAACATCTATCGCTTTTTTTCAACATATTTCTCGTAACAAGAGGGTATTTTATTTACATTCTATGCTCAATATTATAGCGTATTTATGTAATATTTTCAATACTCCTCCTTACTTTTTTCATTTTTTCGTAACATTTTCGTAACAAAAAAATCTGGAAAGTTCTCTTTATTCTTAGATAAACTTTCCAGATTCCTGTTTCACTGTATGATCTTTTATTTTCTACTGAATATATAAGTTTGTATATCCCATCAGGCTTTCATCCACTTCTCTTGCCACTTCACGACCTTCACGGATAGCCCATACAACAAGAGACTGTCCTCTGTGCATATCTCCGGCTGTGAATACATCTTTCACATTTGTAGAATATTTTCCTGCCTCTGTCTTTACATTTGTGCGTTCATTCACTTCTACACCAAATGCTTTTGTTACATAATCCTGACTTCCAAGGAATCCAGCTGCGATCAGAACAAGATCTGCATCTACGGTATACTCGCTTCCTTCTACAGGAACCATCATTTTCCGTCCGGTCTTCTCATCTGTCTTACTCTCAAGCTTGATAAGAACTGCCTTACAGAGATTCCCTTTCTTATCTTTTACGAATTCTTTCACTGTCGTTGTGTAAACGCGAGGATCAGAACCAAACACAGCGATTGCTTCCTGCTGGCCATAATCTGTCTTGCAGACTCTTGGCCACTCCGGCCATGGGTTCAGCGGTGTCCTCTCGTCCGGTGCTTTCGGCATCATTTCCAACTGAAGAACGCTCTTTGCCCCATGACGGATAGATGTTCCGACACAGTCATTTCCTGTGTCACCACCACCGATTACAATTACATTTTTCCCTTTTGCAGAAATATAGCTTCCTGCTTTGAGTTTCATATCATTTGCCCATAGTGCTTTCGTTGTTGATTTCAGGAAATCTACTGCGAAATAAATTCCCTGTGCATCTCTTCCCGGTGCTTTGATATCTCTTGGATTGGATGCTCCGCATGCAAGGATCACGCGGTCATATTCCTTCAGGATATCTGCTGCTTTCACATCTTTACCAACATTGCATCCTGTCTGGAATGTAATTCCTTCTTCTTCCATAATAGCAATCTTGCGGTCGATGATCTGTTTCTCCAGCTTCATATTCGGGATTCCGTAACGGAGCAGTCCCCCCGGTTTGTCCTCACGTTCAAAAACAGTTACCTGATGGCCTCTTCTGTTCAGAAGATCTGCTGCCGCAAGTCCGGACGGACCGGAACCAATCACTGCGACTTTCTTTCCTGTACGCACTTTCGGTGGATTTGCCTTTGCATATCCCATCTCATATGCATTTTCAATAATTGCATATTCATTACTTTTTGATGCAACTGCTTCCTGATTCAGTCCACAGGTACATGCATTTTCACACAGTGCCGGACATACACGGGAAGTAAATTCCGGAAAATTGTTTGTCTTTTTCAGACGTAAATAAGCTTCCTTCCAGTTTCCATTGTAGATCAAGTCATTCCACTCCGGCACAAGGTTGTGCAGTGGACATCCACTGGCCATTCCTGCAAGCGGCTTTCCAGACTGGCAGAACGGAACTCCGCACGCCATACAGCGCGCGCCCTGAAGCTCCTGTTCTTCTTTGCTAAGAGGCGTATGGAACTCATTGAAATGTTTGATGCGTTCCAATGGGCTCTCTGCCGGTTTATCCTGTCTTTCATAATCCATAAATCCTGTCGGTTTTCCCATCTCTATGCCTCCTATCTTCCGTTCTTAATCATATTAAATGCTTCGATTTTTGCTTTTTCTCTGCTAAGTCCTTTTTCTTCCATCTGGATGATCGTGGACATCATTCTCTCATAGTCTTCCGGAATGATCTTCTTGAATTTTGGCAGATATTCTTTGAAATTATCAAGAATCTTCTTACCTACCTCAGAGTTTGTATAAGCAACATGCTCCTGGATCATTCCTTTTAATTCCTGTACATCATACTTATCTGTGACACGTTCAATGTTGACCATTGCTTTATTTACTTTACGATACAGGCTGTTATCGAGATCGATCACATAGGCAATACCGCCGCTCATTCCGGCTGCAAAGTTCTTTCCAACCTGTCCAAGTACAACAACACATCCACCTGTCATATATTCACATCCGTGATCTCCGACACCTTCTACAACTGCACGTGCACCAGAGTTTCTTACCGCGAAACGTTCTCCGGCAACACCTCCTACAAATGCTTTACCACTTGTAGCTCCGTAAAGAGCAACATTTCCGATGATAATGTTCTCATCTGATTTAAATTTCACACCTTTCGGCTGGCAAACAACCAGTTTTCCACCGGAAAGTCCTTTTCCAAAATAGTCATTACTGTCTCCTGTCAGTTCCAGTGTCAGTCCTCTTGGGATAAATGCTCCAAAGCTCTGACCGCCGGCACCTTTACACTGGATCACATAGCTGTCTTCTTCCAGTCCTTCCGGATATCTTCTTGTAATCTCAGATCCGAAAATTGTTCCGAAAGTACGGTCTGTATTTGTAACATCTACTTCAAGTCCTCTCTTTTCTCCTCTTTCAAGGGCTGGGAGAAGCTGTTTCAATAGTACTTTTTCATCCAACGTCTTGTTAAGTTCAAAATCATAGACTTTCTTTGGATTAAAGATAACACCTTTCTTCTCTTTCGCATATGGATTGTACAGAATCTGTGACAGATCCAGTGTTGCGGCACGCTCTGATGTCGGAACGTCTTTTACTTTCAGAAGATCTGTACGTCCTACCAGTTCATCCACTGTGCGGACACCAAGTTTTGCCATATATTCTCTTAATTCTTCTGCAATAAAACGCATAAAGTTAACAACATATTCCGGTTTTCCGCTGAAACGTTTTCTAAGCTCCGGATTCTGAGTTGCAACACCAACCGGACAAGTATCCAGGTTGCAGACACGCATCATAACACATCCCATTGTTACAAGCGGAGCTGTTGCAAATCCAAACTCTTCTGCTCCAAGGATTGCTGCGATCGCAACATCACGCCCACTCATGAGCTTACCATCTGTCTCAATACGGACACGCTCACGCAGACCATTCTGAATCAATGTCTGATGAGTTTCTGCAAGTCCAAGTTCCCACGGAAGTCCTGCATTCTGAATCGAGCTTCTCGGTGCTGCTCCTGTTCCTCCGTCATATCCTGAGATCAGGATAACTCCGGCTCCTGCTTTTGCAACACCAGCAGCGACTGTTCCTACACCTGCTTCTGATACCAGTTTCACAGAAATTCTTGCATTTTTATTTGCATTTTTACAGTCATAGATCAGCTGTGCAAGATCCTCAATCGAATAGATATCATGATGTGGCGGTGGTGAGATCAGACTCACACCAGGTGTTGAATGACGAGTCTTTGCGATCCATGGATATACCTTTCCACCCGGAAGATGTCCTCCTTCTCCTGGTTTTGCTCCCTGTGCCATCTTGATCTGGATTTCCTGTGCACTGACCAGATACCTGGATGTAACTCCGAATCGGCCGGAAGCAACCTGCTTGATTGCAGAGCATCTGTTTGTGTCAAGACGTTCAATATCCTCTCCTCCTTCACCGGAGTTTGATTTACCATGAAGCATATTCATGGCGATCGCCATTGTCTCATGTGCTTCTTTTGAAATAGAGCCATAGGACATCGCACCTGTCTTGAATCTTGTTACGATTGAATCTACGCTTTCTACTTCATCAAGCGGTACACTCTTCTTCGGGAAATTGAAATCAAGCTGACCTCTCAGATTGATCTTCTCGCCTTCCTCATCAACCATCTCTGTATACTGCTTGAACATTTCATAATCACCACGTCTTGTGGACTGCTGAAGCATATGGATTGTCTGTGGATTATAGAGATGTTCTTCTCCGCCACTTTTATATTTATGTTTTCCAACACTGTCCAGTGTCATATCAACCTGCAATCCAAGCGGATCGAATGCTTCTGTATGGAAAGCAGTGTAATCTTCTGCAATTTCTTCAATACCGATACCACCAACACGGCTGACTGTATCTGTAAAATAGCGGTTAATAAAATCTGTCTTGAGACCGATTGCTTCAAAAATCTTTGCTCCCTGATAGGACTGGATTGTTGAAATTCCCATCTTGGATGCAATCTTAATAATTCCATGAATTACCGCTGAATTATAATCATCTACTGCTGCATAATAATCTTTGTGAAGCAGATTTGCCTCGATCAGATGACGGATTGACTCATGTGCAAGATATGGATTGATTGCACATGCTCCATATCCAAGCAGTGTTGCAAAATGATGAACCTCTCTAGGCTCTCCACTTTCCAGAATCATCGCGACTGAGGTTCTCTTCTTTGTACGTACCAGATGCTGCTGCAGTCCAGATACTGCCAGAAGTGACGGGATTGCAACGTGATATTCATCTACCTCACGGTCTGTCAGAATCAAAATATTAGCGCCCTCGCGGATCACACGGTCAACTTCAATGAAGAGATACTCTATCGCCTTCTCAAGACTTGTGTTTTTATAATAAGTGATTGGAATCTCTGCAACTTTGAATCCATCCACTTTCATATTTTTAATTTTCAGAAGATCTGTATTGGTCAGAATCGGGTTATTGACTCTGAGCATCTTACAGTTCTCTTCCTTCTGCTCCAGAAGGTTACCGTCTGTTCCGACATAAATTGTTGTAGATGTTACAACTTCCTCACGGATTGCATCGATCGGTGGGTTTGTTACCTGTGCAAACAACTGTTTAAAATATCCGAACAGTGGCTGACGTTTCTGCGAAAGGACTGAAATCGGTGCATCCATTCCCATCGCTGCGGTTCCTTCGGCACCGTTCTTTGCCATTGTCAGAATAGAAGTTTTCACGTCTTCATAAGAATAACCAAACGCTTTCTGAAGCTGTGTACACTCTTCGGCAGTATACTTTGGCACATCCTTATTCGGGATTTTCAAATCCTTCAGCTGAATCAAATTACTGTCCAGCCATTCTCCATATGGGAACTGATTTGCATATTTTTCTTTTAATTCCTCATCATCGATCACGCGTCCTGCAACAGTATCAACAAGAAGCATTTTGCCTGGATGAAGTCTTTCTTTCATCACGATCTTGGATGGATCAATATCCAGAACTCCAACCTCTGAAGAAAGAATCAGATTGTCATCATCTGTAATGTAATATCTGGAAGGGCGAAGTCCGTTACGGTCAAGTACGGCTCCCATAACATCTCCATCTGAGAACAAGATTGACGCCGGTCCATCCCATGGCTCCATCATTGTTGCATAATACTGATAGAAATCTTTCTTGTTCTGGGACATCTCTTTATTGTTGATCCATGGTTCCGGAATACAGATCATAACTGCAAGCGGAAGATCCATTCCACTCATCACCATGAATTCTAATGCATTATCAAGCATCGCGGAATCAGATCCGGAAGTATTGATCGCAGGAAGCACCTTGTGGAGTTCACCTTTCAGACATCCTGCCTCCATTGTCTCTTCACGGGCACGCATCTTATCTGCATTACCACGGATCGTATTGATTTCTCCGTTGTGGACCATAAAGCGGTTCGGATGCGCTCTCTGCCAGCTTGGTGCAGTATTTGTACTGAATCTGGAATGCACCATTGCAATTGCAGAAATAAATTCTTCGTCCTGCAGATCTTCAAAGAAAAGTCTCAGCTGTCCTACAAGGAACATTCCTTTGTAAACGATTGTTCTACTGGAAAGTGAAACAACATAAGTGTCATCACTGCTCTGTTCGAAGATTCTTCTGACTACATACAGTCGACGGTCAAAGTCGATTCCTTTCTCGTATTTTGCAGGACGTTCAATAAATGCCTGCATAATACATGGCATGCAATCTACCGCTGTCTTTCCAAGAATGTCCGGATGAATCGGAACTTCTCTCCAGCCCAAAAGTTTCAGTCCTTCTTTTTTTACAATAACTTCGAAAATCTTTTTCGCCTGATTGCGTTTTAATTCATCCTGCGGAAGAAAGAACATACCTACACCGTAATCTCTTTCATCTTTCAGCTTGATTCCAAGTGGCTGACAGACTTTCTTGAAAAATCCATGAGGAATCTGTGTCAGAATACCCACGCCATCTCCTGTCTTTCCTTCTGCATCTTTTCCGGCTCTGTGCTCAAGTTGTTCTACAATACTCAAGGCTCCTGCCACTGTACTATGTGTCTTTTTGCCTTTGATATTGACAATTGCACCAATACCACAGTTATCATGTTCAAAACTTTCGCGGTAAAGACCACGATTCTGACTTTCCATTTCTTTCCTCATAGTCGCTATCCTTTCTTCCTGTAATCTAAAGTTTACTTTAAAATCTTCTTTATTCGGCGCATTCAATCATTTCTTTCTCACGTCGTGTAAAACTTTTTCTAGAATATACACCCTTTTACCCAGGCTGTAAATAGGGAAATCCTTGTGAATTGTCTGATTATTTGATTTTTCATTGATTTTATTTGAATAGTTAGATTATTTTGATTTCCTTATAAAAATAATATTAATTATTAAGATTTCTGTTTTTCTTTGATTTTATTTGATAAAATAATAGATTAAAAAGAAAAAACGCGACAAGGTTTCGCACCTCATCGCGCACAATTTAAGATTGTATTTTTATCAGTACAATTTATTTCATTTGTATTTCTTCATTATTCCTCTGTTTTCTGAGTACTCACCGGATCCCCGCTTCTCTGAATCCACACAAAACAAGCTGCACAGATAAATGTGCTGATAATCACTGCCGCTGCCATTTTAAACGGTTCTCTGGCAAGCCAGTTAAACACTCCGATATCTGTAAAGATCAAAGAGCCCAGATTCAAAACAACGTGAAGCATAATCGGAGCTTTCATTGAACCAAATTTCTCATAAATATAGCACAGAAGAATTCCTAGGAGGAAAGTGTAGATCATCTGTACCGTGTTGGTGTGTGTGACTGAGAAAAACAGCGCTGACCAGATTGCCGCATAATAAAATCCTCTGGTCTCCCGGTACCTCTGATAAAGCACTCCGCGGAACATAAATTCCTCTGCAATCGGAATTGCAAATCCAAATACAATAATCTGGACCACAAAATCTGCTGAATACATATTCTGTGCGGTCTGGATATACTCCGGATCAACCAAAACGGCCTGTGCCATAGCGGACAGACATGTAGCACCAATACTTCCGATCACTCCCATCACAAGAAGTGACCAGTAATTCTTCAGTGGCTTTTGAACTCCCATCCGCTGTATCCCTGCAATCTGCTCTTTCTTTCGATCGATAACAAACAACGTAACTGTCAGAAACAACGTCGCTGCTGTAGCAATCCCTGCAATCGCAACCTGACCTCCTATGATTTTATCAAACGCTGGACTTAATACTTCATAGTACTTATTCATCATTTCCTGATAATTAAGGACTTCTCCACTTTGTGTCATCCTGGAAGATGCTTCCCCCATAAAAGGAAGAATGATTATAAACTCAATCACAAATTCCATCACCAGCTGGATTCCCCAGAATCCAAGTAGAGGACCGGCAGCTCTCCAGAAGGAGCGTCTCGGATCATTTTTCATAAGACAATTCCTCCGCTATCTTCTGAATCCACTCTCTGATCTTTCTTGCTTCACCTTTTACAGTTCCCTGAACCATCTCCGGCTTTCCGCCTCCCCGTCCTTCGAATGCAGCATTTAACATTTTGGAAAATGCACGAAGATCCTGGGTTCTGCTTCCGATCACATAACGGTATCCCGCTACATCATTTCCATAAAACACAGCACAAAGAATTCTTTCTTTTTCAAGCACTTCATTCACATACTGACGCATGGCATCCGCACTGATATCCTCTGAAAACATACAGACCGTTTTTTCTTCTTCCGGAACAGACTGCGCCCAGACGTGTACAAGCTGGCGTTCTTTCTCCACCAGTGTCCGTTTCAAAGAATCCAGCTCTTCTTTCAAATGTCCCACTGCCTCTGCTGTCTCATATTCTTTCGCACAGAGCAACGCTGAAATTTTCCTGTTCTGTTCCTGCTTCTTCTCATAATCTGTAAGTGCACGGCTTCCACAGAGCATTGTCACACGAACGCCGCCTTTGTATCGCTGCATATTAACAAGCTTGATCATACCGATCTCTCCTGTGCGTTCAACATGCGGCGCACAGCACGCACAGATATCATATCCCGGAACCGATACGATACGAACCTGTCCCTCAATCTCAATCTTACTGCGATAATCCAGTTCTTCCAGCTCTTCTTTGGATGGATAAGACACTTCGATTGTCAGATTCTTCCACACTGCACGATTTGCTTCAAGTTCAATCTCCTGCAGTGCTTCTTTTGATATCTCTCCATCAAAATCCATCGTACAATCTTCTGTTCCAAGATGAAATCCGACATTGTTGAAACCGTATCTTGCATGCACGATTCCGGAAACAATATGCTCTCCGGTGTGCTGCTGCATCTTCATAAATCTGGTCTCCCAGTCGATCTCGCCTTCAACAATCTCTCCTGCTTCAAACGGCTGATCTGTAATATGCAGAATTCTTCCATTCTTTTCCCGAACATCAGATACCTTCGCATCCTTCAGTTTTCCTGTATCTGCATACTGTCCGCCGCCTTCCGGAAAGAATGCTGTACGGTCAAGTTCTACCGCATAGCATCCTTCCTTTTTCTCATACGGCTCACATTCCAGAACCATTGCAGTAAATTTTGAAAGATGGCTGTCATTGTAAAACAGTTTTTCTGTTCTTGTACCATCCATCAATCCATTTTCTGTCATAATTCGTATTACATCCTTTCCGGAGCTGTAAATCCAAGAAGGTCAATGCAGGTCTCAAGTACTTTTTTCGCAAGTGTAAGAAGCGCAAGATAACCTTTCTTCTTCTCTTCGTCTTCTTCTGCAAGAATCTTTGTCTCATGATAGAACTTATTAAAGTCGTTCGCAAGATCATAGATATATGCACACAACTTATGAGGAGCTGTCTCTTTATATACATTATCGATCACTTCATTGAATTTCACTACCTGAAGCATCAGAGACTTCTCTGCATCATTCTCAGCCGGTCTGATCGTTCCGTCAAGAACTCCGCCATTCTCAGCATATTTCTTGAGAATAGACTTAATTCTAACGATTGTATAAAGAATATACGGTCCTGTATTTCCCTCAAAGGAAGTAAATCTGTCAACATCAAAGATATAATCCTTAGAAGCCTGGTTAGAAAGATCTCCGTACTTGATCGCTGCAAGTCCAACTTCTTCTGCTGTACGTCTTGCATCTTCTTCCTCTACTGTACGGTTGTCCATGATCTTCTTATACATCTCATCATCAATCTCACGGATCAGATTCTCAAGACGCATAACACCGCCTTCTCTTGTCTTAAACGGCTTACCATCTTTTCCGTTCATTGTACCAAATCCAAGGAATGTAAGTTCTGTCTCCGGTTTTACAATTCCTGTCTTCTTCGCACAACGGAATACCTGCACAAAATGCAGTTCCTGACGCTTATCAACAACATAGATCACCTGATCTGGATCATACAGTTTCTCACGTTCTACCAGTGTAGCAAGATCTGTTGTATCATACAGCGCAGCTCCGTCAGATTTCAGAATCATACACGGAGGAATCTCTTTCTTATCTGTCTCTTCTGCAACGTCTACTACAAGCGCACCCTCATCATAATGTGCGAATCCTTTCTCCTTGAGCATCTCAACCATATCCGGAATATATGCCTGGGCATCTGCTTCACCTTTCCAGAGATCAAAATCTACACTCAGTCGCTCGTAGTTCTTCTTCAAGTCAGTTACAGACACATTCATGATATGTTTCCAGATTGCACGATATCCTTTATATCCATTCTGTAACAGATAAGTTGCATGAAGTGCTTCTTCTCTATAATCGTCGTGCTCTTTTGCATAAGCACTTGCTGTAGGATAAATCTCTTCCAGTTCACTGATCGTAAATGGTGCTTCTTCCGGATATTCTCCTTCAAAACTCTCATCAAAATACGGGAGTTCCGGTTTACGTTTTTTCAGCTCTGTGATGATCAGGCCCATCTGATATCCCCAGTCTCCCAGATGGATATCTCCTGTTACATCATTTCCTTTAAAACGGATAATACGTTTAATGCTCTCTCCGATAATCGCAGAACGAAGATGTCCGACATGCAACGGTTTTGCCACGTTCGGTCCGCCGTAATCAATAATAACTTTTTTCGGATTCTTTTCTTTTTCAACACCAAGATTCTCATCTGCTGCCATCTCATTCAAATACTCTGCAACAACTTCCGGTGCCAGCTTCAGGTTGATAAATCCCGGATTCACCGCTTCTGCTGATGCAAAATACTTGCTATCTGCAAGTTCTTCCACAACTGCATTTGCAATCATGATCGGAGCCTTCTTATATTTCTTCGCACCTGCCATTGCACCATTACACTGATATTCACAGAGATCCGGGCGGTTGGAAAGCGTAACTCTTGCAAGCTCTTCATCATATCCTGCTGCTTTGAACGCTTCTTTCATTTCTATTGTGATCATTTCCAGTAATGTCTTCAAAGTTTCACACTCCTCTTTACTTTTCGTTTGTCTTTTCTGCCTGACGGCAATTTTATTAAAACAAGTCTGCCTCCCAACTTTTCTGGAGACAAACAGCCACTATTTATTCTATCATGTATCCAACAGAACAGCAAGCGTTACTGTGCACAGTAATGGCAACGATTCAAATTGATCTGGACTGCCCCCGAAACCAATTGACATAAAAATAACCAATACTTATAATGTAACCACAGCTTTACACATACAGTTTCTACATCCTGTATGATATAACATCAGACAGAAAGGATATCCAACAATGTTAAAATTAGGTTCACACGTTGGCATGAGTGGAAAAGAAATGCTTCTTGGTTCTGCGAAAGAAGCCGTTTCTTACGGTGCCAATACATTTATGTTTTATACCGGAGCCCCACAGAATACCCGCCGAAAAGAAATCAGTGAATTGAATATCGAACCAGCATGGGAATATATGAAAGAACACGGAATTGATGAAATTGTCGTTCATGCACCTTATATCATCAACCTCGGTAATTCAATAAAACCAGAAACGTTCTCTCTTGCCGTAGAATTTCTGGCAAAAGAAATCGACCGCACGATTGCCTGCAGAAGCCACACTCTGATCCTTCATCCGGGTGCTCATGTAGGTGCCGGTGTCGAAATCGGAACTGCACAGATCATCAAAGGACTCAATGAAGTTCTCACTGCTGAGACTGACTGCTGTATTGCCCTTGAAACAATGGCCGGAAAGGGATCAGAAATCGGACGGAATTTTGAAGAACTTGCCCGGATTTATGATGGAGTTGTCCAGAATGATAAATTGAGAGTCTGCTTTGACACTTGTCATACAAGCGACAGCGGATATGATATCATCCATCATTTTGATGATGTTATGGAGTCTTTTGACCGTCTGCTTGGAAAAGATCAGATTGCCGTCTTCCATATCAATGACAGCAAAAATATTCCAGGAGCCGCGAAAGACCGGCATGAAAATATCGGCTTTGGAGAAATCGGTTTTGATGCAATTTCTACAATTGTCCATCACCCGGATTTCGAATCTGTACCGAAGATCCTTGAGACTCCTTATATTCCTTCTGTAACAAAAGCAAAGAAATCTTATGCCCCTTATAAGTATGAGATTGAAATGCTAAGAAACAACCGGTTTGATCCTGAAATGAAAGACCACATCCTTGCAGATTGTGAATAAAAAACTATATGAAAAAATCCTGTTATTCTCAGCCATCTGAATGTGCTGAAATAACAGGACTTTTTTATCCTATATATCTTATAGCGTCTGAGCGGAGTCGAACCGCCGCACATGCCTCCGGAGGGCATCGCTCTATCCACTGAGCTACAGACGCATAATCTTTTGTGCCCTTTGAATTTCAACCGAACACTTTATATATCCTAGCACAATTTTGCAATCTTGTAAAGAGCATTTCTTTCAATTTTCTCATTCCATCTTTTCTTTCTAAAAGGCCATTTGTATTTTCCCCAATCCTCTTTCATAAAGATATGCATGGTCACTGAGCACTTCTTCTGTGTCTACCTGCGTATGATTGATATCCTGTATCATAGCATCCAGTTCCTCTTTTGCAATTCCTTTTGATTTCGGCAAAATGATCACTTCATGGATACTGCTCGGGAGAATATAAAAATCCTCTTTCAAAATTTCACCGATCATCTCAAGAACATGCGGATAAAACATACAGGCTGCCCCCTGGATCTTGCTGGAATTCGTCAGTACATACATCTGACATTCTCTCTGCATGCCGCGGATTGCCTCCACTTCAATTCCGGTTATCCTGCGGATCATATCGGGAAGTGAGCAGATTTCTGCCGGAAGCAGTCTGACAGCACTTCTCATGGCCATTTCATATAATTCCTCTGTTTCAAGATTCCATTGCCTCATATACTCATTTGTGATCTGCATTGTTGCGCTTCCCTCACATTGCCGGTCTAAAATGACATAAAAGGTCAGCGAAAGATCCAGCACATCCAAATGCGGGATTTCTTCCAGTAATTCCCTGTTTTTC
>OLNE01000522.1_pt1 | contig 35589 bp, 60 predicted proteins | sample 1672431 | NCBI WGS metagenome assembly OLNE01 (sample SAMEA3136685, study PRJEB25190) | human gut metagenome | reverse complement strand
TTGCTATTGTCTACCAATTCTTGAATAATTTCACTTAACTCTTTCATAATCTATAATTGAATAAAAGTTGTAGGGTAGGAGGGACTCGAACCCTCACACATTTCTGTACTAGATCCTAAGTCTAGAGCGTCTACCAATTCCGCCACTACCCCAAAGTTACAATTCCCTGTCTCTTATTTTCTCAGCCATAGTACACATTTCTTGATAATACTTGACTACTTTATTGAACAATTCTTCAGGAATTATTGTACACTGTTCACTTCCCTGTCCGGGAAGCCATAGACGATTTATTATTCTCTTCTTTTCAAGACTTATTCTAGTTATATTACTGTCTATGAAGACCTCATAGAAATCTTCTTTAACATCTTCTCTGAAGGCAGTAATATCTTTAGTTATCTTAAAATAACCAAATGATTGCCCATTGAAGTTTATTTGAAAGCATTTTCCCTCAAAACTTTTTAGAAGTTGATTATTTTCTTCTTCTTTTAGTCTCCTTCTTTCTGTTTCCTCTCTAGCAATATTATCTAAATATTCACAATACTCTTGAAGAGAACAGCCAGGATGTTTCCTGGCATATTCTTTCATTGGACTTTCTCTTGACCACATTATTTCACTAATTTTAGTTCACAGCAAATGTTGAGTTTAGGAATAGGAATCCACTCACATATTCCATTGCTATCAACTGGTTTTCCTCCATTGATTGTACAAATAGTAATATGTGGTTTGGCATTTGCACAAGGCAAGTCTGGTATAGTAACTCTAAAAGCTATTGCTTTGTTAGAGAAACCTATTCCATTTACTTCTACCATCCATGATTCATCAATCTTCTTTACAAGAGAGTCATATATCTCTTTATCGTTTTGATTTTTGTGGAGCAGAGTACAATGGTCTAGGTATAAAGTACTTCCTCTTTGAAGGACCAGATTAGTTATAATAGGATTAGCAAAAATGATTTTCATAAGCTCATTCCTATTATGTTCATTTAAAAACAATCCGAAATACTGATAATTCATAAATTCCAATTTTTAATTCTCTAGTGGACCCAGAGGGCTTTGAACCCCCGACCTTCAGATTATGAGTCTGCTGCTCTGACCAACTGAGCTATGGGTCCAGATTTAGTCTCACTATCGTAGGACTATAAGCTTCCAACGTCCGACTGGCTACGGAAGGTTATTTACCGGTCTAATAACCTATTCTACTTTTCTATAATTCTCCTTATCCATAATTATATAATTTAGAAATACAGCCTTACTACCCCTATGTTCCTAGTTATTCTTTAGCTAGCTTTAGATTATTACTAGGTAATACCGCAACGGATTTATTCAGCTGACTTTACCGCCTCTTGGTATGCAAGGCTAGGTCTCCCTAGCGAAGCTGTATTTAGTTGGGCTACTAGGACTCGAACCTAGACTGACAGAATCAAAATCTGTAGTGCTAACCATTACACCATAGCCCAATTTTAACTTAGCTATTCTCTCGAACCGTTAAGCTCATATTTACCATGAAAACACACAATGCGTGGGAACGCCGAGAATTGAACTCAAGCCTAGGGTTTTTCAGACCCTCGTGCAACAACCACCTACACCACATTCCCATGTCCGTTTAATATATATAGGCATAGAAGAAGTAAACGGATAAAACCTTCGTTCTATGGAAAGAGTCCCAAAGCAAGTTATACACTAAGTAATATGTTACGCACATATCAAAGCGACTTCAACAGACTTGTGTCTATTAGCATTGTACACTACTAATAGAGTTTTGTTGGACCGTCCCTCAACCACCGCATCATATACTGACGTAAGGGGTCTACGCAGTCGATAGCCTACTCTGTGCACTTTCAGCTATCATTGTAATTTTAATACTTTTTTGTTCCACCAGTTAGTTAAATCTTGTAAAGAAAACTTAAATTCTTCCTCAAACTTTTCTACTGGAACAGTTTCATCTCCTAATTCTATTGCCCATCTCCAGCAAGCTTCTGTTTCAGCTACATCAATAGGCTCTTCCATTAACCAAGTATCATCCATAAGCATATCAAGAAATGACTTATGAAGAGACTTAAATATTTCAATTCTTTCTTCCATAACACATTTTATTAAGCGGAGGCAGCTGGATTCGAACCAGCGGGACCCGAAGGCCCTCCGTCTTAGCAGGACGGTGGTTTAAGCCACTCACCCATACCTCCAAATTGCGAAGGGGCTTTTGTTATACTTTACTATTGAAATTGTAAAGCCCCTTCGCTGTGAATTACTTCACTTCTTCAAACTCAGTTGTTTCGGCTTTCTTCTTCTCCAACTCTTTCTTGCCAAGAACACTTTTCAGTGTATCAGCGAAAGGTATAGAGCGAAGCAAGTCGAACGCAGGATTCAAGTTCTCAGCAGTTTTAGCCATGAAGTTACCAGCGGTATTCTCGTTACCATAAACAGTAACCTGTCCAAGGTGGACGTGTTCAAACATCTGGGCAGATGCTTCTGCAATACCTGTCAACTGGTCAACTGTCTTGTACTGAACCACCATTTCCGGAGTCAAGCCAGATTCAATCATCTTCTGGACTGCCAGAGCAGGAGCCATTTCAATAGCCTGGACTTTATCAGCCTCAGCCATCAAAGATGCTCTCTTACCCTCAGCTTCAGCAAGCAGTTTCTTTCTTGTACCTTCAGCTTCGGCTTCTAGCTGCAACTTTGTAGCATTTGCTTTAGCTTCTGCTTCTTTCAGAATTTCAGCAGCCTTAGCTTCGGCTTCAAGTACGGCTTTCTGCTTAACAGCTTCTGCCTCAATTGTGATACGTTCCTTCTCCTTTTGAGCGGGAACAATCGTCTCAGCATGAAGCTTAGCTTCCATAGCCAATGCGGCTGCTTCGTTTACTTCCAGTTGCTTTTCTTGCTTGGTTTTCTCAATAGTCATTTGAGCTTCTACCTTAGAAGTTCCTGCTACCTTTTCAGCTTCAGCCTTAGCTTTCTCGGCTTCTCCCTTAGCTTTAGAGACCTCAATTGTAGCATTTTGTTCTGCCACTCCTGCAATCTTATCAGCTTCGGCTGCCTTTACGCGCTTGTCTGACTCATACTTAGCAACTGCAGCTTCCTGTTCGTTAATTGCCTTTTGCGTCTCAGCTTCCTGTTTTTGCTTAGCCTGAGCAATACGAGTTTGTTTCTCTGCTTCTGCTTCTGCTTTCTTAGAGTCAGCTTCTGCTTTAGCCTTAGCTACATTAGCCTCAGCCAGTGATTCAGATTCTGCTCTATTGGAATCGGCTTCTGCTTGAGCTTTAGCTATAGCTGAAATTTTCTCAGCTTCTGCTTTAGCTTTCTCCGATTCTGCTGCGGTATTAGCTTTAGCAATATTGGCAGCTTGCTCAGCTTTCTGATTAGCAATACCTGATTGCTTATTCTTCTCAGCTTCTGCAAGTTTGATTTCTTTCTCCTGGTTAATCTCTGCCACACGAACCTCTTGCTCTTGTCTAGTCTGAGCAACAGTAGTTTCACGCTCTTTCTCAGCGTCTGCTACAGCAATTTCGCGTTGTTTGTTGGTTTCTGCAATCTGAATATCTCCTTTCTTCTTCTCTTCTGCAATGTCAGCCTGTGCCTGAGCAAGAGCTTTAGTTGCAGCTTTCTGACCTAGATTCTTGATATAGTTTGCATCATCCGAAATATCAGCATTGTTAATGTTGATAATACTGAAACCTACTTTATTCAACTCGGTCTCAATATTCTCCTTAGCTTTGCCGATAAACTTGATTCTATCAGCGTTAATTTCCTCAATCGTCATTGTAGCCATCAAGCTTCTCACTTCACCAATGAGAATATCCTTGATTTGGTCTGAGATTTCAGAAGTTTTAGCTGTTAAGAATCTACTTGCAGCATTTTGCATTAATGTTTGAGTAGTTCCAATACCAGTGGTCAATGTTACAGGAATAGTTACCTTAATCATTTGACTGGAAACACCAGTAACATTTACTTGAATTTGGATAGGTTTCAAGGACATTTTAGCCCAGTCTTGAATTACTGGCATTACGAATGTACCTCCACCATGAATGATTTTGGACGGCAGAATAACTTCCTCCGACTTTCCAGTCTTCTCGTTAACTACCTTTTTCTTACCAGCCTTACCAAATACAACCAAGATTTCATCACTAGCACACTTACGATACCGTGACAAAAGTCCAATAAAGGTTAAAACTACTAGCAATACAATAACACCTGCTACAATAAGAGTTTCTGTTGTCATCTTTTAAAAATTCTTTTTTAGTTAAAATAATACTTTCCATTCTCAAATTTAGAAATTACCACACGAGTACCAACCATATATCCCATTTTTGGGACTTCTGGATAGGCTACAATTTCCTCAGAACCTCCATTTACTTCAATAGTAATGAAGAAATGGTTTTCACAAGGAACTGTGATAATCCCAACCCTTCCAATCAAGGCTTCACCCTCTTCTGGAATAACTTGATGCTGGAGTTTTAAACAGAGTTTATATAAGTAGTAAAGTATAACCACGAAAAGAATACCGCATACTAATGCGATTAGATAATCATACCATTCTACAGAATGAGATACGGACTGCTTAACACAAAGCCATCCACTAGCTCCCATTAGAAAATGGACTAATCCCTTAAATGAGACAATATCACTCACGTTCATATCTAGTTCTCCATCTAAATCAACATCTAAGTCAGTGTCTCCACCAAACCAAGATAAAATGAATTGAACTAGAAAAATGCCATATGAAATGGCTGCCAAAAGATAATACACTTCACTCATCTCTTACAATATTTACAATCTGGGTCATGAACTACTCCACTGGTTCTAGATCTTTCATATCCCTCAGTAAACTTAATGTAATAATGGTTTTTGTACCGAAAGTGAATCACAGCGTCAAACGGAATGATTCCATCTGGAACACTCTTTGTTGCCTCTGACTCAAGAGTCGGTCTAGAGCAGCTACACAATAGAGCCAACCCCAATGAAATAATTGTTAACTTTTTCATAATCTAATTTATTAATTAAAATAGCATAGGATAAAGGATTCGAACCCTTACTTTCGGTTTTGGAGACCGACGTGCTAACCGTTAAACACCAATCCTATATGTTGCGGAAGGACAGGGATTCGAACCCTGGGGACGTGTTACCGCCCGACGGTTTTCAAGACCGTTGCAATAAACCTGACTCTGCCACCCTTCCAAAAGCTAGTCTTATGACTAGCTAAAAATCATACTAAGAAGCAATATTACACAGAATATAGCTGGAATACATAAGCCTATAGCTTGGACTGCTCCTCAGCTAAACATGCATATCATTGATGCTATAAAGAATACAATTCCTGTTAGAACACAGGTCCATCCTCCAACATCATCTGCATTGTCAGATAGTTTGCTTTTTCCTATTATAGCAAAATAAATACATAGAATAAGTAAAATAAAGCCTACTATCAATCCAGCAATTTCTTTATATAACAATTTCCATACTACAATAGTAATAGCTGTTTGTCCTAAATCTGATTCTGATATTCGTATAGCCGAATCTTCTACAGCTTTAAGAGTTTCATTAACCGCTACTCCTATTTCTTTACCTAAATTGGCATATTCAGAAACTTCCTTTATTTCACCCTTTATAGCTTTCTCTGTTGTTATCTTCTCGATTTGAGTTCTAGTTTCACTAGGCAACTTATCATAATCTTCTTGTGATATAGTTATCTGAGAAAAAGCTGCTACGCTCATCCAGAGCATAGCAAGCATAAGTATAAGAAACTTTTTCATTAGTCAAGCCATTCAAATTCTTTACCTTTAAAATGTCTTGCAAAACAAGCATCAAATACTAGCTTTCCAAACTGAGTTGACACATATTTGGCAATCTCTTCAGATTTGCACACAAGCATCCCGACACCGGAACCGGCATTGCTGACGCCATTGCTAGAATTGAAATAGCCGAGACCTGCAACACCGCCATAATTCGCGTCGCCGCCCACCAACGCGAATTTCTCGCCCTGATAACGGAAGTGTCCAATGACCTCTGCATCTTTCGGCACCGATTTCATTCTAAAGAACCGAACCCGAGGATACCATACAGTTCCAGTTAATAGATTGAACTTATGCTTTTCATTCAGCGCATCCAGAATTGTTTGCAACTTAGCTAGAGAACTTACGGACCTATTATAGCTAACAACATATCCAAGATAGTCTCTAGCGTCCTCATAGGTCTTTATTCGTCCCATAATATTCTCTGGAACAATTTCAACATTACCTGTTTTGGCATTGTAGATAGGCTTGTAGCCATCTGGACATTCAATTTCAATAGTTCTTTTCATTTGTTATAATATTTAATAAAACATGGTTTGGGTGTTATAGCGGATTCGAACCGCTGACCTCTACAGCCACAATGTAGCGTTCTGACCAACTGAACTAATAACACCATCAAATTATTCGAATAGCGGCAACAACTTATTTCCTAGTATCTTCACCGCTTTCTGTACATCAGCTATGGTTCTAAAATAAACAACACCTGGATATTTTACGTTTTGATGCATGACGACGTACACTCCTTTTATATCAGTTTCCGCCTTTCCAAATAGAGAAGAACCTTTTCCAAGAAAATAACCAGTATTACCCTCTGTTTTGCTCCATCCTTTATTTAGATAGTTAGCAGTTAGTTGTAGAAGAGCCAGAGAAGCAAATTGTTCTGATGCACTTTTAGGTAATGCTGATATAGTCCACTTTTCTGATTCTAATACTTCTAGAAAAGAAGGAATTAGCATTTCTTCACTAAATGCAGTAAGAGCTAATTTCTTCAAATCTTCATTACCGCTTTCGTACCATTCGCGTGCCTGCTCCAAAGTTACTTCAAGGCAGGCTTTTGTTTTAATTCTGTTCATCTTATTTATTAGTTTTTAATGGACACCAATCTGGAATTAATACCTTTTCGTAAGGTCTTAACATTCCCTCAATTAGTTTATTCTTAGACTCTTTACAGAGTGCTTTCTCGTCATTGAACCAGTCGTTAGGGTCAGGAACAATTAAGCAGTGCGGACATTCTCTACACTACTTAATTTCTTTTTGGAATATTACACTAGTACCAGATTTCTGGTAAGTATCCTTCTCCATATTCATATGTTATCATTTTGCATTTATTTAAAGGTTAAACTAGTTTCCATCCTTCACTCCAATATGACTCCTGTCTATCCATCCAGAATAGTGAAGGGTCAACCATTACACCATCCTCAAATACATATAAACCATTGGAGTTCATACTTACCCATTCATCAGGTCCGAAATACCTATGTCTTACTTTCTTTCCTTCAGACATAGCTTTAATTGCTTCTTCTTTCGTCATAATCTAATTAATTATAGTGTGTGGGATTGGGAGGACTCGAACCTCCAGTCTCAAAAGAGAGCAGATTTACAGTCTGCGCGGCTACCAATTACCGGTTACAATCCCGAATCGACCTAGTAGAGAACCCTGGTTTCCTCATTTAAATATGACTAACCTATATGCAGTGGGTATACATATTTCTAAAATCCATATCCTAGGTCTCGCTAATAGAGTTTTATTCATAGACAGATTTATAATAATCTATCCAATAGTCTGCTTCCATATCTTCGAAGATTTCTTTAAGTTCTTCATCAGATAATCCTTCGTATTTGTCTTCCATAAGTATAATACAAACATTATATAGCTGAGTTTTTCTTTGAACCAATCTAATATCGAATACTCATGATAACACTCCCACAGTGAGTTATACTCTTCATTATCTAGATTACTACAGTATTTAAGATAACCTTTCATTATATCTTTCTTCTATTAAATAGTCTAAAATATTCGTCAGAGTATACATTACATAAATCCTTATACTTTTTTGGCATAGGATAATCAAAGTCATCAAATGCAGATTCTTTAATAAATCTATCATAGAGAGCCATGTTTGCTGTAGTAACAGCAATATTACAATTGCGCTTCTTTCCCCAGTCAACAATGTCATTCATAACACTATTAAAGTATTCTGTATCATTATCAACCTGTAGATAAATTTCTACTCTGCAAATTGCAGGATTTTTGAATCCTTGTTTACCTTGTCTAAGAGTTACCTTAGATACGAAATTCAAGTCTAGCAAATCTGCTATTCTATCCTTAGCTACAATTCTAGAAATTCTTATCATCTTTTGGTAATATTATTTTACATAATTGTGGGATAGGTAGGATTCGAACCTACTAAGCCTAAAGGCGGCGGATTGTGGGGAAGGAGAGACTTGAACTCCCAGAGCTATAAGCACAGCATTTACAGTGCTGCCCGCTACCAGTTACGGTTTACTTCCTCTAATCTTAAAATAGTTCAACTTTATACGGTAAATACTTTTCTCCTAGATTAATAGTGTTTTTACTTGTGATATTTCTAGTCGGAATTGAGTAACAACTTCCATTTTCTAATAAAACAAATAATAAATCCGAACTATTATTCTCAAAAGTTTTTACCTTGTCTTGACCACTTCTGTTACCTCCATTTGTTTTAAGAGATACAATAGGAATCCCATGTTCAGATACTTGAGAGCTAGTCTTAGCTTGTACCTTTAACAAGTCTGTTCCAGTGTCAATAATAAAGTCATAATCTTGTGAATCAGTTAAGGGAATACTAATAGTATATCCTAACTTGGAATAATATGCAATAGCATAAGCCATTCCAATATCACCCTACTTTTTCCAAGTGCTTACATTCTCAAACATATTTTAAAATTTTAAATTACAGTCCGTCCCAACTCACCATCGTTGGCGCTATCCCATAAAAACAATTAACAGATTTGTTCTAATTAACATAACTACTACAATTCTTCCTCTTGGCACCCCAAGTCCTCTAGTAGCTAATAGCCGCACTAGTGCGTGGTAACAATTTTAAGGGAACTCACCTCTGTTAATTGGAGTAATCAGGGATTCATCTACGTAGGCACCCAATAGACATTATCTATTCTACTAGTGAATGGTGATTACTTCGTCTGGATAGTGTGGCTCGAACACACGACCTCTGCATCCCAAATGCAGCGTTCTACCTACTGAACTATATCCAGGTGTAAGTATGTGTTTCACAACAAATACTCACTGCGTAAGAAAAAGAAAAATTCAAGAAAATTGCCTGTGACTCCGCTGGGATTTGAACCCAGGACCCCCAAATTAAAAGTTTGGTGCTCTAACCAACTGAGCTACGGAGTCATTTTAATGATAAAGTATCCCGTGAAGGATTCGAACCTTCGACCCACAGCTTAGAAGGCTGTTGCTCTATCCAACTGAGCTAACGGGACGTCGTGTTCGCTATTATATACAGCGAACTACGTTCTTCTTAGTTAATAATTGTTAAATCTTCTCTTCGGAAATAAGAGCATTACCGCACGTTATTCTGTCAGCATCTTCTTCTTTAGACGGAACAAATACGATAACATCCCAACCTTCTTCAAGTAAAGGCTGTTCGAATTGACGATAAACATTATAATCAGAGTAGCCAGTTACTTCAAAACCATTCTCAACTGCAGATGCAGTTTCATGAATAGGAGTTATTTTCACAATAAACTTCTCTTTATCGAAAAGTCTAGATAACTCCTTTGCATCCAGAATAGTCTGTGCAGTAACTGGGAAATTCAACGTATACTTTCTACCTTTTGGCATAGGTAAACGATTAGCCATTTCAGAAATAGTAGCTAATGAATGACTTTTATTGTCAAATAGCTCTCTTCTCTGTTCATCATCAGTAGAATTTATTGAGAATTGAAGACCTGCCTCACCCCCGTAGAAATCATTCTTGATTCCACACCAAGTTTGTATGAAGTTCTCTAGTTTTCTATTAGCCCTAGGAAGCATAGTAGAAACTACTGGATGGACAGTCTTAGCTATCAATCCACAACTCTTTACTATCTCTTTTAGAACAATCCCAAATGCTAGTACATTATCATTCCAAGTTGGCTCTCCCATTCTTGCGAAATGCACATTGAATCTGTCAGTATTCCTAACAGTTTCATTCTTGATAATATTTCTTATTTGCCATTCCATCTCTTCAATAGAAGCGTTTCCATAGAATCCAAATTTCGGAACATCACAGAACTTGCATTTCATCGGACAACCTTTCTGGGTAGAAATGGTTGCAACCCACTTCTTACTAAGGTCAACTTCAGTGTTGGCTACTCCATTAATCTCCTTAGTTAATCCTAGGAAATTAGCTTTGATATTGTTCTCTTTCCCATAGTCTCCTACGGTTAGAAATTCAAGTTTATGTTCTGTATCAACATAAATCTTTCCTGTGTGAGTAAGTATTGTCTTCATTGTTCTTCAATTGCCTTCCAAATGATAATTAATATTATGAATACTACTATATAGGTCATGGTACAATCCTCCAATCCAATCTATTCATCACTATTCTGAATTTGTTAGCTTCTGACCAGCTACGGAAAGACCTAACGATCTTCCCGTAACTGTCCAATAGATAATATTTCATACTTAACTAGCTCTCCATTGATATAAATTGTACAAAGGATTATATTGCCTACAATAATCATAGTTTCCACCATAATTATCTCACCATTTATTTCGGTGATTCTTCTCATTATTGCCATAAACTAAATACTTTTTTTGTTAATGGATAGTTTCCTCTCCACTTTGTTGCATACTTAAATACACGAGAATCGCCTGTACGACGCCAAGTAGATCGAAATAGCGGGAATAAAATCGCCATAACGACAAGTCCAAATACTAGAACAATGAAAGTTAAACCTTTCAGTATATGTTCTAATAACCAAACGGGCAAAGTAATGCCCCATCTAACAATTGCTAATAAATCTTCCATATTAGTTCTCAATTATCAGAGTGCTATGGGCTCTCAATTCCTCTTCCGAAATCGGAATTAATTCTCCAAATACTCTTATGTATTTTTGTTCTTTAATTACTAATGATGTGGTAACTTCAGTGATTACCTCGATGTTAGCATTGTGCCATCTCTTTAAATACTGAGAATGTATTCTTCTAGACAATTCATAATTGTCTGAGGATGCAATTCTCGAAGCTTTGAATCTTTTTCTCATGGTTTTCTTTTTAATTCGTTAAATCTTTTTCTTGCTAATGTTCCATTCACAAATGTTTCTGTAACTGTTCTGATGCCTTCTATGTGAATGGTATACTCGAAGGCGTGGGTTCCAGTGAGAGTTATCACTCTTCCCCACGAATCTGTAAATCTTGCGCGAACAATTGAATCGCAATGTGATCTGTTGAATTTTCTCATTTTTCTTTTCTTTTTTAATCCTGACTACCTATTTCTAGGTAGTTTCGTCTTAATTTTCAAAGACTCATCAGAGGACTTTTATATAAATATCTTTTGGATACTTACCTAGTACACACAATGTTACTGGACATATCCATATATCTCTATTAAAGTTCTTAAGACCTTCTACAGAATAAAAGGCTCCCTTAGTCCAGCCCCAATTCTTCCTAGTTAATTTGAAATAATTAGAATCATTAGGGTCAGACAGCATACAAGAAATGGTAACTTCTTCTGGATCAAGATAGGCTAATAATTTATCAGCACCTCCCACCATTTGTAAGTTACCATGCTCCCAATCCCAGGGTATATCAATATACCATAGATTATCGGATTCCTTTTTAAAAGATAAGATATATTCCCTCTTTTTTGGACCAAGAATCCCTTTAGCGAATCTCCAAACTGTTTTTAGTGTATCCAACATCATTTATGAATTGCATTACTAAATTAAACTTTTTCTGATATGTATCTTTCTCTTCAAATTGTCTCCGAGTAAGATTAATTCCATCTTGAATCCCCTTTAGATAATAATCTATCGCCTTATCTAGAAGATTTCTAAGACCTTCTTCTGTATGTATATTTTCCTCCATTTTGAAATTTTAAGAATCCTATATTAGGTATGAATAATTGCTATTTATTTGGGCTTTTTTCAAATGCTTCATATGCAGCTGTTCCAGGTTTAAATTTATTTTGCCTGGGAACAAATCTTGCCATTGGAAAATTATATCCCAACATATTTATTTCCTTTACTTCTTCATTTATCTTATCAACAAACTTCTGGTCTGGCTTAGGTAATGGTTGCTTTCCTGGAGGAGCAATATATTCTGCAACAGAATTCATCTTGACTAAAGAAGGCTCTCCTTCTGGGACAAAAAATCCTCCCTTACCTTGTCCTGCCCATCTTCTTGCCATTTTTAAGAATATAGGAGCACTAGACTAACTCAATCCATAATTAGGCTCAGATAACGATTCACCTATTCTAATTGCCGTTCCATGATCGGCCTAGGCAAATCTTTCTCCCAGCTCAGATATTAGCTGCTTTCCAAATATCTGTTCTGAGCCTACTCCGTCATTCAAATGCATTTCTGTAATATCCCTCTTTCCTACTTTTATCTATTTTGGAGCCGTAGCACTATCATAGATAGCAGGTTTAGAGGCTTTTGCATATTTTCTTCCCTTTATAATCCTTTTTAGTTGGCTTCCAGTTAACCCAGGAAGTGCCAAGCCTATAGCAGCTAATCCCATACTCATATAATCTTTATCTTTTACAGCATGAATAAAATCATGTGCATCCTATGCTTCCCCAACTCCAGGAATAAATCCTGCTAGGAAGTCTAGTATAGGATTTTTGTCTCTAAATTCTTTTACTTTGTCTTCCATAAATATTTAATTTTTATTTATAGAATACTACACATTTGTTTGCTAAATAGCAAGTATTTTACACTACGTAGGTAGACTATTCTACCTACCGCTCTCCGCCTAAAGCCTATTTATACTCGCGAAGTCGAGTTAGAATGTTTTGTATCCGTACTTTTGCAAAACTGATCTTAAATCACTTAGTGATTTCCTTCCAACACCAGGCATTCTCACGAAATCGCGCCAAGAATATTTTTCCATGAAAATGTTGAGAGAGATATGAACTTTGTCATCCAACATAGCTCTAATACGGCTAGCTGTCCTAGGTTGCATTTCTGGAAGAATACTCTCCAGTGTGATGTTTCTATTTTTCCTTTCAAGTACTGTAATCTTTGGATGAATACCTAAAGACCATAATACGGAACAAAGTAAATCAGCCTCTCTATCAGAGAGAACTTCTACTGTTTCTGGGATTTTTATCTCTTTCATATATAACTAGTATTGCATTTTACACCTAAAACTTACTCACGTGATATCTAATTAGATATTAAAACCTATCTGAATCCTTACGGGCAAGGTATCGAGTATTGTAAGAAACTGGTGCCCTCAATGTCTTGGGAAGTTATTGAGTTTTTATTGAAAACCATTTGGGCTTATAAAATATGTCAGGAATAGGTACTCACCTGACTATGAGCTCGGAAACCAACTGCTCTTTGTAGGAAACTCATCCTCAGCACACGTTTTGCTTCAATACCCGAAACGTAGAAAGCACATTAATACCTGTCTTTCCAGGCTGTCAATAATTAAATAACAACACCTAAAACTTATAAGGATTAGCCAATGGTGCTATTAACCGTAACCGGCATTTCCATCTTAGACTTATTATAAGAAACTGGTGTTGCAAGAGCCGTATCCTAAGAAGAACCGGACTGTCTTATAGTTTTTTAGTGTTCGTTAGTAGCTCTTGTACGCATTACATGTCTAGAGCCATGACAAAACCTATATATTGTAATTAATGATTAGTTACAATATTTAATAGGACGCTGGTAATAAAAATTCGTAGTAAATTAAAACAATAAATCAAAATAATAAATAAAATGAAAATGCTCGTCTATTCCGAGCTGCCAAGATTTTATGGAATCTAAACCTCTACCATTTTAATTCTGGATTTTCACCGTAGCACTGTGGTAGAAAGAGTGCATTAAAGTAAATCCCATTCTTTGCAGGCTTCTAATGGTGACATACCACTATCCATTGCAGATTGAACTTCGGCTTCGAGATGATATTCAGATGCTAAATTAATAGCTTCTTCTGGTGTTAAGTAAAAAGCCTTAAGCTGTTTTACAAACTCCAGCTTGCCAGTTCTAGTAATTTCCTGCTTATATAGTTTAACACTATAATCAGGATTTTTAGTAGCAAGCCTCTTTCCCCATCTTAAAGCTTCATGTTCCTGCAAGAAAATCTTATCAGCAACAAAATCATCACCTACGATGTCATGTCCTACGAGATAAAAATACTGTCTCATGTTATCTATGCGATTAACCACCATCGCGAGTTTTAAAAGTTAATAAAATGAGCAGTTTTATCTCAATACTCAGGAGATTTGGGTGTTAATAACGTTCCCCACACAGACAGCCTTCGGATGCTATGTCATACATGATAACATTATTGTAGTTCTCTCTAGCCATCTGTCTGATTACTTGCTCCCACACCAACGCATTCCATTCTTCAATAGCTACATCACGGCTATTAATAAGAGCTTCATACACTGGATATGAAAAATGTCCACCTGGCCACACAATAACCTGGCCACCCCACAGCGAGTTAGCACAATGAAGATTAGTCTTCAACTGCCCTTCACAATGCTGAATTCTGTTCTCGATAAGCTGTCTGAACTGGTCTTCATAATCCTTCATTGTGATTTGCTCTTCGGGAGTCCAGTAATCGACAACTACTAAGTTCTTAATCAGATTGGAATATTCTTCTCTTGTCATCTTTTATCTACGGTTATCCTATACACCATAAGGTTTTAAATTATTAGAACTCTAGCATGAGGTATTCCCATACATCTCGTTGCTCAGAAAAATATTTTAGAGGCATCAACTGTCCTTCAGGTTCAATGTATAAACCATCAACTTTAAAAGGACAATTAATAGAGTGGAAATATTTAGCGAATTCTAAAACTTCTTCAAAGTTATGACATTCGAAACCACAACTAGCAGAAGCAAAATGCAATTCTTCTGGAATAATAAATCTCTTTTTCATTTTTTGTTTTGATTAGTTAATACAACCCAAGTAAGATGTAAAGTCCTACTTGACGCACTAGACCTAATGCCTGTTTATACTCGTCTAGTCGAGTCTTAAATCTTATTTATTTCAAAGTAAGATTTAATTTTTTCTGCATCATCTTTAGATGCAATACGGATACCCATTTCTTCAATAGCTCTTCCTCTCAAGAATTGATATTTTTCTATGTATAAAATAAAGGCATCTTCAGTTACTTTCATATCTTTCAATACACCATCTAAATGAACTTTAGAATGATGTGCTTGCTGATACAAATATTCTATTGCCTCCTCAAGAGAATTAAAAGGTTTTCCGTTATCAGTTCCATCTGAAAAATATATATATTTCATGGTTTTTATTTTTAATTAGTTAAACCGTTATAATTCCCAATAACACACAACAATAGTTCCCCACTCTGGACTTGAACCAGAATCTTCTCCTTTAGAGGGAGATATACTGACTTGTACTAGTAGGGAAATACTCCACCTGCCTAAGCTCCCTATGAGAGCTGTAGGCTATCTAGAATAAGATGGAGAGTTATTTAGATAGTTTCCTACGCTATCTACGTTACTAACGTTCACTAAGAATATAGGTAGCTAATCCATATTCTTGCGACTGAGTTCAAGGTAGGAAATATACCCTTATGAGGTATCCTCTTATCAGCTAGCCTTATTTTAATCTAGCGGCTTATACTAGGCAACTTCTAAATAAATAAAATGCATAACTATAAGTGATATGCTTTGGTCGACTGGCATATCAGCAGTACTTCATAATATTGCTATAAGTGACCAACCCTATAGCTCAATCCTCTTGTAATAGTGTTTAAGTTTGCGAATATACACATTACAATCGTAGCAGTTATTTTCGGATATTTGGGCTATCTGCGTAACCCCGCTTTTTGTTGCCTTAATAGGCTAAATGTTAGAGTAAATAATCATTGTAGTATGAGTTATAAAACTCGTCCTACTGGCGATTTTTTGAAAACTGGAAAAAGTCGGAAAATTGGGTGTCGACGTTGTGGACAATTATTCTCCTTATTCTCCATATTTTCACGTGAAACATACACGATTTTACTAGAAATGATAGTCTTTCCTATCAGCCAGACATAAAACTAAAACTACTACAAAAGTTAACTCGGTTTTTTGATTTTTTTTTGTTTTGTTGTTGATTTCTCCGTTGACCAATGTTCCAATGATGGAGTTCATATGGGCATTTTATTTTAACTCATAATACCTTAGAGCTGCACGTTTGACTTATTTTAAATCTCGTTGTGCGCTGAGATTACAATTAGATTCTGCCACTCTCACTTATTTATACACGAGAGAGTCGTGTTAATCTACAAAGACAATTCTTATTACTTTTGGAATGTCTTCTTCTGACTTTTGATAAGTCATAATCCATGCTTCAGAAGTTTTACAATAAACTCTGTCCGCTTTGAGATTTAACTTTTCTCCAGTCTTTGGGTCATAGATTGCTCCCCAGTTATACAAACACTTTTTCGTTCTGAACTTTTTTCTCGTGTCCATAACTACAAAGACTATTTGTATATAAAAGAAAGGGGATTTCTCCCCAATCTTTTACTCGTAATCCTCAACCTCAAGTTTGTAAGTTCTTTTGGTATAAGCCGGAACTTCTCCGTGTGCTTCGATGTCCTCAGAGGTGATGCTCTTAACCACAAATGTTACTTTGTGGTCTATGCACCAAACAAGGAAATTAGCGTTTTCCAAAGGAGTGGAACCGATAGCGGGAGCTTCATCGTCGATAGTTACGCCGGCGAAGTGTTTAGCTCCGATTGATGCACCACTGTCAGTTGTGAAAGTGATAGGCACGAACCTTGCTTGTCCTTCTCTTTGTGTGTTGTTTACCAGTTCCATCTTATTCATAGCAACAATCTGGAACTTATCGCCTTTCTTCAAGCCGACAACAACTGAACGTTCGTTACCTTCCAAACCTAATGAGTTCACCACTGATTTAGCACGTTCTTCTACGCTGAGATTACTGTTCTTTAATTCTTCGAGTGTCATAATACTAAAAATTTTTAATTTGTTAATACTGTGAGTTACTTTTGTTTTTGTTTTAGTTTTATATCAATATACAGGGGGGGACTAAAGGGGTTGTGGGCCGCCATAACAGTCTCTCATATAATTTTCGGAATCTAGGTAACTTTCACCTGTATATAAATTCCGAATTTATTAAACCCCAGGGGGCTATTTATATAAAGTACCTGTACCCATTTACGGATAACTAAATGAAATATGTATAATATTAGAATTAGAATTTTTTAACTTTGTATTTAACTTTTCAGAAGGTATTGTTGTATATAACTAAAAAAGAAACAATTATGATTACAGACTTAGAAACATTACTAAATTAGGACGAGTTTAAGAATCTCGTTGATGCAATTAATAAGAACTAGGAGTATTATCTATCAAGTAATGGTCTAACCATTAAAGCGGAATCCACAGATGATTCTTTATTCTTATTAATATCTTATGAAAGATAGAAAGAGGAAAGCTGTCTAGCTAATGAAGAAGTAGGCAAATTCCAGAAATACTTAGAATCTTTAGATGATGATTTATTTATAGATGTCTGCGAATATCTAGGAGAGTCCGAATTGAATAAAATTCAAGAATGTTTGGAAAGTGGAAAATTGGAATCAGTAAGAGCTGGGATTACTAAATTCAAAATGGCATTATCTAATGTAGTAACTATGAAAATAGAACAACTGAAAGCATATGTATGAACAAATAGCTCAAATAAGAATACTTCTTGCTAATGTAAATGCAACTATGTAGGCTTTATTTCACGAAAACGAACAGCTAAGGAAAGAACTAGAGAAATTGGCAGCGGAGAATAAATCTCTAAAAGAGAAATAAATACTGCCCTATGGTGTAATGGTCAGCACAGATGACTCTAAATCATTTAGTCTGGGTTCGAATCCTAGTAGGGCAACGCCAAAATTAATAGTTATGATAAATTTAAATGAGAATTATGATAAATTTAAATGAGAATTATGCTGTAACTCCAACAGGAGCTAAGACCCTTATTATTGAAGAGGGAGATGATTGGAATAAAGTTTGCGATAAGGTAGTTGGATGTAGATTTGATTACATATTTGTACCTCAAGAATTTGAGAATCAAGCCTGCTACTTTCTTCCACAAATAAGTATTCAAGGAAAGCAGATAGGTAAGATATGTACTTATAAAGTAGTGAAATGAAACAGTGTGCAGTCGTATTGAATGGTAATGATGTTGTCAAAGTTTCTAATTTAAAAAGAAAGTATGACAAAATAATGAGTAATCCCAATATGAAAATATTGGAAGAATGTGATAAGGAAATGCTAGATGAGAAATACAACTACTGGAATAGAACATTAAATAGAAATATAGAAGAGGAGAAAAATGAGGAAGCAAAACTCCATCATTTTAGGAATCCAAAAACAGGTTGCACTATAGCAAGTATCTATCCAGATTTAGAGGAATGTAAATCATATATAAAAGACTGGATGGATTATGTTAAACTTGACTGATAAATACAACGAACTAACTAAGCCAAATTTAAAAGAGTTATCTGAAACTATACTCCTAGCAGCAGAATCTTTAATTGAGATTGTTGCAGAAGAAGGAAAACAAAATGAACAATGGTTTCTAGATTACCTAGATGAATTAAATAGACTAAGTGTAATATACTAAAATATATGGATAAAGAATTTAAATTTGAAGTCTTTATTAACGGCCAACTAATAAATATGATAAAAGCTGGATATTTAGAAAGTACACTTAGAAGTGTTTCGGAGAATAAATCATTACTGATTGATATATGGAATGTAGTTGACAATTCAGTTAGAAATCTAATTAAAAATGGACTATATAAAGACACTACACTAGAAAAAGCAATAATTGATAATACATTTGAGGGATATGATAGACTTTAAAAAGACATTGACAAACTTACATAATGAATTTCCAGAATTTGACTTGGATACATTATTTAAAATACTAGATGCTATAGTAGAAACTTCTACTCCTACAATAACCATCCCAAGTGGTATTAGATAGCCATCAGACAAACCTTGGTGGGAGGATGGTATAAATAGAATCACTTGTACTTATGATACAAAGTATAATGTTAAATAAAAATAGGCGAACCTAATCTCTAGGCTCGCCTATTTTGTTATATAATATAGTACCAATCAGTTCTCTCCATGACTCCCTTTTCTCTAAGCTATTTATTATCTAAATGATAATCTCCGTTTCTGAAATTCAATTCCTTTTTAGAATAATCCCAATAAAAATATCCTCTCCATCCAGGAAGTAAGAGAGTGCGACCAGTAGCCGCATATAAAGTTGCTTTGTTATAGTCCATGTTACTTTTTAAATATAAATAGTAAATATAGATATATTCTTAATACAATCTCTTTAATGCACTTAATAATGTTTTTCATCGTTTCTTAGTTTTAATAAATCCATAAGTTCCCTTCTTTAATCTAGTAGTAGGAATCCATCCATTATCTAGAATAGACCTATGCCCACTCGGTTTATGTATCTTAGCCCCATCTTCGTGTTTCCATTTAGAAGCATTTCTAGCAAAATTAGCTCGCTTCTTCTAAAGAGGGGTAGCGTTAGGATTGTTTAGTACATGCTTAGCGTGTTCTTGTACAGATTCTCCTGCTGCCTTGGCAGATGCTGTAAATTTGCCTCTGTTCTTCTCTTTAATGTGAATGCCCGACCCATTTTTGAAAATTGGACACCCAAATGTTGTAATTTTCTTACTGTTAGATATTTTTAATATAATGTATTATTTATTGATTTGTATCTTACAAAGAATATTAATATACTTGAAAAGTATCAAATAAATATAGATAAATGTGATAAATGATTAAATGAATTATGACTAATGGACAAAAGTAAAATTACAAAACAAAATGGGAACATAGCTTTTGAGGAAGAAGCTCATATTTATTATGATGTTACAAAGCCAGAACAGAAGTTTATATCTGTAACGACTTTAATTCATTCTTTCACCCAACCATTTGATAAGGAGTTCTGGTCAGCATATAAAGCACTAGAGAAACTCTTACCTAAAGAAGATTGGGCTATAGAAAAAAAGTCTTTGTTGAACACTAAGAAATTTGATAAAGTTCTACTTGAACTTCATAACATTACAGAAGACGAGTTTAATAAAGAGCAACAAGCTATCTTAGATGCTTGGGATTTAGAGAATAGAAACTCATGCGAGAGGGGAACTAAAATCCATGCAGATTTGGAAAACTCTTTCTATAAAAAGAAACAGAACATAGACCTTAGTAAATATCAAATAGGTGGCAAGTTCGAGTGTATAAAAGACCACAATGAATTAGACTTAGAGAATGGTGTATATCCTGAGTATTTAATATCTAGAGTATCGGATGATGGAAAGCTAAGAATAGCAGGACAGATTGACTTATTAGTTAAAAGGGGAAATAAGATAATTATAGGAGACTGGAAGACCAATAAGAAAATAGAAACTAAGAGTTTCTTCAATTCTAAAACCAAAACTTCTGTTAAGATGAAATATCCTCTAAATAATTTAGATGATGTTAATTACTGGCACTATACTTTACAATTAAGTACTTATGCTTGGATGATTCAAAAGAAAAATCCAGAGTTTGAAATAGAGGATTTGGTTTTGGTACATTTCGACCATAATGACAATATGACAGTATATCATTTGCCATATCTAAAAGATGAGGTTATAAAAATGCTAGCCTTCTATAAGAAGGAATCTATATTGGCAGAAAATAAAAGAAAACGTCAACGTATTGAATATTAATTATGACACTAGAGGAAATAGAAGAAAGATTTGAGATATGTAGACGCTGCCCAATATGTGACCAAGATAATGGATTATGTAATGGGCATTTGTATCTAAATCCAAAGAACAATGATATAAGTATAAGCCCTAAAGAAGGGTATATAAAAGGATGTGGATGTTTACTAGAGAAGAAGATTCCAAACGAAAAGAAACATTGTCCAGCAGGGAAATGGTAATTTATGGAACTCCTATATTATATAAACCAGATAAGCATTATATACTTACTGTTATAAATAGGGAAACAAAGGAGGAAAAAGATATGATATGGAAGTGGATTAAAGCAATATTTACTAAACCTTTAACAATATTGAAAAGTATATATTTCAATATATTCGGAATAAATCAAGATTTGGCAACCAAAAGATTAAAAATTTGTGACGCTTGTTCCCATAAATTACAAACATCTGTTGGGGAAGTGTGCGATGAATGTGGTTGTATATTAGAGAATAAAACAAGAATTGAAGATGAACATTGTGATTTATGTAAATGGTAAAATGAATTATGGAAACTTTAAGAACAGAATTAAACAGTAACGAAAAACTAGCACTATCATTAACTGGAATGGAAGGTACGGGAGAACATTTTATTTTAAATGGGGAGGCTGCAGACCAAACATTATTAAGAGAAAAACAAGAGAAGTTTAATACCTCAGTAGATGAGTTAGAAGATAAATTCTCCAAACATAATCAGGCACTAGAGGATTACGCTAAGTCATTATCTAACGATATGAATGGACTTGAAATTATGCCGATGTATGGGTATGCATTAATTAAACCTTTTGAACAAAACCCATTCCAAAAAATAAAAACTACTAAAAGTGGTCTTATTACTGATTTAGGTGGATTTACTCCTACTTATAAATCTAATGAGACTGGAGAAATTGAAGAAGAGCAACAATTTATTAAGGTAGGAACTGTGATAGAAGTAGGACATAAGTGTGAGTTCTTGAAGCCTGGAGATATTGTATTTTATACAATAGCTAGTGAATGTATGGTTCCATTCTATAAACTAGGATTTGTAGTAGTTAATGAGAATAGAATCATAGCTGTAGTTAATGAGAAACTAACTGAAAGAAGAGACGAATTGAAGCATGGAAACAATTGATGAAAAAGTTTATTTTAAGCCTGGGGATTGTGTTACTTTACGGTAGTGTAAAGTAATGCACTCTCCAGTTATGCTTGTTCTAAGAAGAGAAGCAGCTTTATTTAAAGATAACCAAGGATTACGAGGACTAAGATGTAGATGGTTTACTGATTCTGGATTAATGCAGGAAGCAGTATTTAATACAAAGGATTTAATTAAAGTAGAAGAGTAATGGCTAATTAGGAAGAATTACAGAAGGCATTCATGGCATACTTGATACAAGATGCCCAAGCACAAGGAATACAATTACAATCAGAGCAAGATTTATAGGCTTACGCTGAATAGCTTGGAGAAGATGGAATTAAAGCCAAGTATCAAGAATTTATGTAGAAGATGCAAGGCGGAGTTATGGCTAGACTTGGGGCTAAACTAGAATACTATAAAAAATTAAAAGGAGTATGCCCGGAAGGAGAGGAACTTGTTTATTTTAAACAAGGAGGAAGAATCTGCAAAACTTGCCAAAAAGCATAGAAAGGAACTAAGGTTACTAAGAAAGCTAATGAGGTCGACAAGTTCAAAGCTAGAAGAGCTTAGTATAAAAAGGATATGAAATCTGCAAAGGATGAAGCATCTAGAGATTCTGTATCTATTAATAAATATAATGACTAGGAGGTCATGGCAAATAAGGGACACAAAGGAAACTTTAAAAATGGAAAATGGGTTCCAGATAGAACAAAGTATGCTAAGAAGGATGCTTGTGGTTCTAAAATGAAAGTAAGTAAATGCGGTTCTAAAATGAAATAAAAAGATTAAAGATGTTAATGTTAATGATTGATGAGTATGAATGTATTTAATTATAACACTTTAACTAAATAGTTAGAAATAAATGAACCAGAGCTTCTTCTAGTTAAAGAGTTTAAGGCTTTGATACAGAGAGATAAATCTGTTGACAAGGAACGAGTAACTAGAGAATTATCTTACATTTATCTAGCTATTGATTGGAAGAGTCCTTATAGCCAATATTCAGAACATGAAAGACATGATGAAGCTATTAGTGACTCTGGACTATCTGAATCCGAATTTAATGACCCGTTATTCAGGGAAGCCTGTAGAAAATACCGAGCATTGTAGGATTCTAACAAATCAATAAAACTTCTAGAAGCAGCTAAAAGAGCGGCTGACTAGTTTATTGATTATTTTGATACTATAGTAGATTTAAATGAACGTGATAATAATGGCAAACCCGTCTTTCAAGCTGAAAAGGTAATGAAAGAAATGGCTACTCTTCATAAAGTTCATGAAGAATTAGTAACACTAGAAGAGCAGGTTAAGAAAGAGCTTACAGAACAATCTACTGTAAGAGGTGGAGCTACAGACGGCTTTGACCCAGGAGACTTTTAATTATGCCTAGAAAGAAAAAAATATTACCTGAAGAAATCTAGAATATAGTAGATTAGGTAAGAGAGAAAGAACAAAAAGAGGATGCCAAAGAAGCTAGAGAACTAGTATAGAAGATAAGAGAGGAAAGAGGCAAAAATTCTGATTATTGGGATGTAAAAAGAGGAGATAAGATAGAGGTATTTGACCCTACTTTATCTTATGAAATAACTGGATATAGACCAATAGATGAAACACATGGTCTTGACTTCGACCCAGATTGGTTTACTGAGACCAGAGAAGTATATAGAAAAACTGGAAAGTATTGTCCATATCTAAAAGATAGTAAGAGATATAATGAGTTTTGGAAGGAATAGTATAGAAGATGTAAATATGGAATGACTGTTAATGGTTATACAATTACTGGAGATAACTATTTCTTCCTAAACTTCTACTAGCTTCCTATTATTGATGATAACAAGGCGTCTGGAGAAGGAACAAGTAGTGACTTTCCTATATTTTTTGCATCTCATTATATGTTCTTTCATTATCTATAGATGGCTAGAGTTCTGCATAAACACGCAGCTCTCATGAAAGCTCGTTCTATTGGATTCTCTGAAATAAATGCATCCTTATCTGCAAGAATGTATTCAGTAATCAGAAGAAGCAGAGTAATGATTACCTGTTTTAATGATACCTTCCTTAAAGGTACTTTTAGTAAGTTTGATAATGCTTTAACATTCTTGAATACTTGTACAGGAGGAGGATTCTTCAAACTACGTTTAATTGACCAAGACTTAAGAAAGAAGTCCGGTAAACAGATTAAGGTAAACGGGCAGTTTGAGGATGTTGGGTTTAAATCAGAAGTAGTTGGAATAAATGGAGCTAAGGCATCTAATATTCGTGGAGACCGTGTTGACTTATTAATATATGATGAAGCAGGGTCTTGGCCTGGACTAGATACTGCTGTAGTGCAGGGACAAGAGCTTTGTGAAGTTCAAGGTAAACCTCGTGGAACAATGTTATTTGGAGGTACTGGTGGTGATATGGGCGCTCCATTAGCAGGTCTTAAGAAGATATATTACAATCCAAAAGCTTACAAGGTTCTTCCATTTAGACATAATTATACATAGGATGGGACTACTATTGAAAGTGGGTTCTTCATTCCATATTTTGTCTAGTCTCTAAATTCAGAATACATGGACCATAGAGGTGTATGTAATACAGTAGAATATAAAAAGTATCTATAGGAAGAGCGTGACAATTTATTAGCAGTTCCAGATGACTATCTAAAGAAGTGTGCCGAACGATGTTGGAATGCAGAAGAAGCATTTAATCTTGAAGGTGTTAACAAGTTCAACAAGATTCTTATTGCAGACCAATTAGCTAATATAAGACTTAAGAAAATAGGACCAAGACCAGAATCTGGATACATAGACTACTTCTATAAAAATAATAAACACACCTAGGATAATATAGATGGTTTTAAATGGATTCCTAATATTAACGGAAAAGTAAAAATACTTGAACATCCTGTATGGTCTAATTTGTATAAAGAGTAGATGGATAAACTTAGATAGGAAGCTGAGGAAAGGGGAGAAGAATTTGAATCTCCAGCGTACAAAGAAATGCATGATTTATATGTTGCAGGAATAGACGGTATTGATATAGGAGCTAGTCAAACTTCAAAAGAAACAAGAGACCCTTCTGATTTCTGTATAACTATAAAAAGAAGAGCATTTGGTCTAAACGAACCGTAGTATGTTGCTATGTATAAAGACAGACCTAATGACATTAGAGAAGCCTATAAAATAGCTATGTGTTTAGCTAGATACTATAATTGTAGAATAAACATAGAAGCTACTCGTGTAGGTATGATTACCTGGGCTAGAGAAAAGGGTTGTTTAAACTACTTTATGAAAAGACCTAGAGCTACTCTAACAGACGTTAAGAATGGAACTACTAAATAGTATGGAACACCTGCTACCAAAACTATTATAGAACAACATACTGATTTGACGGCAGCCTTTATTGAGGATTTCTGTCATACTATATGGTTTGAAGAAATGTTAGACCAATTTACTGGATATAATGATGAGAATAAAGGTAAATTCGATATTGTAGCCGCTGTAGGAATGACAGAATTGGCAGACTAGGAATTGTCAGGAAGATAGCCAGTGCTTGTTGAAAAAGAAGTTGAACAATTCCAAGATTATGGTTATTATTACGATGAGAGAGGAATCAAAAGATTTGGGGTTATACCAACTTCTAAGACTTTTGAAACTAACATACAAAAAAATGAATACGATGACCCATACAGAATTGAAACAAGTGATCCTAGGTTATATGAGAGACTTGTACAAAATGGAATACATAGGTGGGCTTGAAATTCAGAACCTAGATCCAGTTGGTTATAAGGTATCGTTTAACTTTGATAGATCAGAGATGCCTTTAGTCATTATAGCTGATTTACCTGATGAAGAATTTCTCCCATTTATAAAGGAAGAATTAAGAAGTAGGAAGTTACAAAGAGTTAAATACTATAATGCAACTAAACTTCCTCCAGAACAGCATAATTTATGTTATGAAAGAAAAAGAACTTATAGACAAGACGAACGAGGCTATTGCGGAGCTTGTATATGATAAGTACGAATTATAGAAAGCCTATAATTACTACAACGGAAAGAGAGACCCAGAATAGTTTCGTTACCTGGAAGAAAACTTCGGAATAGGTAGTCCTACTTCTGTAGAATTTACACCGTTACTAAAGAAGCACGTAGATGCTCTAGTAGGGGAATATCTAGGAACCCCTATCCTTCCGAAGATTTCTTGTAAGGATTCAGATACCATTAGTAATATCACCAGAGAAAAATAGTTGGAAATAACTAAAGGGATAGTTAAATTTCTTAGAGACCATTTAAGTAATTCTATTCTGAAATTTATCGACGGAAAAGATATTACAGATAAAGCCGTGAAGACTTAGTTAGATAAAATTATTCAAGACATTGATTAGTCTTTTATTTCTCAATATGAGATAGCTGCATAGAATATTATTCATTATATCATGCAGTCTAGAGAAACCGATTTAATAACTAAACTCCGATAGTTACTTACAGATTTATTAATTACTGGCTATACATTTTTCAGAGTAAAATCATCATCTTCTGGAACTAACATAGAAATAGAAGTTCTGAATCCTTTAAATACCTTCGTAGATAGGAATCCAGAATCTCCATATGTTAAAAATTCGTATAGAGTAGTAGTTAGAAAATGGATGAGTAAAAGCTAGATATTAGCTAAATACGGAAAAGAAATCTCTAGAGAAGATTTGAAAAGACTAAAAGATGAATGGAGAGCTGATGATTCAGCTGCAGTTTATAGAAGAGTTTATGGTGACACTTGTACCATAGTAAACGAAGACTAGAATCATGAAACTATTCCTGGATATCCAGATAATGAATATAGTGCTCATAGATTTTAGTTAATTCCTGTTTATGATGTAGAGTGGATAGAAACTGATGACGATTTTGTAATGTAGAGATACAATACCATTAGAATTGGAGAAGAAATATATATTCTGAGAGGTCTAGACAAGACTGTTATGAGGTCAAAAGATAATCCTAATTTCTGCTCTTTGTCTGTGAATGGGGTATATTTCTTAAATCGTTCTCAACAACCATACTCCCTGATATTAAAGTGTGCACATCTATAGGATAGATATGACTTGTTAAATTATTATAGGGATAACCTGATAGCTAACAGTGGTACTGCTGGAGTAATCATGGATATGTCATTGCTTCCTACTAACCTAGGCGTAAAATGGCCAGAAAGAGTATAGAAATGGTTAGCATACAAGAAGGGTGGTATCATGTGGATTGATTCCACTTAGGAGGGAAGAAATGATGGAGCGCAAGCACCTAACTAGATATACAATGGATTTGATGATACCTTAAAAGCTTAGGCTGTATAGGCTATTGAATTAGCAATTCAATCAGTAGAACAAACTACATCATCTATAACTGGAGTATTTAGAGAAAGATTAAATGGAATAGAAACTCACGATGCTGTAACTAATATTAAGCAAGGTGTTACTAACTCTTACATAGTAACCAAGCATTATTTCTAGTAGATGGACCTAATTACTTGTGAGATATTATTGGATAGTCTAAACTAGGCTAAAATAACATATAAGAAAGGATTGACTGGTACTATTATACTTGGAGATAAATACCAGCAGATATTTACAGCACTTCCAGAGTATTTTACGGTTACTGATTATGACATCCATATAACTTCTAGCTCTGAAGTAATGGAGGATTTACAAACTATTAAAGCTATTATTCCAGAGTTTGTTAAGAGTCAGCAAATGGATCCTGACATCATATTTGAAGCACTAACTGCTAAGAGTCTTACAGACCTTAAATACAAGGTTAAGAAAGCAGTATAGATTCGTAAAGAAGAAAACAATTAGCTATAGTAGCTATAGGAAAAATTGGAAGAAACTTCACAATAGGCATAGCAGTTACAGCAAGAACTATAGAAAGCTTAGTAGAAGATAGAAAGTTTGGATGAGTAGAGATTAGGATTAGAGTAGCAGAAAATATAGTTAGAATATAAAGTTAACTGGCTCAAAGCTCAATCTGATTCTACATATAAAGATAGACAAATGGATATAGAAGAAAAGAGAACTGAAATAGAGTTGGCTTAGCTTCATGATGGAAATCCATATAATGACAAAATAAGACAAATACATTAATATGGCAACTGGAACAATTGTATATAATAAGGATTAGCAATAGATTTATCCTATTTCAGATGGTTCAGTAATTATTAGTAATGCTTCTGGTTCCAAATCAAATGTGGAAGAAGATTTAAAGAAACTATTTAAATAGGTGTCAGACCTTTCTGGTTCTAGTGAAGCGGTAAATAATATTATTATTAAGATTCATTACTTACCTGCTGACACTGCTGACGAATCTGAGATAAAATTATCTAATAAATAGTGGACTGATACTTTTGAACTTCCAACTGAAGAGAATCCATACATCTGGAAAAGAACTAAATTTACTTTCTAGGGAGCTGACGAATCTCAGGGAACTACTATTTATGAGATTGTAGCAAGTGATGTTTCTATTATTATTTAGAACATATACACTAGAACTGAGGGAATAACTCCAGTTATTGAGTATAAGTAGAAAACAGATGAGGAGGGAAATCCTCTATATGTAGATTCGGAAGGACATGAAACAACAACTGTTACTCCAACTAAAGCATATGACTATAATTATTATTGGAATGGGGAACCAGCTGGTAAGTTAAATAGTCTACCACCGACTCCTGAAGGTTAGTCATATACATGGACAGACTATCCTCAAGATATTAGTTTATCATTTAGTTCAGTTTTTATGTCTAGACGTATACGACAAGAAGGTAAATGGAAACCATTTTCTACCCCTGCTCAATATGGTCAATGGCCTACTACTGAGTCTTAATTATTATAATATGGAATTTAGTATTGATATACATACCCAGATTAACGGGGAAATAACTATTGAAGACTTTTCAAAGGAATATGGATAGTATATTGATGAAGATTTAGAGGTAGTAACTTCCTATGATTCTTATAAGTATAGTGAAAGTGCTACCCTAAATACTATCATAAAAGTTAGTATAGGAGACGCTACTTTGATAGACGTACTTCTCAATGACCATACAGAGGATTTAGACTCTTGTACATTTAAGGTAAAAGAAGATGGATATTATGTAGTAGACCACATAATTCTTCCTAATATGAAATGGTATGAAAATTCATCTGATGAATACAAGGAGTATTATGAAACTATCTATATAACTGATGGAGAGAAACTATATAAAGAAGTAGATGGAGAGCTAGAGGAATGTACTGTAAAAGAAATCCTTGAAAGGAATATAGAAGGAACTACTATCAAAAAATGTAAGGTAGATGTGTTCTTTACAGGAAATCTGCAATAGTGTTATATTAACTACTGTAAGAAACTCTTTGACTCTTTATTAAATAAGTGTCTAACTAGAGAACATGATGCAGATATATTTGCAAGAGATTTTATCTGGATGACACTTAATATTATAGATTATTTAATAGGCTTTAAACAATTCATGGAAGCTGAAAGATTGTTAGCAATGTTCCGTACTTGCGGTGGATTCTGTGACAATCACCATGAACATAAACGTATAGGTTGTGGATGCTCTTAAAAGAAAGGCTATTAAAAGGTATGAGGATTTCCTTAAAAGGGTTAGAAAGGGATATAGACCAGATTATTAGGATATTTTGAATCTAATTTGTTTTATTAACCTACCCGTAAAATTAGATAATCACGAATTTATTAAATAGCAATTATTGAATCATAATGATACAGCCTATTTACACTTCGGTAAGCAATGCTGATATAAAGCCTTGTGGAAAGAAAGGACATTTAATAAAAAGTGAACCTATACCTCTCCTAAGAAACAACTATCTTGGAGAATATAGAACTGAATTAGAAAGAGCTAAGGTTAGAAAGAATCTAGGTATCGCTGATGAGTAGAGTCTTCTTTGGGGAAATATAGAAGGAACTATAGAAGCCTAGAAAGATTTAGTATAGTACATAGAATAGAAATGGACTTATACTAGTGATGTTGCAGAGAATATCAATACTGTAAAAGATGCCTTAGATTATGCTTTATTCTTTATAAGTTAGTACGAAGCTAATACAGAAGAAATAGAGGAAATAAAAGTTGATATAAGTAATATCAGAACTTCTATTACTGTACTTAAGAAAGAACTTGAAGAAGAAATTGAATCTAACAGAACTGGCATAAACAATCTTTCTGAGAAAATAGTCGAGATTAATGAGGCAATAGAGGATATTAACGAGTCTATCAAAAATATAGATGTTGACAAAAACATCTAGAATTGGATAACTAATAGTCTAAGAAACTCCAAAACCATAGAAATAAAGGATGATAATACTCTAGAAGTAATTCTATCCTAGTAGGAGGATAATGCAATACATCTGATTTAGTAGGAAATTCCTCCAGTAGAGGAGGAAGGAGAGCCTTCCACAGTGGTCCTACCTGGAATATATGTAAAAGACCTGGAACCATCTCTAACAGAGGTAAAGGAGGAAGTTAAGGGAGTATAGGAAGCTTAGAAGAACACTGATTCTAAAGTAGATTCTAATACTGAGAATATCACAAATATATAGACAAGTTTAGAAACTATAGCTACTTATCAAACTGAACTTCCAGATGATACTACTTCTGCTGTTATTCAAGGAACTACAGTTGAAAAATTGAAAGGAAAGCCGTTTAATGAGATTATAGATACTCTATTATTTCCTACTGTTGTTAGAGATTTGGTTTATCCTTAGTTGTATTATAGCTTCACCTCTTAGATTGTGGAGGTAGGATCCGCTTTACTTACCCCTACTTTAACATTTATAAAAAATGATGCTGGAGAGGAAACTGATAGAGAAGAAACTATTACCTATAATGACTCTCCTGTAGAATCTGAAACATATGATTCTATCGGTGTTTATGTGCATTCTGGTACTGTAAATTATGCTGCTGGAGAATATCTTATTAACAATAAAGGAGAAACTACAGACAAGAGGGTGGAAGCTGGTTCAATATCAACTACAGCATAGGTGACTGCTACCTACCCTTGGTATTCTGGTAATACAGATAGTTTAATCAAATAGAGTCTTGTTCCATTTGAACAATCTTCTGGAATTATTACATTTTCATTAAGTGGAAAGGCTATTATAAAATTACCTGGAAGTAATACTTAGCTAAATTCATTTACAGTAGATGGAGGACTAGGATACTTAAATGTTGATTTAAGTGGCTGGGAAACTTCTACCGAATAGATAAGTGGATTTCCTTATAAAGTATGGACTAAGAAGGATACTTATTCTTCAGCATTGCCCCACCAAATTAACTTTACTTTATCACAATAATGGCATTTAAATATACAGGTGATGCTACATTAGGTGTTGCTTTAACCGTAGAAACTCCTAAACCTCTTGATAATAGAACAGTAGTCGATAATTTAGACGAATTATATTCTATTCCGGAGAAATATGCTTATCAAGGCATGACCGTTTCAAATATAGATAACGGAAATATTTATATGTTAGTAGATAAGTCTAAGATTAAATACAAAGAAGGTTGGAAAGCTTCTTATGAATCTATTTAGATAATCACCTGTACAGAGGCTGAATATAAGGAATGGTCTGAGAATACCACAGAAGATTTTAAACCTATAGACGAAGGTAAAACATATCTTCATGCGGAAACATATTATTATATATATGAAGACAGCCTAGATGATGATTAGTTTTATTTATCAGCAGAATGGGGTAAAAAGATAGAGGAATAGTTGAAATAGAAAGCTCTAAATACTACTGTCGTACAGATTAGAACGGATTTAGACTAGACAATCTCTAACCTTTCCAAGTATGCTACTCTTGAAGAGTTAACTGAGAATTATGCCCCTAAAACTGATTTAGATTTAGAGAACCCAGAATCCTTGTTATCTAAAGCCTTATCTAACCATTACACTAAGGAAGAAACTGATGACATATTTGTTACCAAAGAAAGTCTTAGAGGAGAAGGAATGGAAGGAGATGATTTTGTCTTTGTTACAAAGAAATAGTATGACGAAGACCAATAGGCTATCCAAGATGAGCTAGATAAGACTTTAAAGGTAGATGGGGACGGTTCCCTAGAAAGTATTACTGTAGGATAGATAAAGTCTCCAGTAGTAGAAGAAGAGGATTAGCTAGTAGTAGATGTTAAATCTAATGGATTGTTTGTTGGAGAAGACCAATTCGCCATGATGTCAGATGTTCCTAATCTGGTTACATTAACTGAAGAGGAATATTTAAGACTGGTAGAAGAGGAGGCTATAGAACCTGATACATATTACTATGTGTATGATGTAACAAATGATGCTAAAGTTTATATTACTAAGGAGTACTTAGATCAAAATTACCATACTACACATCAGTATTAGTCCTGGGTTGCCACTAATTATTACTCAAAGACATAGATTGATGAAATTGTTTCTGGTTTATAGAAACTAGGAAGCTACGTTACTACAGAAGATATTAAAGCATATTACACTAGCTCGTAGGTAGATGAAAAGTTTCTTACAAAAGAAAATGCTCAATCTACATACGCCACTCAATAGTCATTAACTGACCTTTCCAATTAGATAGCAGAGGAGTATGTGACAAAAGAAAGTTTGAGAGGAGATTCTCCCGAAACCGGTGATGACGATTTTATATTTGTTACCTAGAAGAAATATTAGGAAGATTAGGATGCCGCTTCTAAGGAATTTAGCACAGAGCTTCTAAAATCAACCTCTATAGAAACTTCTGATATTACTATTTAGAAAATTGTCGAAAAAGAAGTACAATAGGGAATAACTGAAGAAAGTTCAGAAGATGAAACAACTGAACAGACTATTGAAAGTTCTGTTAAACTTACTACAGAAGACGATAGATTATTAGCATCTGGAAAGCAAGTTGCTCTTACAGAAGAGGTTCCTAAATTGGTATGTCTTCCACAAACAGATTATGATGACCTAGTTGAAAATAATAGGACAGAGAACGATACGTACTATTGTACTTATGGAGAAAAAGATATATAGGATACAGGATATGTCAGAAGTGAATATCTAACAGAACGTTACTATACAAAAGCTGAGGTGGAAGGATTAATAAAGGCTGCTGTAGACGAATTGTAGAAGAAAATAGATGCAATATAGCCTGGTTCTGGTAACGTACAGGTAGATGGAGAAAATGAACAATTAATATTTTAAATAGTCTGGGAACAATTTGGGTTGAAGGGTAGTTTAAGAACTCAGCAAAACCAGTAAAAGTTGTTGGAGGAAATGTAGGAGGATCTGGAATAGACCCAGATACATTAAAGAACTACGCTACCAAGGCTGAACTGTAGAAAGCTGTTGAAGACTTAACTGCCTCCATAGAAAGAATAGATCATAATGTAGAAGAAGAAACTTTAATAATACAATAATATGGCAGCTATCAAATCTATAAAGGTTGGAGAAACCGTATATGACTTAAAGGCTACCTATGATGGCTCTGGAAATGTTATAGATCAGACATACGCAAAATCTAGTGCCATTCCAACTAAAGTGTCTTAGTTATAGAATGATGAAAATTATTTAAAGGAACACTAGGATATAAGTGGTTTAGCTACTAAAACGGAGTTGGAAAGTAAGGTAGATAAAGAATTAGGAAAAGGACTTTCTGAAGCTAATTACACAGAAACTGAAAAACAGAAACTTAGTGGTATTGCAGATAATGCAAATAATTATGTACACCCAACTACTTCTGGAAATAAACACATACCTTCTGGTGGAAGTTCTGGACAAATATTAGTATGGAAGGCTGACGGAGAAGCTTAGTGGGGAACTGACAAAGATACTACTCCAGCTAAGGCAACTGCAGAAGCAGACGGTTTAATGAGTAAAGAAGATAAAACTAAATTAGACGGTATTGCTGCAAATGCTAATAACTATACTCATCCTACAGGTGCTGGTAATAAACATATTCCTGCTGGAGGTAGTTCTGGTTAGATTTTAAAATGGTCAGAAGCCGGAACAGCAGTATGGGAAGCAGAAAAATCTTATTCAGAAGCTACTACTGGAGCTGCTGGATTAATGAGTGCGGCAGATAAGACTAAATTAGACGGATTAAAGAATTATGTATTACCTACTGCAGGAGTATCTATAGGAGGAGTAAAACAAGGAGCTGCTGTTACAGATATTCTAGAACCTTCAACTGCTTCTGCTGAAAGTGTAGCTACTTCTTTTAATGAATTATTAGCTTCTCTAAGAGCTGCTGGAATAATAGCTGAGTAATCATGATATATAGAAACGGAAAGTTAATACTATAGGTATAGAAAGATATTCTAGAACTTGTAGACCAAGTATAGCAAAGAGTACAAAAAAACATTGGAGCTATATATAAAGGGTCGTAGTTAGTCTGGCTTACCGTATATGATGCTGTTAGAAGCTGTTTTGGTAGCGGAACTTGGCTACAAGATAGACCTTGGTTAAAAGATGATTCATGGAAAAATAATTGATTTGTAAAAATGGCAAAATTTGAAAATTTACCTAATCAGATTACAGATTTACTAACAGAGTGGGATGGTCACTCTGGAATGGAAGTCGAGGATTTTATTTGCCGAAAAATAGAAAAAGTAGAAGGATAGGACATAACTGATATGTTTTATGACTCAGTTACCAGTATGCTTACTCTTTTAAAGAGTAATGGAGATAAGATAGAAACTGAAGTATCAGTTATTCCTCCTACTTATTCTTATGGTATAATGGTATATGGAGTGATGTTAGACAACAAGTCTGATAAGATATATACTGAGGCAAATGGCTCTTTGTTAATGCAATACAATTCAGACAGAAATGTTAAGGTGGGTATTGCTATGTACGCTGTTGCTACGACTTCTGTGACAACAGACAGAATTGGGCCTTTCAATGTTAAGATTAGTTATGGAACTTAGTCAGGAACATTTAGGGTAAACAATATTAAGTATAGTCAGTGTATTATAGACCAATCTACAGGAGCTATAACAGGAGTTAATATACCGCCAGATGATTTAATAAATACATTAGCTTGGATTGATGTAACTAGCTTATTTACTAAAACTTAGTCTGCTAAGAAGATTACAGCCCAAGTTGTAGATGACCCAGATGTGGAAGATACACTAGACTTACCAATTACTACAGAGGTAATTACGTTAAATTATAACGGTGAAATTGTATTAAGTAACAACCTAGTTAATTTCTCACTTACTGGCGGAACTACTAGCAATTATCACCTAGAGGGTTTCAACAATGGAGCGTCTTTCTCTACTAGTGGTGGAGTTTTAAATTATTCTAGCCTAACATCTGGACTTAATCAATTAGCTGTTAAAGCAGTTCATAATACTGAAAGTTCAATCTACACTGATTACTTATATGTAGATATTATCTATACACATAACTGCTAGGATACTATAGTAGCTATCAATGGTGTAAGTAATGGTATCAACATCAAAGTGATCCGTGACAAAAACGATAACATTGAAAAACTGGTGGAAACAGAGGCTCAAGAACTTGATCAGTATGTAAAATAAACCAACCTCTGCCGAACGACGGCAAAAAAAGCCGTCGTACAGCAGACACATTCATGCTCCTATGAAGCAGCAGCCTTGATTTTCAGAGTCAACATTTCTATTTTTGCCTTTTTCATAGCACCCGTGAATAATCTATATCAGTTAAAAAGCATATTTTCACATCAGGGTTATTACCC
>OLNE01000520.1_pt1 | contig 35785 bp, 29 predicted proteins | sample 1672431 | NCBI WGS metagenome assembly OLNE01 (sample SAMEA3136685, study PRJEB25190) | human gut metagenome | reverse complement strand
GGCGACACTATTATGGGTATGAGCTTGGACAACGGCGGTCACCTTACTCATGGCAGCCCGGCAAACTTCTCCGGAAAGCTGTATAACGTCGTGTCTTATGGCGTTGATCCGGAAACTGAAACCATCAACTACGACGAGATGGAAAAGCTGGCGAAAGAGCATCAGCCGAAGATCATCGTTGGCGGAGCTTCCGCCTATCCGCGCATCATCGATTTCGAGCGTATGGCCGAAATCGCCCATGAGGTGGGGGCCTACCTGATGGTCGACATGGCGCACATTGCCGGTCTTGTTGCAACTGGCGCTCACCCGTCTCCTGTTCCGTACGCTGATATTGTCACGTCCACCAGCCACAAGACGCTGCGTGGCCCGCGCGGCGGCTTTATCCTTACGAATAACGAAGAGCTGTTCAAGAAGGTCAACTCCGCTGTGTTCCCTGGCAGCCAGGGTGGCCCGCTTATGCATATTATTGCCGGCAAGGCGGTTGCATTCGGTGAGGCGCTTAAGCCTTCGTTCAAGGAGTACATCGACCATGTGGTGGAAAATGCCGCCGCAATGGGTCAGGGCATGACTGATGGCGGTTTGCGCCTGGTGTCTGGCGGCACGGACAATCATTTGTGCCTTGTTGACCTGACGCCTGCGGACGTGACCGGTAAGGACGCCGAGAAGCTGCTGGAAAGCGTTGGCCTGACGGTGAACAAGAACACCATCCCGAATGAGCAGCGCAGCCCGTTTGTGGCCAGCGGCATTCGCGTTGGTAGCGCGGCTGCAACCACGCGTGGTTTCACGAAGGAAGATTTCTACGAGGTTGGCCAGTGTATCGCTGCAACGGTGTTTAACGCTGGCAACGAAGCCAAGCTTGCCGATGTTAAGAAGAAGATCGACGCTATGCTGGAAGCCCATCCGCTGTATCCGGGCTTGGAATACTAAATCCGAACCAGGTAGTGTAGACTAACGGCCGGGCGGGAAACATCCCCGCTCGGCCGTTTCTTTGTATGTGAAGGGGTTGGTATGAGCGAGTTGAAAGATCACCGCCCAAGCTGGGACGAATATTTCATGACGCTTGCGAATGAGGTTGCCACGCGCACGACATGCCTGCGTCGAGCGGTGGGCGCCATCATCGTGAAAGATCGTCGCATTTTGGCAACGGGGTACAACGGCGTTCCAACCGGACTTGCCCATTGTGCGGAAACGGGTTGCTTGCGGCAACAACTAGGCGTGCCCAGTGGGCAGCGGCACGAGATTTGTCGCGGTCTTCACGCGGAGCAGAACGCCATTATCCAGGCGGCTCGCTATGGCATCAACATCACGGGCGCATCTATTTACATCACCACGCAGCCTTGCGTGGTGTGCGCGAAAATGCTCATTAATGCCGACATTGAGGAAATCATTTACGCGAACCCCTATCCTGATGAATTGGCAATGTCCATGCTGTCTGAAGCTGGCATAAAACTACGCGTTTACGATGGTCCAATCGGAAATGATGCAAATGCATAAAAATCGACAAACAAGGCCATTCTGTGAATATCTAAAAAAGTAGAACAGGGTAAATGGCAGGCAAAATCGAATAAAATCACGCCGTTTGCCAACGTTTTGTGGCGATTGCGGAGTTTAGAGGGGGCCTGAGTGGTTCTACGTTATCATTAGCTCTGGTTTTTTATGCGGGAATCTTGATCAACGAAAGGTTTGGGTGAAACGCAGGTAATGGTTGCTGCCATCCTTATCGGTGCCATAACCGGCTTTGTCGGCTTTCTGCCGTTGTTCGCGGCTCTGCGTTTGGCTCGGAAGCATCCTTCGGTATCGATCGCCAATGCGGCGCTTTACGGCCTAGGCGGCACATTTGTGTCTCTTGTTGTCGTTGCGGTGGCGTTGATCGTATGCGCGCTCGTCGCGCGTTCGTCGGTGTTTCCCTTCGGCATGGCCGAAATCGTTTCGCTTATCGTTTGTACCGCAGCGTACGTGTGGCGTAAAAACGTAGCACGGTAATGTAGGGTTCGTCACTGGAAAGGCTGGGATGATCTGAGATGGGCGAAGCGCTCAACAAGTTCGTCGAAGAGGCACGGCACCTCTCCGAAACGTTCGATTCCCACACCGTATTCTCTATCGGCGGTTGGGACATCAGCCAGTACACGCTGTACATGTTCTTCATTTTGGCGTTGGTACTGATGGTGGTTCTGATTGGGGGCCGCAAGCTTCAGCTGGTCCCGAAGAACAAGTTCCTCAACACGGTCGAGTATGGCTATGACTTCGTGAACACGAGCATTGGCCAGGACGTTATCGGTGAGGGTTTCAAGAAGCACATCCCGTTTTTGTGCACGCTGTTCTTCTTCATCCTCATCGCTAACGTCGTGGGTTTGATCCCGGGTGCGAAGGCCACCACGGGCACCATCTCCATCACGTGGGCGCTGGCTGCCATCTCGTTCGTGTACTTCAACTTCTACGGTCTGAAGACGCTGGGCGTGTTCGGCTACATCAAGAGCCTCGTGCCCTCCGGTGTTCCCGGCCCCATGGTCCCGATCATTTGGTTCCTGGAGTTCTTCTCCATGGTCATTCGCGTACTGACGCTGGCCGTTCGTCTTTACGGCAACATGCTGGCCGGTCATATGGTCCTGGCCGTGTTCTCTCTGGCAACCACCGTGTTTTTGCAGCAGGCTGTTTTCAGCATGGACTTCGTTACCGCGCTGCCTGCAGTTGCATGGTTCGTTCTGCTGGTTCTCATGTATGCCATGGAATGCCTGGTTGCGTTCCTGCAAGCATACGTGTTCACCATTCTGTCCGCTTCCTACATCGGCATGGCGGTTCATCCCCACTGATGCGCGGACCGGCGGCGCAAGCTGCCACCAGTACTGTTTGGCACCACAGCTGACATAAGTAGATCAGCTTGGGCATATAGGCATGAGCACGGAGAAGGCTCCGGGTTCAACGAAGGAGGTAATTATGGAAATCACGCTCGCTGCGCTGAAGGTCGTCGGCTATGGCCTCGCCGCCATCGGCCCCGGCATCGGCATCGGCGTTGCAACGTATGGCCTGTGCGTGTCCGCTGCACGCCAGCCTGAGATGAAGGGCACCCTGATGGGCTATTTCTTCATCGGCGCTGCTATGTCCGAGGCTCTGGCACTGCTGGGCCTGGTCCTCTTCTTCATTGGCTAACAGGTTTTCGACTCAAGCAAGACCTATAGGCTAAGGAAAGGAGGCAAGCGAGTTGAACGTTAAGAACAAAGTGCTCCGTGGTTGCGGCAGCGCAGCCGTCGCATTCGGCGCGGCAAGCGCTATGCTTCCTGCTCAGGCATTTGCCGATGAAGGCAGCGGCGTTGCGGCTATCCTGCCGCAGATGGATGAATTCATCCCGATGCTCGTTGCGTTCATCATCCTGTGGATCATCCTGGCGAAATTCGGTTGGCCGCTGTTCGAGGGCATGCTTGTCAAGCGCGAGACCACCATCAAGGACGCTCTCGAGCAGTCCGAGAACGCTCGCGTTGAAAGCGAGCGCGTGCTCGCCGAGTACAAGCGCCAGCTGGAGGAAACCAAGGCGCAGTCCGCGCAGATCATCGCCGACGCCAAGAAGACGGGCGAGGCCGTCAAGGCCGATATCACCGCCAAGGCCCAGGCTGAGGCTGCCGGCATGATCGAGAAGGCCCATGCTGCCATCGAGGCTGACAAGAAGGCCGCTATCGCCGAGCTCCAGGGTTCGGTGGCCGACCTGTCCGTCGCCGTGGCTTCCCGCCTGATCGGCGAGGACCTCAACGATGACGAGCACCGCAAGATCATCGAGCGCTACGTGAACGAGGCGGGCAGTTTCAATGCCAACTAACCGCCATGTTCAAAAGGAAAAGGTTGCAACCTATGCATCCGTCCTACTGGATGCCGCTTTAGCGGCCGGCGGTCAGGATGCGGTGCTGGAGGTTCGCGACCAAGCCGAGCGCATTATCCGCATTATGCGTTCGAACATGGATCTCTCTAGCTCTTTGCAAGACAGCTCTTATACGCCCGAGCAGAGGAACAGCCTTGCGCGCAACGTGTTCGCGCAGGCACATCCGGTCCTTATCGATGTCTTGGCCGTCATGGCCGAGCGCGGGGACTTCGCGTTGCTCTCGCGCGTATGGGAGAGCTACGGAGAGCAGGTCGAACGCAAGCTGAATGTCACCGTGGTCGACGTAACCACCGTCGTGCCGCTCGACGATCACCTGCGCGAGGTTATTACGAAGAAATCCGAAGCCGACTTGGGCACCAAGGTCGTATTGCGTGAAAGCATCGACAAGTCCCTGATCGGCGGCATTTTGATGAGCGCCAACGGCAAGCGAATCGACGCCAGCATGACGTCGCAGCTTGAGGCCGCTCGCAACGTGCTGAAACATTCCACAGATGGAGGTGAATGCTAGTGACTGAAATCACCGCACAGTCTATTGACGCGGCGCTGCGCAAGCAGCTCGATGCGCTGAACACCAGTGTGGAATCCCGCGAGACGGGTTCCGTCATCCAGGTGGGCGACGGTATCGCTCGCGTTGATGGCCTGAAAAATGCGATGGCAGGCGAACTTTTGGAGTTCACCAGCTCTACCGGCCAGGTTGTCTACGGTATGGCACAGAACCTCGAAGAGGATGAAGTGGGCGCCGTTTTGCTGGGCGATGTCGCAGCAATCAAGGAAAACGACGCGGTCAAGACCACCGGTCGTCTGGTTGAGGTTCCGTCCGGCAAGGCCCTGCTCGGCCGTGTCGTGAACCCGCTGGGCATGCCGCTTGACGGCAAGGGCGAGATCAAGGCCGAGGGCACCCGCCCGGTCGAGTTCAAGGCTCCGGGCGTTATCCACCGCAAGCCCGTTCACGAGCCGATGCAGACCGGTATCCTGGCCGTCGACTCCATGATCCCGATCGGCCGTGGTCAGCGCGAGCTGATCATCGGCGACCGTCAGACCGGTAAGACCGCCATCGCCGTCGATGCCATTCTGAACCAGAAGGGCAAGGACATGGTCTGCATCTACGTCGCCGTGGGCCAGAAGGCCTCCACGGTGGCCAACGTGCAGGAGACCCTGGAGAAGCATGGCGCGATGGATTACACCATCATCGTCAACGCTTCCGCTTCCGATTCCGCTCCGCTGCAGTACATCGCCCCGATGGCCGGTGCTGCGATGGGCGAGTACTTCGTCTACAACGGCGAGGACGGCAAGCCCGCCGGTCCGGAGAACCCGGGTCGTCACGTGCTCATCGTCTACGATGACCTGACCAAGCAGGCCGTGGCTTATCGTCAGATGTCTCTGACCCTGCGTCGCCCGCCGGGACGCGAGGCTTATCCGGGCGACATCTTCTACCTGCATTCGCGCCTGCTGGAGCGTGCTGTGAAGATGAACGAGGAGAACGGTCTTGGCTCCATGACGGCTTTGCCGATCATCGAGACACAGGCTGGCGACGTTTCCGCCTACATTCCGACGAACGTCATTTCCATTACCGATGGTCAGATTTACCTGCAGACCGACCTGTTCTTCCAGGGTCAGCGTCCTGCCGTTGACGTGGGCATTTCGGTGTCCCGCGTCGGTGGTTCGGCTCAGATCAAGTCGATGAAGCAGTTCGCCGGCAACCTGCGTCTGGACCTCGCCGCTTACGACGAGCTCAAGGCCTTCACGCAGTTCGGCAGCGACCTGGACAAGGCTACCCAGGATCAGCTGACCCGTGGTTCGCGTATGTACGAGCTGCTCAAGCAGCCTCGTTACAACCCCATGGACGTTGCCGATCAGGTTATCGCCATCTTCGCGGGCACCAAGGGTTACACCGACGACCTCCAGCTTGAGCAGGTTGTGCCTTTCCGCAATGGTCTGCTTCAGAACATCCATGCCACCCATCCTGAGTTCAACGCTCAGATTAAGGCCGGCAAGGTGTCCGACGAGCTCCAGGCTAAGATGGCTGAGGCCATCAAGGCTTACCACGAGCAGTTCGTCGCTGAAAGCCAGGTGTAACCATGGCCAACCTCCGCGACATGAAGAAGCGCATCACTTCTGTCAAGTCCACCAAGCAGATCACCCGCACCATGGAAATGGTGGCTACGGCAAAGATCCGCAAGGCGTCTGAACGTGTCGTGGCGGCGACCCCGTACTCCGAGGCAATGTTGGAGATGCTTGGAAACCTCGCCGGCAAAGCCGGCGAGGCTTCGCATCCTCTTCTTGAGGCTCATCCTGAGAAGAAGAACGTTCTGTTCGTCGTGGTCACTTCTGACCGCGGCCTTGCAGGCGCCTTCAACACCCAGGTTCTCCGTGCTGCTGAGAAGCAGGCTCACGCCTATGCCGCTCAGGGCATTGAGACGAGCTACATCCTCTGTGGCAAGAAGGCTATCGGTTACTTCGGGTACCGTGGTGTCTCCGCCGAGATGAAGTTTGCGGGCCTGTCCGCAGACCCCACCTTCGAGGAGGCCAGCCGCATCGCTTCCTACGTGCGCGACAAGTACGCCTCTGGTCAGGTGGACGAGGTGCTGGTGTACTACAACCACATGCGTAACGCCGCCGACCAGGACCTGCGTTGCGAGCAGCTCCTGCCCGTGGACGTGAGCAACGTCTCCAACGGTGCTTCTGCCGCTGAGGCTACCTTTGACTTCGAGCCCGATGAGGCAACGGTCTTGGGCAAGCTTCTGCCGGCTTACGTTGAGACGATGGTCTACCATGCCCTGATCGACTCGGCCGCAGGCGAGCAGGGTGCCCGCCGTAAGGCAATGAAGTCGGCCACGGATAACGCGACCGAGATCATCAATACCCTGCAGCGTCAGTACAACCGTGCTCGCCAGGGCGCCATTACTACTGAGATCACCGAGATCGTCGCTGGCGCCGCGGCTCAGAAGAAGGAAGAATAGACGATGAGCGATACCAAGAACATCGGGCGCATCGTCCGCATCATCGGCCCTGTCGTCGACGTCGAGTTCGACGAAGGCAGCATGCCGGCGATCTACAACGCCCTTACGGTTGACGCGGACACCCCCGTCGGCCACATCCATACTGTCCTCGAGGTCGAGACTCACCGCCCGGGCGGCATCGTCCGTACCGTTGCTATGTCGTCCACCGACGGCCTGCAGCGTGGCGTTGAGGCTGTCGACACCGGCGCTCCCATGAAGATGCCCGTTGGTCCTCAGACCCTCGGCCGCGTCTGGAACGTCATGGGTGAGCCCGTCGACAACAAGCCGATGCCCGAGGTTGCGGATTACTATCCCATCCACCACCCGGCACCTGCTTTCGAGGAACTCTCCACCTCCACGGAGATCTTCGAGACCGGCATCAAGGCCATCGACCTGCTCGAGCCCTACGTCCGTGGTGGCAAGACTGGCCTGTTCGGCGGCGCTGGCGTCGGCAAGACCGTTCTGATTCAGGAGCTCATTTCCAACCTGGCCCTCGGCCATGGCGGTACGTCCGTCTTCACGGGCGTTGGCGAGCGTACTCGTGAGGGTACGGACCTCTACAACGAGATGAGCGAGTCTGGCGTTATCGCCAAGACCTGCATGATTTACGGTCAGATGAACGAGCCCCCGGGAGCTCGTCTGCGCGTCGGTCTTGCTGGTCTGACCACGGCTGAGTACTTCCGTGATCAGGGCCAGGACGTGCTTCTGTTCATCGACAACATCTTCCGTTTCACCCAGGCTGGTTCCGAGGTGTCCGCACTTCTCGGTCGTATGCCTTCGGCAGTTGGTTACCAGCCCACGCTGGCAACGGAGATGGGTGACCTCCAGGAGCGCATTACCTCCACGAAGACCGGCTCCATCACCTCGGTTCAGGCCGTCTACGTTCCCGCTGACGACCTTACCGACCCCGCACCTGCCACGACGTTCATCCACCTGGACGCCACCACCACGCTGTCGCGTTCCATCGCGTCTCTGGGCCTTTACCCGGCCATTGACCCGCTGGCCTCTTCTTCCTCCGCTCTCGATCCGCTGATCGTTGGCGAGGAGCACTACCGCGTGGCTACCGCCGTCCAGGAGCTCCTCCAGGCCTACTCCGACCTGAAGGACATCATCGCCATTCTTGGTATGGACGAGCTGTCTGAGGAGCAGAAGCTCACGGTCAACCGTGCCCGTAAGCTTCAGCAGTTCCTCTCCCAGAACTTCCACGTGGCCGAGCAGTTCACGGGCAACCCTGGCGTCTACATGAAGCTTGAGGACACCGTGCGCTCCTTTGCCGAGATTGTCGACGGCAAGTGCGACGACCTGCCCGAGCAGTGCTTCCGTTATGCCAGTGACATCGACGACGTGCGCGAGCGCGCCGCGAAGCTGGCTGAGTAGGCTTCGGCCCACTCGTAAAGAGAGGTCAGGCTTATGGCGGACAACACACTTACCTGTGAGATCGTCACCCCGGTAAAGACCGTTTTCGCAAGCGAGGCCACCTATGTGGGTCTTCCTGGCGAGATTGGCTCTTTCGGCGTGATGCAGCGTCACGAGCCGCTTGTTTCTGCCCTCAAGGCTGGCGTGGTGAACGTCACTGCGGCCGATGGCAAGCACGAGTTTGTTCTGAGCGGCGGCTATGCTCAGGTCAATGACAACAAGGTCATCGTTCTTGCTAACGACGCTCTTGAGGTTTCCCAGATTAAGGCCGACGAGGTTCAAACCACGCTGGCTGGCGTCGAGAAGGAACTTGCAGCCCTTTCGGAAGGCGACTCTGCTGCCGCCTACCTCAAGGGTCAGAAGGAATGGCTCGAGCTCCAGCTTAAGACCGTAAACGCTTAAGAAGGAGCGCACTCATGGACGTGATCAAAGTAGAAGGCGGCGCTAAGCTGCACGGTACCGTACACGTCGAGGGTGCAAAGAACTCAGCCTTGAAGCTCATGGCTGCAACTGTCATGGCGCCGGGCGTCTATCATCTCAGCAATGTGCCTGACATCTCTGATGTCAGGCTCATGTGCAAGGTGCTCCAGACGCTCGGCGCCTGCGTTGTTCATGGGGAGCATGAGCTCATCATCGACACCAAGACGGTGAGCAACTGGGTCACTCCCTATGAGTACGTTTCGAAGATGCGTGCAAGCATCTCGATTCTTGGCCCGCTTATCACACGTTTCGGCAAGGCAATCGTTGCCATGCCGGGCGGGTGCAACATCGGTGCCCGCTCTATCGACCAACATCTGTCTGGTCTGGCGGCACTTGGCGTGAAAATCGACAACGACCATGGCAATATCCGTGCTGACGGCACAGCCGGCTTGCATGGCGCTATCGTCACGCTCGACTTCCCCAGCGTGGGTGCTACAGAGAACATCATGATGGGTGCCATCAAAGCGAAGGGCACAACCATCATCGAGAATGCGGCCCGTGAGCCTGAGATTGTCGATTTGGCAAACATGCTCAATGACATGGGCGCAAAGATTATTGACGCCGGTTCGCATGTCGTGCGCATCGAAGGAGTGGAGGAGCTCCACGCGACCGATCATGTGACGGTCGGTGACCGCATCGAGGCCGGTACCTTCATTGTTGCCGGCGCTCTTTGCTCTGATGAGGGCGTGACCGTTACCGGTTTTGACCCCATGCATCTCGATATCCCGCTTGCAAAAATGGCCCAGATGGGCGTTGAGATTGAGCGCTTTGAGAACGGCGTGACTGTCCGTCGTGGTGAGAAGCTCGTACCCGTGGATATCCAGACGCTTCCGTATCCTGGGTTCCCCACCGATATGCAGGCTCAGCTCATGGTACTTGAATGCATGGCCGATGGCGCCAGCTTCATCACTGAGAACGTGTTTGAGAACCGTTTCATGCTGGCTGCAGAGCTTGTGCGCATGGGTGCTTCCATCCGTGTTGAGGAGCGCCATGCCCTGGTCAAGGGTCCGACGAACTTCACGGGAGCACAGGTTGCTTCTCCCGACCTGCGCGGCGGCGCTGCACTCGTGCTTGCTGGCCTTGTGGCCGAGGGTACGACATATGTGTCTGAGACGCGCCATATCAAGCGCGGCTATGAGGATTTCACTGGCAAGCTCAGCTCGCTGGGCGCAGACGTCTGCCACATCGAAATGGAAAACCCAGACGAGTTCTAGTCTGTTCAGGCAGAACGCGTCTCTTTCATACATACAACTTCATAGAGAGCAAAAAGGGCGCAGAATCTTTCATATGATTCTGCGCCCTAGTTTTGTATGCGTGTCGATTAGCCCTGTGCGAATAGCTGTCCAAGCTCGCAGAGGAAGCCGACCATGGCCTCGACCTGGCTCACCACGGCGAATTCTCGCACGCTGTGGTAGTTGAAGCCGCCTGTGGAAATGTTCGGGCAGGGGAGGTTGCGGAACGACAGTGCTGCGCCGTCAGTGCCGCCTCGGATGGGGCGCGTGAAGGCTTTGACCCCAATACGCTCGAAGGCCTTGTAGGCGTTGTCGATAAGCGCGGGGTAAGGGGCAACCTTCTCGGCCATGTTGCGGTACTGGTCGCGAATCTCAACAAAGACACGTGGTTCGTTCCAACGCTTGTTGATGAAGTCTGCCACCTCAAGCAACATGGCCTTCTTCATCTCAAAAGCCTGCAAGTCGTGGTCGCGCACGATGTAGTGAGCGAAAGCCTCGCTGCAGTCTCCGCGGATATCGCAGAGATGGAAAAAGCCCTCGTAACCATCGGTGTGCTCGGGGCGGGCGTTCTCAGGAAGCATGCGGTCGAAATCCTCGAACACGCGCAGAGCGTTCACCATGACGTTCTTGGCGCTGCCGGGATGGATTTCATGGCCCTTGACGCGCACGGTGACGCTTGCGGCGTTAAAGCACTCGTATTCCACGCCGCCGAGTTCGTCTCCGTCAATCGTGTAACCGTAAGCTGCGCCGAAGCTCTCCACATCGAGCAGGCTGCAGCCGTGGCCGATCTCCTCGTCAGGCGCAAAGCACACAGCAATGCGGGGATGGCGCAGGGAGGCGTCGTTCACGGCTCGTGCCAGGTAGCTCATGATTTCAGCCACGCCGGCCTTGTCGTCGGCACCAAGCAGGGTAGAGCCGTCGGTGCACACGATGTCCTGGCCAACAAGCTTTGAAAGACCAGGCGTATTTTCCTCGGTGAGGCTGATTTTCTCACCCTTATGCTCGCCAAGCACGAGCTCGCCGCCCTCATAGGTGCGTACGCGGGGCTTGACGTTGCGTGCAGGTGCATCGGGGCTCGTGTCGATATGCGCAATCAGAGCCAGACAAGGCAGATGCTCGCACCCGGCGCTGGCGGGCAAGTGTGCTGTCACATAGGCGTTGTCGTCCATATGGGCATCGGCAAGGCCGAGGTCGAGCAACTCGCGCTCAAGCAGGCGGGCCAGGTCAAACTCGTCGGGGTTGGAGGGAACCTCAGCCTCGTTTGCCGGATCGGACTGAGTGGAGATGCTGCAATACCGGATAAGCCTATCAATCACATCGCTCATACACTGCTCCTTTTAAAAGAAACCGGGCGCGAAACATGTCGCGCCCGGCATGGGAACCTAGCGAATCATACTACGGTGCGGGCGCGCTGGCCGTGTTTCGAGCCTAGCGCTTCTCAAGCCACCCAAGCACGCTGCCCTCAACACCGGCTTTGGAAGCCTCGACCACGGTGTCGAACCTGCGGGGAAGGGTCTCCAAGGCCTCGAGGCCAGCGGGAACGCGGGTGTCCGTGGCTTCGGCAATGGCACGGTTGAGGACGATGCCGGAAAGCGACGCAACCTCGGCGGGAAGCTCATCGTGTGCGCTAAGGCCGTTGAGGCCGCGCCACACGTTGGGGCCGAACTTTGCCCAGTGGGCGGTGGAGGCAACGAGCATGGGGTGCTCGCTGCGATGCTCCTTGGCCACCTTCAGGGCGACGGCGGTGTGGGGGTCGAGCAGGTAGTGCTTCTCGGCAAAGACCTCGCCGATCTCGCGCAGGCAGGCGTCATTATCGACGCAGCCAGCGGCGTAAAGCTCCTGCATGCGGGCACGCGTGTCGGCGTCGACCTCGAAGCGCTTGTCGCGGGAGAGGTCGGCCATCCAGCCACGGACACGCTCGGCGTCGCGGCCGCACAGCTCGAAGAGCTGGCGTTCCAGGTTGGACGACACGAGGATGTCCATGCTGGGGGAGGGGGTAAGCGAGAGCTTGCGCGAACGAATGTCGTAGACGCCCGTCGTGATGAAGTCGGTGAGTACGTTGTTCTCGTTGCTTGCGCACACGAGGCGTGCGATGGGGGTGCCGATGCGCTTGGCGTAATACGCAGCCAGGATGTTGCCGAAGTTGCCGGTGGGCACGCAGACGTCGATCTCTTCGCCGGCGCGTACAGAGCCTGCTGCGACCATGTCGGCGTAGGCGCTCATGTAGTACACGATCTGAGGCATGAGACGGCCCCAGTTGATGGAGTTCGCGCTGGAGAGGGCCAGGTTGTGCTCGGCCATGAGCTTGTCGCAGAACGCCGTGTCGCCAAAGGCCTGTTTGACGGAGGTCTGGCAGTCGTCGAAGTCGCCGCGGGCCGCGAAGACGTTGACGTTGTCGCCCTGCTGGGTGGTCATCTGGCGCAGCTGGATGTCGGAGACGCCGCCGTCGGGATAGAAGACGCAGATGCCCACATGCTTGCGGCCGGCGAAGCCCTCAAGCGCCGCCTTGCCCGTGTCGCCGGAGGTGGCCACGAGGATGAGGTGGTCGTGGTCGAGCCTGCCCTCTTCGCGCAGTTTGCCCGTTGCATACTCGAAGAAGCGGGGCAGGCACTGCAGGGCCATGTCCTTGAAGGCCGAGGTGGGTCCATGGAACAGCTCGAGCACATGGACGCCGTCGCCCAGGTCAACCACAGGGGCGATGCGCTCGTCGTCGAACTGGGGGCCGTAGGCGCCGGCCATGAGGGAGTCGATTGCGTCGTCGGCGACGTCGACCTCAAACGCGCGATAGACGCGTGCGGCGCGCTGGGCGTAAGGAAGCTCGGCGAGCGCGCAAATCTCTTCGACGCTCATCGAGGGAATCTGCTGGGGCACGAAAAGGCCGCCACCGGGGGCAATGCCTTCGACGATGGCCTCGCAAAATGAAAGCGCGTCGCTCACGTTTCCACGGGTGTCGATATAGCGGTTCATGGTTGGCCTTTCGTGGTCGATTGGCATGTCAGGAGAGCCTAATCTGTATATCGTAGCGCGTGCGGAAAGCCCAAGGCGGCTCGGGCGGCAAACGGTATAGAATGTATGCCGACTCGTGAATAAAACGCCGCGCATATGAAGAAGCGACGGCGGTACAATTTCCAGTTTATTGCTCGGTGTTCGACTGATGCGGGGGGACGCGAATGGTCGAGAAACTGACGGGGAAGATGGACATCCTTGTCGCGGTGGGGTTTGGCTTCTTTTTGGCATGGAGGCAAAACGTCATCAACTTTCTGTATCCAATGTCGGCGGGCCTGGTGTTCTCGCCGCTTGTGTGCATGTCGTTTGCATGCTGCCTCGTGCTGGTCTTGGCGCTCGTTGCGTTTCGAAGCAACCAGGCGACGTTTTCCTCGCGCGTCCTCGTGTCGATGCCGGCGGTGCTCATCGTCGCGGCGACGCTGTGTGCCTATCTGGTGGCCAAGGGCTTCGGTGGCGCGGTGCTTGCCTATGCGGCGGCCCTCGTCATTGGTGTAGCCTCCGCCCTGGGCCTCTTCTCGTGGGTCGAGATGCTCGCGGTGGTCGACGTTGGCACGCGTATCGTGACCGCGATGTTCGCCCTGCTCATCAAGGCGCTCTTGGGGCTCGTTTGTACGGCCGTCGGTGGCTTTATCGGCCCTTTGCCCATCACAATCCTGGCGCTTGTGGTGCTCGTCGTGCTCGTGGTGCACGAGGCGCGCAACGCCCATCGCGAGATAAAGCCCCTCATCATGCGCCCCACAAGTTCGAGTCATTTCAAGCTGTTGCTCGGCGCACTTGTGGTCTATGCCTTTATCTTCGGCGTCACGGCGGGCAACACGGCCGTCGTCGCCCAGATTCCGGTGATGCTCGACTTCAACACGGGAGTCGACGAGTGCTCGCTTGTTATCTCCGCCATTTTGCTTGCGGTTCTTTTGCCCTGCAAGTCGGGCGTGCGCCTCTCTACCGTTGGCCGCGTGCTCACGCCGATGCTTGCCACCCTGTTTTTGCTGCACATCCTTTTGGGCGGCAGTGTCGGGGGCCTCTTGCCCAAGCTCACCGCGGCGTTCTGGGACATCGTGCAGGTGTTTGTGCTGCTTGTCCTCATCGATGTGGCCCAGAGCGGCGTGGCGAGCCTGTCGTTTGTGTTTCCTGTCGGCTGGGGCGTGGTGAGCTTCGGCTATGCCTGCGGTACGCTGGCCGGTCAGGCGACGGGCCTGTCGTTTGGCGATGATTTTGCCGCGGTGCAGGCCATTACGGCGACGATGACGATTCTGGCCGTTGTGGCATCGAGCGTGCTCGCGGCTGCACAGTATCCCTCGCCGGCGAACGGCACTGTCCAACCTTTTGTTCCTGTCGAGCTGCAGAATGGGGGCTTCGAAGGATCGTCCCAGCACGGCGACACGGCTCCCGACATCCTTGCAACGTATGCCACGGCCGGCGCTGCCGGGCAGGCGGGCGCGATTCAGGCAGCACCCGCCGGGGCGCCGGCGGTCGCTCCTGTCGACCCCATTGCCCAGGCATGCGCGGTGATTGCGAAGAAGTACGCCTTGTCGGAGCGCGAGGGCGAGGTGCTCGACCTGCTTGCCCGTGGCAACACGCGCATGTCCATCGCCGAGAAGCTCATCATCTCCGAGAACACCGTGCGCGTGCATGTGAAGAACATCTACGCCAAGCTGCACATCCACTCCAAGCAGCAGCTCATCGACATGGTGGACAAGCGCGCGTAGTCGACCTAGGCGCTTGCGCTGACATGCTGTTGCGAACAACAAGGAGCCGCATCCCAATCCTGGGGTGCGGCTCCTTTGCAATGCCCTGTTTTTCTTTATGTACTTGCGGGGGTTCGCCCAAGGGGCTGTCAAACATATACCTCTTCGTCAAGAAATGGGCCCCTTAGAGCCTGCCCTGAACTGCAATGGGTTGAGAAGCGCTTGCACGGGCGCATGTTCTGCGCTCAGGCGGGTCTGCGTGCAGAACATGCGCCTCAGCGGCGTCCTTATGTGGTCGGGCTGACCCTTAACCCTCGAGCGCCTTGGTGAGTGCCTCTTCTGCTTGACAGGCGATGTCGGGCAGGATGCCGGTCGTGCGGATGCCCTTGCCCTGAGCCGCCTCGACGGTCTTGGTCATGGGGTACGTGAAGACGAAACGGTCGCCGAAGGTGAGCGTGACGGGGTTGGAGTAGTCGAGCGTGCCGCGGGTGGCCCGGCCCGCCTGCGTTGCGCGCGGAGACTTCTTGGCGACGCTCGCGAGCCACTCGGCGGCGTCGGCGGTGCGCTCGCTTGTGAGCAGGAAGACGCGCTGGCCGGCCGGTGCGGCCGCGATGTCGAGCTGCGCGGGGGCGAGCGCCTCTTCCACGAAACCTTTGCCCATGCTTTCTTGCGCGGCCTGGAGACCCTGGTCGAGCCAAGCGGTGGTGTCGCCGGCACCCTGGGCCTCAAGCAGGGCCTTGAGCTGGGCGAACTGCTGGATGCGGGCCTTGCACGCACCGGTGGAGTAGTTGGTGAGCACCCGCTGGGTGCCGATGAGCGCCTCCAGCGTCATCGGCTCGTCGAACAGCCAGTCGAGCAGGGGGTAGGCCGCCTGCTCCACGCCGCCCGTGCAGTCGCGCACGTCGATGACGAGCGTCTTTGCTGTACGCACCTGGTCGGCATGCTCGGCCAGCAGGTCTGCTGCCTCGGTGGAGTCGAGGTTGCCCACGGTGAGGACGGCTGCCTCGCCCTGCATCTCGAATGCGCAGGGGGCGGACTCGAACGCGGCGTCGGCGTCGGCGCCCAGGCGCATGAGGCACAGGTTGGGGTCGTCCAGGTGCGCAAGGCGTTCCTGCATCATGGCCTCAAGCAGGTCGTCGTCGAGAAGGCCCAGTTCGTCGGCCTTCCTGAAGAGCTTGTGCCATTCCTTGCCGGCGTGGTCGTCGCATTCGGGCATGCCGGCGTAGTCGTGGTCGAGGGCGATGAGAATCTGCGATGCGATGGTGCGGGGCTCGGGCGTCATGGTGCAAGCCTTTCACTGGGGAGATGCACGTTTTTCTGCCTGCTATCCTACCCAAACGCCCCGTCTGTGGGTGCGCACATGCCAAGCTCGCACCGCTTTATCACGTGTGGGACGGCCTTGGCCGGCCGCTGAGACCCATCCCAACAGGCTGCACGAGCATGTGCCATGGGTGTGCAGAAATCGCTGATGGTCTTGAGTGCCGAGCTGACCCCTTGCCCTGGACTGCTGAAATCCCCGGCGCCTCTACGCTTTGAGCCCGGCCTCATTTTTTGAAGTTGCCCGCAGCTCTATGCTTCGAGCTTGAGCGCCGCTTCAAGAATCGTGTCGCGCGTGCACTCCTCGGGCGTGAAGGGCACATGCACGTCGAGCGGCAGCCCCGTGCGTTCATATCCCTGCCCGTCGTGGTTTGCCTTCGTGCGGCTGATGGGGTAGGTGAACGTGCAGTCGATGCCTTCAAGCTCGCTGGTGAGATAGTTGGCGTAGTCGATCCAGCCCTTGGTGGCACGGCCCACCAGGCGCACGCGCTCCATCCCCATGACGGCCTGAGCCAGGCGCTCCGCCCCTTCCCCCGTGTCGGAATCGAGCAGGATGCAGGCAAGGCGCGGTGCGTTTGCGTCGGGTGCCACACGCTCGTCGGCGAAGGGGGAGGGGAGAACCTCGGGCAGCTCGGCCATGCGCAGGCGCTCGGCCATGACGTGGGTGGTGCGCTTGCGCGCGAGCACCTCGTCGGCCTTTGCCCGAATGTCGGCACACAGCTCGTCGGCCATGCTGAGGCCGGCTTCATCGAGTGCGGGGCGGACGCGGTCAATGTCGGCGATGAGCGCGGCGGCGTTGTTCTTGGAGTAGACGGTGAAGAGTTCAACGTCGTCCACGACCTGCTTCGCATCGACCTCGGTGTCCACAAGCAGGGGAAGAAGTGCCAGGTAGGAGGCAGGGTCCGCTGCACCGGCGCAGTGGCGCAGGTCGAGCACGAGCTTGCCTGTCATACCTTGCCTTGCGAAGGCAGCCGCAGCCTCAGACGCAACCTGGGCGACCTTGTCGGCCTGGGAGAGGTCGTCGATTCGCATGACGACGGCACCGTCCTGCACGTGGGTCGTGAACTTGGGATTGGGTGTCTCCACGGGGTAGCGACGCAGGTCGAGGCGCATGACGTGGCCGTCGCCGGGGAAGACGTCGATGTCGTCGAACATGCGCATGGCCAGGTCCCAGTCCTCGCGGTCCGAGCCGCGGCCCCAAAAAACGTCAGCCCCCAGGTCTTTGAGCAGAAAGTCAATCCTGTTCATGCCCGCGGCGACGATGCGCATGCCCGGTGCCAGGCGCGTCTCCTGCCGCGCTTCGGTCACATAGAGGAAGTTCTCATGGCGCTTGACGCGAAAGCCCAGGTCATACTCCGCATAGCTTGGGTCATGGCAGGTGACTTTGCATGTCTTGGCGCCTGCGGTGGAGAGGTACTGGCGCGCAGCAAGCAGGAACTGGTCCACGTCGGCGTGAGCGTTGCGCGACGCCTTGGCCAGCGAGTTGCCGCAGGCCTCGGCGTTGCCGATGGAGCGCCTACCGGGTGCGGCGTCCATGTGCAGCGTCTCGCAGATGGCGTTGTAGCCAGACAGGTAAAGGAAACCTCGCATTGTCAGTCCTTCCACGACGACTCGTTGAGCCTTACAGGGCATCTTCTTGGTCTAAATTCGGGCATGTTTGCGTCTTAATGTCGGCAAGGCGACTACCCGTAGCGAGTGCGATGACGTTACCGCAGGTGGATGAGGTGAGACCTTGAGCCGTGCATCTTGCTGTTCCAACAAGGCGCAAACATGCCGGAGTTTGTTGCACTATGGCACCGCTGACAAAGCGGGGGCACCCCGGATGTGATTGGGGCACCCCCGCTTCAGCTGCGCTCATGCTACCTCAGGGGAGGAAGCATGTCTAACGTTTCGAACCTAGAGCCCCAGGTAGGCAGCGGCGCTCTTGCCGGCGACGCGGCCGTTGGTGAGGGCCATGCCGATGGAGTTGCCGGCGGCAGGCGTGGAGTAGCCGGTGCCGTAACGGCCGCCCAGGTCGGCGCCTGCGCAGTACAGGCCGGGGATGGGGTTGCCGTCGAGGTCCTCGACGTTGAGGTTCTTGTCGGCCATGACGCCCGACATGGTGACCATTGCGGGGCTCGAGCCAGAGCGGCCGCAGGAGCCGGAGAAGCCGTAGTAGAGCGGGCCCTCGATCGGGATCATTGCCTCGGCGTTCTTGCCGAACTCCGGGTCGCAGGTGTAGGTGCCGTCCTGGCAGGCGTAGCACAGGTCGTTGTAGTGGTTGACCGCGGCCACGAAGCCCTCGACGTCCTCGATGCCCAGGCCGGCGGCCAGGTTCTCAAGGCTGTCGGCCTTATAGATGCCGCCGCCCATGCGCTCGGCGGTGGTCATGCCGGTGATCTTGATCTGGCTGTTGACCTCGCCAGTCTCGATGTCGTACATCATGTCCATGATGTACTCGGGACGGCCGAAGTTGGGGCCGGTGTGCTCAAGGCCGCAGCTGGCGATGTGCTTGAGGTAGTCGCCGCCGATGATGCCGTAGCAGGCGCCCGTCTTACGCGAGCAAGCGTCGCCAGCAGCGGTGATGTTGCCCTCGTTGCAGAAGCGCTGCATGTTCTCGTCGAGCCACAGATGGCAGTTGGCACCCCAGGTGCCGGAAGGGCCGCCGCCCAGGGACATGTGGCCGCGCGGGGAGGGATCGACGAAGCCGCCGGCCCAGCACAGCATCTTGACACCCGAACCGTCACCGGCGCAGGCCATGCCGCCGCCGTTGAAGTCCTCCTTGAGGCCGCCGGTGCGCTCGTACTTCTCCTGAAGCTCGTTAAGCAGGGCCCAGCACATGTCGGCGTTCTGGATGTAGCCGCCGGCGCAGGAGATGACTGCCTTGCAGTTGAACTTGACGTAACGGTCGGCATCGGCGTCGTAGACGATGACGCCGGTCACGGTGCCGTCCTCAGCCTGCACGACCTTGTAGCCCTTGTAGCCCAGGAACACCTGAGCGCCCAGGGTGTAGGCCTTGGCAAGGCAGGCCATCTGGACGTTGCCCAGGATCGAGGAGGCAGCGACGCCGCCGTGGCCCTCGCGGCCGTGGAAGTGGCCCATCATCTGGATGGTGGTGGCCCAGGTCTTCGTGCCGGGGGCCTTGGGGTAACCGGTGTGGTCGAGGCACTGGTTGTTGTTGTCGTAGAAGGAGGCGCAGGCGTCATAGAGAGCCTGGTAGCCGGCCTGGTAGCCCTCCTCGGTCGTCTCGCAGTTGGGGTCGACGGCAAGCGAGGCCCAGTCGATGTCGGCGGTGAGCTCCTTGACCTTGTCGGCGTCGAACATGGCCTGGACGATGATCTTACCGTTGCGGGTCACGTCGTAGGTGTAGAAGGACTCGTCGATGTCCTGGGCGTAGGCGCCGCCTTCGGAGGAGTACTCGTTGTTGGTGAGGGCCAGGTCGCTCACGAGCTGGTTGTACAGGTCGTGGCGCTCGGAGTCCTCGACGGCCTCCTTCATGCAGGCGAGCATGTTGTCGAGGCACTCGCCGGAGTTGTTGACGTAGGAGGCAACGATCTCCTGGCTCACGCGGCCGCCCGAGCGGGTCGTGAACTCGTTGATGACCTCACCGAGGTTGTACTCGGAGAAGCCGGCGTTCTTCACGAAGTCGGCGTTCCAAGCGGCGGCGTCCTCGCCGATGTACATGAGGTAGGTGCTCTTCTCGCACATGGCGACCTTTGCACCGGCCTCGGCAAGGGCAAGCGTGGCCTGCGTGCCGGCATGACCGCCACCGATGACGACGGCGTCGAAGTCGTTGATTTCCTCGGCGACCTCTACGTCGTCGGGCACGCCCAGCCAGTCGCCGGCGCCTGCGTAGCCGAAGGTACGTCCCTCAGCGGCGGCTGCCTCGCGGGCTGCGGGGACGTCCTTGGGGGCGCCCATGGGGCCAGGGCCACCAGCGCCACCCTCGCCGCCACCTTCGCCACCCTCGGGGGCACCCTCGCCCTCGGCGGGCGCCGCGGCCTCCTCGGCAAGGGCCGTAGAGGCGGCCAGGGCCAGCGCCATGGCGCTGCCGGCGGCCACGAAGTTGCGACGGGTCATCTCGGTCTTACTCATCAAGAGCTCCAATCCCAATGCGTTCCTGTAGATGCGCGTCCATGCGCTATCGAGACGGCCGGCTGGTCGCCTTATTACGCACGAACTGGGTTTCACTCTATTGTTTTTGCACTGCCAAAAAGGGTTATCCTTTGTGTATCAGTTGATTCTTGCGAAACCGAGGGTATGATATTGGCGTTTCTAGCTGCGTAAATATGCCATTGGTCAGAAAGGGGCCAGAAATGACTGTGGAAGGGGCAATTGCGCTTACCCCTGCGCACGAGGACTACATTGAGGCCATCGTCGAACTTGAGGAGTCGCAGAACCATCCTGAGATTCGCTCGGTCGACATCGCCAATTTGTTGGGGGTTTCCAAGGCGAGCGTCAACAAGGCCGTCCAAACGCTGCGTGACGCGGACTTCATCGAGCAGGAGCGCTACGGTCGCATCACGCTGACCGACCATGGTCGCGCCTATGGTCAGGAGATTTGGGGGCGTCACAACATGCTGCGCCGCTTCCTCATTGATGACCTTGGCGTCGATCCCGAGCTTGCCGAGCAGGAGGCGTGCGAGATGGAGCACACCGTTTCGAGCGAGACCATCGACCGTTGGAGCGCCTGGCTCGATCGCGTGCACGACGCTCTCGCACAGGCAGGCGCCGATGTTTCGCAGGCGTCTTGCGCTAAAGACGACGCTGCAGACGGCGAGCACTAACAGAGTTCGGAACACCGGGGGATGTTTCGTTCGTCTACGCCCACGCCCTCGACATGACGGTGCCGCCGTTTATGTCGAGGGCGTGGGCGTTTCTTTTCAACAATGTGTACGCACATGACGTTCATAAACGTTGACTTACTTTGCGCATAATACGTTTCAGGCACTTGAGGCCCCCCTTACCTCAAGAACGCACGACGGGCTCCCCTTACCCGTCAAGACGCACCATAATTCGAACAGGTAGCGTCGCATCCCTCCTTGAGGCCCGGTCCCCCACCGGGCCTCACTTTGTTTGGGAGACTTGCTAAAACAGGTTGCATCCGATCGCGGAGGCGCAGCTACTGCGTTCCAGAGCGGCTCATGTACATCCAGTACACCTCACCGCTCTGCGCCTTGTATCTGCGCCTCCGTCTGCTGGGACGGCACATCGGCCCCGTGCGCCTTGCAGATGGGCCTCTGTCTGCTGGGGGGCTTTGGTGCAGCTACTGCGTTCCAGAGCGGCTCATGTACATCCAGTACACCTCACCCACCGCTCTGCGCCTTGTATCTGCGCCTCCGTCTGCTGGGACGGCACATCGGCACCGTGCGCCTTGCAGATGGGCCTCCGTCTGCTGGGGGGCTTTGGCGCAGCTACTGCGTTGCGCTCAGGCTTATGTACGTCTAGTAGGCCAAAGGCCCGCACCGCGCACTGCGCCATTGCGGGCCTTGTATCTGCGTCTCCGTCTGCTGGGACGGCGCATCGGTTCGGTGCGTGTTGCGGTTGCGCTTGCGTCTTGGTGCCGTTTACCGGCGGTGAGCGGCCGTAGGGGAGTAATCGCCGAATAGCAATGTGTTGAGGAAATGTCTGCCTCCCGATGTGTCTACAATCCGCGCTGAAGTGTGCGGCTACCCGAGGTCGCGCGCCGACGTACCCGTCTTCGGCAGGAGGTTTCCATGACCGGAATAGCGCTGGTCGTCGCTTTCGTCATCGCAATCGCGGCGATGATCGTGATGATCTCCAAGTTCAAGATTCACCCGTTCATTTCCATCATGCTCGTGTCTCTGGTGTTTGGTCTGGTGGCCGGTATCCCGCTGGTCAATCAAACGCTTGAAGACGGCACGACCGTTTCGGGCATCGCCTCCGTCATCGGTGCGGGTTTCTCGGGTACCTTCACCAGCATTGGCATCGTCATTATCTTGGGCGCCCTGGTTGGCTCCATCCTCGAGGCCACGGGCGGTGCGTTCAAGCTCGCCGACATGGTGGTGTCCCTCGTGGGCAAGAAGCATCCTGAGATTGCCATGGAGCTCATGGGCTGGATCGTCTCCATCCCAGTGTTCTGCGACTCGGGCTTCGTCATTCTGAACCCCATCCGCAAGGCTATCGTGCAGAAGACCGCCGCAAGCTCGGTCATGCTGACCGTGTGCCTGTCGTGCGGCCTGTATATCAGCCATGTCTTTATTCCGCCGACGCCCGGCCCCATCGCTGCCGCCGGTTCGCTCGGCCTTGAGAACGACCTGCTGCTCGTCATGGGCTTGGGCGTTGTCTGCTCCATCCTTCCCCTCATTGCCGGTGTCGTGTTTGCCCGCTTCATCGGTAAGCGCGTCAAGGCTGAGGACGAGGCCGATGCGAGTGGCAATGTCGCTACCTACGAGGAGATCAAGGCCCAGTACGGCCAGCTTCCCGGCGGTTTCATCACGCTTGCTCCCATTGTGGTGCCTATCGTGCTCATGGCTCTGGGCTCCATCTCCTCGATGGCCAAGTGGAGCGGCTTCGGTGCCGACCTGTGCACCTTCTTCGGCACGCCCATGATCGCCCTTGCAATGGGTGTCGTCTTCGGCGTCATCCAGCTTGCTGTCACCGCCAACCTGGACAAGTTCCACGACCTGGTCCAGGAGACGCTCAAGACCGTGGGCCCGATTCTCTTCATCACCGCCGCCGGCGGCGTCCTGGGCAAGGTCATCGCCTCCACTGACATGGTGAACTTCATCAAGGAGCAGGCGGTCACCCTCGAGGCACTCGGCATTTTCTTCCCGTTCCTGCTCGCGGCCATCCTCAAGACCGCGCAGGGTTCCTCCACGGTGGCCATCACTACCACGGCTGGCATCCTTGCGCCCGTCATGGCGACGCTCGGCCTTGATACCCCCGTTGCCGCCGCACTTGCCGTCATGGCCATCGGCGCTGGCGCTATGACCGTGTCGCATGCCAACGACTCCTACTTCTGGGTTGTCACCAACTTTGGCGCCATGCAGCCCGACCAGGGCTACAAGACCCAGACTGTCGCCACGGGCATCCTCGGCATTGCCGGTGTGCTCAACGTCTGGATCGTCTACATGATCTGCACTGCCATGGGCCTGGCCTAAAACCGGCACTGTCTGTGTGTCTGTGTGCTTCCGCGGGGTCGCGCGCATGTGCGCGGCCCCGTTTTTTGCTTCTTGTCGAAAGGATGCCTGCGTTGTACAAGAACTTCCTGATCGTGCCCGATTCTTTCAAGGGCACCATGAGCGCCATCGACGTGTGCCGCATCATGGCCGAGACGCTGCAGGAGCGTTTTCCCGAGGTGCATATCGACACGATTCCTATGGCCGACGGCGGCGAGGGAACGGTAGACGCCTTCCTGGCCGCCAATCCCGGTGAGCGCATTACCTGCGAGGTGTGCGGTCCTTATCGCGAGCCGGTGGAAGGCTTTTACGGCATGCTTGAGGACGGCACAGCCGTCATCGAGATGGCCGCCGCCGCTGGTCTTCCCCTTGTTGGGCAGAACCGCAGGGCTGACAAGACCACGACCTTTGGCGTGGGCCAGCTTCTGCTTGACGCGCTCGATCGCGGTGCCAAGAAGGTCATCATGGGTTTGGGCGGCAGCTGCACCAACGAGGGCGGCGTGGGTATGGCTGCGGCGTGCGGCGTCAAGTTCTACGACGCTACTGGTGCGGAGTTCTTGCCTGTGGGCGGCACGCTTTCCCACATCTCGCGCATCGACGTCTCGGGCATGAACCCGCGCATCCGCGACATCGAGATCGTCACCATGTGCGACATCGACAACCCCCTGTGCGGCGTGACTGGAGCTTCCGCCATCTTTGGCCCGCAGAAGGGTGCGACTCCCGAGCAGGTGGGTATGCTCGACGCTGGCCTGGCGCACCTGGCCACCATCATGAAGCGCGACCTGGGTGCCGACGTGCTCGACCTGCCCGGTGGCGGCGCTGCCGGTGGCATGGGTGCGGGCATGGTGGCGTTCTTTGGCTCGAAGTTGCAGATGGGCACGCAGACCGTGCTCGACACCGCGCATTTTGACGACCTCGTGCAGGAGGCCGATTTGGTGTTCTCCGGCGAGGGATGCTTCGACGGCCAGTCGCTGCACGGCAAGGTGGTCGTGGGCGTGGCGAGCCGTTGCAAGGCCGTGCACACCCCGCTCATCGCTGTGGCGGGCGTCATCGACGACACCGTGGTGCCCTCGGCCGCCCAGGCGGGCGTGAGTCACATTGCCTGCATCAACCGCACGGGCGTGCCGCTCGAGGTGGCCATCAAGCACCCTCGCTCGAACCTTGCCCACACGATGGGCTTGCTCTCGGAGCTGCTGGCGACCCAAGACGAGGCAAGCTTGCCTGCAAGGTTGCACCTGCATGCGCATGAGGGGGAGTAGCGCGATCCCTTGTAGGTTTACCTGCGCTTAGGCACGACACAACGACAGCAGCCTGCCCTCCTGTGCACACTGCATGGGAAGGCAGGCTGCTTGTTTACATGAGGGTATTTGGCCGAGGCTTTCGTGTGCGGGGGTCTGTGTCTTATCCTGCACGCCAGTTGAGGAGCGATCCCACAAAGACGGCCGCGGTGCCCGCCCAGTAGATGGGGTTGAGCGAGACGCCGAGCAAGATGGAGCTTGCCAGTGTGGAAAGCACGGGGGCGGCGTAGGAGAAGGCGGCCATTTTGCGCACGTCGCCCTTGATGAGGCCGTGGCCCCACAGGGTGTACCCGCTTGCCACGCAGGCCGCAGCCGCCAGGAGGGCGACAATCGCAGGTGCGGAGGGTACCTGTTCGGGCAGGTAGGGACCAGAGATGAAAAAGACGATCCACAGCGTGGCTGCCACGCCGACGAAGAAGAGCGACGTGGCGTCGGCACCCTGTGAGATTTTGGGCGTGACGGTGGAATAGAGCGCCCAGACGACGGCTCCGATGAGGGCGAGCAGGTAGTGAATGGGGTTTGCGCCCAGGTGCTGGGCGAGTTGGGCGGGCGTGAAGCCGGCATTGCCGCCCACAGCCACCATGACGCCGGCGGTTGCGATGACGGCGCCCGGCACCACGCGTCCCACGGCGCCCTTCTTTCCCGAGGCAGCAGCGCAAAAAAGCACGGTAAGTGTGGGCCACAGGTAGTTGACCAGGCTCACTTCGACGGCCTGCATGGAACTCGTTGTCATGGAGATGGCAAGGGCGAACACAGACTCATAGCTCACGAAGAGCGCCCCGCCTATGAGCAGAAAGCGTCGTGGGATGGTCTTGAGCTCGGGCGGTCGTACGATGAGCAGTGCCGTTGCCGCGACTGTGTACAGCAAGGCCGTTCCCAGCGTGGCGCCGAAGCCCACGGAGACGAGTTTGACCAGTCCCGCCATAAGCGCCCATACCACAACTGCGCCCATGCCCAAAAAGGTGGCGCGAGGGGTTGGAGAGGGGATTGCTGTGGGACTTGAGACGTCGCTGTCCATTGCTGCGCTTTCTGACTGGGGCCGACTCGTGCGTTGCTCATGGCAGGATAGCACCCATTTTCAAAAATGTAATAGGGCATATCATTTGCTTCATCCAAGGATGATTGCGTACAAAATCCCTGGTCGCGACCTCATCCCGCTTGAATGAGCGAACTAAATCCACCTCCAATCATCCCGTCGATACGAAGGGTGAGCCCAGCCTGACCATATCGTGAGCCTCACAGACGTTGCGGGTGTGCGTGCATCTGTCGGTGCACTCGCACGAGCAACAAACGCCAAGCGTCGCGCTTTGGAGAGGGTGGATGGAAAGATGGCACAAGAGAACCTGGATGAGTTTTTCCTCGATGAGGACGAAGGCGTGTTCGACCCGCTGGCTGATGACTTTGAGCCCGCGCAGGATGGCGTCGACCCCGACGAGGACGGCATCGTCGACCTGCCGGTCATGGCGGAGATGCCCGAAGAGGTAAAGGTAAAGAGCGTCTTTGACAAGGACCGCTTTGCAAGTGCCCAGGACGCCATCGAGGAGCTGCTGCACCGCAACCCCGGCCGCAAGCCGGTGTTCCTGCAGATCATCGAGTTCTGCTGCGACGAGCACACCAGCGAGGAGGTCGCCCAGCTCGTGGAGCAGGCTCAGGCGGAGAATCGCTCGGTCTACGCGCCCCAGTCGCTGTGCACCATCCTTGAGCGCGCCGGCGCGCTTGTGAGCCGCACCGAGGAGCCCGAGACGCCCGAGGAGCAGGACGACCTGGCCGCCGAGCAGGACTGCGACGGCGAGGCTGAAGCCCACATGCCCGCCGCGCACCCCACGACGTACTGGACCTCGACCGACGAGGGCCTTACGGTGCTCGCCGCACATCGCGAGGGATCGGCGCTCGAGGAGCTGCTCGCGAGCGACACCGAGAGCATGTACCTGCCTGTGTATGAGCGCGTGCTCGCCTTCTGCGCGCAGGGGCCCCGCACCAAGCCCCAGATCGACGCCATTGTCGATGACGACCCGCTTGTGCAGAAGCCTCGCCGCTACTCGAACCACTTCATCGAGCTTCTTGAGAACCGCGAGGCTCTGAGCTGGCACGACGGAGGTTGGAACGCAACCGAGCTGGGTCGTCGCTACCTTGAGAAGCACGGCATCGCGGCCGAGTAGCCCACATCTGCCCGATTTCTGTCCCGCGCCAACCTGATCGCGCGGCCCGACAGTCGCGTACACCCCTAGCACACCCCCACGTAAGGAGAGAGACCATGACCGCACCCACCGTCGCCACCACCCCCGAGCTTGCCGAGCTTGCAACCGCCATGGACGGCCGAGCCGACACCTACGGCCTGCTCGCGCGCCTCTTCCGCGTCGAGGTCGACGGGCCCCTCCTCACCCAGCTGCGCGGCATGACGTTCCCCGAGAATACGGGCAACGCCCATGTCGACACCGGCTACGAGCTCATGCACCGCTACCTCACGAGCATCTGGGAGCCGGCCCTGCTTGACCTGGCCCGCGACTACGTGCGCGTCTTCATCGGTCACGGCGTGAATGGCCACTCCGCCGCCTACCCCTACGAGTCGGTGCACACCTCTGAGAAGCGCCTCATGATGCAGCAGGCCCGCTCCGAGGTGCTGGCGGTCTATCGCGCCAACAACCTCAAGAAGGACGAGCACTGGCGCGAGTGCGAGGATCATATCGCCGTCGAGCTCGAGTTCATGCAGGTGATGTGCCAGCGCACCGCGGCGGCGCTTCGCAAGGGCGATGAGGACGCCGCCGTTGAGATGCTCTCCACACAGCGCGACTTTGTGGCCGAGCACCTGGCCAACTGGGTTCCCATGCTCGTGGCCGACATGCTGCGTTTCTCCGAGACCGAGCTCTATCGCGGTCTTGCCGAGCTCACGCTGGGCTTCGTACAGACCGAGGGCGAACTTCTCGCCGAGCTGCTCGACGGCGCCCAGGCCGCCTAGGCGACCCGGGATTGTTGCGGAGGGCTCTGAGGGTTGTGGGCGGTGACAGGGTGCGTGCCTGCACCGCGCACGCTGACCCATGCTTCCCGTCGTGGCGATCTTCGGTTTTGTTTGAGGGACGGCTTGGGAGGAGCTTACGAGGTATGGATGAAGAAAAAAAGGGTGTGACCAGGCGAAACGCCGTCGTGGGACTTGCCTGTGTGGCGGGCTCGCTCGGGTTGGGCGCGCTTGCTACCTGCCTGCCCGCCGACGACGTGCTGCGCCCGCCGGGCGGCCAGGACGACGCGAGGCTGCTGTCGCTGTGCGTACGCTGCCAGCGTTGCTTCGAGGCATGTCCGCGCAAGGCGATTTCCCCGGCGAGCATTGAGGACGGCTTCCTCAACCTGCGCACCCCGCGGATGGACTTCCACTCGGGTTGGTGCGACTTCTGCGAAGAGGAAAACGACGGGCATCCCCGCTGTGTGCTCACCTGCCCCACCGGCGCCCTGCGTCTCGACGAGGGTGCAAAGAGGCGCGACGTGGTGATCGGCAAGCCGCTGCTCACGCACGACTGGTGTCTGGCCTATCGCATGACGCGTTGCCGCGACTGCTACGACGCCTGCGAGCTCGACGCCATCACGCTCGACGACGCGAAGCGCCCGCATCTCGACCTTGAGAAGTGCAACGGCTGCGGTGCCTGCGAGTACGAGTGCCCCTCGATGCGTGCCGGCTCCATGGTGAGCGGCACGGCGCACAGGGCAATCATCATCGTGAACGTCGATGAGGCGGGGGAGGTGTAGGGCCATGGAGAAGAAAAAGAGCTACAAGCCGCAGGTTGCAGGCGGTGCCGGGGCTGACGCGCCTGCCAAGAAGGCCAAGCGTGCCAGCTGTAAGTCCCAGGCAACGCCTGCGGGCGAGGCCGCCTCGGGTGGGGAGCCCGCGGCATCCAAGGAGAAGCGCGCCACGTACAAGCCCCAACCTGCAGCGGCAGGCAAGCCCGCTGCGGACAGGGAAGCTCCCACGCCCAAGGTCAAGCGTGCCAGCTACAAGCCGCAGTCGGGCGAGAAGCGCGGCGGCGGCCTCACGAAGTTCCGCCGCGCCCTGCCGGCCCTCGTGCTGCTCGTGTGCGCCGTGGCCTTCGTCGCCATGGTTCCGCTGGGCAACATCTCGGCGTTTGGCTGGGAGTCCATCTCGGCCATCTGCCCCATGGGAGCGCTCTCGAGCCTACTTGCAAGCAAAACGCTCGTGCCGCGCGTGCTCATCAGCCTCGTCATCGCCTTGGCGCTCATTCTGCTGTTTGGGCGCGCCTTCTGCTCGTGGATCTGCTCGGTGCCCTTTGTCGAGCGCATCCTGGGTCTACGCGACGGTGACTGCGAGGGCGGTCGCAAGGCTACGGCCGGCAAGGAAAAGGGTTCCTGCTCGCAGGGATGCTCGGGTTGCGCCAAGGCGCGTGGCAAGGCCGTTGATAGCCGTCATTTCGTGCTAGGTGGCACGCTCCTGTCTGCTGCCGTCTTTGGCTTCCCGGTGTTTTGCCTCATCTGCCCCATTGGCCTCACCTTCGCCACAATCTTCCTGGTACTGAGGCTGTTCGGCGGCTCCGTTTCTTGGGCTCTGCTCGTGGTGCCTGCCTTGCTCATCGCCGAGCTGTTCCTTGCCCGCAAGTGGTGCCACCGCATCTGCCCGCTCGGCGCCCTCATGTCGCTCGTTTCGAAGGGCAACCGCACGTTTGTCCCCGTGATTGACAAGGACAAGTGCCTGGAGCAGACGCGCGGCGCGCACTGCGGTCGCTGCCATGCGGCGTGCCCCGAGGGCATCGACCTGCGCAATCTCGCCGAGAGCCCCACGGCCATCAACGAGTGCGTGAAGTGCCGCGCCTGCGTCGAGGCCTGCCCGGCACATGCGATTTCCGTTCCGTTCCTGCCCAAAGCTGGCATGTCTGCCAAGCAGGCTCATGAGTGCAAGGGGGTGCGTGAGGATGGCTAAGGTCGATTCGGCTGCCGCGCTGCTTTCGCGCCTGCAGAGTGCCGACCTCAACGTGTACCCCTACCGCTGCGTCGTGGTGCGCAACCGCCATGCGAGCTGCATGCGCTGCGCCCAGGCCTGCACGTCGGGGGCCATCAGCGTGGAGGATGGGGCGGTCAACGTCGACCCCGACCTGTGCGTTGGTTGCGGCACGTGCGCTACGGTGTGTCCCACGTGCGCTTTGGAGGCGCGCCATCCGGCGGACTCCGAGCTCGCGGTGCGCGCTCACGAGGCCCTCGATGCCTGCGGTGACGCGCTTGTCGTGGCGTGCGACTCGCTGTGGCGGCGCAACGCCGACGCCATCGACGCCGACCGCGCCGTGCGCGTGACGTGCCTGGGGCGCGTGGAGGAGTCGCTGCTCGTTGACGCGGCCGCCCGTGGCGCCAAGCGCATCCTGTTGGTACACGGTCCCTGTGAGTGCTGCCCGCGTTCCCCTGGCATGCATACCTACGCCGAGGTCGTGGACAACGCGAACCTGCTGCTTGAGACCTGGGGAAGCCCGGCGCGCGTCGAGGTGCGCGAGAAGCTTCCGCGCTGCGTGCGCCTGCCTGAGGGCGATGCGCGCCCCATGCAGGTCGGCCCCGGTTTCGACAGCTCGCGCCGCGAGGTGTTTTCCCAGGTGGGAGATACGGTTGCGGGGATGCTCACCCCGCAGGACGGGCAGCGGGTTGACGCGGCCGGGCAGCAGCCGGGCGATTCCGCACAAGCGGGTGTTGGTGCCGACCAGGCCCCCGGCGCTCTCAAGGCGATGCTCGACGGCACGCTGCCCCATTTTTTGCCCGACCGTCGCGAGCGCTTGCTCGATGCCCTGGCTGAGCTCGGCGAACCTGCCGAGGCTGCAATCGAGACGCGCTTGTGGGGTCGCGTGAACATTGACATCGAGCGTTGCAAGGGGTGCCTCATGTGCGCCACCTTCTGCCCTACCGGCGCCATCTCCAAGGTTGAAGGCCAGGACGGCGACGTCGTCTTGGAGCATCGCCCCGCCGACTGCGTGAAGTGCCGCTGCTGCACCGACGTGTGCCCCACCGACGCCCTCACCTTGTACGAGGACGTCCTTTCCAGCGAGGTTGCCGGTGGCTGCGTCACCGAGAGCTTTGAGATGCCCCGCGTGCGCGATAGGCGCGGAGGCCCCCACACGATGCTCAGCGCTCTGAAGAAGATTATCCATTGCGACCAGCTCTACGAGCGCTAAAGAGGTGCCTGACATGGCCATTGAACCAACTTGTTCCAATTCTTGCGCCCCCAGCGCCGGCCTGGGCTCCGAAGCGCCCTGCACCGTCCCTGCGGCCGACACCGCCCGCGTGCTCGTGCGCGGCGTTGCCAACTCCGGCAAGACCGTCCTGGCCTGCTCCCATGTGCGCGACCTTCTTGAGGCCGGCGTGCCTGCCGGAGAGATCCTCATCGTTGTCTCCACGCCCGCGGCGGCCCATGACATGGGCCGCGAGCTGGGTGAGTCGGCGCGTGGCGTGCGCATCTGCCCCGCGCGTGATTTCGAGCTCGAGCTTCTGGGTTCGCCCGAGGCCCGCGCCGTCATCGGTCGCCGCCCCCATGTGCTGTGCGACTTTGAGGAGTCGTTCCTTCTCGAGGACATGCGTGCCACGGGCGTTCCGGCACGCCGCCTCAAGGGCATGCTCGGCTTCTTCCGCAAGAGCCTGACCGAGCTTGCCGACGACGACATGGCCAGCTTCATCATCGACCCGCGCGAGCAGGCCGTGCTCGACGCCCTTTACCGCCACCTGGGCGCCTATGACGCGATCCTTGACTGCGAGGTCTCGAACCTTGCGGTGCATTGCCTGCGCGCCCATCCCGATGTGGCGGGCGCCTGCGGTGTGCGCCACATCGTGCTGGACGACTACCATTGCCTGAACCGTGCCAGCCAGATCCTGTTCGACCTGCTTGATCCTGTCACGCTGTGGGCCTTCGCCGACGAGACGCTCGAGCGTCGGGGCGTCGACCCGTTCCCTTACCCGGCCGGCATGGCGGAGTTCTGCCAGCGCAACCCCGAGGCTGTCGTCGTCGAGCTCGCGGCTCCTGCAGCCGGCGTGGCCGCCGCCGCCGCCCAACTCGCCTCGAGCGGTTATCTCACGGCGCTTTCCATCGGCCTTGCCGAAAGCAGGGGCAAGGTTGAGACTGCGCAGGCCTATGAGGTCGTTGCTGCTGAGCGCCCCTATGAGGGCATCTCGCAGCGCGTCTATGCCGGCCCCGGCGAGGAGATCGAGGGCGTCGCATCCTGGGTCGCCGGCCTTGTCGAGACGGGCGCCGACCCCGCCGACATTCTTGTGCTTGCGCCCAACCGCGCGTGGTTCGGTCGCGTCTGCCGAGCCCTGCACGATAAGGGAGTCGCCCTCGAGGAGCACGACGGCCGCCGCGTGGCGGGCGGTTCCTTCCGCGAGTTGGACGCGTGCCGTACGGGTCGCATGTACACCGCGCTGGCGCTGCTTGCTGACCCCAATGACTCGCTGGCATGGCGTTGCTGGTGCGGCTGCGGCGACTACCTGGCCCGAAGCAACATCTTCACCGGCATCGAGGAGCTTGCCGTGCAGCGCGGCGTCGGTCTGGGCGAGGCACTGAGGCTGCTCGACGCTGGTGAGGCCCCCGAGGTTCCCGGTCAGGAATCGGCGCTTACGGCATATCGCCAGGGTCGCGCGATGATTGACGAGCTGGGCGCCCTGTGCGGCCCTGAGCTGCTTGCGCGTCTGGCTGAGGGCCTTGGCATGGAGGCCGTGCCCCCCGTATATGCCAGCTTGGTCGCCGACGCCGCCGCTGGCGAGACTGCCGGGGCCGCAGAGCTTCTCGCCTGTGCTCGGGCGCTTGCCCAGGGCGGCGCTTCCAAGTCCGGCGCCGTGAGGGTGGCCATGTACGACCAGGCGGGCCCCCTCAAGGCCGCCCATGTCGTGGTGTGCGGCCTCATGAACGGCTGGATGCCCGAACATGCCTACTTTGACCTGGCAGAGGCTGATTTTGACGCCCGTGCCGGATTGGACGCGCGGGCTCGCGCGGACATGTACCGTCTTGCCTCCTGTGCCACCGGCGACCTCGTTTTTACCGGTTTTGCCCGCTGCGACCTGGAGCTTGCCGAGCGCACCCACCTCAAGGGCTACAAGGTCGCCATGGGGGCCGACGGTCTGCGCACGACCACCGTTCGTCTCAGCGACCTGCTTACCTACGCGTTGCATGCCTGGGGCTTGGCCCCGCTTCCGAGCGGCTCTTTGCTGAAGGACTTCACGCCGGCTCGCGTCAACGCCTAGAAAACAACAATCGAGCACAGGCAGCCTCATTGAGCGCGTTTTCTACCTGCGCTGTTGTAACAGTGGATGCTGAAAAGCCTGCCTGCTCACCGCCTGGGGTGTTTTCGGCAGAGCTCGAACGCATCTTTGGGCGTCTTCGCTGCGCCTGCCCACCATCGAATTGCCGAGTGGGGTGTGCGTCGGTGTTTCCGCCGCGCACCCCTGCAAGATTGGAGACTTCCATGCTCATCCATCCCTCCCTCATCGAGAAAGTCAGCCTCGACTCCCGCGAGCACAACGCCGACGTTGCGGCCGACATCAAGCGCTCCTTTGCTTACGTGGGCCCCATTACCGTGGTTTCGCACGAGCCCTGCGCCCCTGAGGCGCCCGTAAGCAACGAGATGCGTCTTATTTGCCGCATGAGCAGGCCGTATTGGACGAGCGAGGGCGAGGGCGACCAGATGTGGGACGCCATGCGCACCTGGCTTGAGGCCAAGGCGTACAAGGTTGCCTCCACCATCGCCAACTTCAACAAGTCGCGCAGCGAGGCGGGACACCAGACGGTTTCCTATGACCGTGTCGAGCTCGACATGAAGCCTTACGCTTTTGGCATCGCCTGTGCGCAGGGCGATGGTCTGCCCGACGTGGTGGCTGTTGCCAGTCGTGTGCGCGAGCTGCTTGCACAGGGCGTGCTGCCCGCTGACATGGCGGGCATCGAGGCGCCTGCCGCCGCAAGCCTGGCCGAGCAGGTTGAGAACGCCCGCGTGCAGGCCGAGGCTGCTGCCGCCGCGGCAGCGGCAGCCGACGAGGGCGAGGCTGCGGAAGGCGAGGTCGCCGAGGCAGCTGCTGTCCCGGCCGAGGGCGCCGAGATGCAGGCTAATGAGGCTACCGAGGGAGAGGTTGCCCAGGCCAAGGGCGAGTCTGCGGGTCTCGAGGGCGCCGAGGTGCAGGCTGTCCCTGTTGAGGCTGGCGAGGCCGAGGTTGCTTCTGAGGGCGCCGCGCCTGCTGAGTCTGAGCAGCCTGCCGAGAACGCTGAGGACGCAGAAAAGGACGTTCCCGCAGGTGACGAAAAGCCTGCCGAGCCCGAGGCCCCCGCGCACCTGAAGCACGCAAGCGACAACCTGGCAAGCCTGGATTACACGATGTGGGACGTGCGCCTGGCCGATGGCACCGTGCGCACGCTCGACAGCGTCGCCGGAACGTGGGCCTAGTTATGTGCGCTGCCAAGGTCGAGGTCCTGACGGGCGCCGCCTGCTCGGGCAAGACGCAGACGCTTGTCGCGCGTGTGCGCGACCTGTTAGCTTGCGGCGTCGCGCCTGCCGACGTGCTTGTGGTGACGCCGAATGCCGACGGCACCCTTGAGCTGGCAATACGCCTTGCCGCCAACCTTGACGACGGTTGTGCTCCTCGCGTTGTCTCGTGGCGCAGGCTTGCCCATGAGCTGGCGGGCTCCCCGCGCGTGCTTGGCGCCACGGAGCGTGCGCTTCTCCTTGCCGATCTGCGTGCGGAGGGCTTTTCGGCCGAGGACGTCGCATGCGCCCAGCGCAAGGCGTCCGCCATGTGGGCAGGCGAAGAGGGCTTCTCTCCCGAGGAGGACGACGCGTGCCTGAAAGCCCTGCTTGGCACCCTTGCCGAACGTGCGGCTGTGCTGCCCGAGTCCCTCGTTGCTCATGCGCTCGATCGCGTGGCCTCGGTGGGGGAGGGCGAGGCCTGCGTGGCCCACGTCTTGGTCGACGATGCCGACGCCGTGCCCTTCGAGGCCCTGCGGCTTGCGTCGCGCCTTGCGCATGCGAGCCTTTTCCTCGCAGGCGATGCCGTCCGCATGGGGGTCTCCCATGCGGACGGGGGTGACTCGCGCACGTTTCTTTCCTTTGCGGGCGATGAGGGCGCGCATGTCTTGCCCCGAACCTCCCGTCGCATGAATGCCACGCGTTCTCAGGCTGTGAAGTGGGGCGATGCCGGCGAGGAGGCTGCGGGCGTCACCGCGCTCGTCGACCTCGCGCTTTCCGGTGCGCATGTGGGCGAAGGCCCCGTCGCTCTCGTTGTTCCCAATCGCCCCTGGGCCCGACGCATATCCCAGTCGCTTGCAAAGATTGGCGTCGAAGTGTGCGACATGGCCTATGTCGGCCCCCTTGCCTGCGACCCGCGCGACCCGAAGGGCTGTGCCCCCTTGCGTTGCTTTGCCGCCTTGGGCCTTTTGGCCGACCGCGACGATGCGGCGAGTTGGCGAACCTGGTGCTCGCTGGGCTACGCCGACCTCGGTGCCGCGGCATGGGCGAACCTTCGAGCCCACGCGGCGTCTCAGGACAAGGGTATTGTCCAGGCGTTGCAGGATGCGTGTGCCGAGGTTGACGCGGGCCGCGTGCCCTTCAGCGGCGCACGTCAACTTGCGGCGCGCGTCCACGAGGCCGAGGGGCTCTTCAAGGCTTGTGCGGCCACTCCACGCGGCTTTCGCCTGCTTGAGGCCATCGACCCGGCGAGAACCTTGGCTTTTCGTCAGCTATTCCCGCTTTTGGGTGACGACCTCGTCGCTTTGGACGCCGCCGGCCTGTTCGCCGCGGCTCAGCGCAGCGTCTTCGACCCGGGTCTTGGCATAGCGCCGGTCGAGGCCTATGGCGCCCGTGTCCATGGCGAGATCGTGCCTTTGATGGACAAGCGTGCCTACGTCTGCCGCCCCGAGGCGCTGGTGGGCCTGCGTCCGCGCCTTGTGGTCACTTTGGGCGCAAACGAAGGCCTCGTCGATGCCACCCAGGTGGGTACTGTCGTTTCTACCTGCTGCAATGAGCTTGTTGTCTCGTATATCCAACGCATGCCGGTCGAGGCGGCGCGACGTCTTGGCGCCTCGTTTCACCGTACGCGCATGGAGGCGGGCGACCAGGTCGCGCTTCTGCGGCCCACCTCGGCGCTCGAGTCCCTCGGAGCCGAGGCCCCGGCTACCATGAGCGGTCAGCAGTACTGCTCCAGCGTCTTGGGCCTGCGCCCGTAGGTTCAAGCGAACAAAAAACGTGCGAGTTTGCGTTTTAATGGGAGCTGGGTCAGTAGGTCTTCCAGACGCTCCCCATCTACCAGGGACGATGATGTGGCCCAATGTCGCCCTACGGAAGGGTGAGACATTAAAACGCAATCTAACAGTCAACTAAATAGGTGATGATTCGGGGCCCTCCAGGGACCCCGGTGCT
>OLNE01000518.1_pt1 | contig 35865 bp, 33 predicted proteins | sample 1672431 | NCBI WGS metagenome assembly OLNE01 (sample SAMEA3136685, study PRJEB25190) | human gut metagenome | reverse complement strand
CGCCCCATGGTCCCCAGACCCTCCTTGCCCCGGCCAAGGGGACGCGTCCCTTGGAACCCGGTCTCCCGCGTTGCAGCGGCCCTTCTCCTCATCTGCCCGTCAACCTTCTCCCTCCGCCCCGCGCTCCATCCTCGCTCGACCCGCCTGCGCGGGCTCTCCCTCGGGCGCGGGGCTGCGCGTTAGCGCGGCCCGGCACGGGCGTCAAGGGCGCACGAAACCCGCGAAAACCTTTTCTCTTCGGCTTGCGCCTGCGTGAAAAGCTCAAGCCCTTGCGGGTTTCGCAGGTTTCATGCTCTCCTCCCTTGACCCTCCGCGCCGTCCCGCCGCAGGGCAAGGCAAGCCAAGCGAAGCGAAGCGAGGGCGCGCGGGAAAGCGCCGCGCAACCCTCTCTTCAGTTCGTTGGCGGAAGCCGAGTTCTCATCGAGAAAGGGAATCATCATGAAGACGGCAGGGCAGAAGATAGAGCAGATGGACAGGATCCTAGAAAACCTCGAACGCCTCGGCTGGGAGGTCCACGGCCCCTATGGGGACGGCGGATACACGGAGCTGGAGCGCTTCACGCCGGCCGGCGAGGACTGGATCGTGACCTTGGGCGTCGGCCCGGAAGCCGACGATGACGAGCTGGCTCGGCAAGCCTACGACGCATATATGGGCTTCGACATCGCCGAAGAGCTTCAGCCGCTCATTGATAACCGCGGCCTGCGGGGCATCCCCGACGACGTCTTCCTGTTGTTCGCCGACCAGATCTGGAAGGAGATCGAGTTGGACAAGCTATGGCAGGTCGCACGGTTCGGAGAGTTCACTGGGCTGGACGGGCTGCACATCGCTGCCTACGAGGCCCTCATGGCGATCGCCCAATCGCCTCTCAAGGCCATGCGGGCATCTCGGTGATGCCCGCCCAAACCAAGGGAGCTTATCAAGGCTCCCCTGGTCGATGCGACTTGGGAGCCTTTGGAGATAAAGAAAGATCCGTAGGAAAGGAAGAAGCAATGAACGAGACGTACCTCAAGACGTGCCCCGACTGCGAGACTTACAGCATCGAGATGGTGGGCGGCGTGAAGCACGCCCATTACAACGGCTATGTTTACGGTTGCGAGGACGGCAAAGGCTGGAAGGCGCAGGAGATGACATGGTGCTACGCGCCCGTCGTGGCGGACGAAGGAGATGAAAGGAGCCTTTTCGAGCGCCTTTGCCGTGAAGCCGAGTCGAAGCAGCAGTACGTCTGCGACCTCGACGAAGCCGAGGCGTTCGCTTACCGCGACGGATTCACGCACCTCCCCATGGCGGACGTCAACGCCGACACTCCCTGCGGATCGTACTGGTGTACGCCCGTCGAAGCCGAGTAGCCGACCCATTAGCCACCTTAACGACGCGGAAGCCTCCTCCATATGCCCTCGATCGTTGGAAGTTATCGGGCATTCGGAGGAGGCTTCTTCATATCACCGCGCCGCCGCGGCAGGGAACCGGCTCGCGCCGCGATTCCCTGCACCCTCCACGGCGGCAAGGGGCGGTTCGCCCCTTGCGACCCCGCCTCCGCGCGCAGCCAGCCCACCGCCCGACGCTCAGAGCGCCGTGCGGCACGCGAGTGGACTGCCTGCTCTCGCGCTTACCACCGCGCCCCGCCTCGCTACGGGTTGTTGAGGCCCTCCGCATCGACGCCCGCGGTGGAAAGCGGTCTTCTCGGCACCGTTCCGGCACGTGCAAGACCCTCCTCCTCGCGACCTTGATGCACCCTCGGCAGGCTATGCGCGTCAAGGTCCGCCCGGAACTCCCGGGAAACTTTCCGCTGCGCGGAAACTTGTCCCGAAACTTCCGTTCTTTCCCCCTTGACCCGCGCTGCCGAGGGGGTGCGCGCATGGCAAGCCAAGCGACGGCGCACGGGGGCGGGCGCAAGAACGGCGCCCATCCCCCAAGCGAGTCGCTTGGTTAAAGGACAAACGAGAAAGGTACCGAAATGAAGGAATACAAAGTTTACTCGGACGCGGGCGGCATCTTGGTCGGCACGAGGGATTGCAGGGTTCACATCCCGAACGCCTACGGTGACGGGATAACGAAGGTCCGCGTCTTCGACTCGAAAGAGGAGTTCGAACCCTATAGGGGCACGAAGAGCAACTTGGAGTTCGTCACGACGGTATGCGGCAACCGCATTGAGATTCCGGACTACGATTGCCCATCGAAGGAGCCTTGGTTCGACGGGACAGTGCATGACTGGACTCCGATCGTGACCCTAGATGGTTGCTATGCGGTCTACGCGCACGACGGCGAGATCGATTTCGAGCGCTGGGGAGATGCGCGCGAGGTTTAACCGAATCTCCCATTAACGAATCTCAGGACACGTTCGATGAGCAAAAGCCCATCGAACGTGTCAGGTCGAAACATGATGGAATGAAAGGAACTACGATGGTTGAGAACTTCCTGCTCGAAAACGACAAGGAATCCAGCTACGCTTTGGTGAAGCTCATCGACGCGGAGCATATGCCGTACGTCGTTGCGTATGGATACGACACCGAAAACCGTGATTGGTCGCAAGGTCACTATTACTCGAAGATCGAGGACGCGGTCGCCGCATATCGTGAGGCAATCGACGCAAAGAAGATCGACACGTCGCTTAGAGCTTACGAGGTGTCGTCGGTTTTCACGTATTCGACTGACTTCAGCGTTTACGTCAAAGCGAAGAGCGCGTTCGACGCTGTTGCCAAATTCAATGCGCTCAAATACGACATGTGCGATTGGATAGACACGTTGGATGTAGACCACACGGATTTCGGAAACGCGCGCGTGGTTAACGTTCGAGAGATTACTGACGACATTGATTTCGAATCGAATGAATGGTGCCCGGTAGACTAGTTTCTCTTCAATGTCGACGCGGCGCGCCAAGCGCCGCGTCTTCTCGGAAGGACTGACAATGATGAATGACGAATGTTTGAGGAACGTTCCTCGCGAGTGGGTCGACTGGATTCCGTTGCTGAAGGATTTCCATGACAGCCGTTCGGAAGAGTCGGCGTACGCGATTGCCCAAGGCCTCCTCGATGCTGCTTACCGATCAGCGGAGGAGGAAGGATGGTACGCAGATTTGGAAGCTTGCTTATCCTAGCGTTTTCGACCCCGACCACTCAAAGCGGCCGGGGTCGATTTGTGTTCCAGGTACTAACGACTTGCAGCACACTCGCCGCGAAAGCCCTAAAGAGCTTTCGCGGCCACTAGCGCGTGAGCGCGACATTACCTCACGAAGTGAGTCACGTTGCCGAAGGCAACTCTACAAAGCCGGAGGGGCTTTTTCTCTGCCCCGTAGGCTTTAACTTGCGAGCGCAGCGAGCAACCCGACTACTGTTCTTTCCGCGCGAGTCTTCTCCGCTCGCGTCATTCCCACTGCGTCGCATTGCGCGTCGTGTCTTTCTTCTTCTCGCTTGGGATCGCGTTTCGATTCCCGCTCGAACCCGTCGGAAATCGCCCGGGCTCTGCCCGGACCCGCCCCTCCCCTTAGCCGCTTTTCGCGTCACGGGGAGGGTAAGGACTACACGCGCGCCTTCGGCGTGGGTGTAGTCACAAGAGCCGTACTTTGTGTATACACCCAAAGTACCGCCGCAAAGCGGCGTCTTGGCTCCTTCGGAGCATGACCCTCCGTTCCCACTTCGAGACTTGCCCGGCTCTCGCCGGCAAGTGCGCTCTGAAGCGCGCCGTTCGCTCACTCTCGTTCGCGAACAAAACGCAACCCTTCGCTCTCGCGCGGGTTATAATTATTCGCGTCGACTACCAATCGACGCGAATGCAGGAGACTGAAAAGGTCTCGCATCGGCTACCAACCGCATGCGAGAAATCTGGTGAGCTATGCCATCAAGCAAACACATCCGCGTGCGAATCACCGATGAGCAATCGATGATTCTTCGCGCGAATGCCGTACAACTTAACGCCACTCGAAGCGATCTTGCGCGCTTAGCCGCGCGCTTCGACGTGTCGACCAATGTGGCGATTCGCGAAGAGGCCGACGCAGTCTTGACGGCCGTTGACACGCTCGGTTTCTTTCGCGTTAAAGTGCAGTTCGCTCGGTGGATGAACCACCGCGATCAGTACTTCAGGGCCATCGACGCTCTCGTGCACAAGCACTTCACCAACATCGCCCACGCCGAGAGCGTCGCGACGTCCGCTCACGACAAGCTCCTACACCTTGATGCGCTGGCAAGTCTCGGCATAAAAACGTGTGAAGCGATTCTAGAAGTTAACTCACACACGCTTGACGCCTTCCGCAAAGACAAACCGAACATGTTCATCTTCCGCTCCGACGGTGAAACCTTTGACCGACTTTCGAGCAACTGCGCGAAGCTCGGCGTGTCGAAATCCGACTACGTGCGCGGCTTCTGCATGCCCGGGATCGACGACGCGGCAATGCTAGAGAAGTACTTCAACGCGCGTCTCGTGTACGTCGATCGCGATTCGCTTCCCGAACTCGTGGAACTCGTTCGTTCGACCGGTTACCTCTTCGACGACGCGCTGCACGACATGAACATCATCCGCGCAGCGGAGACCATGAGCTACTACCGAGCGGTCGAGCTGTGCGATCATGCCGACAGGAAGCTCGGTCAAGCCGCTTCACGTTATATGGACATTTGGAAGAAGCTCGACGGACTCGGCGCAGACATGTTCGATGGGTTCATTGTGCTGCCCGAATCAAAGAATACTAAGAAGGGGGCGTAGCGATGGCGATGGTGAAGTCGATTGCAAGTCACCTGAAATGCGTCTATCACATCCAAGATTATCTAGAGAAGAACAACCGCGCCATCGCGCGCGACTTCCTGAACTTTCCAACCGATCGAGATCACACACGCAACTGGTCGTACTTTTTTGACAAGACGCGCGAGAAGAATGGCAAAAACAGGTTGTACGGCGGAAAATCCCCGGTGACTTATCAACAGTTCATCGTCAGCCCCGATCCGCGCGATGAGGTCAACATCGACACGTTGCGAGCGTTCGTCACCGAATGGGCGAACGATCTGTTCGGCGGTGGCGAAAGCTCGCTCGGCACGTTCGAGGTCGCCATCGTGTACCACGACGACAACAAGCGCGGCATCCCGCATGCTCACGTTGTGGTGAACAACACAGATCTCGAGACTGGCAATAAGCTTCAGATCAAAAACAGCCAGAACAAGTACCTAGCGACCCACTTACAGGACCTCGCATTGAAGTACGGACTGACTGCCTTCGAGAACGACGGCCCTGCGAAGCTCGAGCCGACGCTCAAAGTCAAGCGCACGGCCGCCGAGAACGCCATACGCAAGGAGCGCAAGTTTAGCTGGAAACAGGAGCTGCGCAACGTGGCCGACATCGCCGTGCGCACGAGCGACGGCATACCGCAGTTCCTCGACGCGTGCGCAGCGTACGGCGTGGAGGTGTCCGTATCGCGAAGCGATATGGACTTCGTTTACGCGCACCCCGCGAACCCGACGCGCTGGCGCTGCTCCGGCAAGCAGCTCGGAGAGAGCTACGTTCCGAGGGCGATACGCGAGCGTATCGAGCAGGTGCGCCCGCGTATCGCCGCGCTGCGCGAGAAGATGCGTCCGAACGTGCTTGCCGCCGCCCCCGAGGCGAAGCTCGCGGAAGTCCGCGCGGTGGCCGACGCGTCGAAGATCGAGCGGCGCCATGCCACGCCGGAAGAGAAGGCGGCCGCCCTCAAGGCCATTCGCGACGCGTGCCGCAACGCGGAGCGCGTCGCCGTCGTCGACCGTTCCGTGAGCGTCGCTCAAGTGGCGTCGACGCTTCGCACCGTGGAGCGTTTCGGCATCAGGTGCCAGGCCGACTTCCTGCGCGAGATGCAGGGCATCCAGAAGAGCTTGGCGATCGCCAGGAAGCAGAACCGCTTGGATCCCGAGACTGAGGAGTCGCTTAACGAGCAGTACGCCCGCCTCGCAGCCGCTAAGCGCGTAGCCGAGAAATCGATGATGTTCAAGGGCATCGAAGATCCGGGCATGGCGACCGCGAACGCGCCCGGCTCAAGCGCCCGCCCGCGAAGCCTCCCTGGCTCGAAAACAAGTAAGGCGTCCTCGCCGCAGCAACGCTCGCGCAACCAGCGGCATACGGCGGGCAAGAACCCGTCGTCATCGCCCAGTCGCCGTGGCGGGGGACGCGACGAAAACGGAAGAAGCAGTCGTTCGCGTTAAACGATAGACAGGAGAGAATGAATGGACACCTTCATTGAAGTCGAGTTTGACGACGGCCTGGTTCGGCATTGGGAGTTTCCCAGAGCTTCGACAAAGGAAGAGGCGACGGTCGAGGTCGACGCATGTTTCGGCGATCTAACGGAAGGGATAATGGTCACGGTGCGCCATCACTCCGCGCCGGATGATGACAGCGACGTGTGCCGTGTGGTGAAGGATTACCGTCTTTCGCTCGTGCCTCCCGAGGACATGCCGAAACTGATGGTCTGCCGGTATTGCGGCGTCGAACGGCTTGTCCGATACGAAGACGGCATCGTCAACCTGACCAAGCTGAAGCAGCTTTCGCGACTTTATTGCGGGGACGAAGGCACGGCAGGGCTGCTTTCCGATATCTTCGCGACTTCTAAAGCGATTGAACAGGCGCATCAAGGGATAACGAACGAAGATATGGCGAATCTGCTGGGCGTGCCAGTGGGAATGCTCAAAGAAGCGCAAGCAGCCGGTTTCAGGAAAGAAGACGAAGCGAATCAAGAGCATTACGGCAACGGCGACGGCGGGGTTCCCGATGAGGATAAAATCAGTTACGTGAGTTTTACCGGTGGCGATGATTTGGCTGCTCTAGCCAACGTCGGTTTCGACCACGGTGAAGACGGCACTGGTTTAGCAGCGCAGGCTTTCGGCGATGCGGAGGATTATGATTAGTCATAGCCTTCGGTATTACATTTTACTATACCAGAATGGCTATCTGACCTGCGGGAACGATGCACTCTATATTATAATATAGAGTGCAAGGAAGCGTTCTGACCCTCCTTGCCCTTTCTCGATTGCGCCCGGCAGGGATGGGGACGACGGTTCCTATCGTAAATACCTGACCGGGCGCCCTTCCTTATTAAAGGGAAACGACGAAGGAAAGACTATGAACGCGATTCAACTGTTCATGATCGTGGTGCAACTCACGTTCTATTTGACGGTCATCTTTTTCAAAGCGATCTATTACCTGCTTTATTACATCTGGCGAGGCGCCGTTTGGCTGCTTAAGCTCCTTTGGCGCGGTTTATGCGCGCTTTTCGGCTGGGTCGGCGACAAGAGCCGCGAGAAGGCGGCGCGCAAAGCCGAGGAGGAAAGGCAAGCCGAAGAGGCTCGAAGGAGAGCGCAGGAGGAGGCCGAGTGGGTTGAAAAGAAAAACCGCGCCTATACGAAGCTTGTCGACTCGGGCATGGATTCCGAGGTGGCGGAGGCGCTTTTAAAAAAAGCCGAGGAAGCGAAGCAAAAAGGAACCAAGCTGGTGCTGCACTTCACTAGCGATAAAAAGAAAGACGAGGCGGCAAATGTCGGTACAGACGGAGAATAACGTGCTATGCGGTGCGAAGCTCCGCGCCAAGCGCGAGCTTTGCGGCCTCACGGTTGAAGAGCTGGCGAAGGAGTGCGGATGCGATTGGCACGATGTGCGCTCACTTGAAGAGCCATGGCGTGGGGTTGCGGTTTCCGACGACGTCGCCGTTGCAGTCGGCGTGTGCCTTGACACGTTGCAGGAGCGCTTGAGCAGAGCGCTCGATTACGTCCTGGACGTTTACGAGGAGTTCGCCGGTTTCGCTCAAGAAGGCCCGCAGGTCATCGTAATGCCCTACTACCGCGACCAGGCCGAGTACGACGAGTACGGGAGCGGGGAAGGTTGCTTCTCGTTCGTGAACGCCGTGATTCGCGCCTGCCTTGCCGCGTTCGACGATATCGGCGTGCCGACGAGTCTCTATTACCCTGCCGAGGACGAAGGGCTGCACGCGATGAGGATGAAGTTGCGAACGATGGGCGATATCGAATGACGGCTAAGCTCCCTAAAACGGTGACGCCTGCGCTCATGCATAAGCTCAACAACGTCCATATGTCACGAATGGAGACATGCGACGCCGAGTGCGCCGGCGTGGGCTACTGCGCCGCCGTGTGGCAATCGGCGTATCGACAAGAAGAACGAACTGTAGAACGAAAGGAAGTGCGGTGATGGCCGTGAGGAAGACGAAAACCGTAGAGGATTACGAGAAAGAGCTTGCTGATGAGCGCGCGAAGTGGGACGAGAAGCGCAAATCCATCGAAAGCAAGATAACCGAGGTCAAGAAACAGCAGAAGAAGGAGGAGGCCGCGGCCAAAGCGAAGGCCGCGCAGGCTATCGGAGAAGAAGTTCTCGCCTCCCTCGACGATTGGAAGCGCATCGACTTCGACGCGCTCTCGCTGGCGCTGGCGGAGATTCCCGGCCTCGTTCCCGACAACGATGAGCTGGACGCCTCGGCCGAGGCAGCCATTGCCCGCGTCGACGCGTACTCCGTACGCGTTCATTCCAAAAAATAGCGCGTTCAGCAGTCCCGTGGACGCGAGGAGGGGATGGTTCCGGTGACAGGCAAGGCTCAAGTCGGCCTCGCGGTCGTTGCCGCCATGTTCGCCGCATGCGAGGTGGTGTCGCTGTGGTTCGGCGCGTTCATCGCCGTGGAGGCGTTCGCGCTGCTGTTCTTCCTAGCTTTGGCGGCCTCGGTTGCCGTGGGCATCTGGCGCTTGCGCAGGGAGGATGGCGAATGAGACCCAAAGGCATATGCATCGAAGGCCTAGAACCGGCTGTGCACGGCGCAGAGCCGAAGCGCAGTGTTTTCACGCATCGCAAAAAGAAGAAGGGGATCGCGCATGAGCGTTCTGATAATCGCGGAAAAACCGAGCGTCGCGAGGGGGATAGCGGAGGCCGTCGGCGCCCATGAGCGCAAGGACGGCTTCATTGCCGGCAACGGCTACCTGCTCAGCTGGTGCCACGGTCATCTCGTCGGTCTCGATCTTCCACGCGAGTACCCCGAGTTCGCCCGCGTCGGTATGGGGGATCTGCCCATGGTGCCGGCCGAATGGCGATGGCACGTTTCGGAAGCGGGAAAAGATCAGTTCAAGGTCTTGAAGAAGCTCATGGCGTCGCCCGACGTCGAGTGGATCGTCAACGCTTGCGACGCCGACCGCGAGGGTGAGGACATCTTCCGCCGCGTTTACGAGTTCACCGGTTGCTCGAAGCCCGTCAAGCGCTTCTGGTCGACCTCCCTTGTGCCCGAGCAGGTGCGCACGGACCTCGCCGCGGCTAAGCCCCAATCGGCCTATGACGGCCTTGCCGATTCGGCGCGCGGGCGCGCGAAGGCCGACTGGCTCGTCGGGATGAACGCGTCCACCGCGTTGAACGCGCTCTACAAGGCGCGGCTTTCGTGCGGGCGCGTGCAAACCCCCACGCTCGCTCTCATCGTCGAGCGCACGCGCAAGTCGCGCGCGTTCGAACCCGAGCCTTTCTATCAGGTGCGCATATCCGCCCACGGTATGTCTCTTCTGGGCGAGAAGCTATCCGACAAGGACAAGGCCGCAAGCCGAGCCGACGATGCGCGAAGCGCGGCGGTCACGGTGACGTCCGTCGAGCGCAAGCGCGAGAAGGACAAGGCGCCCAAGCTCTACGACCTCACCTCGTTGCAGCGCGATGCATCCGATCTGGCAGGACTTACCGCCGAGCAAACACTGAACGCGCTCCAAGCGCTTTACGAAGCGAAGCTCATGACGTACCCGCGCACCGAGTCGCGTTACGTCATGAAAAGCGACCTGCCCGAGGTCGAAGCCGTCTTGTCGAAGCTCGACCGTGAAGGGCTTCCCGGCAAAGCCGCCGTGGCGGCGTTCAAGGCCTCGCAACCCGAAATTGCCAAGGTTGCCGACGATTCGAAGGTACATGGCCACGGCGCGGTGCTGCCCACGCGCCTCGTGACGGCGAAGGGCGTGGCGGAGTTGCCGGACGACCAGCGAACCGTGGCGCTTCTCGTGTGCGCACGGCTCGTCGAGGCGGTCATGCCCGACGCCGTGAAGCTCAAGTCGAAGGTATCCGCCGAATGCAACGGCCACGATTACGAAGCCTCTTCTACCGAAGTCGTCGAATCTTCTTGGCTTGCCGTCTACGACGAGCTGAAAACCTCGGTCAAGCAGAAATCAGACGGAAGCGAGCCCGTATCGGCGGCCCCTATGCCCGCCGATGTCAGCCAGGGCGCGGTTTACCCAGTCGAGGAAGCCGACGTTAAGGAGGGCAAGACCACGCCTCCCAAGCCCTACACGGATTCGACTCTGCTTTCCGCTATGGAGCACGCAGGGCGCACCATCGACGACGCAGAGCTCAAAGCTGCCATCGACGACGACACGATGCACTCGGCGGGCCTCGGCACGCCGGCCACCCGCGCAGCCGTCATAGAGGGCTTGCTGAAGCGCGGCTACATCGTCCGCAAGGGCAAGTCCCTGCTCTCCACCGAGCGCGGCGAGGCTCTTGTCGACGTGGCGTGCCCGAGCCTGAAAACGCCCCTGCTCACCGCGCAATGGGAGCTTGAGCTTTCCAAAGTCGAGCGCGGCGAGGTCGTGTTGTCGGACTTCCTCGGCGGCATCGAGCGGTACACCCGCGACGTCGTGGAGGAGGCGAAGCGGGACTACGATCCTGGCAAGGCGATGGCCGTTTCGGGCCGCAAGGTGCTCTGCGCATGCCCCGAGTGCGGTTCGCCGGTGGTGCTTTCTCGAAGCGGCGGGCAATGGCAGTGCTCCGCTTCGAAATGGGATCCCGACCACGATTTCAAGCTCGTGTCGGGCGACGGCTTCAAGATCAACGTCAAGCAGTTCGGCAAGAAGCTCACCGAGAACCAGGCGCGCAGCATCGCGAGCGGCAAACCGACAGCCGTCAAGGGCCTCAAAAAGAAGGACGGCTCCCCGTTCGACGCGAAGCTCGTCCTCGGACCGAAACCTTACACAGGCTGGGTCGAGCTGGCTCCGCGCGAAGGAAAACCAGCAGCGAAGAGGCCCGCAGGCAGGAAAAGCGGCGGCAGCAAGCCCTTCGTCAAGCGAGGGCGGTGACGGGGGTGGGCAACGCTTTCAACGAGGTGCTGCTCAACCTTGGCGCCAATTGCAAGCAGAAACGCCTAAGGCGAGGCTTGAGCGTTGCGAGGCTGGAGCAGGTTTCGGGCGTGAAGGCCGCGACTATATGGCGTATCGAGGGCGGCACCGGCGCGAACCCGACCCTGCGCACGATTTGCAAGCTGGCCGATGCTCTCGATTGCCCGCTATCTGATTTGCTCGAACCGTGAAACGAAAGGAATCGCATTGGGAAACAACGATTGGGCCGAGGTCTGCACCTACATCGACGGCGAGCACGCCGAGTACGAGTTGTCGCAAACCGAATGGGCCGTCATCGACAAGTTGCTCGGCCTCACCGCTGGCCGCCTCGACCCGGAATACCTAGAGAACCATCTGTTGCCCGCGTTGTTACAGGCTTTGCGCTCAGCAGCCCTCTAACTCGAGCCCTTTTCGTTCGACTTACCCGCTAAAGCCCCGCTCACCGCTATAATCTACAGCACGAAGGCCGCCCGTGTCCGAATAATCAAGCGTTAACCGGCGGCCTTTTCTTTTATCAAATCGAACATCCTTCCGAACCTCCTATGACGCCCAGCATAACGAATCGCTATACCGGGTTCGCCGCCTCACCTCGGCTGACGGGCTAGAATCGAGGGAAAGGCAAAACCCGGCGAAAGGCTTGCGTCATGACCACCGAAGAGGTTAGGAAAGAAGCGTCCCAGAAAGCGGTTCTCGCCGCCTACCTGTCGTTGTCCATGCGCGGCAAGGACATCACGCCCGAGAACCTTGTGCGGGAGTCATTGCAGGTTTCTTCGATGGTGTCCGAGCGCGGCTTGGCGATGAGGGTCATGAACTCCGTTCGCTTCCGCGCGGTCGTTGAATCCATTACCTTCGAGCAGACCTCGCAGCGATTCGTCGTCGCTTATCGTCCTGTCGACAAACCGGGCGAGCGCGAAGAGATCCGTTCTGAGCGCGCCGACGGCAATCGCGGCCAGCTCGTCCGCGTGCTCTGGAACCAAAGCCTTGTCGGCGAGGAAGTGGTCATCTTCAAGAACAACGAGCCTGACAAGACCGGCAAGGTTGCCGCCGGCTTCCGCGTGGCGGTCTGGGTTCTCGACAACGGCAAGCCGCGCAAATGATGCTTCCTCCCGAAGATCTCGCTTGAACGTTCCGAGGTACGAGCTGCAAGGGCTGTGCGGTTAAGCGCGCAGCCCTTTTTTCTTCTCTGAGTGCTGCTTGGCCTTCTTGCGTGCCGCATACATTCCTTAAGCTCGCTCCGTATATATCACAGCGGCTATACGTGACATAGCGGATTGCTATTACCCGCATATGCTACGGACGGGATAACATATGTTCTACGAGCTAAAGCAAGCTGTACTGTCGTTGGGACAGGAATTAACGCCTGCGGAGATCCGCATCGGACGGGGAACCCCGTCCTGGGTCGCTGAAACAGGAATACCGACGTTTTATCATCCGGTTCAGACGTCCGATCCGGCATCTGGTCTGCGGGTTCGCCCGCATCGGTTTGACGACCGACTGATTCGACACGGTAGTCAAACTCAATGGGCTACGTCTTTTTGGCCGGGTCGGTTTGACGACCGACTGATTCGACACGGTAGTCAAACACGGCGGAAGGGTCAAAGCATCCGTCCCCGGTTTGACGACCGACTGATTCGACACGGTAACCAAACGAGCCGTAGCGCACACACCCTGACAAGCAAGTTGGAGAACCGGATGATCCGACTCGGTTGCCATACTGGTAGATGTTCATGTCGATTACCTCGACGAAGCCATGCCCAAGGGCCGGACCGACCCCATGGCGCGTCTTGCCCCCGTTTCGGGCGGTCGCCCGCTCCGCACCGATTGGCGTACCTTAAAGAAGGAACGGCACCGAAAACCTCAAAAGTAGAGGGCAGCATGCCGTTCCCATTCGCATTGTATCAGCTTGATGCTCCTCATGGCTGAAGCCATGGTCAGGGTTAATTCACGAAACCCCAGTTCAGAGACCTGAAAGCCACAGAATCGATTCTAAGGCGCGGTTTCGCCTCCCAAGGGCAACTATGCCCTGGTTTCCACGTCTTTCAGGATGATTTCAACTTGCTTGCCCACAAGAAAGCGGCCCGCGCCATGACGCAGACCGCTCTCAAGCCGAGTTTCGGCATGCAGCGATGAGGACGGTGCGCTGCATGCTCGGTTCCAAATGATACCGACGCGGCCGCAATTAGTAAAGCCGTCCAAAGCATCGGAAGCACCGCGCAGCCGAAAGCGGCACGCGAAGGTTCCCGCTCACGGCGAGATGAATGCCCAACACATCGTAAAAATCGATATACCCATGTCTGAATGAGGGGATTGCGCGGCGGTTCGGGCCGGTGTAGAATGCGAATTGAGGACGCCCCAGTGCGCTGGGCAGCGTTTTCGGTTATTCTAAAGCCGGGTAACTTCCTAGGGTCTCCCGGCTTTCTTTATGTCCAAAATCGCGGTTCGCCGTTGTCATTCCTTCCTCACCAGCAACAAGCCGATGATTCCGATTGCCACCAGGAAAACGTTGCATACAGCGTCTACGGTGTTTGCATCCATGGCCAGACCTCCTAAACGGTGGTGCTGCCCAGGCGGCGAAGCGTCCCCGAACGCGATTGTACCGCAAGACCGTTGACGGCAATGCGCGGCGGTCCAAACGATCATCCCGACGCTTAGCCCTCCTCGACCGCCCCGCATACCGTGCAGGTCTTGACCGTGACCGTCTTCGTGGTGGCGGGGGAGTCCACCACGGTCTTCGTCTCGGTCTTGCCCGGCTTCTGCCCGGTCACCACCGGCACGCCTATGGTGTACCCGTTCTTCGCGTGCGACGGGTAGTTGCGGTAGTGCGATTCAAGCGCCGCTTGGGAATCGAGGTACGCGCCGCAGTCGTCGCATACGGTGTGGTACTCGACGATGTCCTCACCAGGCGTGGTCACGGTCTCGGTGTGCGTCACCGCCGGCACGTCCACCGTTTTCTCCTCCGTTCGCCACATGTGCGTGTGGGCCGAACCCGAGGACGAAGAAGCCTGCTGCGCATCCGAGGCTGCCTGGCTGGAAGCGCTCGATGCGCCGGACGTGCCGGAAGAGCCAGCTGACGCCGAGCCGCTTGCCGTCTCTTCATTGCTCGCGGCGGAAGCCGCGCTATCGGCAGCGCCGTCCAGCGCTGCCGAGAACACGAACATGTACACGCCGCACGCGACCGTGACGAGCACGGCTGCGGCTATCGCGACGTAGAGAGCCTTCCTGAACTTTTCCAAGCTCGATCCTTCTTTGCTCTGCCGTTTTCCTTGCTGGTTTTTGACGCTCCCGATTGTTAAGGCCAGGGGATTCTTGCTTTTACAATCAGGCGCGAACTGTACATTTCCCGCGCGTCGGTGTAGAATGCGGATTGAGGACGCCCCAGTGCGCTGGGCAGCGTTTTCAACAGTCTTAAGCCGGGCTACTTTCCAGGGTGTCCCGGCTTCTTCTTTGCCAAATCGCGGTTCGCCGTTGTCATTCCTTCCTCACCAGCAGCAAGCCGATGATTCCGATTACCACCAGTAAAACGTTGCACGTCGCGCTGATGGTGTTTGCATCCATGGCCAGACCTCCTAAACGGTAGGTGCTGCCCAGGCGGCGAAGCGTCCCCGTGCGTGATTGTACCGCAAGGGTTCTGGCGATGGAGGGTTGACGTCAACCAACGCTGCTTTTCCTCACCAGCTTGCAGTGGACGACCGTTCGCTCGTTCTCGGGCGTGAGCAGGTAGCTGCACGTCGAGAACGTCCACATCTGAGACCTTGGCGCGCCGCCTATCCTCACGGCGGAAGCGGCGACCCGCTCTGCGACGTAGCGCTGGAAATCGGCGTCCGAATCGAACGATGTCCGCAGCGAATCGTCCGAACCGGCGTTCGGGACGACTTCCACCGCGAAAGCGGCAAGCTCCATCTTCGCGGTAGGCGTCTGCAACAGCACCTTAGCGTGCTCGTTCGCGAAGCCTTCGTCGGCGAACTCGCTGAAATCGGCGAACATCCCGCTTCCGGCGCCGCTCACGTTGTGCCCCTGCACGACCGCGTTGGCCGATCCTTCCAGCCCGCCTGTGCAATCCGCGTCCAGGAACGGGCAGCCCATGAGGTTGTACTCGCCGTAGACGTCGTGCGAGTTCCAGTAGTCGGGCGCGTCCATGCCCGCCTTGCATATCGGCTGCGATATGCCGGTGCCCGGCACGTTCACCCATCCAACGACGTCCGGGTTGATTTGCCGCCAAGAGCCCCAATCGACCATCGCGAAGCCCTCCGCATCGTATTGCGCAGCGCTTTCCGCCGCGTCCTCGGCGGCGGGGGAGGGCTGAACCCCCGAAGCGCGCGAGTTCATCGAGCCGACCCATGCCCACACCCCGAACGCGGACGCCGCCAGCAAGAACGCGAGCGCGTACAGAATGAGGTATCCTTTTTTCTTGGCTTTCGGTTTGGACATGGCTCCGTTCCTTGCCGGTACGTACAGATTATACCTTCCCAAGAACAAAGCACGGGAGCCCCGAAAAGGGCTCCCGTGTTGCATCTGAGCCTTAAAGCTCGACGATCATGTAGACGTACATTCTCGGCTCCTGTCTCGTTGTCGAACACAACCGATTTTGCTGCGCTACTTAGCCGCCCCGCACCCGCTGCATACGTACCCGGTCGTGACGGTCTCGTAGTGTCCGGTTGCATCATGATGGACGATGCCATAAGTTTCTTGAACACTATAAGAATGACCCTGTCCGAAACCTAAAGACTTATTGTGTTGGCTCCATTGAGCTTGGTTGTCAAAACGCTGCCCACATGAACATTGAATATACGAGCCCGTTGGGCACTGTTCATCCCAAGCCGCCGAATCCTGCACCCATCGCTGCTCGGTTTGTGCGACCCAGTTATGCACGTGCTCCGGCTGCTGAGGCGCGGTTGCTGGTTGACTGCTTCCAGCCTGGCTGCTGCCGCCATTGTTGTTGCCGGAAGGCTGGCTCGCGGGCGCCGACGAAGCGCCGCCGCCGTTCGACGCGGCGTTACCGCCCGATTGCGTGGGCGCGGCAGGCTGGCCGGCGTTGGTTCCAGCAGAAGGCTCGCTTGCCTTGGTTTCGGCGTCCTTCTTCGCTTCCTCGACCTTGGATTCGTCCACCTTGCCGGTTGCCTTCACCGCCTCGGCGACCTTGTCGACCACGTCTTTGCCGGCGTCGCCCTTGAGCGTGTCGTCGCCCTTCTCGACCGCCTTCTTGACGGCGTCGAGCACGTTGTTTAGATCGTCCTGCGTGACGTCCTCGGCGGCCTTCTCGTTCGCCGGCGCAGTAGAGGCGAGGGCGCCGTCCTCGACGACCGCGCTCACCGCGCCGTTCTTGGCGGTGACGAGCGAGCCGCCAGCCTTCAGTACCGGGAGGTACTCGACGGAGTAGCCGCCGGGCACGAGCTCGACTTCCTCCTGGGTACCGGAGACGGCATGGTAGTAGTCCACGCTGCGGTTGCCGTTGGTGGTGCCGGTGACATGCACTATCACGGGGGTGTCGCCTTCGGCGGGCTCGTACCCCTCGTAGCCGACCTTCACCTTCTGCGGCTCGCCCTCTTCGGCCTCGGCGACGAGCGCCTTGCCCTCGGGCTCGTCCGCGGGCAGGGTGGCGGGCTGGTTCGACCACAGGCATACGCCCACAACGATCGCGGCCAGGGCCGCGGCGCAACCGACCGCTATGCCGATCTTGGCGTTCCTCGAGAGCGCCTTCCGGCCCTTCTCGGGCGCAGGCGCTTCCGCCTGCGATTCGGCTCCCTCGCGCTCTTCGGTGTTTCCTATGACCTGGGTCTCTTCCAAGCCGATGTCTTTGCTTTCTTCGCTCATCTTGTCTCCCTTTCCGATATGCCGCTTGCCGCCTCGGCCGTGTCGGGCACGCGCTTCGAGGTCGCGAACGCGCGGCCGATCAGCACGATCCCCGCAATGCCGGAGACGGTGTACACGATAACCAGCGTTGCACGCCACGCCCCGTCGACGTCCATGCAGAGCGCCGCGACCATCGCCGCGACCATGATGAGACCGCTGCATACGATCAACGCGAAGCCAGCTTTGATCGATCTGGCTCCCTTGTCCGTGAACACAAGCCTCTCTTCTTCGTTCATCGCTCTTCGCCTTCCTTTATACGAGGGGGCCTGGCGTCCCGCCATGGATAGGCGGTGCCCATGCTCTTTCCCTCCATGAGCCTTCCTTTGTCCAGCACGGTTAAAGCAGACGATCGATGCGCAACATATTGTATACCGCCCTGATGCACGCAATATATTGCGTATCGAAGTTCCAATCCGTATATACAGAGTATATCATGAGTATATCTGCTGTATATACCGAATATCAGCATCGGTTAGTGTGGATCGGTTGCTACTCGCGGGCGGCCTTATCGTCACCTTGATGCTCATCCGCCTCGGAGTACACGCCGGCCTCTTTGGCTTCGTCGAGCGTGAGCTTCTTTCCGCACTCGCATGAGTACCCCGTCAGGCGGCGCTCGTCGTGCGCCTCCCAGTCCACGACCTCTTCGTCGTGGGCGAGCACGTCGACGACATCCTCAACCACGGGGACGTTGCGGGTGAACCCTGAATGGCCGGTTTTCTCGATGTGCTCTTGAGCCTTGCCCGTTATCACGGCCTTGCAGTCGTTGCACACGGTCTCGTTGACGGTTACCTGCTTGTACGTCGCGTCCCTGTGCTCCATATGGGTTTGCTTCTCCACATGCACGACGCTGTACTCCGGTTGCCACACGTGCTCTGCCGTCTCGTGCGCATCTGGCTCGTTTGCGGACGGCTGCGAAGCCTGCTGGCTCTCGGCGGGCTTCGCTTGCTGCACGGCTCCTTGCCCGATGATGGCCTGCCCGACGATGGCGCCGACGGCGCACGCGGCGACGAGCGCCGCTGCTGCTACGCCGCCCATCAGCGCCCTGCACCACGGTTTCTCGGCCTGTGCGCCCGTTGTTGCTTGCGTATCGTCTTTTTCGATTCGTTCCTTTTCGCTCTCTTCGGTCATTGCGGTTCCTTTCTAACGTGGCGCGAACTCGTTCTGCGCCGGCTGGTCTGTTGCGTGTCAGACGGCGCTTCGCACGCCCGTTCCTTCGCCTTCCTTCGCAATGCGCCTTTCCCAAGGCATCCCGAACGCCCGGTGAGAACCTTCATTCCCCGCTCTTCACCGCGACGATATTCTCAGCGCCTTCGGGGACGATTTCCGACGCGCTTTCTTTCGTCGCCTCGCTCGCGCCCTCAGGCTTGCTTTCGTCGTTCTTCTCAGCGCCTTCGTCCTCGGCTGCCGCACTGCTTTCTTTCGACGCTTTGTCCTCGAGCAACGGTTCGTCCTTCACGGCCTTCTGGACCATGCGTTCGCCCTGAGCCTTGCTCTCGCTCGACGCGACCGTTCCTGCGGCGGACACATTGTCAGCGGCTGTCGAGGCGGCGCTAATGGCCGCATAAGCTGAGCGTGTGCCCTTGTAAACGTACGTGTCGGCGACTCCGCTCGGGATCTCCCGTTGAGAGTAGAACTTTCCAGTGGAGGACGACTCCCAGTTACCCGCCCGCGGGTAACAATTCCACCCCACCCACTTGAAACCCGTCCCTAGAGAGATCCTCTCAAGAGAAACGCATTCCGTGAATATGCAGGCCATGTCCGTGACGTTTCCCGTGTCGAACGACGAGAGGTCCAATACAGTCAGGGCATTGCAATCCTGGAATAAGCTGCGCATGTCTGTGACGTTTCCCGTGTCGAACGAGGAGAGATCGAGGGTCGTTAGGGATTTGCAACCGTAGAACATGCTGCCCATGTTCGTGACGTTTCGCGTGTCGAAAGTCGACAGGTCCAGTGAGGTCAAAGATTTGCAGCCGCTGAACATGCCGCCCATGTTCGTGACGTTTCGCGTGTCCCAATTAGAGAGATCGCCGACTGTGGTGAGGAGGGGGCAGGTCGCGAACAGGCCGGACATGTTCGTAACATTCGATGTGTTCCAGTTGGATAGGTCACCGATGGTTGTGAGCGAGTAGCAGCCGTTGAACATACCTCCCATATCGGTTACGTTTGAGGTATCCAGCTTCGTGAAGTCGGCTGCAATAAGGTTGTAATACCCAGAGCCTAACCAGTTGGCTGTGCTAACCGGTTTGATGCCGTTATCGACCACGGTGGCGGTTTTTATCTTTGAGGCTTTGTTTCTCCATGGGCTCTGTGGGCTTGTTGGTTTTTCCTCGATCCCCGTGTAAACAGCCGTGACCGTCTTCCCTTCGAATTGATCGTCAGTTGCCGGAACGCTGATTCGCTTGTAAAAGTTCAGCGAGCCATCGTCGGCGGAATACACCGCGAACGAGGTCTTCGCCCTGGTGTACTCGTCCGCCTTGTTCGCAGGGATTTGGCTCTCCGAGTAGTCGGTGCCGGTGGATCCCTGCTTCCAGTTGCCCGTGGGCGGGTAGCAGTCGGCGCCGACCCATGCGAACTCGGAGCCGATCGAGAGCTCCGACAGCGAGTCGCACCCGCCGAGGAACGCCGTCATCGAGGCGACGCGGCGCGTGCTCATGGCCGAGAGGTCGAGCGAGCCGAGGGACGAGCAGCCCTGGAACATGCCGTCCATGCAGGTTGTCTGCGAGGTGTCGAGGGCGGCGATGTCCACGCTGCCGAGTTTTGAGGCGCCGTTGAACCAGTACGCGGTCGAGACGGGCGAGATTCCCGCGTCCGCAACCTTCACGGATGCGAGCTCGGCGGCATGGCCGGCCCACGGCGCGCCGTCGGCCGCGGTATACGAGGCCTTTTCCACGCCCTCGTAAACCTCGGTAGCGGCCTTGCCCTCGAACTGCTCGCCGGCTGCGGGCACGGCGGCGCGCTTGTAGAGGTTCAGACTGTCGTCGTCCGCGCTATACACCGCAAAAGCCTTTTTAGGCGGGATGGCCGTATAGGTCATGGCCTTGTTCGACGGCATGTCGGCGGGGGCGTAGCCGTTACCGTCGGTGTCGTACCACTTCCCGTCGGCACCTGCGATGTAGGTGCTGGAAGGAGTCGGCAGGTACCCTTTGGTCCCGACCCACTTCCAATCTGCGCCGAAAGCGACCTCCTGGAGCTTGGAACAGTTGCGGAACATATAGCTCATGTCCGTGACGCTGCTCGTGTTGAACGACGAGAGGTCAAGGGACGTTAGGGCTTTGCAGCCGTCGAGCATGCCATACATGTCCGTCGCGTTTTGCGTGTTGAACGACGAAAGGTTCAAAGTCGTTAGGGCAGAGCAGCGGGCGAACATGTTGCCCATTTTCGTGACGTTGGACGTATTGAACGACGAAAGGTCCAAAGACGTTAGGGCAGAGCAGTCGTAGAACATGTCCGACATGTCCGTGACGTTGCCCGTGTCGAAAGACGAGAGGTTCAAGGTCGTCAGTCTGAAGCAGTTCGAGAATATGCTGTACATGCTCGACACGTTGCGCGTGTCGAACGACGAAAGATCCAAGACCGTCAGGCTGAAGCAGTTTGAGAACATTCTGTTCATGTCCTTCACGTTCTCCGTGTGGAACGACGAGACATCCAAAGACGTTAGGGCCGAGCAGCCCTCGAACATGATGCCCATGTTCGTCACATTCCCCGTGTCGAACGACGAGAGGTCCAAGGTGGTGAGGGCGGTGCAGTTGTAGAACATGCAGTACATACTCTTGACGTTGCTCGTGTCGAACGACGAGACGTCCAAAGAGGTCAAAACCTTACAGCCGTCGAACATGCCGTACATGCTCGACACGTTGTGCGTGTCGAACGACGAGAGGTCCAAAGCGGCGAGGGCCGAGCAGTTGTCGAACATCATGCCCATGTTCGTCACATTCCCCGTGTCGAACGACGAGAGGTCCAAAGAGGTCAAAGCTTTGCAGCCGTAAAACATGTAGCCCATGTTCGTGACGTTTGCAGTATCGAACGAGGAGAGGTTCAAGGTTGTTAGGGCGGTGCAGTTGTAGAACATGCTGCTCATATTTGTGACTTTTCGAGTGTCAAGTTTCGACAAATCGAAAGACTCGACCTTCGTGAATGAATAGAACCAACAGGAGGTTGAGACAGGTGCGACACCCTCGTCTGCAGTTGTCACCGCGTTAATGCTGCTTGCGTAGGCCGACCAAGGCACGCGGCCGGCGGAGGCGTATGTCTTCGTTTCGAAGCCAGTGTAAACCTTGGTCGCGGTTTTCCCAAGGAATTGCGCTCCATTCGCGGGCACCTCGAACCTCTTATAGAACGTGAGGCTTTGATCGTCGGCAGAGTACACCGCGAACGCGGTTTTCACCCTGGTGTACTTGTCCGTCTTGTTCGCAGGGATTTGGCTCTCCGAGTAGTCGGTGCCGGTGGATCCCTGCTTCCAGTTGCCCGTGGGCGGGTAGCAGTCGGCGCCGACCCATGCGAACTCGGAGCCGATCGAGAGCTCCGACAGCGAGTCGCACCCGCCGAGGAACGCCGTCATCGAGGCGACGCGGCGCGTGCTCATGGCCGAGAGGTCGAGCGAGCCGAGGGACGAGCAGCCCTGGAACATGCCGTCCATGCAGGTTGTCTGCGAGGTGTCGAGGGCGGCGATGTCCACGCTGCCGAGTTTTGAGGCGCCGTTGAACCAGTACGCGGTCGAGACGGGCGAGATTCCCGCGTCCGCAACCTTCACGGATGCGAGCTCGGCGGCGTGTCCAGCCCACGGCACGCCGTCGGCCAAGGTGTACGAGGCCTTTTCCACGCCCTCATAGACCTCCGTAGCCGTCTTACCTTCGAACGTCTGACCCGCTGAGGGAACGTTTGCCCGCTTGTAGAAGGTGAGGCTCTGATCGTCAGCTGAGTAGACCGCAAACGCAGTCTGGGCCTTCGAGAACGTGAAGGTTACGGACCCGAGCACGGCCGGGTCGCTCGGCCCAGAGACCGTCGCGGCGTCGCCCGTGCCCGCAACCTCCACGGACCCTGTCTGGGCCGCCGCAAGGTCGGTCATCCTCGCCGACCATTCCACGTTGGCGGGGAACCCGCTCGCGGACGCGGACGCGATGTAGACGTCTCCGGACGTCGTTATCTTCCAATCGGACGGGCTCATCACTGTGCCGTCCGCCATGAGCGCGCATGGCACAGTGGTGGGCACGTCTATCACGAGGTTCCCGTCGGAGGTTCCCGCCGCGTCCGCGCGGGCGGGGGAGAGGGACGCGGCGGCCAGCACCGCCGCGAGCGCGACGCCGACGGCGGCTGCGAGCCTCTTCATCTTGTTTTCGGTCCTGATCCCGTTTCTTGCGGTCATCTCTTCCTCCGATTCGGCCCGGCGGGTCACCCCGCCGGGCCAGGGAACGTTTATTCCTCTTCGTGCTCTTTGGAGCCGGCGGCGAGCGCCAGCGCCGACGCCGACGCGGCTATCGCGACGAGGGCGGGCAAAGCCGCCCCGTCGCCCGTCTGGGCGAGCGAGTCCCAGAACCCGCCCGACCCGACGTCCACCGTCTCCGTCTTCTGCCCGTCGCCCGAGGGGATCCGGTACACCGTCACGTCTGCGCTGCCGGTGTTGCCGTCCTCGGACGCGAGCGCGGTGCACGGGGCGGCGCCCGCGCACGTCAAGGCCGCGGCCGCCAGTCCCCGCGCCTTCACGTCATCGCCCCTTAGGCGTTGGCATGGGAGCCGGCGGCGACGGTCCAGCTCACGGTTGCGGCCTTCTGGGCGGTGGAGAGGTCAACCGTGGTGCGGGCGATCTTGCCCTGGGTGGCGTTCACGTCGAAGGTCAGGTTGTCGTTGGCGGCGCCTGCGTAGCCCATGTCGAAGTTCTCGAGGGCGGCGGTGTTCATGCCGGTCGCGGCGGCGATGTCGGTGGCGCCGTTCTTGAGGTTGAACTGGATGGCGTTCTCGTCGGTGCCGGCGGCGCCCTTCCTGCCGTTCGCCCTCATCGAGATCCAGTCACGCTGGAACTCCTCAGCGCTGAGGAACCCGCCTTTGTAGACGTTGCCGCGGATCCTCCCGCGCTCCTTCTCGAGCCTTTTCGCCCAGACCATCAAGAAAACGATGGTCATGACGACGATCCCCGTCATGACCGCCGCGTAGGTGAGCATCCAATCGCTCATCCCTCATCGCCCCCGATCCTGTCGGCCGAGAGCCATTCGGCCTTGAACGCGTCGAGCGCGCCCTTCTTGAGCGCCCTCGAGAGCGCCGAGAGCATGTTCGAGAGGTCCGCGTCCTCGGCGGCCATGCCGAATGCAGCCATGTCCACCTCTTCCGCGAGCCTGTCCTCGTTGGCTTTGAAGTCCAGGTTGTGCGAGAAGGCGCCCGACGCCGAAGCGGCGACGTAGGCGGTGAGGCCCGCCATGACCACCGCCTCGGTGTCGTAGAGAGCGGTCGCGTAGCCGAGCGCGAAGTCTTCGGTGATCCCGCCGGATCCCGCCCATAGGGCGGCGTGGAAGTCCTCGGGCTTCTTCACGGTCCTTTCCTGCCAGATCCCGTTCATGTCCTTCCCCTTACCGCTTCCTGACCTATTCGGCGTCTTTGGCGCAGGCCGCCGCGCGCTTCATCTCGCGCCTATGGGCGGCCTCGCCTGCGCAGAACGTGCCGATCGCCGCGATGAGGAGCATCCATCCCAACCATGCGTAGTTGGAGAGCGAGACGCCAGTCTTGCTGTAGGTCTTGCCTTTCGCGCCGTTCAGCTTGTCGACGGTGACGGTCTGGTTCTGGTCGTCGATGTCCTCGTGGACGGCCACCTCGACGTCGTCTTTGGTCAGCTTCTCGAACGCCACGATCTCCTTGCCGTCGAGCGAAGAGCTGTCGAACTCGAAACGAAGCTCGACCGTGCCCGAGGGCTGGTTGGGCGTGAACGTCTTCTCGGCGGTCACCGCCTTGTCGCCGACGTAAAGGGGCTTGTCGGTGTCCTTGAGCATCAGCTTGCCGGAGACCTTGTACTCCTTGCCCGGGATCAGGTTCTCGTACGCCACCGTGTCGATGAGCGACGTGGTGGTGGAGGGGAGGATCACGTGGTCTCCGTCGGTCTCGTCGGTTAGCATGGTGCGGCACTCCGACGGGGCGATCTCGAAGCTCTGGCCCTTGTCGTCGATGTCGGCATGGGCGGCCACCAGCTTGCCCTCGTGCAGCAGGAACTCGAACACCGTGCAATCGGCGGGGGCGTCGGCCTTGAGCCACTTGCTGGCGTCGAAGTCGAGCGTGACCGACTTGACGCCGTCGGCCCCGTCAGCCGTGAAGTCGGCCTGCTTCATCACGAGCTGGCTTGCCAGCTTCGTGCGGTCCGCAAGCGCCTTCTGCAACGCCTCGTAATCGACGGTGCCGACCTTCAGCACGGGCAGCGCCTCGCCGTCCTTGTGCGCGGCCATCGCCTTCGCGTAAGCGTCGAGCGAATCCGCATCGGTGCCCATCGCCTTGAGAACGTCCACATAGAAGGACTCGATCTGGCCGCTCACGGTGTCGGTCGCGATCTCGCCCGCCTCGTCGCCGGTGTAGAGAGGCAGCGCGGTTTCCTTGTCCATGACCATGGCCACGAGCGTGTACTTGCTGCCCTTGGCGAGGTTCCTGTACGTCACGTCGTCGACGATGGAAGCGTCCGCATCGGCCACCACGGTGGAGTCGCCGTCAAGGCCGTCATGGGCCAAAGTGCCGATGAGCGGGTTGCTCACGGAAACGGTTTGCGCGGCATCGTCGATGTCGGCATGGGCCGCAAGCTCGACGCCCTTGCGATCGAGGCTCTCGAACGCCACGATCTTGTCCCCGTGCGCAAGCTCGGACCCGTCGAACTCGAACGTCACGTCAACGGTGCCGTCGGCCTTCTCGGGCGTGAACACCGCCTTTGCGGTCACGGGGTTGCCTTCCGCGTCCTTCACCGCGACGGCTTCGGAGCAGTCGCCGTCAGCGGCTTTCATGTGGAGCGTGCCCGTCACGGTGTACTCGCGCCCGGGCACGAGGCCTGTGTAGCTCACGGAGTCTGTGAGCCTCACGGGGTTGTTCGACACGATGTTCTTGTCGCCGTCGGCCGCGTCGGTGAGCGTGGTGCCGATCTTCGGCAGCGAGACCTCGACGGTCTGGCCTTCATCGGCCGCATCCGCGTGCTCTGCAAGTTCCGCGCCCGCGCGCTTCAACGTCTCGAAGCACACCAGCTTCTGGCCGTCCGTGAGGTTCAAGCCGTTGAACGAGAGCTCCACGTCGACGAACCCGTGGGCGGTGTCGGGCGTGAACTCCTTAACGGCCTTCACCTCGTTGCCGTCCGCGTCGACGTACGGCGCGGCCGATACCTCGCCGTCTTCGTCGGCGGAAACGACCATGAGCTGCGCGTCAAGCTCGTAAGAGCGGCCGTCGGCGATGAGGCCCTTCTCGTTCATGCCGAACCAGACGGTTGGCTGCTTCTCGGCGGAGTTCTTGTCACCGAATCGTTTCACCAGCTCGACGAGCTTGTCGTTGTCGATGGTGCCGTCGTCCTTCAGCGCCGCGTCGAAGGCGTTGGAGTTCGCGCGCGTGGCGGAGGTGTCGATGACCCCGTTCTTGTCGGTGACGGCGACGTGCTTCTCACCCGTGGCGACGCTCTCGATCAGGAAGGGCACTCCCGCCATCTTGCTGCCGGTGGTGTCATCCTTCTTTTGCAGCTTCACGTCGGCGCGCACGACCTGGTTGGCGAACGTCGCGCCGGCAGGATCGCTCAGGGTCGAGAGGTCCTTGACCAGACCGAAGTCGTCGGCGTCGATGGTGAAGGCCACCTCTTGCGTGGACTTCTCGTATCCTTCGCCGGGATCCGTTTCAACGAGCTTGTAGCTGCCGCAGGGAAGGAGATCCTTCGGGGTCGCGAATTTCCAACCGCTGGTCGTGGCGGAAGCCTTGCCGGTATAGACGACCTCGCCCGGCTGGTAGACGGTGCCCGCTACCTTCACCGCGTGGGCCGAGGCGTTCTCGATCTGGAACTTGGCGGCAAGATCGCCTGCTCCCAAGGGATAGGGCTGGTTCGTCTCCCTGTCGAGCTTGTGGAAGCTCACGCCGCCGCGGCCGACCTGGTTGGCGAACTGGTCGGCGGTCAAATCGACTACCTTGCCGTTCTCCTTGACGTCGAAGGCCTTCTTCTCGGAGGACATCTTCACGCCGTCGATGGTCACGGCGTCGCCGCCGAGCAGGTACCCGCCGTTCGCGAGCGCGGTGCCGTCGCCGGCAGCGCCGGACACGACCTCATGGACGGAGTAGCTGCCGTACGGCAGGCAGTCGGCTGCGGTGGCAGCCGCGCCGGAGGCGTCGGTCTCGATGACCTTCACGACCTGGCCGTTGGCGTACGTGCCGCCCTCGACCGCCACGGGGTTGGCGCTCTCGTTGACGATCGCGAACCTGATCCCCGCAAGCGACGCGTCGCCTTGCGGCGTGTCGCCGGTCTCGGCGTCGACCTTGGAGATCTTGACCCCGCCCTTGATCACCTGTTCTTTATCTTTCGGGGCATTGAAGGCAACAGATGTGACTTGGTTCCCCGTTGACACAATCTTTTCTATATACAGTGGCTGTTTGCCTAGTAGGTACCCTTCTGGCGCTTTCGTTTCCTGGATGGTCACGGTGCCTAGCGGAATCGTGACGTTTCCGTCGAGGTAATAGAATTGATCACCAGAAACCTTGTAAAGGTCCGCGAGTTCCGCATAACCATCTTCGTCGGTTTTGACTACCCACGTGCGCGTCGCCTGCGAAGGCAGGCTCTGCTCGTTGTCGTAGTACCCCGCGTAGTACTTCACGGTGTACTGGGCGCCCGCGAGCGATGCGCATCCTTGCGGCATGTTAAGCGTCGTGTCGAGGTCTATTTTCCCAACCCACATAGCCGCAGGGTCGTTCTGCGGCGTATCGTAAACCGTGCCGCCGTTCACGTGCGCACACTCGGCGGGCTCGACCTGAACGGGGTAGACGGTGCCGTCGAGGGCGTAGCCCTTCGCAGGGGTCGTCTCCTTGATGTAATACGCCCCCATCTCAAGGCCAGTCGCTTTCGCGTAGCCGTCCGAGTTGGTGACGAGCGTGGCCAGACGGTTGGAACCGCTCTGCGCGTCGGCTTGCGAGCCGTACACGCTGTAGACGGCGCCCGCCAGCGTATAGCAGGCGTTGCCGTCCGAGACCGCGGGGTTGCTGGACTTCTTCAGGAGGTCCATGTCGCCGAGCGGGTTGAACAGCGTGTCCAAGCCGCCCACGCGCTGGCAAGGGCCCGAGGTGAACACGCACTCGGGGTGCGGCGTGGCGCCACGCGAATCGATCAGGATATCGTATCCCGACCCGGTCCAAGTGCCGGTGAACGGGTACCACCCGTCCGCAGGGTAAGGCAGCCCGTGATCCTGGCAGTAGCCCGTGTAGCCGCTGAACGAGTGGCCGCTGTAGGAGATCGTGACATCGAACACGTTGCCGTCGCCGTTCGTCTGCCCGGGGTTCGTGCAATGGATGTACGCTTGCCCGCTGATCGTCGCGGGGGCGGCCAGCGCCTCTTTCGGCGCGGCAGCGCCGACGGTCAGCGCCAGGCCCAAAGCGGCAGCCGTCACGGCAAGAAGCCGTGCGAAGCGCGCGAACCTAGCTCTCGCTCTATCCATATCTTCCCTTCTTTCTTTGCGTTCCGTTGTTTCCTCTATTTCCAATGCGGCGGGAGCTTGACCTGGTCTACAGATCCTTCTCCGCCGCCCTTGTAGGGCGTTTTCCGTCATCGCCTCTCGCCTGCGACTGAGCGCGCGACTCGTCCTGGCGCGCGGTCGATCTCTTATGCTTGAACAGACCGGGAATCTTTTTCGAGAGGTTTTCCCTTTTCAGCTTTTCCGACGCGGGCGCAACAGACGCGGCATGGCGCTCCGTACGCTCAGGCATGGCGTTCTCGGTCGATTCGATAGGGCGCGACAAGTCAATATCTCCTTCGACCCGCTCTCTCCACGCATCGATATCCGCCTCGGGAAGGTGCTGCCAATCCGTGACGTGGGTCATGATGTCGCCAACCGCTTCGAGCACTTGGGATCTTTGACCGTCGGCGGGGGTGTCCGGCTGATATTCGCTGCTTACCCAGGAATCGGTCCCGCGAATGCCCAGCAGCGCTTCTTCTGCGTCTTTGAAATCCCTGGATGATTCCAGCGTTTCGGCGAGAACCGCCGCATCGACGTTGTTGACCCCGGTGACGGCGACGCTTCCTTCTCCGCCGAGCACCGCGACGGCGATTTCGTGCGATGGCGACCAGAACAATGCTCGCTCGTCGCCGATGTTGCAGACGAACGATTCGAACGCCTTGCCGCGAACGTCGAAAGCGCTGTAAAACAATTCTGCGCCGCTTTCACGCACCAGCTTTTTGCAGGCGGCGAGTTTTTCCATGCTCCGCAGCGCTTGATCGGCAGGCAGGTATTCGGCGGCTTCGAACGGCTTCCGGGGAAGAGCGGCGACGATCTGATCGAACGTCATATTGCCTTGCACAGAATCGAAGACCTCGATAGGTGATATATTCCATGCACCGAGTCGGATTCGACTCGGTTTCCCGCCGAGGCCGACCGACGTTGAACCGACGACGAGTTCTTCTTCCTCGGGCGCGTACCAGAAATGCTCCCCCGCCACGGCGGCGATATTGTAGAAGCTCTCGGTGGCGATGCTCTCCGGTTGGGCGGGCGTGTCCGCTTCGACGGCGGCTTCCGTTTTCGTATGGGCGGGAGCCTGTTCCGCAACGGCTTGCTGCTCGTTGGGGTTTCCCTCGGCCTTTTGTTGCATACGATCGCAAAACGTGCTAATCTCAGACCACAAGCGAGCGGCGGTTTGCTCGGGGAATTGTACCCCGGTATGCAGTAGCCAATCGCTTGTTCTTGTATTCACGAAGATTCCCTTGTTCATCTCGATTGCTTTTCTCAGTGTTTCGCCGAGATGCGTTCTTCCGTGAATCGACGTCCCCGGTCTCCCAGACGACGGTGAAGCCGCCGTCCTCCCTGCGCACGGCGTCGACGTTGACGCCCGTGCCCGAGCAGGTCGCCGGGACGAGGCCGGGCGAAAGCTGCAAGGACACGCGCCCCACGGCGTTCTCGTGCCCGCAGTTGCGCACGCGCGCCTCGACCTTGCCGATCGTACGCTGGTAGCGCACGGCCTGCATGACGTCGCCGAACGCGCCCATCGCGCCTTCCATAAGCTTCCTGTCGCGCTTGGCGCGAAGCGCCTCCGCGGCCTCGCCCTGAGCTCCCTTCAGTTCGGCTTCGATTTTCTCGAGCGACTCGGTGCCGCTCATGTCGACGCCGTCTATCGAGGTCATCTCGGTTTCGAGGTTCAGGTCGATCTGCGCGACGAAGCCCTTGCCCGACCGCGCCAGGATTGTCTTCGGGCGGTAGAGGTCGGCGTTTTCCGCGAAGCCCTCGGAATGCTCCTCGTGAGTCGCGGCGTCGCGCCAATCGACCCTGCCGCCGACCGACATCTGCTCGGGGTCGTACTTGTCCACGAGGTGGGTTTTCACGTAACGGCTGGCGAACGGGTTGTAGCTTTGCCCGTTGAGGAGCGAGATGGTGTTGAAGACGCGCAGGTCGAATCCTGCCGTTTCCAGCATCTCCCCGCAATCGCGCAGCGTGTCGCCCTTCGTGTCGGTGGCGAACACGTCGAACCCCATCTGCGCCTCGGTCATCCCGTCGGGAAGGGGAAGCGCGACCTCCTTGCTAGGCGTGCCGCGCTTGGCGCAGGGGATGGCGGGAAGCGCCGTGCCGCATGCGCGCATCATGTCGGGGTAGACCAGGTTGTAGGTCTTGCCCAAGCCCGAAATGCCGAGCGTCACGCAGTTCAGGTTCTTCTCGGCCTGCTGGTCCCTCGTCTTCGCGTCGTGCGGGTTGAGGACGATCCCCGCATGCTCGGAGACCATCAGGTTGTTGTACGGGTGCGCCTTGTCGACGAACATGCCCGCCTCGCGCTCGGTTGCCAGGCGGTCCTTGCCGTGTGCGTTCTCGGTGTCCTCGTTTTTGAGCTTCATGCCGCGCGACAGGTAGACGAGCGCCAGCGCCAGCGTGCCGAGCACCACGGCGCCCACGGCGCCCCTGACGAACGACTCGCCCATGGCCACGTCGAACGGGTTGAGCGCGATGTCGGTCACGAGCGTGGGCGAGGCCGTCGCCAAGCCCGACATCGGGTTGATCGGGTTCGCGCGGAACACCAGCGTGGCCACGCGCCCGGCCAGAAGGCCCAGAACGGCCTCGCAGCATGCGAGCACCGCGACGCCCTTCCATGCCCTCTTGGCCGCGTCGGCCAGCCTGTCGGTCATCCGTTGTCTCATGGCTACCTCGTCCTCGTCTCGCTGCGCTCGGGGCGCATGCCCCTGTCGCGCGCCTGCTCGCGGCCGAGGTCTTCGGCTGCATGCAGCTTGAACTGGCGCTCCTTCATCGGCTTGGAGGTGGAACGCGATGTCGCCGTCTTCTGCCCCTTGTTGGCTGCCGCCTGGTTGACGCTCGTGACGACGTTCTCGGTCTGGAACAGGGCGTCGACCTGGTCGTCGTCCATCGACAGCAGGGAACCCCTCGCGTTGCCGTCCATGACGAAGGAGTCGACGTTGAGCTCGGAGTCGAAGGTCACGTCGTAGTCTATCCCCGCCTCGTTGAGAGCTTCCATGGTTGCGACGTTCTCCAGCTCGTTCCCGCGCTTCATTTCGATCTTGCTCACCTCGCGCAAATTCGCGCGATCGGCGGCGGGCACAAGCGCCTCCTTGAACGCCGCGTCCACGGAGACGCGCTTGTCCTCCTTCTTGTTCGCGGTGATCCCTTCCAGATCCTCGAGCATGGCGTTCACGTCGCGGGCCGACTCGGGCGCGATCTCGTATCGCACCGCGCCGTCCAAGACGGTCTTCGCGAAGGGTATGCCGCGCTCGGCTAGGTGCTCGTCCCAGAACGCCGCTTGCGGGTCGAAGCTCAGGGTCTTCACGGTGAAGGTCGGGTTCGCCCACGCTCCCTTGACGAGCTCAGGCTTCGACGGGGGTTTCGGCAATTCGCGCTCCGCCTTGCGAAGCGCCACGTCCGCTGCCAGCGCCTTCGCGCTGTGCACCGAGGCGACGTCGCGCGCGAGCTCTTGGTCGGCCCATTCGCCCATCGGCTGGGCGGTCCAGATGCGGTAAGCGCCGCTTCCCCGCTCGGGAAGCAAGCCGCGAGCGGATTCCCCGAGCTTTACCTTCTGGATCCTGAAATCTGCCTCGGCGGGGTCGGCGTATGTCTCGATCCCCGCTTCGCGCAGCCGTTGGTCGAGCGCGTTCCTTTCGGCGAGCGTGGGGCAGTACAGCGTCCTGCCGGCAAGGACCTCCTTGGCGGTCTTCGGCATCGTGGCGTCCTTCGGCTCGCGCTCGTACTTGGGGGTCAGCCTGATGTCCGCCGCCTCGTTCGCCATGAGGCGCGACAATATGCCGTCGGCTTCGGAGTTCACCTTGTCTCTGTCAGCGTTCATTCCGCCCATCCACGCGCGTCGTCGGATCTCCTGCACGAGCGCCCTGAGGAACCCCTGAGCCTGCTTGATTGCCTCGCTGGCTGCATCGTCTCCGGTGTCCATAGGTTAACCCCTTATTTTTCCCTCGGCGATGAGTGCCGAGTAAGTCGTCTCGTTATATTGTCGAAGGTGCTCGCGGCTATGCACCAGACGCACCAGAACGGGGTATGACGGGCGCCTGCTCAGCCTGTCGTCTATGTAGCCGTTGGAGTACTGAACGGGCTCCTCACGGCGAATCTGCGCGGCAACATCGTGTAAGTGCTGGTCATCGCTCGAATCCGCGTAAGCGAAAAGATATGCGCACTCCGCATCAGATTCGGGCAGCGCGCTCTTCACCGCAGCCGAGCGCCTGTGGTAATCGAGATCGGCCTGCTTGCTGACCTCCTGGGTACGCTTGTGGTACTCGGCCGCGCGCTTATTCTTCACATCGTCGTAGTTACGCTTGAAGCCTTTCTCATCCTCCACAAGCCAAGTTCGCAGGACCTTCTTGTTTACAACGGCCTTGGTTTCTACCCATTGAACGTAGTTGTCGTAAGCTGCGTCGATGTCCTCGGGCGAGTACCCTTCGGCGACAAGCTTGCGGTAAGAGGCGAGAGCTTCGTTATTGCTCCAGGGCGAAGTGGTTCTTCTTATCGCTCGGGATTCGAGTGCCCAGAAAGCCGCGTCTATCGAATCGCGCACGAGCGGCGCTTCTTCATTTTTCTCTTCGGAAATGAAATCACTACTCGGCGCCGTAGGCGACGATACTACCGGCCCGGCGATAGCCGTGCCGCCCTGTTCCAACCGGGAATCACTCTCGGTAGAAGTAGTAGTACTGTTCTTTTCTTTTATTCCTTTATTTATATTCTGGGCAGTAATTTTTACCGTATGGGTACCGGTAGTTTTTACAGTATGGCTTGGTTTTCCACCGTTGGTTTTCCACATCTCGGCATCGTCGGAAGGTACATCGGTACCCATACGGTAAAAATTACTGTATGGCTCTGAGCTGGGGTTTGTGGAAAACTTCTCCTCGAACTCCTCGGACTCTAGCATGCTAACCGATGGGTACTCGACGATCTGCTCGATCACGTAGACGGTTCGACGACCATAACGCGTCTGCCTGGTCTCAATGGAGATGTAGCCTGCGTCGGAAAGCTCGGCTCGGTACTTGTAGAAAGTTTTTTCGCTGCAAGCTAGCGTAGCGATGATCCTTTTAACGCTCGGCCATGCTTCATGCTGCGAGCCGGCATGTGCGGCGAGGAGCGCGTAAAGGCATCGTGCGCCCATCGACAGGCGCACGTCGTCCATGACGCGCGTGGGGATGCTGCCGAATCCGCGCTCGTTGATCGAGTTAGTAGGGAACCCGGCGATGATGGGGCATTCCAAAGGTTCGGGATCTCGTGTTGCTGCACGGTACCGCTCCGGTACCGTATCGGTTTCGTGAAGGGGGGTGGATTTAGTCCCGCATACGCATTGAGCGGGGGGTTCGCCAGTGATAGAATAACCCATAGGGCATTCCTCCTAGGTCAGCATAGGTGGTTTGCTTCACTCGTCCTGCGAGGCCCTAATCTCGCTCGACGGGGAAAGGCCTTTCTTCGCTGTTTTTGCGAGAAGGCTGAGGCTTACTATAAAGCCTGCGGCGAGAAGCGAAGACGCAGCTATCGGCTGCGTCTTCGCCTTTTATCAGGCCAGACTTTTAATCACTGACTTCAAGTTCAACGTTTGATCTGCGTTGCGCTTCGCTGGGGGAACCGCCTTGGCGCAAGATACGAACAACAAGAGGCTGCTGCGCTTATGCGCGGCAGCCTCTTTCGCTTTCTTGTGCGCCGTTGGCGTAAGAACGACTTCATTCGCCAAGAAAGCCCTTCCTGCATCGGCGGCGGCGGTTAGAATGGGACGGTACGATCATCCACCGATCCATTTGGACACAAAGGAGCCCGACGTGCTGACTGATATCGAGATCGCCCAAGCGGCAACCCCGAAACGAATCGACGAGATCGCCGAGAAGATCGGCATCCCCGATTCCTACCTCGAGATGTACGGCAAGTACAAGGCAAAGGTTGACTACAACTACCTGCGCGATCACGAGGCAAAGCCCGGAAAACTGGTTCTGGTCACGGCCATCAACCCCACCGCTGCAGGCGAGGGCAAGACCACGACCACCGTTGGTTTGGGCGATGCGCTTGCCAAGCAGGGCAAGAAAACCGTCATTGCTTTGCGCGAGCCGTCGCTTGGCCCCGTTTTCGGCATCAAGGGCGGTGCTGCCGGCGGCGGCTATGCCCAGGTCATCCCTATGGAAGACATCAACCTGCACTTCACGGGCGACTTCCATGCCATCAGCGCGGCTAACAACCTGCTTGCCGCCATGCTCGACGCCCATATCCACAACGGCAACGAGCTGAACATCGACGTCCGTCGCATCATCTGGAAGCGCGTCGTCGACATGAACGACCGTGCCCTTCGCCAGATCGTCGTCGGCCTTGGCGGCAAGGCGAACGGCTTCCCGCGCGAGGACGGGTTCGATATCACTGTCGCTAGCGAGGTCATGGCCGTGTTCTGCCTCGCTTCCGACATCAACGACCTGAAGGCCCGCTTGGCCCGCATGGTCGTCGCTTATACCCGCGACGACAAGCCCGTCACCGCCGGCGACCTGCATGCCGAAGGCGCCATGGCAGCCCTTCTGAAGGACGCCCTGAAGCCGAACCTGGTGCAGACCCTCGAGGGCACGCCTGCGTTCATTCATGGCGGCCCCTTCGCCAACATCGCTCACGGCTGCAACTCCGTCATCGCAACGCGCATGGCAATGGCCCTGGGCGACTACGCCATCACCGAGGCCGGCTTCGGCGCCGACCTGGGCGCGGAGAAGTTCCTGGACATCAAGTGCCGTCTGACCGGCCTGAAGCCCGACGCCGTCGTCGTGGTGGCAACGGTCCGCGCGCTCAAGAACCACGGCGGCGTGGCCAAGGACGCGCTCAACGATGAGAACCTGCAGGCGCTCGAGGCCGGCCTGCCCAACCTGCTGCAGCATGTGGAGAACATCACGAACGTGTACAACCTGCCGTGCGTGGTGGCCATCAACCGCTTCCCCACCGACACCGAGGCCGAGCTGAAGCTCGTCGAGGACAAGTGCCGCGAGCTGGGCGTGAACGTGGCCCTGTCCGAGGTGTGGGCCAAGGGCGGCGAAGGCGGCCTGGTGCTGGCCGACGAGGTGGTGCGCCTGTGCGAGCAGGGCGACGAGGCCGGTCGCAGCGCCGACACGTTCGAGTTCGCGTACGACGGCGAGCTGAGCCTGCGCGAGAAGATCGAGGCCATCGCGAAGCGCGTCTACCGCGCCGACGGCGTCGACTTCGAGGCGAAGGCGGCCAAGGAGCTGGCGAAACTGGAGAAGCTGGGCTTTGGCGACATGCCGGTGTGCATGGCGAAGACGCAGTACAGCTTCAGCGACGACCAGACGAAGCTGGGCGCGCCGCGCGGCTTCCGCATCACCGTGCGCGACGTCAAGGTCAGCGCCGGCGCCGGCTTCGTGGTGGCGCTGACGGGCAACATCATGACCATGCCGGGCCTGGGCAAGAGCCCCGCGGCCTTCAAAATCGACGTGGATGAGACCGGCAAGATCACGGGTCTGTTCTAGGTCTCGGCGGCGAAGGTAGGACGACGCCCAGTTGCTCAGACGGTTCCCGCTTGGCGAAACGGCCCAATGGACCGTGTCAGTCGCTGCGGAACCCGCTTTGCGGGCATCGTCTTGCCGTCGCCTTAGCTGGTCTGCTCGCGAGCTCGACGTCGGGTCCCGGCGTCGAGCTCGCAGGTCGCTTGTGCGGTTGATTATGGAAAGGAAGCGTATGGATACTTCGTTCGTCGAGGAGCTTGCCTCGGCGGCCCCTACGCCGGGCGGCGGCGGGGCCTCGGCATATTGCGGCGCGCTGGCCTGCGCGCTGGCGTCCATGGTGGGCAACCTGACCGTGGGCAAGAAGACGTATGCCCAGGTGGAACCCGAAGTGCATATGCGCTTGGAGAAGTTGGCGGACCTGCGCGGGCGCCTGCTCGGGCTGGTGGGCGCCGACGCCGAGGCGTTCGGCTCGCTGGCGGCGGCCTACCGCATGCCCAAGGACACCCCCGAGCAGCTTGAGGCCAAGCAGGCGGCAATCCAGGATGCCCTCGTCGGCGCCACCGAGGTGCCGCTGGACATCATGCGCACGGCGGCCGCGTGCGTGGAGCACGCCGATTTCCTGGCGCGCAACGGCAGCCGCATGGCGCGCAGCGACGCGGGCGTTTCCGTGGCGTTCGCCCGGGCGGCCGTGGACGGCGCCAGCTTGAACGTGTACATTAACGCGGCGTCCATCGACGACGCCGAACGTGCTGCACGCTACCGCGACGAGGCGGATCGGCTCGTTGCGCAGACGCGCGAGCACTGCGACGAGGTGTTCGCGTTCGTGAAGGATGCGGTCTCGTAAACGGCCTGCAG
>OLNE01000512.1_pt1 | contig 35938 bp, 19 predicted proteins | sample 1672431 | NCBI WGS metagenome assembly OLNE01 (sample SAMEA3136685, study PRJEB25190) | human gut metagenome | reverse complement strand
TAGTTTTGTTGATATATATCCTAAAAATAAAAAAAATATGGATGGATTGTCAAGTAATGAATTAAAAGATGATGAACTACGAGAATTTGCTGAGAAATTAAGTAAGATAGCTGCGGATTATAATATTAAGATTGGAAGTTGTGCAGAAAAAATTGATTTGGATGAATGTGGTATAATTCATAATTGTTGCATAGATAGAGAACTAATTGAAAAAATTATCGGATGTAACCTCAATGTTGGCAAAGACAAAAATCAGCGTAAAGAATGTGGATGTGTTGAAAGTGTTGAAATAGGTACTTATAATACATGCAAAAATGGATGTGTATATTGCTATGCAAATTATAGTTCAAAAAGTGTAGAAACAAACGCTGCCAAATATGATCCTTCGTCACCTCTTCTATGCGGGCAAGTTCAAGAAGATGACAAAATAACGATTAGAAAAGTTGAGTCATTAAAAGAAACACAACTAAGTATTTTTGATATGTGAGTTCATTGTTATAACGTATATTTTTAAGAGTATATCCGGCTCCATTTTGGCTCTAAAAAATTTAGACGAGGTGCACAAAAATGCAAAATGAGATGAATATGAAGAATAAAATACACAAATGTGTACCAAGAAACGGCCGGATAAATCTCTCCGCCCAAGAGAAAGAGTAAGCTCTGACGAATAAAAAACTGCTTGCATATGGTTTTGCGTTCCGGACATTTTTAACATCCCCAGTTGACATTCCGAGGCAAAGAATTTATAATCTGTTTATGTATAAAACGGAGGATTTCAAATGGATAAAAAAATAATCGCAGTTATCTGTGCTTCCTTAATCGTAATATCGGCGGTTTTTGCCTCATGCGGAAAAAAGAAGCCGACTATAAACGCCAAGGACGCCACATACGAGGTCGTTACCGACGAAGAGGGCAACACTGTTCTCAATGAGAACGGCGAGATTGAAATATATGTCACCGACGAGGACGGCAAAAAGGTCACGGACGAAAACGGCGAAATTAAAACGGGTGCCGTTCCGTTCCCCAATCAGATAACCGACGGCGTATTTCACGAGACAAAGTATTTTAAAATGGTTTATCCCAACGGCTGGACCGTGGGCAATTCCGGCATAGCCACCTCAAAGAAATACAAGGGGCTCGACGCGCAGGTTATGTATTCCGGCGCGGCGACTGATGACAGCGCAGCGGAAAATGAGGCAAATAACGCCGTTTCGCAGTGGAATCAGATTTTGTCGCAGGCAGGCGACGCGGTAACGGGCGTAACCGTTGAGCAGCGTACCGTAACTCTCGAAAAATGCGGAGCCACCGCATACGTAGTCGAGGTCAAAAAGGCGGACGACAAAAACCCGAAAACATATTCCGTATATCAGCTCACCATGGATTTTGTCTGCAACGGCGGGCTTTACCACGTGCAGTGTTTTACCGAGGACGGCAACACCTTTGACGGCAGCCTTGATTTGGCGGCAATGTACGGCGCAAATCTCACAATTAAATAAGAGTTCAAATAAAGAACATTGCATTTGCAAAGCGGTTCACGGGGCATTTGCCTCGAGAGCCGCTTTTTGCCTCCCTTGTAAAGGGCGGTGGGCCTCTAAGGCAAGCCGGAGGGATTTCATAGGAATTTACGGAATTTAAATAGAACGAGCGTGACTTTTTAATTCGCTTTTTGCCTCCCTTGTAAAGGGAGGTGGGTTGCCGTAAGGCAAGCCGGAGGGATTTCATAGGGTTATATGGAATTTAAATAGAATGAGCGTGACCTTTAATCCGCTTTCTGCCTCCCTTGTAAAGGGAGGTGGGTTGCCGCAAGGCAAGCCGGAGGGATTTCGTGGAGTTATATGGAATTTAAATAGAAAGCAAATTACTCTTTAATCCCTCAGTCTACTCACTTCGTTCGCGTCCAGCTCCCTTTTCAAGGGAGCCTTTTTTGTCGCTCCGCGACATTTCCCCACACCGTGGGGAATCACCCTATTTGAGGGAGCCTAAAAGCCCTCTGTTTTTACCCGAAAATCACCGTAAAAATGTTCAAAACCGTGTTCAATACTTGTCAAAAAGTTCAAAACTCGAAAACGTTAACAATTTGTTCATAATTTTACAACAACATTGCCAATTTTGTTTGCCACTTTTGCCCAAAAATAACAATTCTATTTGTTCAATACAGAAAATCAACAAATTTGTGTGAACAATTTATTGACTTTTTTCGTTTAAAATTCTATACTTTAACTAACCATAGGAATGGTGTAATAGGGCGAAGTGCCCCCTTTTTTGAGGGAGCGCTGCCGCACGGCTGATTTACCGTGCAGTTTCCATCCCGTTTTGATACACATCCTACGGTAATATGCTCGGGTGTGTATCATCAGTTTTCCACCGATTCATTTTTACGGAAGTGGAAACGGTGGAAACCGACCGAGTTAACGTGCCGAAATCGGTTTGCTTTCTTGTAAATCAAAGAGCGGTCAGAAGTACAGCGGATTTTGTGCGAGGAATTGTTGCGGGGAGTGCCGCCCGCAGAAAAAATCGGGTACGCATACATGGTTTTAATGTAAATCTTTTTAGGAGGAAAAAACACGTATGAAAAAATCTACCAAATTGTTAAGTGTCATCTTGGCAGTTGTCATGATTTTCTCAACTATGTCCGTAATGGCGTTTGCCGCAAAGACGAAGTATCAGACCTCTGATAATCTTACCGCTCTTGACGCATACAGCCCGGACGGCGCGGTAACAAGGCTCTCTACCGAAGAGAGAATGTCGGTTGTATTCGACTTCCTTGATGTTACCCTCGCTGCCGCGAACATAAACATGGGCGAGGTTTTTAGCGTCGGCTCCCTTAAGCTCAACATCGACCTTCGCTCGGTTAATGCTCTTTGCGGAACCATCGACAACGTTAAGTCTCTTCTTAACAGCGGAGCTGTTAAGCTTCTCAGCGGCTTGCTCGGCATAGTTAAAAACGCTAACCTTAAAAACTGGCCGTCGGGCATGACAAGAGAAAAGAACGCTCAGCTCGACATAGTCAACGGCATTGCAACTCTTCTTAAAGACAACGCAGGTCTCGTTAAAAAGGTTATCAACGACGGCAAACTCGACGTCGGCATTATCGGCAACTTTGTTGATATTTCCGGCGTTAATAAGTACCTCTCGGATCTTCCGGGTATGTTAAAAGGCCTCGTTTATCCGATGTTCGCAAGAGTTGACGATGACATGACGCTCATCAACACTTATTCAACAACAACCGAAAATCCCGACACTCTTGTCAAGAAGGTCCTCATCAACGCTATGTCTAAGCCGCAGAGCTATACTTCTTATAAAGAAGACGCTTCCGGCAACTGCATAAGCAATCACATTGCTCTTCCGACAAGCGCTAAAGCAGGTCTTCGCGATTATTATGTTAAGGATTCAGACTCTAAGGGTGCTTACATCGAGGTATTTGAATATGATACCGCCAAGAAGATGTATGTAGCTCAGGAAGAGAAGTATTATAAGACTGAAGAAACCGATATGGAAGGCAAAGGCACAGGCGTTTATGTTTACGCTAACGCTGCCGGCGAAAACGTAAAATATTACGTTAAGGACAGCTACTTCCTTCCCTCACTTGCCACAAGCGGTAAGGTTTCCGAAATCTTCAACCTTGACAGCAATACTTTTGTTTCGGCTCTCTATCAGATAGCTCCCTATGTATTTAAGGATCTTGCTCCCGTTGTTCTCAACGGTTCCGTTAAGATGCTTCTTGCACAGTGGTTCGGCGCTGAAAAGACCGAGCTCTTCGGCGGCAAGGCTTCAGAGGCCACCGCTGTTCTCGCTAAGCTTCCGTCAGATGTAAAGGCATTCTATTCTAAGGCTGCCGGCACATACAACTGGGAGTGGTCGGACTTCACAATAGGCTCCGACGACAACGGCTATTATCGCCTTGTCAGCAAAGACGGTCTCACAGAGACCTGGCTCAAGTTTGATATGTCCACCGCTAATTCGTTCGCTAAGCTCATTAACTGGAACTACACCATCTCCGGTGATTTCGTTAACGAGTTTATGCCCACAGCTGCAAACGACGGCTCCGTTACTGCTTCGGCAGCGGGGTATACCACCGTTCTTGCAGCGCTCAACGATTTTGTCGGCAAGGCAATCGACACAATGCTTTCGGATACTGCAAAGGCTGCAATCAATTGGACAAAGGGCGATAACTCAAACCTTGTTCCCAATCTTCGCAAGGCTCTTCAGTATGTAGCAGCTTATAACCCCGAGTATCTCTTCGGTACCGGCTATGAGACTGTTTATGCAGGCTACTATGACACAGTTGTAGACAAGTCCGCTTCCAATCAGGATGTTGTTACCGCTCTCGGCGCAATCGGCGTTAAGGCTCTTATGCCTCAGATAATTCTCCCGTCGGCTGCCGAGCTCAAGGGACAGAACGTAACCGCTCTTCTCGCTTGCGTAATTCGTGAGCTTGCAACTCAGTTCGTTCCGACTTACAACTATGACGCACTTATTTATGCCGATTACAACTCGAAGACCCTCGTAAAGGGTAAGGACAGCGGCTATTGGCTCGATGTTATCTTTACCATGGGCACCGACATCGGTATGAAGTATCTCTCCAAGCTTGCCGACCTCGGCTCCGATAAGGCTGGCGGCTACAGCGTTGCAGCCTCCAAGACTTATAAGCTTGCAGACTTCGAAAAGAACACACGCGCTTGGGAAGACACCATTGACTGGATAATCGACTGGGCTCTCACCTCTGACAACGAGTGGTGCTGGAAGTTCCAGAAGCTCATCAACACCGACGGCCTTGACCTCGACCTTGCTACCGCACAGGATCCGTGGGTTAAGCTCGACAAGATTATCCGCGACGTTCTTCCTGTTGAGAAGATAATCAACGAAACCGCTACTGACGGTAAGACCTTCCTTGAGACTGTTCTCAGAGAAGACATTATCGACAGACTTCTCAACCTTGACGTAAGCAAGCTCCTCGGTACAAACAGCGTTACGGGCATATTCAATATTCCTGCTAACAGCACTCTCAGAACCGAGGCTATGTATCCCGCAGTATTCAGAATCGTAAGAGAACTCCTTAACAAGGTTCTCGGTAAGGTATGCGGCAACACCGCTCTTATCGCCGATTCTTACAATTCAATTGACGCTATTCTTCAGAAGGACGCTATTGCAGACCTCGCAGAGAAATTGATTTTAGGTATTGCCTATGCCGTTAAATCAGGCGGTCTTCTTGACGTAGCTCTTCCGTTCGTAAACTTCTTCCTCGGCTGGACTACTAACGCTCAGTCCTATGCTGAGCCTAAGCTTACAATAGATAAGGGTACACTTAACTATGTACAGCTTACAAACGGCCAGATGAATACTACTCTTAAGGTAACAAACGCATCTGCAGGTATGCTCTTAAAGCACGGCGATACATATGATCATCCTTACGTGCTCACTCTTAAGTCTGTTACCGTTAACGACGAAGAAATGCTCAAAAGCGGCGAAAAGAAACTTTCACCGTATGAGAGCACCGATGTTACTCTTAACGCGGCAGTTCCCACAGACAGCCTTGTAAAGGTAACCGCTGTTTACAGCTTCACCTTCAAGGACGGTACTGCTTACGACGGCGACATTACTTCCACTACCTTTGAGTATGCAACCAACGATACAGCCGATACCGTCGGCTCCCCTTGGTCTAAGGAAGATAAGAAGACAAACATATATGAGGTAGTTAAGATGAAGGGTGAAACCACCACAGATTACCTTGTAACAAGTGCATCGGCTCTTGCTTCTGCTATTTCAAACATTGCCGTAACCTGGACTAACCAGAGAGATTCTGATTGTAAGTTCGACGCAAGCTCTGTTTCCGCTTATAATTCAACCTACTTTGAGTCCTCGGGTCAGGCAGAGGCTCTCGTCGGTCAGAAATTTATGACAGGCGATCCCAACGGTATTGTTACCGTTAACCCGCTCAGACTTAAATCCGATGTTGACGCAGCGACGGTTCCCTCGGGTGCCACATATGATCTCGGTAACAGCTCGGTAACTGTTTATGGTGCACACAAGAATCGTCACGGTACTCTTACCATGACTGCTCCGTTCGGCACTCTCTATTACTACAATGCGATGCCGATTAAATCTCTTGTTGACAGCGAGTTCAAGGCTAACCGCGATTCTTCTAAGTATCCGGCAGAGGCTTGGGACACTTACTGGACAGCTCTTACCGCTGCTGCTAAGATTGCTTACGGCCCGTTCAAGAAGGCTAACCTCGGCAATTACAGTGATGCTAATCTCACTGCAGCCATAACCGCTCTTGAAACCGCCGTTAAGGCTCTTGATACAGCAAGCACAACACCTTCAAGCGGTTCCGCAACCGTTACACCGGCTCCCATTGAGGCTGCTCTTAAGGATGCCGGCGACATCAACTATCAGAACTTCGACCTCTATGCTTATTGGGCTTACGAAAAGGCAATGAAAGCCGGCAACGCTATCATTGACGCTTACAAGGGCCCCGTAGCTCCCGAAAAGTACATTGACGGCAGCTCACTTTCAGAGGCTGAAATTACTGCTATTGCCAACAAGGCAACCGCTACATATAAGAGTGCTATCGTAGCTTCCATGAAGGCTCCTTCAATCGAAGCTCAGAACGCTTATATGGATGCCGTAAAGGCTTACAAGACTCCCAGTTATTCGGAGCTTGAAGTCCGTAACAGCGCTAAGAACATTGCTTGGTATGCAAGCTTCCTGAAGAACGCTGCGGTTAAAACCGAAAAGCAGTTCCTTGATAAGGAAATCAAAGCCGCTAAGGCTCAGGGCTACAAAGAGGCTGATTACACAGCAGGCTCTTATGCAAGATACACCAAGGCTCTTGCAGCTGCCGAGGCATTAAATGCCAACGCTAAGGCTCTTCAGTCCGAGGTATTCGATGCTAAGTATGAGCTTGAAATCGCTCAGCGCGCTCTTATGCCGAAATCGGCTTCTGCTCTCGAGGCAGGTGCTTACACCGAGCTTGAGGCAGTTATAGCTCAGGCTAAGTCAATATTCACTGACAACAGTGCATATACATTTGACGCATCAAAAGCTGACGGCCTCACAGAGACCGAAGCTTATGCTAAGCTCGTTTCCGTACTCGGCTATGAGTACACCGATGAGAAGGGCAACACAGCAAACCTTTACAGCGGCTCCGCTGAAAACTATGCTGCAAATGACCGCTTCTATTCAAACGTTGTAGCAGCTCAGATTGACGCTGTTATCACAAACCTCAAGAATGCTATGGCTCCGTTCGTATGCAAGTACGTAGCAGTTCCCACCACAGCGGGTTCAAATGAGGGCGTTTCCGTAACAGAGAGCGCTTCTCTCATCACCGGCGTAACACCCGGCTCGCTTGCTACTGCCGACGACGTACTCGCAAGAGTAACGGCTAAGGATTCTTCGGCTACAACTCTTAATGTTGCCGCTAACGCTGCAGGCCTTTATGGTACAGGCGCTACCGCAACACTCAGCCTTAAGTCGAGCGGTGCTCCGGTTGCTATCTACACAGTCGTTATCTACGGCGATGTAAACGGCGACGGTGTTGTTGACGGATTCGATGCTTCCTCCATGGACCTCGCAATCAACAACAAAGCTGCTCTCACAGGCGCTTATAAGACTGCAGGCGGCCTTGCTACCGGTAAGGTTGACCTCGCTAACTACGGCCTTGTAGTTGACGCTGCTTACGGCGGAACTGCAATCGCTCAGAAGTAATTTCCTTTAATTACTTAAGTTAAAACCCGGTGGGGGAGTTATCTCCCCCACAAGGGCGTATGTAATGGGATATTCTTAAAAAGATTAGAGCATATACTTTAAAAGTGCGGCGAAATAGTTTTGTGAAAAAACGGTACAAAGCTTGTAAGCCCGCGAGGAAATAACTTTATTTGTGATAGCGTAAGGGATATTTTCTTTCGGTGTGCCATTTTTATTCACAAATTATTGACATTGTGCTCTCAAAAGTGTATATTTAATATTGATTAAGAATAGAAGGAGGCAAAAAATGACCAAGGCAAAAAAGGCTATTAGCCTTATTGTATCTGTAGTTATGCTCCTTGGCGTGCTTGCAGTCGGCGTTTTCGCAAATGATAATACCGGTGTCGCAGAAAACGGCACTATCGCTTTATCGTTTGACAAGGCGTCATATAGCGCAGGCGATACGGTCAAGGTTACCGTAAAATTAACCACAGATTATTATGCTGCAACGGTTTCTGTTCCTGTTCAGTATGACAGTAGTGCTGTTAAGTTTGTAAGCGGCACAACCGCTTCAACGCTGTTCGGTGCAGGCGATGCAACAAAGACGGTCGTAAATGATGCTGCTGCGGGCGGCAAGACTTATGTCTATGTCGGCGTATTACCGCAGGCTGCCGGCGGAGCTGTTGCTCAGAAGGCAAACGGCGTCGTACTTTCGACCCTCACCTTTACCGCTTCTAAGGCCATTTCCGATACTGCGGCCGCTTTCGGTGTGCTTAACGATCAGAAAACAATGACCAATCTCGGCGGTAAACTCTATGTAGGTTCCTACAAGACCTCTGATGTAACCTCTACGGTTTATACCACAGGTCAGAAACTTACTTTCCCGGTAATGAAGGCTGCAGCTGCAGCTGATCCGGAACTTATCCTTACCGAAGAAGGCAACGGTGCGGTTATCAGAACCAACCTTTGCACTGGCTCGGGCGACTATGCCGGCTGTGTATTCGGTATAGATACCATTAATGGCGCAAACATTGAGGATTATGTTACTACAAAGGCAGGTTCTATTGAAGTAGTTGCCAACGATCAGGGTAATATGACTACCGGAGCTACCATCCTTCTTAAAGATGACAGTGGCAAAGTAGTTGCAACCTATGTATTCATTTACTTCGGCGATGTAAACGGCGACGGTGCAGTTGATGGTACCGATGCGGTTGCTGTCGAATTACATGATGCTTGGATTGAAACAATAGATGAAGATACTGCAGCATATTATGCAGCAGATGTAAACGGCGACGGTGCGGTTGATGGTACTGATGCAGTTGCTATTGAAGCACACGATGCTTGGCTCGAAACTCTTCCTGACCAGAATGTGATTGCCGGTAACGTCAATACTGCTTGGTAATGTCCTTTTAATCAATCAATTTTTACAAATAGGAGATTAATTTATGCTTAAGATGAAGAAAATTTTAAGTATTGCTCTTGTTGTAGTCATGCTCTTAAGCACAGTCGCAATCAGTTCTTTCGCTATTGATACCGGAAAAACTTTCGGTCTTGTACTTGAATCAGATAAGAAAGCATCTGAAATCGTACCAGGCGCAAAAGTTACGGTTACATTAAAATTCGAAGTAGCGGATTTCGACAACTTCCTCTTCTCTGACTCACGTACATGTCTCTTGTATGACAGCAATGTTTATACTCCTGACCTTTCTTCACGTGTTTTCTTGGGAGACCTTGCAAATTTTGCAAAGGATGCTACTAAACCTAACATCAATGCAAAGTTTGCCGCCGCTTGTATGAGCAACTCAACAATGAGTGATGCAGACAAAGCGCTGTATAACAGCGGTGTTATGCAGCAGATTCTTGCCGACGGTCCTAACCTTGGTGCTACATCTAAAAAGGGTGTAAAGATCACAGAAGAAGCTAATGGCATTTCTGTACCTGAAATGTCAATCACATTTGACGTAACCGGTGATGCAGCTGCAATCGCGGCTGGCAACATCAATATTGCAATGTGTGACTCGAGTACTAATGCAGCTCAGTATTTGAAGCAGACCGCTGGTACTACCGCTAACCCTACAGTTATTCCTCACGATAAAGTAAGTGCGGCAAAAGGTAATATCCTTGCTAACATGCCGTCAGCTCCGTCTTATGCTGTAGCTAAGTATAAGACTCAGGTTAAGTTCACAGGCGATAAGACAACTGCTCCGGATGATCTCTTCCAGTTCAGACTTACTTCGGTTATCACAGCTGCTGACTTCGCTGCTATGAACTCAAACGGCAATACAATTAAGAGCGTTGGCTTCATTGCTGCCAACACAGGCGCTGCCGATGCAGCTGATGCTAAGGCAGCAGTTGAAAAAGGCACCGCACTTCCGTCAGCTTGGAAGGCTGCTTCTACCGACTATGTAAGTCAGGCAAACGCTTCTTCCGATGCATACTTCGGCGCAATCGTCAAGAATATCTCTCATGCTTCTCAGGCAACTGATATTGACTGCATCGCTTATGTATGCTACAATGACGGTACTGCCGATCATTATGTTTGGTATTCCGCAGCTGTAACTGCTAAAGTTGCTTCAGGATATGATGCTGCTGTTGCTAATTGGAAAGCTCAGTAATTGAATTTTACCAAGAAACCACAGCGAAACTTTACTATCGGTTCGGCTGTTCAAAACTGAATATTCCGTTCCGACATTAAATTTTATTATTATATCTTGAAAGGAGATTAAATCTCAATGAAACAGGTTTATCAAACACCGGATTTCGATGTTTCTGCATACGAGCTTGATGATATCATCACAATCTCCATAGGCACCGGCCCCGTAGAGGGCGGCGACTCGGGTTGGGTTGAGATCTGACGCTCACGTAGCAATCGATCCGATTTATTAACAATCATAAGCAGAGCAAGGTTCGCCTTGCTCTGTTTTTTTGTGCCCTGTTTTGCATTTTGTGCACCATTCCGTTTCTGTACCCCATTCTGATATCGTGTGCCTATTCTGTTTTTGTACTTAATTTAGGTGCTGTATGCCTATTCTTTTTTTGTGTGTCATATGAGGAGCTTTTCACATGCCCCTGCCCGCCCTTTTCACTATTCGTTTTCCACTTCCGTTTTCGCCTTTTTACTTTTCAGCCTCACTTGCAGAGAGCAAGCCTCGCCAAAGCAGTTTGGAAGCTTTTTGCCTCCCTTGAAAAGGGAGGTGGGTTGCCGCAGGCAAGCCGGAGGGATTCTGCGGAGTTATATGGAATTTAAATAGAAAGCAAATTACTTTTTAATCCCTCAGTCTACTCACTTCGTTCGTAGCCAGCTCCTGACGGGAGCCCGTCCCCTTTGTCACTACGTGACATTTCCCCACACCGTGGGGAATCACCCTTTACAAGGGAGCCTTTTGACATTTCCCCACACTGTGGGGAATCACCCTATTTGATGTAGCCTGAAAGCGGCTGCAATGTAAATTCGGCAGTCGAAAGAGACATTTATGCAAAAAATCCTCGATTTTTGCTGCAATTTCGAAATTTCGGCAGATTGACGAATAATTAACACATCGATTATTTATTTTGACGGAGTAATCATCAATATATTGTGTAGTTGCTCATTTACACCCCACAGATGTATTCGTCATTTTTTCAATTTCGCGGCTGTTTAGTTTAACAAATTTAAATAATAGTTAAAAAACATCTAAACGTCCGCAATTTTGAGCTCGATTTGTTTGCCGCGTCGTATTTTTGCGTTGACAAGAGTCTTTTTTGTGCTATAATTACAAGTGAACGGTAATTCACTACACGTGGTTATCTATGGTGCGCCGCTTTTGCGCAGCACCGTTTCGTTAATTTTATTAAACGGAGGTCACGATATGGACACAAGATTTGCAATTTCGGAGTACAATGACGCTGTTGCAGTCAACAAAGAGCTTGATGAGCTTATTAAAAAGCCGATTTACACCATCAAGCCGGAGGCTCTTAAAAAATACGAGGATGAGTATTACAACAAAAAGTGCCTCAAATCAAAAGCACAGATTGAGGAAGCTCGCCAGATAATCCCCGGCGGCGTTCAGCATAACCTTGCTTTCAACTATCCCTTCCCGCTTGTTTTCACAAAGGCAGAGGGTGCATATCTCTATGACGTTGACGGCAACAAGTATTTTGACTTCCTTCAGGCAGGCGGCCCGACTGTTCTCGGCTCCAACCCGAAAGCTGTTCGTGAGCAGGTCATTGACCTCCTTAATACTTGCGGTCCCTCAACCGGACTTTTCCACGAGTTTGAGTACAAGCTCGCCAAAAAGATTTCCGACAGCGTTGAAACCGTTGATATGTTCCGTATGATGGGCTCGGGCACCGAGGCTTGCATGGGTGCGGCTCGTATCGCAAGACTTGCTACAAAGCATAAGAACATCATAAAGATGGGCGGCGCTTACCACGGCTGGTCAGATCAGATGGCTTACGGTATCCGCGTAAACGGCACCAAGTTCACACAGGCTCACGGTGTTCCGCTCAACTGCTTTATGTTCATTCAGGAGACTACACCGAACGATCTTGACGATCTTGAGAGAAAGCTCAGACTCAACCAGTTCCGCGGCGGCACAGCAGCCGTTTATATGGAGCCGGTAGGCCCCGAGAGCGGTACTACCCCCATCACCGTTGAATATGTTAAGGGCGTTGAGCGTCTTTGCCGCAAATACGGCGCACTCCTCGTATTCGATGAGGTTGTTACAGGCTTCCGTATCGGTATGGCAGGTGCTCAAGGTTACTTCGGCGTATCGCCCGACCTTACCATATTCGGTAAAGTTATTGCAGGCGGTTATCCGGGTGCAGGCGGCATCGGCGGTAAGAGAGAGTACATGAAGTATCTCGGTGCAGGCCTTGATTCGAGCGGTAAGAAGATCCACAAGGCTCTTGTCGGCGGCACAATGACCGCTAACCCGCTTTCATGCTGCGCAGGTTACTTCACTCTTGAAGAAATCGAAAGAACAAATGCTTGCCAGAAGGCAGGTCAGATGGGCGACAGAATTTGCGCTGGTCTTAAAGAGCTCGTTAAGAAGCACGGTCTTCCCTTCGTAGTTTGGAACACCGGCTCTATCTGCCACCTTGAGACAGTCGGCACAATGCACTATCAGATTAACTGGAAGAAACCGTGGGAAATCCCGGCAATTCTCGGCGAGACCGGCATAAGACAGAAGGAAATGGAGCATATGGGCGCAGCTTACATGGCAGAGGGCCTTGTAACTCTCGCAGGCAGCCGTCTTTATACTTCAGCCGCTTATACTCCTAAGATGATCGACCAGGCTCTTGCTTGCTTCGACAGAGTATTTGAAAACGTCGCTGTTAAGGCTGACTGAATTTAATCCCAAGAAAACGGGGCGGACGGGTTTTCCGTCTGTCCCGCTTTGTTATAAATAACGAAGAGGTGAATACAATGGATATAATGGAAGCAAAACAGCTCGTCATTAAAGCCGGTATAGAGGTTGTTGAATACGGCCTTATCGCGAGAACATGGGGTAATATTTCATGCAGAGTAGACGATAAGAGATTCGTTATTACTCCGAGCGGACGTCCCTATGAAACTCTTACTCCCGACGAAATAGTAGTTGTTAATATCGACGATTGCAGCTATGAGGGTGACATTAAGCCGTCCTCGGAAAAGGGCATTCATGCCGAGGCATATCGTCTTCGCCCCGAGGTTAATTTCGTAATTCACACGCATCAGATGCAGGCGTCCGTCATAAGTGCGCTCGGTATGGATATAAACGAGGTTGAACCCGCGTCGGCCGAAATAGTCGGCGATAATGTCCCGATTGCGGCATACGGACTTCCCGGAACCGGCAAGCTTCGCAAGGGCGTTGTCGAGGCTATAAAGCGTTCGGACTCCAAGGCCGTAATTATGGCTCACCACGGTGCTCTTTGCATGGGTAAGGATTACGACGAGGCATTTAAGGTGGCGGCAGAGCTTGAAAAAATCTGCGAAACTACCGTTAAAAACAGATACCGTCTCATCACCGGTAAGGTAGCCGATACCTTAGGCGACGTAGCCGAGTATATCGGCTCGCTCTTTGACTCGAGTGCCAAGGAGGCTCCGGTATTTGAGCCGTGCAACAGCGAACGTGACGGCAGCGTGTTTAATATAAGTGCCGTAGACGGCGACGGCTCGATAGTCAGAATAGATATTAAAACGGGTGAGCTTGTAGCAGGCAATGATTATCCGGCTTCGGCTGAAATGCACAGAGCCATCTATAAAAAGCGCAAGGACGTAAACTTCATTATGCACACCAAAACACCGGCGGAAGTCGCAATGTCTAAGTCGGGCAAAACAATGAAGCCGCTTCTTGACGATTTTGCGCAGCTTGTCGGCGCAACCGTTCGCTCGGTAACATTTAATCCCAACAGCACAAAAAAGACCGCTAAGAAGGTCGTAAAGGCTCTCAAGGGAAGAAACGGCGTTCTTCTTAACAACAACGGCGCGCTTTGCGTATCGGGCAGCGAATATGATGCCGCAGCGGTTGAAATGGTAATGGATAAGGGCTGCAAGACCGCAGTCGGCGCAAGACTGTTTGAGGCAGGCAAGCCCATAAACCCCATTGAGACAAGACTTATGAGATTTATATATCTCAAGAAGTACTCAAAGCAGGCTAAAAAGTGATATTTGAATATGGTGTAAAAAAGTGTCGCAAACCTCGTGTTTGCGGCACTTTTGCATTTTACGGACTTTGTTTATTACGGTTTTGAGCGGCTCGCTTCGTTCTGCGTCGCGGCAAAACCGGAGGCTTGCCGGGCTAAAATAAAATCGCGCGTTAATTCTCAACCGAAGAGCTGCCGCATATACATATAGTGTTGTACCTGCCATAAGGGACACGGTGTTTATAAAGCGGCAGGCATAGTGTAAACAAAGCAGGTGAGAATTATGAAAAAATATTACCCCGAGGGTGCACGCCCGGACATCGAAGCCGTCGAAAAAAGACTTTCAAGCCCGGCTGAGCTCAAAAACGCCTTTTTGTCGGGAGAATCGCTTGAGGCGCGCGCGGTTCTCTGCGACCGCGGACATAATCTCGACGTGGATTTAACGTGTATGAAGGGATTTATGCCGCGCAAGGAATGCGCTATGGGGATTGAAGATAACACGGTTCGCGACATAGCCATAATATCGCGCGTTAATAAGCCCGTTGACTTTGTGATAACTGGATTTTCCGAGAATGAAAGGGGCGAGACATTCGCTCTGCTCAGCCGCCGCAAGCTCCAAGAGGAGTGCACGGCAAATTATACTTCAAGACTCATTCCGGGCGATATAATCGACGCGCGCGTGACGCACCTTGAGCCGTTCGGCGCGTTTTGCGACATAGGCGCAGGCATTTCGGCACTTATGCCGATAGACGGTATCTCGGTGTCGCGCATACCTCATCCGTGTGTTCGTTTTTCGGTTAATCAGGATATAAAGGCAGTTGTGAAATCGATAGACGAAACCGGCAGAATCACCTTGTCGCAAAAGGAGCTGCTCGGCACTTGGGAGGAAAACGCTTCAAAATTCGCGCCCGGAGAAACCGTGCCCGGAGTAATACGCTCTGTGGAGGATTACGGTATATTCGTGGAGCTTGCGCCCAATCTTGCAGGGCTTGCCGAATGCGCCTTAGGGCCGCGCGCAGGCGACAGTGCCGCGGTTTACATAAAAAGCATAAATCCCGAAAGGATGAAAATAAAGCTTATTATCGTGGACTATTTTACCGGTGACGGCAAAAGTCCGGCGGCGGATTATTTTATAAGTGACGGTCACATAGATAAATGGACATATTCGCCCGAAACGTCAATTAAAAGGGTTGAAACGGATTTTATGAGCTGATTGTATAAAAAATATTGCAAAAATGATATAATTATGGTAATATCTACTTAATTGTTTAAAGCAGGGGGAGAATAATTATGTCAAAAAACAGGATGAAAAAGTTTGTCAGTATACTTTTGGCACTGACCATGACAGTTCTTTGCTTTGTTCCCGCGGCAGCCGCAGAGCCCAAGGATAAGGTTACACCTATCCTGATAATAGCCGGATTCGGCGAATATGTGCTGGTGGACGGCGACGGAAATCAGGTTTGGGGGCCGTCGCAGGACGCAATAGTTGAAACGGCGAAAAACGCCATAGCTCCGCTCGGCGCGTTTCTAAAGGGAGATTATGAAACGTTTTGCACGGGAATAGTGGAAATAGCAAACAATCTTTTCGAGCCGGTTTCGTGCAATCCCGACGGCACGGCAAAGCACCCCGACGTCACCGTTATAGACCAATATACCGAGCCGGTATCGCAATACGGACTTGACGAGGTCACAAGGGGAGACGTCTTTGATAAGGATATAGTCGACGCGTGTTGCGACGAAGTCGGTGCCGACAACGTTTACGTTTACGGTCTTACTTGGCATAAATCTATGCAGGAGCTTGCTGCGGACATAAACACGTATGTTCAAAAAATCAAGGCGGATAAGCACGTCGACAAGGTGTCGATTGCCGGCCACAGTATGGGCGGAGCGGTTTTGGCTTCGTATTTGGGACTTTACGGCTGTGACGACGTCTCAAACATAACCATGCTAAATTCCGCATTTACGGGGCTTGATATGGTGGGCTGTCTCTTTAAGGGCGAGATAGCCGTCGGCATAGATAAGCTTATCCCGTTTATAAATCAGAGTATGAATTCCGACACTCTCGGCAAGGTGCTTGATACACTCAAGCTTTTGCAGCTCGCGGTGCCGAAGCTTGAGGGCTTCCTTGAGACCGAGCTTCCCGACGGCAGCGGCAGAACCTATAAGGACCGCATTTATACCGAGTGCCTTGTTTCCGGCTTCGGCTACACGCCGAGTCTTTGGGCGTTTGTACCCGATGAATACTATGATGACGCAAAAGCCGTAATGCGGGCGTATATGGAGAAAAATCAGCAGCAAAGCGGTGTTTCGGCTTCCGTGATAGCTGCCAACTGGGCGACCTTTGAGAGAAAAATCGACGAGATACACGATATACAGGCGAATATTTCTTCGATTTTACAGAGAGCCAAGGCAAGTGGCACTTCTGTTTGCATATTCTCAAACTACAATCTTTATATAGCGCCGTTTACGCCTACCGCCGATTACACGAGCGACGGAGTTATTGAGACAAACCGTACAAGCGGCGGTGCCACCTGCGCCCGTCTTAAAACGACTCTCGGCGACGATTACGTTCAGGCGAGGGACGTCGGGCACAACTGTCTTTCCGAGGACGGCATTATCGACGCCTCAACCTGTATGCTCCCCGAAAACACCTGGTTTATAAAGAATTACGGGCATGCGATATTTGATTACCGCAGAAACGGATGTGACCTTTATGTGCGGGCAATGACGGCGAAAACGCAGCCGACCGTTGACACTTGGGCGGAGTATCCGCAGTTCCTTGTGTATAATGCGGGAACTCACTACGTGGCTCCGCTTACGGCAAAGCTCGGAGACGTGGACCTTGACGGCAGCATAACGCCCGTTGACTCAAGGCTTGCTTTGAGATACGTAAACGGTATGGAGGAGCTGTCCCCCACGGCTAAATATGTTGCGGATGCAAACCGCAGCGGCGATATTTCGACCTTTGACGCGGAGTATATCTTAAAGATGTACACGGGTCTTGTATAATTTCATTTCCGAAAGGAGCTGTAATTTTTACGGCTCCTTTTTGATTTGCACAGTTGTTAGGCGCAAAAAACGGCGTAAAACTTGCATATTTTCCCCTAAAATGCTCAAATTTGTATTTTGTGCTTAATTTATTTCGCCGAAATACAAAAAATTCGCAAAAACTATGGAAATGCCGTATTTTTTCTGTTATAATATCAAGCGGTTTATAATGCCCATAGCTTTAAAGCGAGGGCAGCCATTAACACTGTAATTTATAATTGGAGGTATTCTCAATGGCAAAAAAGTATTGCTACCTTTTTTCAGAGGGTAATGCTAACATGCGTGAGCTCCTCGGCGGTAAAGGCGCAAACCTTGCCGAAATGACCAACATCGGTCTTCCGGTACCGCAGGGCTTCACTATCACAACAGAAGCTTGTACTCAGTATTATGAGGACGGCCGCGAGATCAATCCCGAGATCATGGCTGAAATAAACGAGTACATCGTAAAGATGGAAGGCATCACCGGTAAAAAGTTCGGCGATAAGAAAAATCCGCTTCTCGTATCGGTTCGTTCCGGTGCGCGCGCTTCAATGCCCGGTATGATGGACACAATCCTTAACCTCGGACTTAACGAGGAGGTTGTTAACACAATTTCCGAAATGTCAGGCAATCCGAGATGGGCTTGGGACTGTTACAGAAGATTTATTCAGATGTATTCCGACGTTGTTATGGAAGTCGGCAAGAAATATTTTGAGCAGCTTATAGACGCTATGAAAAAGGAAAAGGGCGTAACTCAGGACGTAGAGCTTGACGCCGACGACCTTAAAAAGCTCGCTATGCAGTTCAAGGATGAGTATAAGGCTAAAATAGGCGAGGATTTCCCGAGCGATCCCAAGGATCAGCTCATGGGCGCTATCAAGGCTGTTTTCCGTTCATGGGACAACCCCCGTGCAAACGTTTATCGCCGTGATAACGACATCCCGTATTCATGGGGTACCGCAGTTAACGTACAGTCAATGGCATTCGGCAACATGGGCGATGATTGCGGCACAGGCGTTGCATTCACACGTGACCCGGCTACCGGCGCTAAGGGCCTCTTCGGTGAGTTCCTTACAAACGCTCAGGGCGAGGACGTTGTTGCAGGTGTTCGTACTCCCATGCACATCACAGAGATGGAGCAGAAGTTCCCCGAGGCATTTGCAGAGTTTAAAAATGTTTGCAAGACCCTTGAGGATCATTACAGAGATATGCAGGATATGGAGTTCACCGTTGAGCACGGCAAGCTTTATATGCTTCAGACCAGAAACGGTAAGAGAACAGCTCAGGCAGCTCTTCAGATTGCTTGCGACCTCGTTGACGAGGGTATGAGAACCGAGGAAGAAGCGGTAGCTATGATTGACCCGCGTAACCTTGATACTCTTCTTCACCCGCAGTTTGACGCAGCAGCTCTTAAAGCAGCTACTCCGCTCGGCAAGGGTCTCGGTGCTTCTCCCGGCGCTGCTTGCGGTAAGATAGTATTCACCGCAGAGGATGCAGAGGAGTGGAACGAGAGAGGCGAAAAGGTTGTTCTTGTTCGTCTTGAGACCTCTCCCGAGGACATCACCGGTATGAAGGCTTCTCAGGGTATTCTCACCGTTCGCGGCGGTATGACTTCACACGCTGCCGTTGTTGCACGCGGTATGGGTACTTGCTGCGTATCGGGCTGCACAGCTATCGATATGGACGAAGAAAATAAGAAGTTCACTCTCGCAGGCAAGGAATTCCACGAGGGCGACTACATTTCAATAGACGGTTCTACCGGCAACATCTATGAGGGCATTATCCCGACTGTTGATGCTACCATAGCAGGCACCTTCGGCAGAATAATGGGCTGGGCTGATAAGTACAGAACCCTCAAGGTTCGTACCAATGCAGATACTCCGGCTGACGCTAAGAAGGCAAGAGAGCTCGGCGCTGAGGGCATCGGCCTTTGCCGTACAGAGCATATGTTCTTTGAAGAGGACAGAATTGCCGCATTCAGAGAGATGATTTGCTCCGACACCGTTGAAGAGAGAGAAGCTGCTCTTGATAAGATTCTTCCTTATCAGCAGAGCGACTTTGAAAAGCTCTATGAAGCACTTGAGGGCTGCCCGGTAACAATCCGTTTCCTCGATCCGCCTCTTCACGAGTTCGTTCCCACCGAAGAAGCTGACATCAAGAAGCTTGCAGACGCTCAGGGCAAGACCGTTGAGCAGATTAAGGCTATCATCGCTTCTCTTCACGAGTTTAACCCGATGATGGGTCACCGCGGACTTCGTCTTGCAGTAACCTATCCGGAAATCGCAAAGATGCAGACTAAGGCTGTTATCCGCGCCGCTATCAACGTTCAGAAGGCTCATCCGGACTGGACTGTTGCTCCCGAAATTATGATTCCGCTTTCATGCGACGCTAAAGAGCTTAAATATGTTAAGGACATCGTTGTTGAGACTGCAGATGCAGAAATTGCAGCTGCCGGCTCCGATATGAAGTATGAAGTAGGTACCATGATAGAGATTCCGCGTGCGGCTCTTACCGCAGGCGACATCGCTAAGGAAGCTGAGTTCTTCTGCTTCGGTACCAACGACCTTACTCAGATGACTTACGGCTTCAGCCGTGACGATGCAGGTAAGTTCCTCGGTGCTTACTATGACAAGAAGATATTCGAGAGCGATCCGTTTGCTAAGCTTGACCAGGTCGGCGTAGGCCAGCTCATGGAAATGGCTGTTAAGAACGGTAAAGCTACCCGTCCGTCACTTCACTGCGGTATCTGTGGTGAGCACGGCGGCGACCCGTCTTCTGTTGAGTTCTGCCACAAGATCGGCCTCGACTATGTATCTTGCTCACCGTTCCGTGTTCCGATCGCTCGTCTTGCTGCTGCTCAGGCTGCAATCGCAGAGAAGAACAAATAATCAGAGTTTGATTTTGGGCAACCCCAATTTTTAAACCATAACAGGAAAAAGACCTTGCAGAGTAAAATCCGCAGGGTCTTTTTTGCACATTGTCGGAGCGCCTTAAAGATAAAAAATCAATGTGTGGATTGACGGCTTCGCTTACTTTGATGAGAAAAAAGTCTCCGTCGGCTGAATTTTGTCGCCGAAATGCGCCTTTTGATTGACAATCCGACGTAAACATTTTAAAATATCAAGAAGAGATTTTAAAAGGACGCGAAATATGAAGAAAAAAGTCAGATTGAAAAAGACGGTAAAAAGAAAATTTTTGCTGTTTGTAATTTTGGCCGTTATAATGACGGGGCTTATAGTCGGTGAGCTTACGATAGGGCAAAGAGAGGTAAAGGACCCTGCCGTCGAGAGACTCGAAGCAAAAATCAGCGAAACAACCACACAGGAAGAACCGCAGGAGGAGACGACCGAAGAAGAGACTACCGCGGAAACGACAGCCCCCGAAACCGTTCCGGAGACGACCGCATCGGCACCGCCCGTTACGGCTTCGGCAGCCGATTTTAACAATCCTCAAACCGTAGACCCGAGCTCGGGCAATTGGGAGCTCACGCTTGTTAACGCAGGGCATAAGCTGCCCGACGGATATGTGCCGTCGCTTGCAAACGCGATAAGCGGAAGCAGCGTGCAGCTTGATTCGAGAGTTGTTAAAGCGTATCAAGAGATGTACGACGCCGCAAAGAAGGACGGCTGCGTTTTAACTCCGTATGCAGGGTATTGCTCGGTTTCACGTCAAAACGATAATTACAACCGAAAGGTGAGTTATTATAAAAATCAGGGATTGTCCGATGACGACGCCGCCGCAAAGGCGCGCACGTTTATTTTGCCGGGCGGATATTCCGAGCAAAATCTCGGTCTGTCAATGGATATTGTGAGTGCAAGCTCCGATTTTGCCTCTACAAAGGAGTTTTCGTGGCTTGTAAAAAATGCGCAGGATTACGGCTTTATTTTGCGCTATCCCGAAAATAAAACCGACAAAACGGGTATGAATTATCAGCCGTGGCATTGGCGTTATGTCGGCAAAGAGGCTGCAAAGGCGATGAATAAGAGCGGCCTGTGCCTTGAGGAGTATCTCAAAGCGGCATAAATCAAGACGAAGCTCAAAAAAGGGGAATTATATAATGCTTAACACAAGAGCCGGCGGAGTTTTAATGCATATCACGTCGCTCCCGTCAAAATACGGAATCGGCGTAATGGGCGAAGAGACAAAACGGTTTATACGCCGTATCAAGGATATGGGGTTTTCATATTGGCAGGTGCTGCCGCTTTGTCCTACGGATTTTTACGGCTCACCTTATGCGTCTCCGGCGGCATTTGCGCTGTCACCGCTTCTGATTGACCCGGACACGCTCAAAAATGACGGCTATGTGTCGGAAGACGACCTTGCAAGAAGCGTATATTACGGCTCGCCTTACACGGCGGACTACGAATTTGCCGCAAAAAGCCGCAGGGAGCTTTTAAAAATCGCGTATCAAAACAAGAAAAACGAAGTATCTGCGGAAACTGAAAAATTTTGTGAGGAGAACCCGTGGTGCGAAGCATATTCGCTGTTTTGCGCCGCAAAGGAAAAATTCGGCGGCAAGCCATGGTATGAGTGGGATGAAAAATTCGCGCGGTACGAAAATGCGCTTAAAAACAGAGACGAGTTGAAAGACGAAGCCGATTTTTATAAATTCGAGCAGTATATTGCCTTTTCTCAATGGCACCGCATAAAGCAGTTTGCCAACGAAAACGGCGTAAAAATACTCGGCGATATGCCGATATACGTCTCAACCGACAGTGCCGATGTTTGGAGCAATACGGAGCTTTTTGAGATAGACGAGCGCAGCTTTGTGCGCCGCAGAGTTTCGGGAGTTCCGCCAGATTACTTCTCAAAGGACGGTCAGCTTTGGGGCAACCCGCTTTATAATTGGGATGTGCTTGAAAAAACGGGCTATGCCTGGTGGCTCAGCCGCATAAAGGACGCTTTTCGACTTTATGATACGGTCAGAATTGACCATTTTCGCGCATTTGCGTCATATTGGGCTGTTCCTGCGGACGAAAAAACGGCGAAAAACGGCGAATGGGTCAAGGGGCCCGGAATGAAATTTTTTGACGCCGTAAAGGAAGAAATGGGAGACGTTCCTATTATTGCAGAGGATCTCGGCGTGTTCGGCGAGGACGTCACACAGCTGCTTGATAAAACTCGGTTCCCCGGTATGCGTGTAATACAGTTCGGCTTTGACCCGTGCGGAAACAGCACACATCTGCCGCATAACTATCCGCTGAATACCGTAGCATATGTCGGCACGCACGACAATACAACGCTGCTTGCGTGGCTTTGGGAGGCAACGCCCGAAGAGCGAGCCTTTGCGCTTGATTACTGCGGATTTACGGGCGATAACTGGGGCGACGGCGGATATTACAGCCAGTCCTGCCGCAAGATTATCGAAACCGTGTGGCGCTCTTCGGCAAAGCTTGCCGTCATTTCTTATCAGGATATGTGCGGCTTCGGCTCGGACGCGCGTATGAATGTTCCCGGCAGAGCGTTCGGCAATTGGCAGTTCAGAACCACCGAGGAAACAATAGACGGTATAGACAAAAATTATTTCAGACACATTAACGACCTTTTCAGACGTACCGGCGGCGAATAAAAACGAAAAGCTCCCCCAAGGGGAGCTTTTTTAATAGATTTATTTATAAGGCGAAGCACTCTGATAGGCTCTCTTCAAAGGGAGCCGGACGCGAGTTCGTGAGCGGACTGAGGGTAGACGAAAGAAAAGTGAGACGAGAGTAAAATGTGAAAAAGTAAAAAACGACAAGCATCAAAGGATACTTGCCGTTTTTGGAGCAGGTGAGGGGAATCGAACCCCCGTATTCAGCTTGGGAAGCTGATGTTCTGCCATTAAACTACACCTGCTTACGTGCTACGCTGAATATTTTATCATTATTTTTACAATAAATCAATAGTAATATGATACGCGGCACAGCTTAGCGGGGTAGGTCGCGCTGTCGCTTCTTATTACAGCTTTTCCACGGAGAGCCTCAGCCTTTTCAAATCGTTTTCGTCGGGATGAGACAGAGCACGGTCAAAGTTTTCAATCAGCATATCGAGATTCGGCGCGGGATTCGGCAGGCTTTTCATTTTGATATAGCGCTCCCTGACCGTTTGCGGCATTTTTCCCTGACACATATACTCACCGACTGTGATGTTGCTGCCGCTAATGCTCTTTTTTGTATTTGCGAGGATTTCTTTGAAGTACTCCTCGTCTCCGCCGAAGCCCGCCGTTCCGAAAAGAAAAATCCTTTTATTTTTCAGCTTTTCGAGCAAATCCAAGGTCGCCTTGTCGGCGGTTCCCTTATCCGTCCAAAAGCCTATAAATAAAATGTCGGATTGTGTATCGGCGTTTTCGCACACTCCGAAATAATTGCAGTTTTCCTCCGGCAACGCGTCGCGAATGGCGTCGGCAAGCAGCCTCGTGTTGCCTGTCGGGCTGCTGAAAATAATGGAATAGCTTTTATCTGTCATGATGAACCTCTTTACTTGTGCGGCATATCACATATGCGGCGAAATTATGTTATAAATTATTATATAATTACGACGGCAAACAGTCAACAGCCGCAAATGCCGAAAGCTTATACAAAAAGCAAGCTTTTCTGTGGTCGGCAATAAAAAGGCTTTCGTCTCAAGTGAAACGAAAGCCTTGATTTTATGTGTTTATGCTTGACGTTACGGCTTTGAGCCGCGCTTCAACAGCCTTTTCAGTCCTTGAGCTCGTCAACATACTCGGTATGCTCACGCAGATACTTTTTATCCTCGGGCTTAAGGTCAAGGCCTATGGTTCCGCCCGGATTCATAAGGTAATCGGGGTCAAAATAGTTTTTAAGCGTGCGGATTATGCCGTATTCCTTTTCACCGAGGTAGCCCTCAAGCCACGGGGCAAACATCTTTCCGATACCGTGGTGGTGGCTGATGGCAGCACCGCTCTTCTGTATGGCGTCGAGAATTGTTGCGTGATAAGCACGGAACTCCTCTTCGTCCTGCATTTTAGTCATAAAGATGAAGTAGAGGTTGGCGCCCTGCGGATAGCAATGCGACATATGAGTTGTAACGATTGTGTTCGGAAGCTTATGGCAAACCTCACGAACCTCACGGTGAACACGAGCCATATTTGACCAGTTGACCGTGCACTCAAGCGTATCGATCATAAAGCCGAAATCCATGAGTGTATCGCGAAGATACGGGTCGTTAAAGCGGCCCTTTTCCCAGCCCTTGCATACGTAGCCGGTCATCGGGATACCGCCGTGCTTAACGGCAATTTTCATTATGTTATGCGCAACGTTTCTTGAGAAGCCCTTTTCGCCGTCTGTAAATCCGAGGAAGAGACAGCGCTCAAAGTCCTTGTAGCCCAATTTATCAAGAAGAGGCTCAAGCGGCGTTTCGTCAACGTTGTAAAGATGGAGCATTAATGAAGTCTCCTCCGGGTCTGAAAGACGGAAAACAGAGGAGAAGCCGCACTCACACTGCATCATTTCACGAGCGGCGCGCATAGCTGTCGGCCAGTCCTTGAACATATAAGAAAAGCGTTTTCTGTTTTCGGGCATCCAGCGGAAAAACTTGAGCGTGACCTCGGTAAGAACGCCGAAGGTGCCCTCGCCGCCCATCATGACCTGATTGAGATTCGGTCCCGTCGCCTCTCTCGGATAGTGACTTGTCTCGATTTTACCTATCGGTGTGGCGTATTTCTGCGAAACAACTATATCGGCTATGGTGCCGTAATAGGTGCTGTTCTGACCGGCACCGCGTGTGACGGTCCAACCGCCGACGGAGGAATATTCAAACGACTGCGGGAAGTGACCGCAGGTGTACGGACGCTTTGCGCCGAAAAGGCTCTGAGCGTTTTGAAGCGTTTCCTCAAGCTTCGGTCCGGACATACCTGCCTGAACGGTAATGGTCTGGTCGGTCTCATTGAATTTAATGACCTTGTTGAAGTTGCGGCGCATATCAAGAGAAACACCGCCGTTAATGGGCTCAACGCCTCTTGTAACCGACGAGCCGCCGCCGTAAACGTAGAGCGGTATTTTATTCTTTGTGACGTAGGCTACGATTTTCTCAATCTGCTCGCTTGTCTCCGGGAAAACAACAAGGTCGGGAAGAGAGTCAAAGCGACGGTGACGCATTCTGAGAAGATCGTACATTGTCTGTCCGTAGGAAACGGCGAGACGGTCGTAGTCGCTCTGTGAGACGTTCTTTTCGCCGACTATTGCGGCAATGGCCTTTACGTGCTTTTTGTCAATCTTCGGAGCGTGCTCTTCGCCGAGATTTACGGGGTCAAGACCCAAATCGTCATTATACTGCATAAACTCCTCGTCCTTGAGATTGCAGCGTTTTTTAACATATTTGTAAAGGCTCTCCTTCGGATATTTGAAGAAGTCGGGGTCGCCCCAGCGGAAAATTGAACGATAGCTGTTCTCAGGTGCTCTCTGAAGCATCCATTTAGGCTCAAAGCCCTTATACGGTTTTGTACTCATTATCAGTGTCCTCCTGTTTGAAAATGATGTAGGTATTTTTCTATTGGCTTTAATCTTGAGGCAAGGTGAGAATACGCCTTGCCGTAAATTTTCATATAGGTTCGGTGGTTTTCCTCGTTCGGAATAAATACGTCTTTTTTATGTACCATATGCTCTATGGCGTCCTCATAGCTACCGTAAACGCCCTGTGAAATAAACGCGACCATGGCACAGCCGACTGCGCTCGCCTCGTGTGTCTGAATACGGTGTACGGGCAAGCCGAACACATCTGCGGCAATTTGACATACGACCGGGCTGCTGGAGCCGCCTCCGCCGGCATAAAGCTCATCTACCGTGACGCTTGAGCGTTTTTGCATTTTAACGAGCCCGTGGTACAGCTCTAAGCAGATGCCCTCTATTATGGCACGATACAAATGATAACGCGTATGGAAATCCGAAAAGCCTATAATTGCGCCGCTCGCGTTCGGGTTCGTGATGCCCGGAGTCCAAAACGGCTGTAAAATAAGTCCGCCGGAGCCGGCCTCAATATCCTTGATTTTATCGTCAAGATAACGCTCTATGCAAACGCCCTCCTCGGCGGCGTCAACCTTATCCTTCGCGGCAAACTGCTCTATAAACCACGAAATCATCCAAAATCCGCGATAGACCTCGAATTCGGGATTGAACATATCGTTCGGAACAGCCGGATAAGCCGGCATATAAGGCTGCGGTTCAAAATATTTTTTAACCGCCATCTGTAAGGTTGAGGTCGTGCCGAAGGAAATTGCTGCTCGGTTTGATTTTACAACGGACATACCGATGGTTTCACAGCCCTTGTCGGAGCCGGTTGCTATAAGCGGAAGTCCCATTGGGATGCCCGTTTTTTCGGACGCATCTTTTGTGATTTTGCCTATGATCTCGCCCGACGGAACAAGCTCACAGAGCTTTTCGGACGGAACATTGCACACGCAGCGCGTGAGAGCACCGGGTTTCATCCAACGGCGGTTTTTGTAATCAAACGGTACGTGACCTATCATATTTGCCACGGAATCCTTAAGCTCGCCCGTCAAAAGATAGTTGAGATATGACGGCAGCATAACGTATTTGTCTGTTTTGGCCCATATTTCGGGCTCGTTTTGCATAATCCAGTTGCCGGTAGAGGCCCGGTAAATCATATCTACCGATTCTCCCATTCCCACAAGCGAAAACAATGCGTGTTTTGCTGCCGGAATCTGTCCGTCCTCGTCGGCCTCACGCTCGTCGAGCCATAATATTATGTCGCGAAGCGGACGTTTGTCCTTGTCGAGGCAAAGCACCGTGTCACGTATGCAGGTAAGGCATACGGCTGTTATGCGGTCAAGCTTATCGGCATTTCTCTCGATAACCTTTTTTGACATTTCGGCTATAATGTTAAAATAAAAATCCGGGGTCTGTTCTGCCCATCCGGGCTGTTTTGATAAATAAGGAACCTTGTATTTTTGCTGCTCCTTATCCTCAAAGTCTCCACTCTCATTGACAAGCAAGCATCTTGCACTCTGCGTGCCGACGTCAAAAGTCAGCACAAGTGACTGTTCCATTAAAGATTTTCCCCTCTTTCTTTTTTAAGGTTGCTTATTCTCGTCCTTCAGGATATTGCTTGTTGCAATCAAATCCACGCCGAGATTGAGAATATTCGGTACAACGACTTCCTCTCGTCCGAGTCGTTTTGAAACGGTGATACGGTTTACCTCGTGCATCAGGTCGAAAATTCTGTTTTTGGGAATCGGCCCCGATACGCGAACGGGCAGAACCGGTACCGAAGGGAAGGCGGTGCGCACCGTTGTGCAAACGGTACGACGCGGGTCGGTCATTTCGCTTACGGCGAATTCTTTGCCCCTTTTGCAGGTGTTGCCGGTCACAACGAGCTCGTCGCCGTCTGATGTAATCGTCATTCTGCACGAACGGGGACAAACGATGCAAACCAATTCTTTTGTCATTTTACACCGTCTCCTTTACCGAGTCTTTCCAGCCGAAGCTCCACTCGGCTGTTTTCGTTTAATTCGCATGCGCTGAAATCAATCGTGAGATTTTCCATTTCGGGCGGACGCATAAATGCGTAACGCTTTTTAAATATTTCCTTACCGCCCGCGTAAATATGAAGCACACAGTTGTTCTCCTCCTCGCGGACGCGGAAATACAGGTCTGTTTTACTGTTATCCTCGTTGAGATTGAGCCTTTGCGGCACTGCGTACAATAAGCCGTCGCCCGGAATTATCTCAATAAGCCGTCTTTCCTTGCCCGAATAAGCAGCGGCTGATTTTCCCGCCTGCTCGGCGTTCTGCGAAACAAAGTCAACCAAATCGTTGACGTGCAAAGCGTTTCCGCAGCTGAATACGCCGTCGATGCTCGTCATACACTGACCGTCGCATACGGGACCCTTTGTGCGTGGGTCAAGCTTTACTCCGACGGACTCGGCAAGCTCGTTTTCGGGAATCAATCCGACCGAGAGAATCAGCGTGTCACATTCGACGCGGCTCTGTGTGCCGGGTATCGGAGCCATATTTTCGTCAACCTTTGAAATCTCAACTGCTTCGAGCCTGTCAACTCCGAACACGCGAGTGACGGTGTGCGACAGGTGCAGCGGAATGTCATAATCGTGCAGGCATTGATGCAGGTTTCTCGTAAGTCCCGACGGCGTAGGCTTTGCCTCATAAACGCCGAGAACTTTTGCGCCCTCAAGCGTAAGCCGGCGCGCCATGATAAGTCCTATATCTCCCGAGCCGAGAATTACGCATTTTTTGGCGGGCATAAGCCCGAGCAGATTTGTAAAATGCTGTGCGGTTCCGGCCGTGAAAACGCCTGCAGGACGCGTACCGTGAATAAATACCTGCTTGGCGGTACGCTCGCGGCAGCCCGTAGCCAACACAAGCGCTTTTGCCGCAAATATCGAAACGCCGCTTCTGCCGACGGTATGCACCGTAAAGCCTCCGTCGCCGTTTTTATCTATTTTCGTGACAAACGTCAGGGTGCTGTATTCGATATTGCGTTTGTACAGCTCATCTTCAAACCGCTCGGCGTATTCCGGACCGGAGAGCTGTTCGCCGAAGTGATGAAGACCGAAACCGTCGTGAATGCACTGCTTGAGTATTCCTCCGAGCCTTGCCTCTCTTTCAAGAAGGAGAACCTTGGCACCGTTATCGTGAGCGCTTATCGCCGCCGCAAGTCCGGCAGGACCGCCGCCGACAACGAGTACGTCATAGTTACCTGTCGTCATCACTCTTCGCCTCCTTCGTTTACCTTTGTTTCGCCGTATGTTATCACCGATTCCGCCGAGGATTTTTTAACCTCATACAGCGGAACGCCGAGAAATTCGGCAATTATTTTGGTGACAAGCGGCGAGCAGAAGCCGCCCTGACAACGTCCCATTCCCGGTCTTATGCGCTTTTTGATACCGTCAACCGTCGGAACGCATATCGGGGATTTCAAAGCGTCGAGAATTTCGCCCTTGCTGATTTGCTCGCAGCGGCAAATAATCTCGCCGTAGTCGGGATTTTCGGCTATCATTTTTTCTCTTGTATCGTCGTCCATTTCGCGAAGCACGGGAACGCCCTTGCGAATGGGATTGTAATTGTTGTTTTTTTCAACCGTCTCGGTCTTGCCGAGCATATCGACCGCAAGCTCCGCCATATCGACGGCAACCGCGGGAGCAGTTGTAAGTCCGGGGGATTGAATACCGGCTACGTGAATCAAATTCCTTGTTCTTCTGCCGGGTTCAAGTATAAAATCCTCCTCAAAGGTAGGAGCGCGAACGCCCGTGAAATAAGTGATTATATCACGTTTTGACAGCGCCGGCATTGTTTGAGTCTGCTTGTCGAAGACGGTTTTAATGCTCTCGGCACGTGTTTCCGTGTTTTCCTTTTCAACCGTTTCTACGGCGTCGGGTCCGACGAGGAGATTATCGTGGACGGTGTGCAATATGCCGCCGCCCTTTGAATGGGTTTTACCGTGAACGCTTATGTCCTTTACGGAGGCTACCGAGTGCATATATGCGCCTGCTTTTTGGTCAAGAATCGAGTTGGTTCCTCGACGCGGATGAATCGAGAAAAATCTGTCATCCGCCATGGCGGCAATATCCTCGGCAAAAACGCCTGCGGCGTTGATAACGATTTTCGGATGAATAACGCCTCTGTTGGTGGTAACGCTTATGATGTTATGCTCCGACACCTCCATGGAGAGCACGGCGGTGTTAAGGCTTACCTGCGCGCCGTTTTGAACGGCGTTTTCGGCATAGGCTATGGTGAGTCCGTAAGGGCAAACACAGCCTGCGCTCGGATTATACATTGCGAATTTTGTTTCCGGTGTGAGGTTCGGCTCGCGGCGCATAAGCTCCTTGCCCGAGATTATCTCGGTGTCCTCTATGCCGTCGTGATGCTTCCGCCAAAAAGCATACAGACCGATAAGCGGCTTCAGCGCGGCGTTGCGGAAAAGCACATATTGACCTACCTGCTTAAACGGAACGTCAAGCTCGCGGCAAACGTCTGCATACATATGGTTTGCGCGGCGAATGTACTTGTGCTTGAGCGAGCCTTTGCCGAGGTCGATTCCGGGGTGCACCTCGCCGTCGTTGCGTCCCGACGCCTGAAGTGCAAGGTCTGCCTCCTTGTCTACAAGTAAAACGTCAAGCTTCCACTTGGTCAGCTCTCTTGCTATCGAAGCACCTGAAATGCCGCCGCCGATAACAAGCACGTCGGGTGTTCTGCCATCGAGGAAATCATCCTTGAGAGACGGCAGACGCGTCGGAGCGGGCTGCTCGCCCGTGTAAACAATATCGTTGACAATATGCGTTGTGCTGAATTTTTTTGCCGCCGCTTGGCAAGCCGCGACGATTTCGCCCCAATCGGAGCTTTTGCCTCGAACAAAAATCGAGCCGTTCTCCTTTGAAGCACTGAATTTTCCGCCGAAAGTCTTTTTCAATTTTTTGTTAATTGATGATATGTTCATAACTTCAAGCCTCTTTTAATCAGCCTTGCAGTCGGTCACACGCCCGACTGTGCATAAAAAATATGTCGGTTAACTGACCGACTCATAAGCAAAGTATAATTCCGCAAAAAGCGTTTGTCAATACTTTTAACTAAAAAAATCACTCTTATGTATTTTTTTTGTGAATATTGTTTTGTAGACATTGCCGATTGTTCGTGTTATACTTTAAGAAATTTTGCAGGAGGGTATTATGGCAGCTCAAAGACCCGAAAATATAAACGAAATCATACTTGATACTGCTGAGGAGCTTTTAAAGGTAAATTCCTTTTCGGAGGTGACTCTCGCGAAAATAGCCGAAAAGGCGAATATTTCGAAGGGCACGCTGTATTACTATTATAAAAGCAAAAACGAAATACTTTTTGCCGTTACCGACCGCTATCTTTCGCGCCAATGGGACGAGCTGATACAATGGACGGAAAACAAGGAAAAGGATACCTCGCCGCACCGTCTTGTAAATTATGTAATCGAGAGGAATATAGCCTATGCCGGGCTCAGGCTTCACCTCTTTGACGCGGCATTGCTCGGCGACGAGGAAATCAGATCTAAGCTGATTCATCGCTATGATGAATTCCAAAAGCTCATTTCGGCAAAAATCGCCGAGAGAACAGACGTTGTTTCGGCCGACTATTTCACTTGGCTTATTTTGATGGTTTCCGATGGTATTATTATTCAAAACAGCCTTAAAAACGAGTCCTTCGATACTCGGAAATTTCTTGAGAACAGCACCGAATACATTAAAAAAATCGAGAATATGCATAAGCCGCAATAAACGAAAGCCTCCGTCTTAATAACGGAGGCTTTTTACTGCCGTAAAAGCAGAAAAGGGAAACGAAAAAAATTATACTTTGTGTTTTTTCTTTTTGCGCAGGCCCGCCGTGACGCCTGTTACGCCGCCGCTGACAAACAGTAGGGAAATCCATAAAGCGAGGTCGCTTGCATTGCCGGTTCGGGGAGACTTCGGATTGCCCGGCAGCTTAGCCGTTACGGTGTCGGCCTTTTTAATTTCGTTTATACCGTCTTTGTCGCTGTAATACTTATCACAGCCGCCGCAGTACCAATACTCGATATTGCCCTCGGTATCCTCGGTTGCCGCCTTTGCATCGATGTGCTTTAAGTCGGTGTGATTGTTTGAATCAGGCTTTCCGTAAGCCTTGCCGCAGTATTCGCATACCGCTTTTTCGGTGCAGGTTGCCTTGCCGCCCGAGCAAGCCATTGTTTCAACACCCTTGCAGCCGTCCACGGTGCATTCACGGCTATGCGTGCCGTCGCCGTTTGATGTCCATTCGCCGAAGGTGTGCCCGCCATGGACCGTCACGGTCATCTCGGCGGTGTTGCCTGCCTTATCGGAGACAATGATTTTCTGTTCGCCGTCCGCAGGAGAGAGAGTAAAGCCGCCGTTTTCATCAAGCGTGACCTTTGTGCCGTTTACGGTAACTGTATCTATATACTTCTCGTCAATTGTAACTGTCTGTGCCTCGCAGTAGGTCTTGCCGTTTTCAATGCCGCCGATTACAGGCTGGATATTATCGAGCGTTATGCGGTCGGAGCGAAGATATGTTATATTAAGGCTCTCATCAACGAGCATTGCATAAACAATATATTCTCCGTTAGGCTCTATTAAAAACGGCTCATCATACGCACGGTACACAAGAGAGCCGAGTTCCGTCTCGGAGAGGTCACGATCGGTCACCAAATAAGAGACAAACACGGTTCCGCTGTTATCGGAAGCGTTTATCGTTACCTCCTGCGTATCCTTAAAGAACAGACCGAAGGTCAGCTTGTTTAAGAATTCGCGCCATTTATTTGTGCCTATGATAATTTCGCCCGTGGGTTTTTCAATGTCTTTCCATCTCGCTTTAAGCGTTATATTCTCGGCAGGCATGGTTTTGGGAATTTCCATATCCCAGCCGATAAAGGTGTAGCCCTCTCTTGTCGGGTCGGCAGGGGCGGTAATATTCGTTCCGTATTCCTGTGTAATGGGTGCGATTTCGCTGCCGCCTGCCGTATCAAAGGTAATTGTGTATTTATTCGTGTTCCAAACGGGATAGAGCGTCAGTGCCTCGTTTTTGGTATAAACATCATCAAAGCCGTACACCTTTTCGCCGCCGTCAACGGTCGCCCAGCCTACTTGCGTGTGCCCCGTGCGAGTGAACAAAGCACCTCGCAGCGTGAGAGCATCGTTATAGAACTTAATATCTGTGACCGCATTGCCCGAGCCGTTTGTGCCGGGCTGATAGGTCACATCCCAAGCGTTTGTGATACGCACATAGGTCTTGCCCGAAAGCTGCGGCACGGCAGCCTCTGTGGCATCCTGTGCCGAAGAGCCCGTGAACAGCCGCGCACCGTCTCCCATTTCCAGATAGCCGATATCTTGATTCCGCAGCGTAATGGCCTGCGGATCGCCCGTTACGGTAAGCGAGCCGCTGTCTATGGTAAGAAAGTACGCCGTGAGCCCGTCCGTCATGGTGACGCTGCCGCCGCCAAACTGGGTGTACTGGCCTAGCGTCAGTGCGCTGTTCAGCGTCAGCGAGCCGTTGCCGAGAACGGAAAGGGTGTTATTGCTCCTCCAAATTTCGTTCAGGCTTCCGATGGTATTCTTTCCGTCCGCCGTGATAAAGAGCGGGTTTTCACGTCCGATATACTTTTCGCTCAGGCGCACAGAGGTCAGGTCGGCATTTTTGAGCTTCAGATTCGGGAAAACACTGCCGTACCTTTCAAGCTTGCCGGTCGAATCAATTTCCGAAATATCCTTGGAGGTCAGATTTCCTGATGCTCTAAGAGAAGTAAGGCTTCTGCCCTTAGGCAGAACAAAGGAGGCAGTTCCGTCGCCGAAAATATCGGTATAATTGTCCGGTGTGACCTCGACCTCGCCGTCGCCGCGATCCAGGAACAGACCTAAACCGCCCCATAAAGCGGTAAGTGCCGAAACATCTGCGGGAACGGTATCGCCGGGCTTGTAGTAGTTTCCGTTTTCATCTGCCCACCACAACTGTGCATCTGCCGAAATGCCGTCCGGGCGGGGCAGTCCCTCGGCAGAGGGAGCTTTGAAGCTCTCGCCCTTTTTCACGATAATATTGATCCAGTTCTGCTGCTCGCCGGGCATAAATTTACCCGTTAGCAGATTTACTATTTTCAGGCTGTCGGCGGCGAGATTTGTCGGCAGTTCAAGGACGGGGCGGAAACCAATGTCCCGCTCCGGAAGGGTTGGCCTTGCCCAAAATGTAGCCTGTGCAGCGAAGTGTCCACCACGAGATAGATACATTCCCTCGACATTCCCAGTACCTATATCCTGGCCGAAAGAGCGCATTTTATACCAGTTTTTGATATAATCGGCTGACTTCTGATAGATCGTATCCCATTCATTGTCAATTGGTGCAAGACCAGAGCCTTCTCCTTCATTACGGTGATGGTCTCCAACAGATGGGGCGCGGAGCGTATAGTTCACGTTACTCGCTGTATAGGTCTGGCCATAAATCAGGTTCATTTCTGCCAACGTCTCCCGCTGCAAAGAACATTTCACGTTATAGTCCGCAATAAAAAGGCTGTGCTCGTAGGGCTGCTTGGCGGTATCGGTTTCATTTTCCATCGAATAGGCATCCACCGTACCTGCATAGGTAAAAGGCACATAATGAAGTGTGCTGTCCGGCAGAGCGCTGTTTAACGTTCCGGGAATATTCACCGCCGAAAGGTCGAAATAGTATCTGCCGCCGGGGGTGAGGGTGAACTGCTCGTCGACCCGCTTTTCAACCGTCAGCGTAACATCCGCGAAACCGCTTGCAAGGTCGGTTTTGCGGTCGCCGTTGTACTGCTCGTTGAAGACCTCCAGGGTATAGGTACCCTCGGCAAAGCCGGCAGGAATGGTAAGCTGTGCCGTACCGTCTTTTTCTGTGAGGGAGGCGTTGCTGCGGCCGTAATAGATTACATTACCGACATCATCAAAGATCAGAGCGGAAATATATTCGTTTGCGCCGGTTTTTGCGTCGGTATAGGATATCTCTACGGTGCCGCCCTTGGTGGAAGCGGAAACCTCCCAGGTAGTTCTGCTGAAATTGTTGCGCTTGCTGTCATAAAGGGTCAGCTTCCATTCGTTTCCGGTGTAATTTGGGGAAACGGGCTGCAGCCCTCCGTCGGGCTTGCCGCCCACGGCGGCGGATGCAAAGAGGACAGAGTCCAAATTCAAGTCGAAAGCGGGACGAACGCCAAACTCCTTGGAAGTAGAGTATCCACCATAGTAGCGGACTTCACCTCTACCAGCCACAAAGGCAGTGGAATAGTCTTCGTCTGGGGAGCGCAGCCACCAATAGCTTGACGCCCAACCCGGATGCTCGGGATCCACGACACGCAAATCCTCTTTTACCGCATTAGCCTCTTTTGAGGAAAGCGGCCAAAAAACAGCATTGCTTACCGCAGGACCCGCTACACCGTCGGTATTTTCCTCATCGTAGTTTCCGCTTGCAAGGGTCCGTTTTTCAACAGCATCGGTTTCTTTCGCCGTCAGCTTATCCGCAAGCGCGTCTATTGCCTCTTTCAACGCGCTGTCCGCATAAGCGTTGCTCGCACCGAACTTTGACAACCCCATGTTATTTGCCGCAAGTAAGGTCGTTTTTCCTGCTGCGGCGGCAACACCGTTTCCGTCATAGCCGATAACTCGCCATGCGGCAGGCTTGTTTTCTTGGTTTTGCCCGAAATACACGGTCGGTGCGCTCGCCCTGTTTACAGTTTTATTCAGTGCGTCTGTGCCGAGCTGTATCGTCTTTTGCAAACGCAAGCGCAGCGTGCTTTCCTTCTGAATATTGTAATCTGCCAGCGTGCGCCCGTTCTCAAGCTCTTTTTCGCCCAAAAACAGTCTTTGCGCATCGGGAGAAAAGCCTGTTTTTTCCTGAATTTTCTCCTTGATATTGTCAATGCTGTCGCCCGACACAACCTCGAGCGATAAGTTTGCCTGACCGACAATGGTCAAGTCAATGTAAATCTCAATTGCGCTTGCCATCATCGGTACAAAGCTCATCATCATACAAAAGGCGAGCAGGATACTAAGTATTCGTTTTTTCATATTCTATTACCTCCGTTTTCGTGTATGTCGGCTCAGTCAAGAGCAGTTATTGTAATAGTACCTCTGAAGCCACCGAGATAAGTATTGTATGCCGAATTTTCAAACCACAACTGCAATGTAA